>Ga0310786_10002674_pt1 | contig 26809 bp, 22 predicted proteins | sample AusTroGonzalo_MG_FD_203881 | JGI IMG/M metagenome (GOLD analysis project Ga0310786, IMG submission 203881) | Bovine rumen microbial communities from tropical cattle in Woodstock, Queensland, Australia - Gonzalo_03 (v2) (version 2) | ecosystem: Host-associated > Mammals > Digestive system >...
CTTCTCCGACGCTTTCATCGCTGATGTCGAGGGCGGCAAGTTGGGCGTTGTCGTAGTGGACAAGGTGGCTTTCTTGCTGATCCTGCCATGATTTGGTGTTGGTGTAGAACGCGACGAAGGTAGTGACAAAATCCTCTGGCGCGGGATGTGGGGAGTGTTCGAAAAGCGCGATGTAGGTGTCGTGGAGGAGGTCATCGTCGTAGATGCGCTTGCTGTTGAGGATGGCGATGATATCGGGCTCGTGGGCGAGGTAGAGGGTTTCGAATTCTTTTGTATTCATATTGATTGAATTTTGGAAGTTTATATTGATTTTTTATACAAGCCAATGTCTATTTTTCAAGATTTTTATACAAGCTAAGATTTCTACTTGCATTTTTTATACAAGCTAAGGAATGACTTGTATAAAAACCAGGTTGACTTGTATAAAAATTGTGGTAACTTGTATAAAAAATAAAATTGGCTTGTATAAAAACCAGGTTGGCTTGTATAAAAAGGAGTTAGTGGTTAGAGGAAACGGGCATCCTCGTAGTAGGTGGAATCCCACCAGCGCTGCTCGTAGATGCAGCGTTCGTCCTCTTGCTCGTAGTACTCTTCCTCGTGGTACTCTTCTTCGTGGTACTCTTCTTCGTAATATTCTGAATGGGTCATATCTCAAATTTTTGTGGGTTAGACATATGGTAGCGCTCGACATCAGCAGCGGTGTACAGACCTTTCGTGCCGTTGTAGATGGCGGTGTAGTAGGTGATGCTGCGGGAGAGGGGCTTGCCGAAGTGGTTGACCGGGGCGTTGTCGGTGATGAGGCGCGAGGCCTCGATGAACGCCTGCGTGGGGATGAACGCGACGAACTTGCGCTGGCGGATGCGGTCAGTGATGATGTCGTGGATCTGCTGTTGCTGCTGTGGGCTATAAAGCGCCCAGGCTGTTGCCGCTTCGTATTGGCGGCGGGGGCTTGTGCCGTTGGCAAGAAGGACTTGCCAGATTGTATCGAATTCCATAAAGGTGATGGTGTTAAAAAATTAATTGTTCAAAAAAATGGTGGTGGTGATGGTGTTGGTTAGGGGGATTATAGGGGGTATATTCACCACCACCACCATTTTTTCTTTTCTTTTTGGTTCTTTTTCTTTTGTAAATTTCGAGTACGGAATTCACGGAATTGACGGAAGGAAGAATCAGTGTTTCCGAGTGTTCCGCGCGTTCCGCACTCAAACAGTTATCCTACGCTGTCAGGAACGCAATGGTGAATCCGTGCTTGATGGACTCGGAGTCGGGGTACTGGAGTTCGAGGGCTTTGCCTGCGCCTTTCATCTCGGCGCGGCATGCTTTGAGCTCGCGGTCGAGCTGGGCACACTTGGCGTGCAGGGCTTTATAGACGTCAAGGTTCACATCCTTGATCTGCGTGTTCTGCTCCCATGTGTAGGATGTCGGGCGGCGCACGACAATCTTGATGCCGTTGTACTCGATCGTGCCGGTGTAGTCCTTGGGCAGGTTACGCTGGCGGATGAGTTCCTTGACGGCTTGCTCTACTTGCGGGCGCAGTGCGTCAACGCGTTCCTTACTCTCGTTCTGGCTCAGCATAGCGCTGAACATCTGGTCGATAACTGATAAATCAATAGTTTTCATAATGCATCATCTTTCGGAGGGTTAAGATTGCCTCAACACGAGACATCATGTTCCGAAAAACGACGCAAAGGTAGAGAAAAGATAAAGGAGTGCATAAAGCACCTAATAATCGTATTTAATTAGGAGCGAAAAAAAGACGAGCCATCCTCGCGGATAGCCCGTCTATACAGGGGAAATCGGGAAATGCAAAACTGAATTAGCTCATAAAGTTCTTAATTGCCTACTTGAAATAGGAGCGTAAATTGTCGCTGATGTTGTAATCTTTGTGCTTGCCTTTGATGAGGTCGGTTATAGCCCTGGCGTAGGCTCTTGGTGTGACATCACACGGAAGGTTGCATTGCTCGGTCAGGAAGCGATGGATGGCAGCCCCTTGCGGCTGCGGGCTTACCCACCCTCGTTCACGCCACTCATAGTAGAAACATGCCACCAGCAGGTTCAGTTGGTTGGAGTTGGTGCTGTCAAGGTGCATGTTTCCCATGTGGTGGTCGGCAATATATCGCTTGACGCGCTCAGCCTCATGGCGGGTGCGCTCGGTATCTTCATTGCGATTGATGTCGGCAAAGAGGTATTGCACTTTGGGGCCGCGCGGTTTGGCTGGTGAGGGTTCCGGCGCAGCAGTTGGCTCAGGGGTTGCACTCTGCTGCGGTGCTGCAGAAAAGACCTGCGTGCCGATGTTTATCTGTTCTATATATTGCCCGTTGACAATGATATTGCGGGTATTCCTTTCCATAGATCCAAGTCTAATTGATTGGTTAAGTTGATATGTTTAGCGGCTTTGCGCTTCTGCGATTGCAGAGCGAATATCTGCTGACCGACCGTGAAGTTCTCTACGTATTTGTCCGCCGTGACATGGGTTGGTCTGTTGCGCAACTGTTCGTTCTCGCAGAGCAACGCATCGTATCTTGTTTGGAGTGCTTGGTTCTTGGTGTGTTCTGCCTCGTAGAGTTGCCGATATCGCTCCGCCTGTTCGTGCTGCCGGCGCGCAATGTCAAGTAACCTCTGCTCTTGATCAGCAGAGGTCTGTAGCAATGCCGCTAATCCCTTTTTGATTTCAATGGATTGCTCAGCATCAGCAAACTCTATTTTGAGGTCGTCATCCAAGAATTAATATATTGAATCCTCTCTTGTCACATAAGCGCGAGATTTCTGTCATATCTAACTCCTTTATAATTCCGCTCGCGAAGCCAATCAAGCATCGTTCCTTGCATTGATGTAACACCGACATCTGCAAGATTTGTGTTGAGCATGTCGGACAATGAATCAACATAGAATTTAGTTTGATGCCCAAGTTCTCCGCTACCAAACTCGTACTCGTGTTCGCTACAACGGACTATATATACCAAATCCTCATTCTCATCCTCTAAAATGAGGTCTTCATTGGAATAAGCCGGTTCGTCTTGTTCCTTGTAACGCATCGTTTCAAAGAAGATGCGCTCTTCTTCGGATTGATACTGTTCTTTCATTTGTTCGAAGAGTTTAGCATCATCTTCCCACAACTCAAATAATGGTTCGTGTTTCATTTTACCTAAATTTTGCGTGAGGTGCAACTTTTTGAATTATTGATCCGTAAAGTTTCATCTCCTTATTATTCATAAATCGAGATTTCTTCTCATTCTTAACATATGTGCCATTCTTCAATTCATAAAAGTGTACATGAACTTTGCCTTTTACAAATTTTGAACCTTTAATATGTTGATGTCCCCAATCCAAATCCATAAATGCATGTCTGTCTTTCATAATGCGAGCTTGTTCTATTTCTCCAGTGGTAGAACCTCTTGCAATTTTAAGATATACATCAGACGTCTTGGAAAATAAAGGCAATCCTTCATGATGGTCTTTTGTGCCAATCTTTTCCACAATTTTCACGCGCAATCCGTTCATCTCGAACGCTTCTCCCACATGTTGGTAGAGATACTGCGAAAAGCCTCCTTCGGCTCTATAATAATTTTGCCCTCCCATATTATTGCCTAAATTTATTGTTAATAAAACTTTTAAAGTAATATGTGTTTACGGGCAAATCCAACTGCTTAGGAGCTCCATAAATCATGAGTGCAACAGGGTGCAGACGTTCAATGGTCTGATGTACGCCATATTCCCATAACTCTATCATTGACTGGTGATGTGCATTTCCCAATCCTCCAACGGAAAGAACGCTATTTTGCGGAAGTCCGTCAAAACAATATTCAAACGAATCCGCATTACCCCAACTTACAGAAGGTATCACTTGCAGTCCTTGGCGTTGCCAAGTCGCAGTTACTACCCGATTTTGGTACAGTTGAAAAAGATTCAATGTTCGCGATTGGTCAAGATAAAGTGAGAAATCCGGTGCTATCACCATTTGATAATGTCTTACTTGCTCGGTAAAGTGAGCCAAGTTTCCCCACATTATCATCCCGGTAAATCTGTAATCATCTACATAAAAATGGATAGCTCCATGTCTGCAACCAACATCTTTCATTGAATAAGGGGTTAAGACGGCCGGAATTTTGCCTGTATACGGCATCACTTCGGGAAGTTCAAATTTCCCCACAAAGTTCAACTCTGCTGTTAGATTGATGTTTTGGTAAGACTGTTTTCTTTTTTGCGTCTTACTAACCGACGGCAATAAACGTGTATTGTCGTGTGACAAATTGGGAGTTCCCTCCCTTAAAAGCTCTCCGTCTTGAAAGAGCAATAACTCTTGTTCCATTTCTTAAATTTGTTTTTATGACAGAGAGGATATTTGCAAATGTGATTTTTTTTTTGTATCTTTGCATCACATTGCTCTACAGTCCCCTCTATCGAGTTTATATTACAGTTTAGTCGGGCTGTTTGATCGTCTCTCAAATAGGTATCTTGGCGGACTCCATTTTTGAGAGGCGATCTTTCTTTTCCCTATTATGATTCTGCTGCTTCTCGCTCGCTCGACGACTTGGTTTTTGAACGCTCTTTCATGTAATACACTTCACCGTTCAAGTCTGCGTCCAACTCCTTTTTGCGCACCAGATCGAAGAAATAAGTCTTAATCTTATACTCGTAGCCAAGTGCGTCAAACATCAGAGTTGTAGGCAAATAGAAGTATTCTCCCGCTTTCGCAACAGCAAAGGCATCCTCTGGTGTACCATGAGTCAGGATCATGTACATCTCGTTCCTTTCCTCGTCTCGCCCAAACTGAATCAGTTTGCCGGATTCAAGTTTAAGCACCTCAGCGGTATCGTGCGTAAAGCCTATCTTCCCAGACGATTGAAGTGTAGCCTTCATGGGCTTTGCAAAATCCCGTGTGCTGATAATCTTAATTGCCATAATCGTTGTATTTTAAAATTTTATGCAAAGGTACAACTTTTAATGCATATTTCCAAATATTTCCTATAAATATTTTATAAAATTCCATTTTGGCAAATCCGCATAGCAAATTTTAGCAGATTTTTAACCGACCGTATTTGTGTCTGTTCTTGTGTTGTGTCTTGTGTGCTGTCATGTCGCCTGCACAAACGATAGAATTCTAATGCAAAGGTACTATATTTTTTTGACATATGCAAGGGCGTTAGGGGTGATGCTTGTAAAAAAACTTAAAATGAAATACCAGAATAACAAAATTAAGAATTAAAAAAGCGCCCCATTAAGAGCGCTTTTGTAGTGATTGTTTAGCATAATCTATTCCGGTTTTGCAAACGGATTAAGCAGTCTCTGTTTATAAGCTGCCTCTTCATTGCTTCCCGCGGTTGTATAACCATTATATGCTTCGTTGAAGTAATACTCTTTACCGTCCGTTTTATACAATTTTCTTTTTGACCATTTATGATACTCGAAGTAGAAACGATTAGACCTATCGAATGTATATACCATATCGTACACTTTAGTCGGGTATGTATCTTTGTATTTCTCGCTATCGTCCGATGTCATATTCTGGCAAGGTCTTTTGCCTCGTTCTACAAATGTGCGGGAATATGGCTCGGCATAATTGGTAACTTTTGCAATATAGAATTTGTTCTCTATCACCTTTTCCTGTGTTGAATTGCCTATGTGATAAGTAATATAATTAGTAAAACGGAGAGGGCTGTTTGTCTCATCGTACGAGATACTTGCTTTTTCTGCCGGATATCTGTCTAAATCGCAATCAAGTAGTAATCCTTCCATTAAAGGAGATTCACTCATTATTCTTTTGGTGTGGGAAGGAATAGCTATAACAGGTTCACCGCTAAAGTAATCCTGAGCTATACCGTTCTTTATTAAGAATGATTTGCTCGGATCAACAATCAACATTTCATCAGTTTTGTTGTAGATGGCAAAAGTAGCTTTGCCTCCTTCTGACCATAAGGCATAATAGATTGTACAATTTTCGTCTTCATAGACCAACCTTCCGTCTTCACTCTTAACTGACGAAGACTGCGCCTCAAGCACCTGCACAAAGTTATATAACTGAGAGCAAGATGACAATAACATTGCTACGACAAGTAGCGATAGTAAATTGTGTTTCATAATGATTAGTATTTAATTGGGGTTATATATATTGTGTTATTTGTTTCCTTTTAATATATTGTGAGTACGGCATAACATTTGGCAGTTGGATATATCGGTAGCTCCGCCTTTTGACCAAGCCGTTACGTGATCTGCATCCATTTCGGAAAGCTTCCAAATCTTGCTTTTGTTTGCACCGTTCTCTTGCACGCAATGCGGACAATTGGAAATTCCTTGCGACTGCGCTAAAGTAGTCTGGCGTGTATAGACAGATTTCTTCGTCGGCTCGTCAAAACAACGCACCTCTAACAAACGGGGATCTTGACAACCGCCTAAGATATATTCATAGATACCTTTCTTGTTCTTGACGTAGTAGTCCTCATATAGTTCACGTTGCTTCGCGGCAACTGCTGCGGGATCGTAGGGCTGTTTGTGGTATTTCTCATAGAGTTCACCCCAAGGCAGACCACACATCTCTTTTTCGATGTTTTGGAACACTCCACTTGCCCAATCAATAACCGAATCAAAATAAGTCTGCATTTCGCGAATGTTATCATCATTACGATGTAGTGACATATACCCGCTCACATTGCCTTTGCTAACCCACTCCAACGCGGTGTGTAGGTACGCTTGCCGTTTGACGTTACCACGCATGAACGCAGCCCACTTGTTGACGTTCGCGTTTTGGGAATTAGAAAACACCTCTTTGGCTTTATTGACGAACGAACCGCAATACACAGCATTGAGGATCTCTTGCTCTTCAAGCGGCAAGCCAACGATATTGATGGTCTTGAACCACTCTTTGATTTCGCTTTCCGTACCCTCGCACTCATAGACCAACAACTCAGTCTCTAAGATTTTCTTTTTAAGGTCTTCTGCCATAAAGTCGAAATAGTGCTCAACACCATTGATAACTACTGCAAACTTACGTGTTAAGAAGCGTCCCAATGACGTAATGCGTTGTTGACCATCGAGCACTTCGAGGTTGTTCTCATCAACTTTATTGAAGTACAGCAAGCCAATAGGATAGCCCTTTAGCACGGACTCTATAACGGCTATCTCCCGAGCACCGTTTTGTTCAGCATAGAGGTAATTTCGCTGGTACTCCGGCTGAATAGTCAGACGACCACTCAAGCCAAACAATCCTTTACCCTCTGCCTCGTTATAGGTAAAACCTTTGCAGATTTCTTCTACAGTATAAATCTTTCTTGTTGCTTTCATGGCTTATTGTTTTTTGCGGATGAATATTCTTTGATATACAGTTTGCGCTAATCCATCAGAATCTAATAAATATGGATTTTGCACGCGCCATGTTCTATCTCTTTGTTTGTAAATCTCAGCTTTGTAGTCATCTGGTTTCGTAAAGAAAGCACATTCATTTTCTGCCCATTCCATATCTCCGCCACGCCATATTATTTCAAATTGGTCAGGGCAATATTTATCAAGGAAAGAGATAGGAACTCCCATAATGCCATGAAAATCCCTAGGTATTAATTCGGTGAAAGGTACCTCGATGGCATCATAATTATCATAGCGATAGTATTCGTTTTGACCTTTCAGTTTCTTACTAAACTTTAGATTTTCGGACATGGTCATCAATTGCATAGGCTGGTGACGCCGCCCCAACTCTATATTTGTAAACCAACGAACACCAGGAACACGAATGTAGCCTTCTCTATAGTCGTGCGAATTAAAATAACTCATAGACTTATCTAATTCCATAGGAGAGGTAAAGTATCCGGCACCACGCACAAAGGGATTATCAATCCAAATTTTATTCTCTTTGATAAGCGGGAATACTTCCTTATAAGTAATAGCGTTCATATTACCTATAATAGCAAATTGCTTATCTGCTTCCATTATCCATCCTAAGAATTCTCGGAACAACGAGAAAGGCGGATTGGTGATAATAATATCAGCCTCGTCACGCAGAGCAGTAACTTCTTTTGAGCGAAAATCACCATCTCCTTCTAAATAGTCCCATTGTAAATCTTCAATATCTATGCGACCGCTTTCATTTGTATCGTGAGTAAGCGTGAAGATCTTGCCGCAAACTCTTGTTTTATCTGCTTTGAATCTTGGATTTTCGGTTTCGAATAACGTTGGCTGCCAATCAGTCTTATAGTTCTTGCTTTCGATAGCGTACGACGTGGAGATGAGTTTTTTCAATCCGAAAAACTCAAAATTCTGTGCAAAGAACTTGGTAAAATTTGACCACTCCGGATCATCACATGGCAATAGAATAGTTTTCCCCCGAAAGACATCTGGGTTATACTCAATATAAGCATTTACTTCCTTTTGTATGTCCGCGTACTGCGTATAGAACTCATCGTTCTTGGCAACCTTGGCTTGGCTGAGATATGTGTTCTTTGCCATGGATTAATAGTCATTTGTGCATAACTATCAATCCGGCGCGATAAAAAAGTGCGAGTTTCTTATCGCGTGCCAAGGTAACCCGCCAAGGAGACCTTCGTTATGCTAAGAAACTCACACAAGGTGTAAGCATCATTATTGCATAACGACAAGGTATCCTATACACGGAAACCTTTACATATTATTTGCAGTTTATCTCCTTAAAACTTGGCGGGTTTTCGGCAAACGCGAAATAATAGTAATGCTTATTATTTATTATGTTTCAGCGCAACGCTATGCGCTAGTGTTTATGTCGGTTGTGTTATCCCGTTTCACATCATGGATGGGATGGTATTTCTTGATATATTCCAAAATGAAAAATATGCCACCAACTCTTACATCTTGCTCAACAGCTCATCTGTGGTTTGCTCCAGTTTGACAAAGCCGAACCACTTTTTGCCGAGGTCTTTGATTGAGGCTCCTACAAGGTACACGGTATCGTCTATACACAAGAACCTATCGTGCGCACGGTCAAACTGCTCCACTTCAATAGGTGTATATTGTGCGTTGTGCTTCTCAAAATCAAGTGATAACTGACGTGATATGTTTTTGGTATATATCTTGGCGGTTACATCCTTACTACGTTTGTCTAACATCGCCAAGACCGTTTCGTCGATATAATTATCAATCAGCACAATGCGTTTCTTTGCTTCGCGGATACGCTCGCTGACAAATTTATATGCATCGAAGATTTGACCGTCATAGAAAATACCTTCAACCGGAGGCAATGACGTGCGAACAAAGAAATCTATCTGCTCTTGATGCTGAGCCAATTGTTTCTGCTGCGATGCCAATTGATTCTCTATATTCTGCAAACGTTGATTGACCGCATAACCGTGCAACATATAATCCTTGATGATTTTCGTTGCCCATTGACGGAAACGAGTACCGGCCTGAGATTTTACACGATACCCAACTGAGATAATGACATCAAGGTTATAGACAGTTGCTTCCACTGCCTGAATATAACCTCCACGCCGACCATATTTCTTGGGTAGTGCAAATTTTGCACATACCAAGGATTCGTCCAATTCTCCTTCGGAGAAAATATTCCGGATATGGCGTCCAATAACGGTTCGGTCACGTTCAAAGAGTTGTGACATCTGTTCCTGCGTTAGCCACACCGTTTCATCTGCCACCTGCACATCCAATTGCAACGTGTTATCTTCTGTACGATAGATAACTACGCCTTCCTCGTTCGGACTGTATGGTACTATTTCGTTTGCCATTGTTTTTTGCTACAAGGTGTCGCACAAAAAGCACTTGCTTGATTCTAAATCAAATTCGGCTGCAAAGGTACAAAAAATTTTCGACATTTGCAAATAAAATGTGCTATTCTTCTTTTTTTCCCCTCACTTCATCCTCTTGGCATGTTCCTTTTTATGCGCCAAAAGGAACATGCCAAATCTATCACTAAATCATCCCATCAATCAAAAACCGTTTCCGAATTCAGGGATGGTTAGCGGTTCAGCAGGTTGACGATGGTGTTGGCGTCGGAGCGGGAAAAACCGTTAGCAAGGATCGTGACACCGCCGTTGGTTTCGATGGTGACATCACAGAACAGTAGTCCGGCGCTGCGCGAGACGGAACCAATAGACGAGAAACGGATGGTCGTCTCGTCATAACCAATCAGTTTCTTCTTGCGGTAAGTTACCATTTGGGCTTGTTCGTCGATAACCAATTGATCCGGGAAGACTGCATTCCCGCCAGTTACTGTGCTTGCAGAAAAGGTGTATTTCATTTTTGTGTTTTTATTATTCTGTTGAACTTTGTACGTTTTTAGGCTTGCAAAGATACGAAAAATATTTGACATTTGCAAATCATTCGGCAAAACTACCGCACCAGGCGGACGGAGAGACCGAGGTAGCGATCGTTGCTGCCCTGCGGATAGAAGTAGTTCGAATTAAAGTAGAGGCTGCGCCCGTAGCCCTCGTTGTACGGCGTAGTCGACCAGTAGTAACCGGTCGTACCGACATAGTCCATACCCGTGCCCCAGCGGTAACCCGTAACGGGCAAAAAGACTGCCCCACTCTGCTCCATAACCAACCATTGTGCAGCAGTATATGTATTGTGCGAGAAGTTGTCGCCGTTGGTGTTACTGAAATAAATGCCTGTATCCACTAAACCTTGTGTTGTGCTCGGAGTGAACGACGCGCCTTGCGGAGTAGTCCAATTGTCAGGGAGGATGATTAAGCCGCTTACGCCATTCACGCTGCCCAAGCCGAACAGATTGGCTGCATCCGTGCGGGAGTAGAACAGATATAGCCACTCATCCGTGGTCAGCGTACGCCACAGGTTGGCTTCGTTGCCGCCGTTGCTGATGGCGTTTACACCCCAATCGGTAAAGGAGCTGTAATCGCTGTAATTTGAGATTGATTTCGTTGGGTTATCGCCCGTACCAAAACCGAACAGGTCAATCCAGCCGCTATAAGAATCAGAGATATTGGCATTGTCGTTGCCAATCATATCATATTGGTTCTCGGCAAACCGCCAAGTCTGCGTGCTTGCCTGATATTGCAGGTTGCCCTGCGAGAAACGGACTCTTGTGGATTCGCCAACAGTGAAATAGCCGGAAAGTGCACCTTCGACATCTCTTTCCAATTCCTCCCTGCGGAAGGTTATCCTCTCTGCACCGCCTTCGGCTTTCTGGATGAAGAACGCTTCCAACGGCTGGAGCGTGTAGTCGTCGATGCCCGGGGTGTAGGTCGTGTAGCCCGTGCCGTTCCAGACGGTGATAGGCGACTCGATACCTGCTGCAGCCAAGGCGGAGATCGGGAAGCCCTGGTTGTAAGGGTTACCGAGGATGTTCCAACCGGTATTTGCGGGCTGGTCGGAGTCGTAAGCGCTCAGCGGCGTGGAGATGCTGTCCGCTGTTTCGCCTTGGCGTATATCGTCCTCATAGGCATCGATGCGCAGCGTGCCGGCTGTGGTGCTGTAGATGATGTACCCTTGCTGGGCGTTGAACGTCTCGGGCGTCTCCCAACCCGATTGCCCTGCGGCACGTTTGGCGCCGTTGTAGGTGCCCCACTGAACGCCTGTCAAGCCGTCGTAGGTGAACATGTCTTGGGTGTACTGACGGTCGCCCAGCGGCGGCAGACAGATGAACGTCCACTGGTTAGCCGCCACGGCCATCGCAATCTGAACCTCTCCACCGCCTGAAGGGATTGCTTTTATGTTCGTGAAGTCACTCCATCCGCTGGCGGTCTGATAAGCTTCAACGCTTTCCGAAGGAACGTAGAGGGGGATAGATTTATCGACGTTAGCAAATATATCATATCCCAATTCCGGTGCATTCATAGCCCTGCAAGTGATGGAGGTTAAACCGCTGCAATTACTGAATGAATAATCAGCGAGGCTTGTGATGCTGCTCGGGAGCTCAATAGAGGTCAGACTGCTGCAACCATAGAAAGCAGACCATCCAGTGGTTGTGATTCCGTTTTCTATAGTTACTGAGGTCAAACCGATACAGTTATAGAAAGCACTCGCGCCAAAGCTTGTGATGCTACTCGGGATAGTAACAGAGGTCAAACCGGTGCACTCCTGGAATGCGTACTCTCCAATACATGTGACACCACTCGGGATATCAATAGAGAGCAAACTACTGCAACCACCGAAAGCGTTCACATCAATGCTTGTGACGCTGCTCGGAATAACCGTATTTTGACAGCCTGCAATGAGCGTGTCGGATGCCGTTATGATAATAGCGTTGCAATTATCACGACTGTCATATACCGGGTTTCCCGCTTCAACAGTCATCGAGGTCAAACCAGGACAAAAAGCGAAAGCTGATCGCCCAATGCTTGTGACGCTACTCGGGATGGTTATGGAGGTCAAACCGGTGCAATAAGCGAAAGAGCCACTTCCTATGCTTGTGATGCTGCTCGGGATATCAATAGAGATCAGATTGCTGAATCTGTTGAAAGCACTACTTTCAATGCTTGTGACGCTGCTCGGGATAATTGTACTGGGGCAACCGAACAAAAGTGTGTTGGTAGCTGTTTCGATAATCGCATTGCAATTATTTCGGCTGTCATATTTGGGGTTTCCTGCGTCAACGGACATAGAGGTCACGCCGCTGCACGCAAAGAAAGCCTGATTTCCAATGTTTGTTACGCTGCTCGGGATAGTTATAGATGTCAAACCGCTGCAATTAGAGAAAGCCCCTTGTCCTATACTTGTAACGCCGCTCGGGATGGTTATGGATGTCAAACCGGTGCAACCGCCGAAAGCACCAAGTTCAATGCTTGTGACGCTGCTCGGAATATCAACAGAGGTCAAAGCGGTGCAATTATAGAAAGCGCTCATTCCAACGCTTGTGACACCGCTCGAAATCGTCAAAGATGTCAAACCGCTGCAATTAGAAAAAGCATGATCTCCAATGCTCGTAACGCTGTATTCATTATTGTTATACGAAACCGTGGCAGGGATATTCGCTTCCGTTAAACCCTCATAATTGTTATCCGACCGTGTAACTTCCGCTGTTAGCGTACTGCCAATAAGATAATAGTTAATACCATCAATCTCCACTCTACCGGAATATGGCTCTGGGATAGCCTGTATGTTAGTGAACTCACTCCACCCGCTGGCGGTCTGATAAGCCTCGATGCTCTCCGAAGGAACGTAAAGTGGAATAGATTTGTCAACGAGATAAAACACATCATCTCCTAATTCCGGTGCGCTTGTAGCCTCGCATGTGATAGAGGTCAAACCACTACATTCAGCAAAAGCCTCAATTCCAATGCTTGTGACACTGCCCGGGATAGTCACAGAAATCAAACTATTACAACCAGAGAAAGCCACACCTCCGATACTTATGACACTACTCGGAATGTCAATAGAAGTCAAGCCACTACTACCATAGAAAGCGTCACCTCCAATGCTTATGACGCTACTCGGGATAATTGTATTTTGGCAACCGAATAAAAGCGTATTGGTGGCAGTCTCGATAATCGCATTGCAATTATCACGACTGTCATATACGGTGTTTCCGGATTCAACTGATATAGAAGTCAAACCGCTGCAACCACTGAAAGTTCGGGTTCCAATACTTACAACGCCGTTTGGAATAGTCACTGAGGTCAAATTGCTGCAATCTGCGAACGCGCTATTCCCAATGCTTGTGACACTACTTGGAATTATCACGGAGGTCAAACCGCTACAATGCGAAAATGCGAATTCTCCAATGCTTGTAACGCTATTTGGAATGTCAACTGATACTATACCGCTGCATGCAGAGAATGTCCCATTCCCTATGCTTGTGATGCTACTCGGTATAGTTAAAGAAGTCAAACCTTTACACCCAATGAAAGCGTAATTCCCGATGTTTGTCACGCTACTCGGAAGAATCAATGATGTCATGCCGCTACAGTTATAGAAAGCGTGATTCTCAATGCTTGTGACGCTGTAAGCACTATTGTTGTACGAAATCGTCGCGGGAATATTCGCTTCTGTTAAGCCCTCATAGTTGTTATCCGATTGTGCAACTTCGGCTGTGAGGGTACTGCCGTCAAGATTATAGTACAGGCCATCGATCTCAACCTTGCCGGTATATGGTTCTCCGCCACCGTCGATGGATTGGATGTTTGTGAACGCACTCCAGCCATCAGCGGCTTGGTAGGCTGCTACGCTGCCGGAAGGAACATAGACAGGGATATTTACGTCTGTTCCGTTGAATGCGTCTTGTCCCAAAGTCGGAGGCGTAGTTGCATAACTGGTAATAACAGTAATATCGCCACAATCCCCTGCTTTCTTTGCGCGCTTAGGAGCATCACCAATAGGCATGCCTCCATCACCTCCCAAACCACCAGATTCCGGACACAGCCCTGCCCACGATTGACTGCAATGCACGAATGCCCAACTACCGATAGTTTGAACGCTCGCAGGGATAGTAACGGATGTTATTCCCGTACACATTTCATAGGCGTTCCATTCGATTGTAACAACTCCTTCGCCTATTGGTGCAGAAGTCAGTTCTGAGCAATTGACAAATGCATCGTTGCTAATGCCGGTAACACTGACAGGGATATCAATGGAGGTCACATTAGAGCACTGCGCGAAGGCTCCCTGACCGATGTTGGTGACGCCATTTTCTATTACGACAGATAAAATGGATTCCTTATAATCGTACCACGGTGAATTGTTTACATTACCCGAACAACCATCATAATCATAGCTCGCCATAGCACCTGTACCGCTGATGGTCAGTAGGCCACCATCGGACAGTTCCCACGTCAGGTTGCTACCTTCTGCACCGCACGTACCGGAAGCAATGATGCCGGAAGCACCGCCTGAAGGGATCGCTTTTATGTTCGTGAAATCACTCCACCCGCTGGCAGCTTGGTAAGCTGTAATGCTTTCTGATGGGACGTAGAGGGGGATAGATTTATCGACCCCCTCAAAAACATCACCACCTAAACTCGGCGCGCTTTCAGCCTCGCAAGTGATTGAGGTTAAGCCGATACACCTTTGGAAAGCATTCCCTTCAATGCTTGTGACACTATTCGGGATATTAACAGATGTCAAACTACTACAATTACTAAAAGCAGCACCTCCAATGCTTATAACGCTATTGGGGATGGTTAGAACGGTCAAACTGCTGCAATTTGAGAATGATACCGCTCCAATGCTGGTGACGGTGCTCGGAATAGACACTATGGTTAAACTACTGCAATCTTCGAAAGCACTTAATCCAATGCTGGTGACGCTGTAATCATTATTATTATATGAAACCGTGGCAGGGATAATTGCTTGCGCTAACTCCGGATAGTTGTTCGATAGATTGGCGTCTTGTGCTGCGACTTCCGCCGTAAGGTCAGCATCGTTGAGGTTGTAGTACAAGTCATCTATTTGAACTTTCGCGGCACAGATGATGCCTGTGCTGAGCACGATGAGCGACAGAAGAGAGAGAAGTTTTGCTTTCATAGTATTGCTATACACGTATTTCAACTAAAGTATGAAAATCAATTTTCAATTGCGCTGCAAAGGTACGAAAAATATTTGATATTTGCAACAAATAGCCATCATTTTTTTGCAGCAGGTGTATTTTTTTCGGTTTGGGCGCAAAAAAGTACAATATTTTGCATTTTCTTGCAGAAAGATTTGCATATATCAGAAAATTGTTGTACCTTTGTAACCGAAATATATATCATTCATTCAGACCCGACGCCTAACGGGTTAAAAATGGCACCACGATTATGAAAATGAAAAACTGGATTTGGGCCGGCTGTATGGCTCTTCTGTTAGGCTCTTTGGCCTTTGTGGCATGCGAAAACAAAAGTAATGGCGGCGGTGGCGGCGGAGGCAGCTCCGAAGGTAGCGGCGCTGCCGGTTCAATTGTAGGTACCTGGAAATCCGTTGTAGGTACTACGGCGTATTATGAGCAATCCTATACAATCACCTTCAATGCCGACAAATCGGGCGTCCTTCAGTACGTTGAGGATGAACCGGACGAGGTGGATGTGACGAATTTCACCTATACCTTCGACGCTTCGACCAATATCGGTCAACTTAAGCCTGTAGGGGCACCCGAAGAGGCGATCTGGAATTTTAAAGTCGTATGGATATCGAAGAATAAAATAGAGGTCTATGTAGGTGGCAATTACAATTCGGGGGATTACGACTACGAAGGCTACGATTATGAGGGTTATGATGGCTACGAATACGATGGTCAGAGTGGCTGGGGACTGTTAGCAGTCTTTGAGCGCCAAGGTAGTAGCAGCGGCTCCGGTGATGGTGGTGAAGGAACCCCCGGTGAAGGTGGTGGAGACTCCGGTAGCGGAGGCCAAACCTATTCGATTGTAGGATCATGGAAGTACGCTCCTACTTCAGATGAGTATCTTATACTGACTTTCAATTCCGATAAATCGTGCGCATATAAGTACGTTTACGGTGATAATTCACGGACAGCCTACGGTACGTACACTTACAACACCTCTACCTGTAAGGGAAAAATGATGCTTACCGATTCGGAGAATTCGCAGAACCAAGCAACCTTGAACTTTAGGTTGAATTGGAAGAGCAACAATTTGGTAGAAGTCTATTCGTGGGAGGATGGCTATGAACAAGAATATCCGGTTGGCACCTTTACGCGTATTTGATGATTCATTCTAACCGAAATACATGGATAACGCTGTCGGTCTTAGCGGCAGCGTTATTCGTGAAGAGTGTGTACTTCCGTCAGATGACGGATATGGATGCACTCTCTCTTGTACCGCTGGTGGCTGCGTATCTGTCGGTAGCCGCCGTAGCGGTGGCATTGGCTATGGTAGCATGGATACCTCGTCGCTGGCCGAGCGTGGTGCTGCTGGTGCTGACCGATCTGTGGCTGATTGCCGGTATATGGTACTATGCAGCTAACAACCTGTGGGTGAACTGGGCGGCGGTGCGAACCCTTACCGAGCTGAAGGGGTTTGAGTCTTCTATCATCGCTTATCTGGCATGGAGTCAGCTCATCCTACCGCTCAGCACACTCATAGCGCTTGCAGCTATGTACAGCCTACCTCTTCCGCACGCAACCAAGCGTCATAAGTGGGGCGCAACAATGATTGCGGCAACGCTGTATCTGGGTGCGGTTGTCGGTTGGTTGCTGTGCCCCTTGGACGAGGAAGCCAAGAACCGCGCCATGAAAGCGGAAGAGAAATATCTTATACGCACCCACAGTCCGCTTTGGCAGATAGGCCGGATAGGCTATGAGGCACTGCTGGAGAACTATTACAGGCGGAACGCCAAAAGACCCTTCACGGCTCGTGAACGGGAAATAATGGACGCTGTTTATCGCGATTCGGTAGCTCCGTCTGCTCCGGAAGGGCACTTGGTGTATATCCTCGTGGAGAGTCTGGAGACCTGGGCATTGGAGGCGACAGATGTGCAGGGAAAGCGTATCGGAGCCCACCTGCTGCACTATGCCGAGTCGCATCCTACCCTATATGTTCCGGCGGTGGAGAGTCAGCAGAAATACGGACGCAGCGGAGACGGACAACTGATCACGCAAACAGGACTACTGCCCCTGTCAAGCGGCGTGGCGTGCCGTCAGTACGGGGAAAATGTCTATCCTAACCTGGCACATTTCTACCCGTTCGGCGTGGTGCTCAATCCCTATCGCATACCGGTGTGGAACCAAAAAGTGGTGACATACTCGTACGGGTTCAAGCAGTTATACAGTCCGCAGATGCTCATCAACCTGTCCGACAGCGTTGTGATAGACCGGACGATAGGGCGGCTACGCAAAGCCGACAAACCGATCATGGTCTTGGCTCTGACCATAGACACCCATACCCCATTCCACTCGCATCGCGACAGTGCTGTCTTTGAGGACGGGAAATATTCCGCCTCCGAAACGGATTACCTGCGGAGTGTTCGCTATACCGACAGGCAAATAGGACGATTCCTGAGTTGGGCAGATACGGCATCCGTGATGCAAAATGCGACTATCGTCATCACCGCTGACCATAATCAGTTCCCGCGTGAAAAAGGGCACGGGCTATGCCCTCTTATCATTCGTTCACCGCGTATCACGCACGCTGTGCGGTACGAAGAGTGTCTGCAAATGGATATCTTCCCGACGGTGCTGAACGCAATCGGCCAAACAGATTACAGGTGGAAGGGCTTCGGCATTGACCTGTTGGACGAGCAAGCAGCGCAACAACTGAAACGCCGTCCAATAAGTGCCAAAGAGGCATACAGCCTATCCGACAAACTGATTCGCACCAACTACTTTGCGCAATAAACGCATAAACCCAACATACGACTTGCCAAAAAAAATCCATATTTTTTCGTGAAAACTTGCAAATATGGATTTTTTTTTGTATCTTTGCGCGGATTTTTTGTGAAAGGATGAAAGGGTGAAAGATAATATAAAATAAAATTATAGGTAAAATGAAATTCAGACAAGTAATCTTATTTGTGGCAGCAGCATTGCTGACTGCGTGCGGCGGGGAGCAGCCGAAAGTGGAGCAGACCTCGTACGAGACCATGACGATCAGTAAGAGTGACATCACTATTCCGCTCAAGTACAGTGCTACCCTGAAGGGTACATCGGACGTGACGATCAAGCCGCAGATCAGCGGTCAGCTGATGGAAGTGTGCATCACGGAAGGTCAGCAGGTCAAGAAAGGTGACGTGCTGTTCCGAATCGACAGCCGCGACAAGGAGCTGGAGCTCCAGTCGGCAGAAGCTAATCTGCTGGCAGCTGAGGCGCAAGAGAGCAGTGCAAAGTTGGAATTCGAGAGCAACAAGAATCTCTACTCCAAAGGCATAGTGAGCAAGTACGTTCTTGATAACGCCGAAAACACATACAAACAGGCACAGGCCTCGGTAGCCCAATACAAGGCTGCAGCCAACCGTGCACGTGTGAACCTCGGCTATTGTACCATCACTGCTCCGGTGGACGGCGCGATAGGCTCGATACCTGTATTTGCCGGTGACCAAGTGGATCCAAGCACGTACCTGACGATGGTCAGCGGCAATGCGAAGATGTATGCAGAGTTTTCGGTAAGCGAGTCGGTACTGGAGGAGCGCGCTAACGGCGAGACGGATGGTTCGTTGGCTGATTTTCCGGATGTGACGTTCCTGTTCAAGAGCGGCACGGAATACGCCAAGAAAGGTCGTATAACGAGCATCACCGGTACGGTGGATCGTACAACAGGTGCGCTGACCTGCAAGGCTACGTTCCCGAACCCGAACGGCGTGCTGTATTCGGGAATCCAAGGTACGGTGGTTATTCCGTTTGATGTAAAACAAGTGATCGTTGTTCCGCAGAATGCCGTAGTGCGCCTGCAGAGCAAATCGCTGGTATATAAGGTAGCCGCCGACAGCTGCGCGTATAGTGCAATCGTCAAGATCGTAGGTATCGGCAGCGAGCGCGACCTCGTGGTAACGGAAGGTCTGGAGGTAGGCGAGGTGATTGTGACCGAAGGTGCGAACAACCTCGTAGAGGGGCAGAAGGTTCTCTTCTAAATTTGAAATTTGACATTTGAAATTTGACATTTGAAATTTATGAAGGGAAATATATTTATAGATAAGAACGTGATGGCGATTGCGATAGCGATTGTCATCTCGCTGGTCGGATTCATCTGCCTCAACACCTTACCTGTTGAGCAGTATCCGAACATAGCACCGCCTACGGTGGATGTGTCCACCTCCTATTCGGGTGCAGATGCGAACACCTGTATGAAATCCGTTATCCAGCCGCTGGAGGAGCAGATCAACGGTGTGCAAGACATGACGTACATGACTGCCACCGCCAGTTCGACAGGTGACGTGAACATCACGGTGTATTTCAAGCAGGGTACAGATCCGGACATGGCGACGGTCAATGTACAGAACCGTGTGACCCAGGCGCAAGCGTTGTTGCCGAGTGATGTGCTGCAGACCGGTGTGACGGTATCCAAGCGCCAGAACAGTATCTTACAGATCGCCGGCTTGAAATCCACCGATGGCAAGTACGATGCGGACTTCATATCGAACTACATCGACATCAACGTCAAGCCTCGTCTGCTGCGTATCACGGGTGTGGGTAACGTAAGTAACTTGGGTAACACTTACGCGCTACGCGTGTGGCTGAAACCGGACGTGATGGCGCAATACGGTCTTGAACCGAGCGATATATCGTCAGCGATCTCCTCGCAGAGCTTCGTGACCTCGACCGGTACGCTCGGTCAGCAGTCGGAAAACGCCTACCAGTACCCAATGGAGTACAAAGGTACGCTCAAGTCCATCGAGGAGTTCGAGAACATTGTAGTTCGCACACAGGACAACAGTAACGTGCTGTATCTGAGAGATGTAGCAACGGTGGAGATCGGCGCCAAGAGTTACACGATGACTTCCATCATGGATGGTCAACCCGGTGTGTTCTATCTGGTGAACCAATCCCCGGGAGCGAACGCTACGCTGGTTAACCAACAGATCGACGAGCTGTACAAGCAGATGCGTCCGAGTCTGCCGGCAGGACTGGAGTTCGTGACGCTAGAGACGAGCAACGACTTCCTGTTCGCCGCCATTCACAATGTGGTGGAGACGCTGATTATAGCTATTCTGCTTGTGATCCTGGTTGTATATTTCTTCCTACAGAACTGGAAGGCGACCTTGATTCCTTCGATATCAATCATCGTTTCCCTGCTCGGTACGTTTGCTATCGTGCGTGTGGCAGGCTTCTCGCTGAACATATTGACGCTGTTTGCGTTGGTGCTCGCCATCGGTACGGTGGTCGATGACGCGATTGTGGTTGTCGAAGCTGTGATGGCGAAACTCGAGACAGGTAAGATGAAGGGCGATCCCAAGTCGCAAGCTATTCAGGCTACTCGCGAGGCGATGAGCGAGGTGTCTGTAGCGGTTATCTCGTGTACGCTGGTGTTCATGGCGGTGTTCATCCCTGTGACATTCATGAGCGGAACGAGTGGAACATTCTTCACGCAGTTCGGTATAACGATTGCGGGTTCAGTAGGTCTGTCGTGCGTCTGCGCGCTGGTACTCTGCCCTGCCCTGTGCGCTATTCTGATGCGTCCGAACGAGGAAGGTGCAGCACAGCACAAAGGCATTGACTACTACACGAAGATTGCTTACGAGGCAAGTTTCAATGCGATCCTCGGCAAGTACCAAGGCGCCGTACAGAAATACCTGAAACGCCCGTGGGTATCATTCTTGCTGTTGGCGTGTGCAGCCGTGCTGTTTGTGCTGTTCATGAAGATTCTGCCTTCCGGTCTTGTTCCTCAAGAAGACCAAGGCGTAATCATGTGCGAGGTGCGCATGCCGGAAGGCTCAACCCTGCACGAGAACGCAGAGATCATGAAGCAGGTGGAGGAGAAGGTGAAAGCTATCCCCGAGTTGGAGAGTTACGGTCTGGTGAGCGGTTACGGCTTGATCTCATCGAACGGTTCAAGCTACGCTTCGCTGATCATTCGTCTGAAGAACTGGGACGATCGTCCGGGCTTTGAGCACTATATCGACCTGATCATTTATAAGTTCTACCTCGACTGCAAGAGCATTAAGAACGCGCAGGTACTGCCGTTCCAGATGCCGCAGATCCCGGGTTACGGTACGTCGAACAGCATCGACCTGCAAGTACAGGACAAGAGCGACGGCGATATGACCGAATTTGGCAACCAGACCAACGCGTTCCTCGCCAAGCTACAAGAGCGTCCGGAGATAGCCAGCGCTATGTCCACCTACTCGGAGCGATTCCCTAAATTCAAGGTACATGTTGATCCGGTGCAATGTGAGCGCGCCGGCACGACCGCCAAGTCAGTACTGAACATCCTTGGTACTTACTGCGGCGGTTCGTACGTAGGCAACTTTAACCAGTTCAGTAAGGTTTATCAGATCTGGGTAGGCGCTGCACCGGAATACAGACTTGACCCGTCGTCGCTGAACAACATGTATATCAAGGTCAGTGGCGATAAGATGGCACCTCTGTCACAATTTGTGACACTGGAGGAGATCGTCGGTTCGGCGTCGCACAAGCACTTCAACCTCTTCCAGTCTATCTCGTGCTCTGTAACGCCGGGTAACGGTTATTCGGAGGCAGAAGCGCATCAGGCGATTGCCGAGGTGTTCAAAGAGACGATGCCTACCTACTGCACGTACGAGTACGGCTCGATGTCGCGCGAGGTGGAGGAGAGCTCGAAGAGTAACTCGACGCTGATCATCTATCTGATCTGTATCATCCTCATCTACCTCATCCTCGGTTCGCTGTATAACAGTTGGCTCACACCGTTCGCGGTGCTGCTGAGCGTGCCGTTCGGCTTGATGGGTTCGTTCCTGTTCTCGTGGGTAGGCAACAAGATGGGTCTGCCTGGTATGGAGAACAACATCTACCTGCAGACGGGTGTGATCATGTTGATCGGTTTGCTCGCGAAGACCGCCATCCTTATCACGGAGTTTGCAGCAGAGCGTCGTAAACAAGGATTGTCTATCGTAGATGCTGCTTTTGCGGCTTGTAAAGACCGTCTGCGTCCGATCTTGATGACCGTTGTCACGATGATCGCGGGTATGATCCCGTTAATCATTGAAGGTGGAGCAGGTGCCAACGGTAACCGTGCATTGGCTCTGGGCGTTGTAGGCGGTATGTCTGTCGGTACAATAGCACTGGTGTTCGTCGTTCCGGCATTCTTTATCGTCTTCCAGACGCTGGAAGAGAAAGTGAGCGGAAGCCCGGTTGCTGTCAGCGATCAGCAATCAGCAATCAGTGATCAGCAATCAGAAGGAAAGGAGGAAGAGAAATGAAAAAGTTAAGTATAATTATCCTCGCCGGTCTTGTACTGTCAAGTTGCGGCGTGTACAAGAAATACGAGTCGCAGAATCAGGCTCCGGAGAACTTGTACGGCGAAGTGCCGGAGGAGATGCTCAACGAGCAGCTGAAGCAAGCCGCCGAGATGAGTTGGCGCGAGTTCTTCACCGACCCGCTGCTGCAAGAACTCATCGACTCGGCGTTGGTGCGTAACACCGATCTGGCGGCAGCACGTCTGACAATAGAGCAAGCCCAAGCTTCGCTCAAGGCAGCGAAGTTGGCATATCTGCCATCGCTCAGCCTGTCACCGTCAGGAGGCATAGGCGCTTCATATGGTCTGTCATCCGGTATGAGTAAGGCATCGTACAGTTACGGGATCCCTCTGCAACTGGATTGGAACATCGGTATCTCGGGTTCGGTGACCGTGAACAAACGCAAGGCGAACGCCGTGCTGCTGCAAGCCGAAGCCTCGCGCGATGTGACCCAGGCGAACCTGATCTCCACCGTGGCGCAACTCTATTATCAGCTGATGCTTCTTGACCGCGAACTGGAGATCCTGATCCTAACCGACAGCTTGTGGGAGAAATCACTGGACACCGAGCGCGCACTGTGGGAGAACGGCAAAGCCTACTCTACCGCCGTCAACCAGATGGAGTCGTCGAGTCTGAGCGTGAAGACGCAGATCGTGGATGCCAAGCGTAGTATCCGCGGTGCAGAGAACAGCCTGTGCAAGATCCTTTGCATCACGCCGCAGACGATCCGCAGGAACAGCTGGGGACAGTTCGAACTGCCGCAGCGCTTCAGCACCGGCGTGCCGTCAGTACTGCTGGAGAACCGTCCGGACATCAAGCTGGCGAACCACACGCTGGAAGAGGCGTTCTACAACACAGCAGCCGCAAGGGCACAGTTCTACCCCTCGTTCTCGCTGTCGGGACTGCTCAACTGGACGAACGAAGGCTTCACCGTTGATCCCGCAGGACTGCTGATGAAGTTACTGGGTACGCTCACGCAGCCGATCTTCCAACAAGGCAAACTTCGTGCACAACTGAAGATCGCCAAGCTCAACCAAGAAAAGAAACTCGGCGACTACGTGCAGGCAGTCATCAACGCCGGTAATGAGGTCAACGAAGCACTGGCAGACTGCCAGACCGCCAAGGACAAGAACGATCTGTACCAGCGTCAGGTAGAAGTGCTGCAAGATGCTTATGACGGCACGCACGAGTTGATGAACAACGGCAAAGCCAGTTACATCGAGGTGCTCACCGCACAGGAGTCACTGCTCTCCGCACAGCTGAATACCGCTGAAAACATGTACAACGGCTCGCTGGCTATCATCAACCTGTATATCGCCCTCGGTGGTGCTACGAAGTGATGGAGTCATTCGTATTCTTGGGTTTCGGGTTGGACGCATGGATCACCATTGTAACCGTGTTTGTCATGTTCACGGTGCTGCTGTTCACCAAGTTACGCTCGGATGTGGTGTTCCTGTGCGCCGTAGGCGTATTGTACGTCACCGGCGTGCTGGATGCCAAGGAAGCACTATCGGGTATCAGTCAGACGTCAGTAGCGGTGGTCGGTGTGCTGTTTGTAGTCATTGCGGGACTGATGCACACGGGCGTGCTGCAGTGGATCGTTAAGAACCTGCTCGGCACACCTGACACCTACACCAAAGCCGTGACGCGACTGATGTTGCCCGTAGCGGCGCTGAGTTCGTTTCTGAGTAACACGACGGTCGTAGCATTGTTCGTGAACATCGTGAAGATGTGGGCAAAGAAACTCGGTGTGTCACCATCGAAACTATTGATCCCGCTCAGTTATGCATCAGGTATGGGCGGCGTGTGTACACTCATCGGGACGCCACCGAACCTGATCATCCTCGCGGCGAACATACTGATCGTCAACCTCGTCTATCCGTTGACACCGCTTCCCTAATAGCGGCTGGCGTTATCGCAAGCGAAGAAAGCCTATACCAAAGCGCCGCACGGCTTCGCGCTCCAGTTCCTCGCGAACAGATGGATGTGCGATGGAGATCATCGCCTTGGCGCGCTCGGCAAGAGGCAGGTTACGCAAATAGACTATACCCTGCTCCGTGACGACGTATTGCGTTTGGAATCGTGTCGTAACTACTCCCGCTCCGGGACGTAAGTGCGACACGATCTTTGATTGCCCCTTGTCCGTCATGCTTGGCATAGCGATGAAGCACTTACCGCCCTCAGATAGCGCAGCACCGTACATGAAGTCGTGCTGCCCACCTACCCCGCTGATGATCGTCTCGCCAATGGAGTCGGCACAGATCTGTCCGGTGAGGTCGATCTCCACGGCAGAGTTGATAGCCATGGCACGCGGGTTCTGACGGATGTTTTGCGGGTCGTTCGTCCACGCCACATCGCGGATGACGAAGTCGGGGTTGTTGTCAACGTGATCATACAAGTGCCGCGAGCCGAGGATCAGGCTACCGACACTCTTACCCGGGTAAAGGGCTTTCCGGGAGTTATCAATCACACCTTTCTCTATGAGCGGCAGTACGCCATCGGTGATGGCTTCGGTATGCAGGCCGAGATGCTTGTGGTCACCAAGCGCATTGATCACCGCATTCGGGATGCCGCCTACTCCGATCTGGAGCGTTGCGCCGTCAGGAATCTGCTCGGCGATGGAGCGACCAATCTTGGTCTCTATCTCATTGGGCACGGGCGTCGGCACTTCCACCAGCGGCTCGTCGCCACGGCACATTGCGGTGATCTGCGAGACGTGAATAACAGGATCACCGAACGTGCGCGGCATATACTTGTTCACCTGTGCGATGACAGTTCTGGCGCACTCCGCGCCGCTGAACGCAATGTCGGCAGAGATACCGTAGGAGCAGTAACCGTCGGCATCCGGCTCACTCACGTTCAGGAACGCCACATCTACTGGCACTTGACCGCTACGGAAGAGCGATGGCACCTCGCCCAGGAAACAGGGGATAGTATCCGCCAAACCGTCGCACATAGCGTGGCGCAGATAGTTCGGCACGAAGATCGAGAGGGCACGGAAGGAATCAATATACTCTTTTTTGGCGTACGGTGCATCTTCGGGGTAGATACCGAATCCGGAGATAAGTTTGACATCACGGAGTTCGCGTGCACGCTCGGTAAGCGCGCGCAACAATACCATCGGCACGGATGTCGAGCCCTGCACGACGATCGTATCGCCAGAACGAACGAAGCCTACAGCCTCGAGGGGAGTGAGGAATTTCATTGTATATTAGATTTGATCAGCCATGGTGGCTGATGGCGTTAATTAGCGGGTGCAAAGTCGCGGTCAAAGAGTGCGAGGCGCTCATCGAGGGCATCGTACTGGTCTTCACGGATCGAGGCAGCACAGCCACGCATACCTTCGCGTTTGGCACCGGTTGAGGCAAGCGATATAGCCGACACACCATAGTAGATTAGTTTGTTAAGCAGTTGCTCACCTGTCCAGTCGCGATAGGTAAACGTAAAGAAGAACCCATCGCCTACGGGTTTGTCATCGGCATCTTTATCATAAACGACGTGGAAATGGTGTTTCTCCATGATTTGCTTAATCTTGTGTGCACGATCGCTATAGATGCGCGTGTTCTTGACGAAATCAATCTTGCCCTCAGCCGCGCCTTGCATCATCGCAGCCATAGCATATTGCACAGAGTGCGATACGCCGGAGGATATAGCGTACAGAATCTGATAAACGAGTGTACGCATGAACTGTCCATCGCTGTTGTAGCGGATCGTGAGTGCAGGGAAGTGCCGATGCGCCAGATCAGGATTAACAGCTATCACCGCAGCCCGTTCGCCGGCATAGGAGAAGATCTTCGAACAAGAAACGAGATGCACACAGTTCATCGTGTACCGTCCTATAGTAGGCTGATACGGAGCGCAGTACGGCTTGCCACGGTTGGTGTCACGGAAATCCATATTCAGGTAAGCAACATCCTCAATGACGATGGTATCGTAGCGGTTAGCCAACTGGCCGATGGTACGCAGTTCGTACTCCGAGAGGCACATCCACGAGGGGTTGTTCGGGTTGCTATAGAGAATAGCGGAGATGTTGCCTTTCTGGAGCTTCGCCTCGAGCGCATCACGCAGTTTGTCACCACGATAGTCG
>Ga0310786_10002675_pt1 | contig 26809 bp, 25 predicted proteins | sample AusTroGonzalo_MG_FD_203881 | JGI IMG/M metagenome (GOLD analysis project Ga0310786, IMG submission 203881) | Bovine rumen microbial communities from tropical cattle in Woodstock, Queensland, Australia - Gonzalo_03 (v2) (version 2) | ecosystem: Host-associated > Mammals > Digestive system >...
ATATGTACCTTCTCCACCGAAACATATTAGTCAACAAAGCATATCGCAATGGATTGTTTAGAGTCGGTTGTGCTGTTTGTCCGATGTCTTCAAGTTGGTGGGATGGAATTACTAATATTCTATATAAAGACGATCTTTCTTTCTTTTTACAACAAGTCGAGGAGTATGCTCTGCGAGAAAAACCCGAAAACCAAGTAAAGAAATATGTTGAGGATGGTGGTTGGAAAGGTCGTTTTGGTGGAAGGGGAATAATCGGTGGAGGAAATAGAACACACGAAATAATAGAGGATAATACACTTAAAATTCAGTTTTCAGAAACAAAACAAAATTGGTTTGATGTTTCTCCGATATTAGGTTCTATTGTTGAAAGGAATTCCACCTCCGGTCAACAATCCGTTCGAGGCAAGTGGATAAGTTTTAGTGTTACTGAGAACGGAACAGGAATAACTGTTTCATTCTCTCCCTATGAGATAATAGATCGTATATCATTAAGTTGGATTCGTGGAGTGGCCAACAAGGTTGCATATTGTGTTGGCTGTAAGACCTGCATGGTAGAATGTCCTACTAATGCTTTCATTGTTAACGACAATCGCAAAATAACAATAGATGGTAGTCTATGTGTCCATTGCGGAAAATGTATTACTGATATTCCGCTTGCTTGCTGGGCTGCCCGAACACTCAAAACAACAACAGGAGATGGAATGATGGATCTGAAGGGGATAAACAGATACCAGCATTTTGGTTTACAGGCATCTTGGATAGAGCATTTCTTTGAAATGAAAAATGATTGCTGGAATTCAAAACAATTGGGAAATCGACAATACGATAGTCTAAAAGTCTGGTTGCGTGAGGCCGGAATTATCGAAGGAGACACAAGAAGTAATGACAAGGGGCAAATTACCAAATTAGGGGATTTGCTTATTCAGTTGGGCCCATATAATCCGCTCACATGGGCTATTATCTGGGCTAATCTTTGCTATAACTCAGTTTTAGTGAAATGGTTTGCCTTTTGCGTGCCAGCAGGTGAGAGTTATGAGAAGAATGACTTTGTTACTATGCTTGGAGCAGATTTTGCTGAAGCAACACGTCTTAATGCCATTGGATCATTAATCGCAACCTTTAACGACAGTCCAATTGGTAGTAGCCTGGAAATGGGGATTCCTGTTACTATTGGCAAAACAAAAAAATATCTGAAACAGGGCTGGTCAACTCCAGACCCGTGGGCTCTGCTTTATGCTCTGTATTTGTATGCAGAAAGAATCGGGAATCATTATGATTTTACCTTGCGTGAAATGTTGGCAGTCGGGAAAGAACAGAAATTTGATTTGCCAGCCGTTGATCCCATTACTATTTTTGCCCTAAATCCAGATCAGGTAAAGGAGCAGTTCCGCGAGTTATCCAATCAATACCCCCAGTACATAAAAACATCTTTCGTGGCTGGGCTAGATAACATCCAGCTCGACCCGAAATTCTCATCTCTTGACATTTTGAAACAGGCTGTCATCGAGGAGGCATAACAATGGCAAAGTATTATTCTGATTTAATCGAACTCAGTCCCGGATACGAATCCGTAGTTGATGCCAGTATCGAAACACGAGACAGAGAGTTTTGGACGCGGTATATTGTCAATGACGACATGGTTCTGGCTGTAGATACCATAGCAAAATCTCTCCGTCGTGAAGACGCAGAATCAATCCGTCACTTCTGGTTGAGTGGAACATACGGCACAGGAAAGACGTATTCTGCCATAGTAATAAAACACCTTTTATCAGATGAGACAGCTCGAGTTGAAGCATTTCTTCAAGGCAACCCACTTTTTGCTGACGTTCGGGATCGTTTCCTTTCCATACGAAAAAAAGCTCCATACCTTGTGATTTGGAAGAGCGGTGAATCTCATCGCTTGAATACCAGCGACAAGTTTCTGATGGAATTGGAAGGAACAATCCTTCGCGCGTTAAAGGAAAATGGGATTACCCAAACGGGTTCCGGAGCCCTTGTTAGTGCGGTTCAAAAGTCATTCAGGAATTTTAAATTAACGCTTTCCAACAAATATGATGAAGCTGCCTATAACGTTGAACTGGCAGAGTACGATACGTTCCAGGATTTTTATGATCAGGTCCAGGAAGGCAATATTGATGCATGCGATATTGCTACGGAAATTCTGCGCAAAGAACATATTACTCTTGCTGCAGACAAGGAAACATTCAAAGCTTGGATACAAGAGATTTTTGATGCAAATCCTAACCTGAAGCAGAGCGGTATTTTTATCATTTGGGATGAGTTTACGGAATATATCAAAAACGGTTATGACATAGAACTGTTGCAGGAACTTTCGCAGTTTGCCAAGACAGTTCCATTTTACATTTTGTATGTGATTCACGAATACCCCTCTATGGTGACGGGATTTGATCCGGCTAACTGGGCAAAAATCAATGCTAGATTCCACAAGATCAATATTTCTCTGAGTGACAAAACGACATTCCGTTTAATCGGAGAAACATTGAAAGTGCGTCCGGGGATGGACGCCGCCTGGAAGGATTGTGTAAAGGAACTGACTGCTTCTATTCAGGGGCAGATATATGATTTCCTACCAGATGCCGAAAGTTCTCAAAAAGATTTGGAAATGATGTACCCCATCCATCCAATCACGGTTGCTTTAATTTCCAAGACTGCCGGGAACTTTGCTGCAGCCAACCGTTCCATTTTCCGTTTTATGAAAGATGAAGAATCAGAGTCTCTCTCTGCAGGATTCCGTTATTATATTCGGAACTATGGCCCCGGAAACTGGAAATGGGTCACCCCAGATTTTCTGTGGGATTACTTTTTTGTCGCCCAAACACATGACTCTCAAAACCGCGAAAACACACCTCAGGCAGAAGAGTGCCTGAATTACTATGCAAAGACTGTTTCCAAAATAAACGATGAGCAGGGGTTACGTATCTTTAAGTGTTGCATGCTCCTTCGTGCCACCATAGGAACGCCACGACAGCTTCGCCGGAGTGTTTCGTCTCAGGGTTTGAAAGCAACTAGGAGTACCTTAATCAAATGCTTCTATGGGCAAATAAAACCTGAAATCATTGATGATATTTTGAATAGTTTCTCTGAGCTCAACATCCTTTCTGTTACAGATGATCGTGGTGATAAGCGGTTTGATATTCCTTATGCAGTTGGTAATGATGAATTCAAAATCGAGTTTGATCGTCAGGCTAAAGTGTTTTCTTATGCAACGCTATTAAAATCTGACGGGCACTTTGGCAAAAAGCTTGTAGAACAATTTTTACCCGACACGAAACCTGTGGTCAAACGCATGAAACTTTGCCCATGCTTTGCCAGTCAGTCAGCAATCAACAGTCAACTTCCCGGTTTGCTTGATCGCATCAGGAAGAATCTCCACGAATTCGGAGTTATGCTTCTTGTCTCCAGTACTGAGGAAGAATTGGAGAAAGCGGGAGGCCTTTCGGAAAAAATCTTCGCAGAGGGCGATGAAGAAGAGAAAAAACGTTTGATTGTTATCGTTCTGAAAACCCTCTTGCCGGAGGACGAAAGGAAACTATTCCTGACACATATGACCCAATATACGCTGGCTCGAAAAAGTGGCAATACCGTTTCAGCAAAAAGCGAGGAAACATCCGCAGAAGCTCTCGTGGGAACATGGGTTGCACGTGTTGGGGCTAAAGAAATGCTTGTGTATCATGGGAGTGGCATCCCGCCGACAAAAGCATTCAGTAATAATGCTTTCATTGCAAGTGCAGAAAAGATCATCTTCTCAATGTTTCCCTATGCCCCGGAAACAATCTGCAGCACTAAGACCCTGTATAAGTCAGCAAGCATCAATGCTTCACGATTTGGTCTTTTGCACGTTAGCCAGGAAACGATTGATCAGGCTAATCCGGCACACAAGGGATATTCGACTCAGTATCAAAACATTGTTGATATCCTAAAGGCAAGCAGTATTTGGCCGTTTACTGCTTTTAAGGAATTGCTTGAACATGAGAGCGATTACAGCAAACCTGGGCGTAGCGTCTTGGAGCTTTGTAAATTTATCAATGAACAACTGACAAACAACACGTCAGTTGACCTTGATGAGCTCTGGGGTCAACTTCAAACTCAATTCGGATACTATAACAATATGGTCTGTGCTTATCTGCTTGGTTTTGCCTTCCGTTTCTATGTGGAGGCACCATATTCCTGGTGGGATGGCACAAACCCGCATCCTTTCTCTGTTGAGACGATCCCAGCGATGATCGAAGCAATTTGTTCTGGCAAGGTTTTAGGACAGAGAATCTCTATCGGAAGTAAGACGGAAAAACGTTTCCGCGATCAAACACGACAGATTTTTGGTATGACAGAACAGGAATCAGGCAATGAAGATCAGTGCAGAAAAAACCTGCATATCAAGATTACCCGTTGCGGTTATCCCATCTGGACGCTTCTATTTCTTTCTGATGATGCCTATAACAACAGAAAAGATGATATCATCAAACTCTGTAATTCGTACCAAAGCTTTTCAAACAACATTGGCGACCAGAAAATCCTCATGGAACAGGTCGTAGAGTCTTTCAAAGGTCCCTCTGGAAAAGAAATGCAAAAATGGCTGCAAAATGCATTTGCAGATCGAGATTTGCTGAACTCTGGAATGAGGAATTTCATAGCACAAAAGTCTCCTGAAACAGCGCAGGCATGTTCGATATATGGTTTTACGATAGGAGAAATGTTCACAATGCTTCGTCAAGACCTTCAGGAGGAGGTATGGCAATGGCAGATTGAAGATGTTGCCTCTCGACTTTCCTTGTTGGGGCTTGACCTCAAATTGGTTGGGCTTGTGAATGCTGCTCAAAAAACACAGGCAAAAACAGTTGAGAAAATACGCGACAATTTGACGATTGCACTGCGCAACATTAAAGTACCAGCCTGTATTTTTGAAAAGGAGAAGGTGGCATGGTATCCGACATTACAGGATGCTATCCTTATCTCAACAAACGCTTGGCCCGGCTACAATATTGAGCAAAAAACTGATGTGTTAACCCGCTTTGAAAAAGAGCTGAAATTAGTATTAGACACTCTTCAGGCACCACTTGAAATCCTGTCAGCGTACTTATCCAGCAACGGACTTCAAATTGAGATAGAAGAACAACAACAGATACTGAATAGTCTTCGTTGTGATACGTACATGCAGAGCGAAGAGGCCTTTATGGCCTCAGTGAAGCGGGAACTGAGCAAACTGAATTATAGCAAGTTGGCTTCAAAAATCTCGGCATGTTGGAGAGAGGTTTCTGGTTGTGATGATGTGCTCTCGTGGTCTGAAAACAATGGTATTCCAGCCATTTGGCTTTATCCTGACAAAGAAGATGTTTTTGTTACTCTTCTTCAGTTAGAAAGGAAGGAAAGAGTCGATGTAGGGAAGATGGAATTGGTTCTGAATGAACTTAAAACTAATGACTTTTCTGCACTAAAAAGTGTGGAGAGGATCAATCTGTGCTTGCTAGAACAACTTGCGTCAGTTGCATGTAAGGATATTCTTGTCCCTCACATGGATGAATTAAAAAATTATTTGAAAACAAAATACCAGGGTCAGGTATGGAGTTATCGCAACAATGTGCCAACCTTGCAGCACTTTGTCCAAACATTCATTACATCCCATCTGCAAAAAGACGTTGTGACAAAGGTCGAAACTAAATTGAAAAAAATGAATGAAGATCAGCTTCGAAAGACGTTGCAGAAGGTCCTTCAAAACAACAGTCAGCTTTATATGCAGCTTCTCGGAGAGGAGGAACATTAAATGTCAAATGAGGCGCTAGTACAACATCGTTCCTTGTCTGAAATAGTCTCTTTTCTGAATGAAGAGCAAAAACTGAAGGATCGTTTTCCCTGTCGATTTGTGTTTGTGTCGAGTTTTGTCCAATACAAAGATTTAGTTCTGGCATTACGCCAAAAGGCAGGAGTTGTTATGCGTCTCAGCGATGATAGCTTTTGTCATGGAGCAGATGTCCTTCCAAGGTTTGACGATGTTATCAAATCTGTAGCAAACACAAAACCCACAGCGATTTTATTAGAAGCCTTCGGCGAGTATTTACGTTTGACAGAAAAGAATCCATCGTTTTCTCAAAAAGTCAAAAGCCTGCTGGAACTCGAATGCCATTCAACGAAACGAGTATGGATTCCAGTTCTCTGCGCAAAAACCATATTCTTTTCTATCGTTGGTCAATTGAATCATCGTTATGAGAATGCGATGTATGAAATTGATTTGCCGTCAAACGATAACAGTGTTTTTGTGCTAAATGTTTATCCTCCAAGCATACAAAGCATTGAAGATGAAACCACAATCCAAGGAATAAAAAACTGGCTTAAGCAGTGGGAGGAACTTACTATAACCAGCGGGAACACGTTGGTTACTCGACAAACAGCTTTATTTACTCCGACTACGGGGAATTATACTGTACGAGTGATTTCTGATCCTTTTATGTTTCTTCAGGAAAGACTCAATGATGCAGGGACTTTGAATAAAGAAATGGGTACTTCAGAACAATGGGGTTGGCTTGCTGGAAAAGTCTCATCAACAACAACTACAGTAGAGTTGTTGATAAAAAAGGTTCTCAACGTGCAGTCTTTTGAACCACTCAGTATTTTGTCTCGCTGGAATGAAGAATCAGCCTGTTCCACCAATATTAAATGGCTGTTTTGGTTGTGGTATCACAAAGGTGCCAATGTAGGTGGTGATTACTTTTCATATGCGATATCACAGGCTGAAGTACCGGATCGTATCCCAGAAAAGATAGAGCTTGCTATTTTGGATGATGGGATAAAAAACAATATAGATTTCGCGCGGGTGCAACGAAAGAAGGCCTTAATTTACTTAAAAACAGAGAAACGCAGTAATGCATTTTGGGAGAAATGGAAAAGCATTTCCGATGATTATTTGCGTCTCAAGCTCCTGACGGATGATACAAGGGAAGAGCGTGTCGAGACGATTAAATTGGTAGGAGAAATGTTAAAGAAAAAACAGATGTTGTCAGACATCTGCTATGTCATTCAAACAACCTATCCCGATTTAGCATATTATTTATGCGAATCTGCGTTTATGAAAGATTCCGAATGGAAACAATATATTGCAGAGTACAAGCAGCAAAAGGTTATGGATATTTTTGATCCCGGGATTGATAGAATGATTTCAAAGCCACAATTATTAAGTGTTCCGAGTCGGCATCAACTGCTCTCTGATTGTCGCAACGATCAGGATTATACATTGATTGTCGATGGATTAGGCATTGAATGGATAGATCTTCTTGTATCTTGCATTCAAGGAAAAAGACAGGATATTAAATTCCAGTTCAGCATAGGTTCAGCAAAAGTCCCGACCATTACAAGCGCAAACCACTTCTGGGATGATTGGAATGAGGATACCTATAGAAAGAATGATCGTTTAGACTCCAAGAGTCACATTAAGGATAAAAGTGATGGCATTGACCCATATGCGTTAACAGAACTCCAATTCTCAATCATCAAAGATCTAGCAAAAGAAATAATTGATTTGGTTGATAGCAAAGGTAAATTGATTGTTACCGCTGATCATGGGTTGAGTAGATTAGCAGCAATTCATTTCAGACAGCGACCTCCTGTATATCCCCCCTCAGGTTCTGATGTGTGCCAAATGGGGAGATATTGTGAAGTTCCTGCGTCCTACAATAATACAAATGATAAATGTTATAAATACGATCAATATTTGCTAATGGTAACCCATGACCATTTTTCTTGCAGTGGATATTTGCCCGGAGAAACCCATGGCGGGATGACTCCAGAAGAGTATTTGGTCCCCGTCTTTGCTTTCTTCATTGATAATGTCATACCTAAGACAGCTAAAAAGTCTCCCATCCAATACAGTATCCTTGAAACAAGCATTAAACTTAATGAAAAGAATCAAGCTGTATTTTTGATAAAAGCCCCAGGGGCAAGAGTGATGAAGGCCCAAGCAAACAATGAAATAGTTACTGGCGTAAAAATAGCAGAAGACACCTGGAGCATTGCGTTCTCCTCCCTCAGGAGTGGCTCGACATATGAACTAAAAGTATTTCCAAATAACATTGCATCCGGAAAAAAAGAACAGATCTCGATCTTGACTAGAGGGATGATCGTGGAGGATGATTTCTGATGGCAAAGAGTAAAAAACAATGCATAGAATGCAAAAGATTGCTTAAAAAGGATGAGATTGCTCTATGCAAAAAACTACTTTCTGAAGACACGTCAGATTTTATGTGTCTTGATTGCTTTGCAGAATATTGGGGTTGCTCTCGTGCCGACCTAGAGATTAAAATATCTGAATTTAAGGAACAGGGATGTGTCCTGTTTGTATAACTTTTAGGAGACTGCCATGTCGTTTGAAGACAAATTAAAAACGTACTTTCCAGACTCAATTGTCTTGAAAGACCCAAAGCGTTCTGAGTTTTTTGCAAGCTTAAGTTATCCTTCCTATTTGCGTGACTGGCTTGTTATGAAATTCGCAGATGAATCTGGCAATGTCAACTACGAGACGATTCAAGGTTTTATCAAGAAGAATATCCCAACTAGGGACGATTTCCGTCAATTGCAGTATCGCTTGACGCAGGGTGAAACGATTAAGCTTCTTGCTCGAATTCGGCTAACTGTAAACGTGCGCCGACAGGTCGTTGAATTTGTTCTTCCTGATTTTGGTGGAAAAGGTATTGTAGCCGATGAAGTCCTTGAAAAATGGGCTGATCAACTTTTGCGGGAGAGCGAGAATTGGGGAATCTTTGAACTGAGACTCCATGTTAATTCCGAGGATGAATTTGATGAGTTTGATGGTTTCGAAGACCCTGAGAGTAAGAAATTAATTGTTCCAAGTTTTTTCAGCAAATTCATGAAAGAAAAAAAGGAAGAAGAGAAAACAACAAAAAAAAGGAAAAGACCCTCGATCTTGGATGGGGAAATTGAACTCATCAGTTATAAACCGTTCTGTCCATACCGTGTAGATCTTGAAGACTATAAAACAGCAAGGTCCAACTTCTCTATAGACGAATGGATAGATGTTTTGATCTCAGCTGTTGATTATAATCCTCACGGATACACAGACGAAATAACGGGCGAAGAATCACCTCGACAGAAACTATTCTTTTTAAGACGCTTACTCCCATTCGTTGAAAAAAGAATCAATCTCATTGAGCTGGCTCCAAAGGGAACGGGGAAAAGCTACGTTTACGAAAAAATAACAAAACGTGGCTGGCTTGTTTCCAGTGGATCAATTTCACGAGCAAGTCTGTTTTATGACAACGCGAAACACATTGGGGGACTTATCACTCGCTTTGATTATGTCGGATTTGATGAGACACAATCAATTCAGTTTATCCCAGAGAAAGAAATTCAAACTGGCTTAAAAACCTATATGGAATTTGGCGAAGTCAAGGGGTTTGATGCTCAAATGCCCGCAGACGCAGGAATAGTCGTCCTTGGTAATGTTGATGCCTCTTTCTTTAATCTCAATGCGAATCTTGTTAAAGAGCTTAATCCAATTTTCCGCGAATCGGCCTTACTGGATCGTTTTCACGGTTTAATTCCTGGATGGGAAATCCCTCGTTTCAAGAATGACATGATAGCAAATGGATGGGCTTTGAACACGGAATATTTTGCAGAGGTTCTTCACCAACTGCGAGAAGACCGTCTGTTTACCGCCGTAGTTGATTCCTGTTTAGATATTCCATCCAAAGCAGATCAACGTGATTTAACAGCGATTAAGCGATTGTGTACAGCATTCCTGAAGTTGCTTTTCCCGCACGTCAAGTCTAAGAATGATATTTCGCCGGATGACTTCGAGCAATACTGTCTCGAACCTGCAAAGGAAATGCGTGAATCCATCCGACGCCAACTTAATGTTGTCGATCCCAAAGAATTTCCTCAGGTAGAAGTCCCGGATATTAAATTCAAATTGTGAGCTCCATGACTATGAAGATCTATGCAGACAATTCTGCTACGACACAACTAGCGCCGGAAGCATTAAATGCCATGATGCCTTTTCTTACGACAGAATTTGGCAATGCATCTGGGGTGTACTCTTTCAGTCGTTCTGCTCGAAAAGCCCTGAAAGATGCTCGTGAAACAATTGCTACCTGTATTGGCGCTTTACCAGAGGAGATTCTCTTTACATCCGGTGGCACAGAAAGTGACAATTGGGTTATCAAAGGGCATATTCCTTTGGGCCGGATCGTAACATCAAGGATAGAGCATCATGCGATTTTAAATTCCTTGTCCTATGCAAATCTTTTTTGCCATGGTTCTGCAATAATCCTGCCCGTTAACAAAACCGGAATCGTCTCATGTCGGGTGCTTGAGACAGCGCTCTCTCGCAAAGCATCTCTAGTTTCCATTATGCTTGCGAATAATGAAATCGGAACGATTGAACCAATCAAAGAGCTTGCACATATAGCGCATCAAAAAGGCGTAAAATTTCATACAGATGCTGTTCAAGCCGTTGGTCATATTCCTATAGACATAAATGAGCTAGGGGTAGATTTTTTGTCCGCTTCTGCGCATAAGTTCATGGGCCCCAAAGGTATTGGGTTCCTATTCTGTCGAAAAGACACACACTTTTATAATCTCATGGATGGCGGCCAGCAGGAATCTGGATTACGAGCAGGAACAGAAAATATTGCTTCAATCGTTGGCATGTCAACTGCATTAAATAATTGCTGTAAACGGATGCAGAAAATGTCAAAAAAACTTGATAAGATGACTTCTGTTTTCAAGGAAATGATAACGGATGCTATTCCTGAAGCAGCCTTCAATGGTGATGCAGTTAATCGTCTGCCAGGCCACATCAGCTTATCTATTCCTGGAATCAACGGAGAAGGATTACTTCATTTCCTTGACCTTAAAGGAATCGCTGTTTCAACTGGTGCAGCCTGCAACTCAAAATCCACTCAGATATCCCATGTGTTGCGAGCAATCAGGTTGCCAGTTTCTTTGGCAAAGGGAACGATACGTATTTCACTTGGAGCAAACAACAAGAGTGAAGATATTCCTATCATTGCCAAAAGCATTATTGAATACTGTGCTAAGACAAAGAAGAATACATAAGCCGTAAAACAAGCATCTGGCAAGATGCCACCCCATTTCGCCCCTTCGATTTGCGGGGTGCTACCCGACCTGTATGAACGCACGTTGCCCCGAAAGCGAGCGACGGTTGCCGAAATTTGAATAGCCCAGGCGTTTAGAATGCCAGGAATCCAAAACGGCATTGCGCGACAGTCGGCCCCGTTTGAGCGGGACCGCTGTCCGGCGCGAGTTTCCGGGAAAGGCATGACTGGCCGAAACTCAGATCTCGACTGGCTTCCCGTTCAGTTCCCAGCCGGTCTGCGCAAGAACATCCGACAACACCTTCCACTCCCACGGCTTCGCGCTGAGGTGCAGGTCGCACACCAGCCAGCGTCCGTCCTCGAACAGATAAGCGTACTCCGCCCATAGGCAGCCCTTTGCCTCTTCCGTGAACGAATCCATATCCTTGAACTCGACCGCAGGGTGAAGCGGCTCCTTGCGGTCGCGGTGGTAGGCCACGGTAACGCCTGGCTGCGGATTTGCCCAGGAGTGCGGGGTCGCCTGGTCCGGGTCGACCTCGGCTCCGAGCGAGCTCAGGAAGCCCAGGGCAATGAGCTTCTCGACCTTTGCCCTATCCTTGTAGTGTTCCGCCAGCGTTTCCCCAGCACCTCCGTTGGCGATGTACCCGTCCCAGTGAAGATAGACGGCCTTTATTGTTCCGTTGGGCATCGCCAGCCCGATTGCTGCGTTTGTGCTCATTTGCTCCTCCTTGGTTTGCATTTCTTCTGGCGAGACTTCCGGTCGGGTACCTCAATGACCTCGGTTTCGAAGTCGAACAAATCTTCGTAGTGTTCGGGACAGAACCACAGATAGCCCACCACGAACGATTTCTTCACGGGCGTTCTGCATCGACGGCAAACTCTGATTTTCATTTCTGAACTCATGCCTCTTTCCGCTTCTTCCAGTCGCCGGACTGGATGACCTTGGCCGAGGCCGGGAGATTGGGAAGAAGCTCTGTTTCGTCTCCGATGGGAAGAATGGCCGCCCTGGGCTCTTTATGATCGATTCCGCAGGCGGCAAGTCCACGGAAATCTCCGGGCTTGTCGGCAGCGAGCGTGTCTCGCCGTCCTGGTCCTCAGACAACAAACTCGCATACTGCGCGAAGATTGGTGGGGAGTATGAACTCCGCATCGCGAAGCTCAGCGCCGATTGTAAGTCCGGGGACATGGAAACAATCGGAGTTGCAGGGAAGGAAACGTTCCAAGGCGAGGACCCGTCCTGGGCTCCCGACAACCGCCACGTCACGCTCACGAAAAGCGATGGCATCTACATGATCGACACCCGGCTCGGGATAGAACGCAAGCTCGTTTCCGGCAAATACGAAGTCGGTCAGTCCAAGTGGTCGCCGATCTTGAAATAATCCCTGCGTATAACCAGAAAGGCCCTCACCAAATGAACAGACAATCCCGCGATCCCTATTTCAACGGCAGGCGAGCGAAACAAATCCTCGTCACCGTATTCCTGCTTCACCTGGCCATCATTGTCCTGCCGCTCATTTTTGCCTCGCTCACGGAGCATTTCGAGCCACGGGTCATCGTGATGAATGTTGGCATGGCGGATCTTCAGCTTGGCGATGCTCCCGACGTAAGGGAAATCGCCTCGTCCGAACCGCTAACTCCAGTCAACGAACCGGAACTACCTTCGGTCGAAAGCTACGCTGATCCGACTCCTCCACCTGAGCTCCCACCCGAAGTGAAGCAGCCGGAACCCGTCACAACCACTCAGGCAAAGACACAGCCGCCCAAAGAGCCACCTAAAACGGAACCGAAGACCAATCCGCGACCAAAGGCACAGCAGAAAAACGATCCCCCGAAGAAATACCTTACTTCGGATGAAATCTTGAAGGGGGCGAATACCAAGACACAGGCACAGCTCGATGCTGAACGTAAAGTCCGCGAAGCCGCAGAGGCCAAGGCGAAAGCTGATGCGAAGGGGCGCGAGGCGCTTATCGCCGCTCTTCGCGATGCCGCCAGTCAAGGTGTGCCAGGCACGCCGAATCCCGGTCGCGAAGGCATCCTTGCCACCAAGGAAATGAGGGACTACTATGACCAGCTGGTCGCCTTCCTTCAGCCCCAGTGGAAAGCTGTATCGCCATCAAACATCGAACTCGGCGGCAAGGTCTCCACCTGGCCGGTCATCGAGCTCACTATTGCGAAGAATGGCACTGTGAGCAATCCGGTTGTTGTCAGCAGATCCGGCAACAAAGCCGTTGATGATGCCGTTACTTCTCTTCTCGCGAAGCTGAACGTCGTTCCGGTACCACCGCAGGCATGCACCATCCGCATCACGCTCGACATCCGTTGACGTTTTCTCCGTTTTCTCCGTGAGCTCATATCAACTCTCAGGCGGTCAGGTGAATTATGCGCTGAAAAGCATAAGGGCGCATTATTCACTCAAAACACATTACCGCCAAACGAGGAGGACTTTGTTTCGCGTCTCGTATGCACATGCGCGTTTTTTTGAGCTTGTTTTCTCCATTACCGTGTCGAGTGAGTGCCGAGTGAGTCGTGTTTTTAGTGCGTTTATGTGAATCGCTACGCATATCAGCGCGGGGGAGGACTCGGTCCTCCAAACGGAGAAAACGGAGAAAAATGGGGCCCCTTTTGGCCGTTTTTTGGGAAAAACGTCTTTTCCCATGACCGCCACCTGGGGAAAGAATGGTTCCGCAACGCGCTCAAACACAGGGGGTTGATGACATGGTTGCGGACATAAAAAAAGCGCTCCGAGAGGGAGCGCGTGAAATTCAATGGTGGTGCAGTATCTTTTGAGACAATGACCTTCTCTCTACTCTATTTATCATTTCGCATATTTCAATTTTAGCGCATAGAAACGTATCACATAAGGAGAGTATCATAATTTGATATACTGACAAAAAGACGTCAAAAACAGCCAAAACATAAGGCCTGCTGAATGTAAAAGAGAAGCATAAAAGCGTAAAATGGTAGCCATTTCATACCAAAGGACCATCAAAAGTTCTTTGGTTTTTTTTGTCTATTTTTGATATGCGATTTGGACGAATGATAGATATTTGTCGTTCGCGTGTATCAATTCCTTCTTTATTATATATCTCCCTGTTCCGGCGAATGGGTTATGAGTTCATTTTTGGACAACACCACAATCTTTGTCGTAGACAAGATTAGATGAAACAAAACATCTGATCGAAAAGATTTCCGAAATTTCCAATTCCTTTTGGACAAAGACGAAATCTTAAGCGTAGACAAGATTAGGACAAACCAATCCGGTGGGTCCACGAACCAATCAACACAGAACAGGGACACTATCCATGATGAATCCAAAGATTCTGTCAATCCCAGCCGCGGAGTATCATGCGGCATCCCGATGCGGACTGTATGTATCCAGTCATCTGCTGGATGATTTCCGCAACTCTCCCGAACTCTATCGTCGGAAGATTTCCGGCGAAATCGAGGACAGCGACTCCCCCGCGCTTGCTCTTGGCAGGGCGACACATTGCCTGATTCTCGAAGGCCGCGTTGCTTTCGACCAGCAGTACATCGTGACCGACGGCCCGATCAACGAACGCACTGGCGAACCGTTCGGCAAGGCGACCAAGACGTATGCGGAATGGCTGGCTTCGCAGGACCGGGAAATCGTCAGCACGAAGGACTATGCCTTCATTCTCAAGCTCCAGAAATCCATCTGGATGCATGAGGTTGCATCCCGGCTACTGAACAAGGGCTTTGCCGAGGGCGTGATCCGTACCGAATACTGCGGCGTCCTGTGCCAGATCCGCATGGACTGGCTTTCCCCGGAATATGGTCTTGTTGACCTGAAGACCTGCGATTGCCTCGGCTGGTTTGATATGAGCTGCCGCAGTCTGGGATACATTCAGCAGATGGCGTTCTACCGCGCGGTGTACCGCGAGGCCACAGGCGAAACGCTTCCCGTCCATTTTGTCGCCGTTGAAAAGCGGGAGCCTTTCTCTACCGGCGTGTGGGAGATCGCCCCCAACGTGCTGGATGATGCCGAGCACATCAACGAGACCGCTCTGAAACAGTTGCGGGAATGCCGACTGAAGGACAAATGGCCGACCGGCTACGAAGAAGTCCGCATCATCAACCATCTGTAAATCAAAAAGGAGGAACAATACAATGAGTATGCTTGAATCCATTCAAACCGGGCGTGAAAACCGCCCTCCGCGCCTTATGGTATATGGTCAGGAAGGCGTCGGAAAATCAACGCTTGGGGCATCCGCCCCCGATGCGATCTTCATCCAGACAGAGGACGGCCTCGGCGAGATCAACTGCCACAAGTTCCCGCTCGCGAAGTCTTTCGACGAGGTCCTCGCCGAACTGACCGCGCTTCGGGACGAAGACCACAAATACAAAACGGTGGTCATCGATTCCGCCGACTGGCTGGAACGTCTCATCTGGGACCGCGTCTGTTCCGACTTCGGTGTTCGTTCCATTGAAAAGGCGGACGGCGGCTACGGGAAAGGATATGTCCACGCCGTCGGCTACTGGAGGACGGTCGTTTCCATGCTCGACGAGCTGCGGAACAAGCGCGGCATGATCGTCATCATCATCGCCCACAGCAAGGTCGAACGATTTGAAGACCCGGAAAACACGGCCTATGACCGCTACTCTCCGCGCCTGCACAAAGCGGCGACCGGTCTCCTCTGCGAATGGGCGGACGCGGTGATGTTCGCGACCAAGCGTTTCCGCGTGAACAAGGAGAACGCCGGATTTGCTGGCGAACGGGGCATTGCCGCTCCGATTGGGAGCAACGGCGGGGAACGAATCCTCCGTACCGTCGGCGGTCCCGCCTGCATCGCGAAGAACCGGTTCGGTCTGCCGGGTGAAATTCCACTTTCCTGGGAAGCTTTCATCGAAGCCTACCGCACAAGCACGAGCGAGGGGGCTGCATGATGTCCGAGAAAATCGTCATTGCCCGTCATCGCCACATCTGTGAACTGTGCGACCAGCCCATCCGTCCGGGGGAACGCTGCCGCCTCATCCGCGATGACATCAATCCGAAGCTGGTCTGGTTTGAACACGTCCGCTGTCCGAACAAGCTCATCCGCAGGCATGCATCGCCCCCGCCGAAATACATCGAAACAAAACTCGCCATCACCTATTAACCAGAAAGGAGCACCATTATGTCTCTTCTGAACTTTGACGCAAACGAAGTCGAACCCAGCAAAGGGTTTGAACCCATCCCCGCCGGAAAGTATATCGCCGTCATCAACGACTCCGAGGAAAAAAGAAACAAAGCCGGGACCGGCACGTATCTCCAGCTGGAGTTCGAAATCATCGAAGGCGACTATGCCGGACGCAGACTCTGGGTCCGCCTGAATCTGAACAACCAGAATCCGGAAGCCGTCCGCATGGCCCGCGCCGACCTGTCGGCCATCTGCCACGCCGTGAATGTTCTCAAGCCCAACGATTCCGTCGAGCTCCACAACATTCCGCTGGTCATCAATGTCCGCTGCAGGAAGGACAAGAATTCCGACGAGATCGTGAACGAAGTGCGCGGATACGAAAGCCGCGAAGCCCTGGCACAGAAACCGGCGCAGACAACGAATCCCGCACCCGCCAAGGGCTCCGGCGTTCCGACTGGCAGACCTACTTGGATGCGCTGAACCAGAACAACATAGGAGGAACTGAACATGAAAAAAATTATTCTCTACTTTCTCGGCTCTTTGGCGGCTTTCCTGCTCATGGAATTTGCCTGTGACCTGATGAAGCCCATTGCCGACGCGATACCGGAGACGGAATACATCATCGGGACGCTTCAGACAAGGACCATCGTCAAAAGCCTCTGGTTCCTTGTCATTGGAACGACCTTCTTCATTTTCTTTTTCGTCAACGGGGTTTTTCTCACTCATTTCTTTGCATACTATTTCGCGTGGCATGAACGGAAGGAAAAGGAAATCCGAGAGGCGATGAACAAAAGCGATCCGAAATGAACCTTTCCCTGTCGCTACCCTGGCCGCCATCTCTCAACCACTATTACCGGCATGTCGGTCCACGCGTCCTCATCAGCCGCGATGGCCGTCAATATCGGGAGAAGGTGGCGGCCATTGCCAGAAGAGCGAATCATGGCACTTTCACATGTCCCGTACAGGTCGAGCTGGACCTTTATCCCCCCGATAACCGTCGACGCGACATTGACAACTCCCAAAAGAGTTTGTTGGACGCGCTTACCTGTGCGGGCGTGTATGAAGACGACTCGCTCATCCACAAAATCACCGTCACGAAGCGGGACCCCATGCCTCCGAATGGAATGGCTTTCATAAGGATATCGGAATATGAGCAAAAGACATAAAGAAAAAGAAAGACGCATCGAAATCGTCCGGAACTTCTACGACCGGCTGACCGACAAGGACCAGCGTACCATCTGCATGCTTCTTTCCCAGGAAGTGCCGGAGTCCAGGATCTGCAAGCTTCTCGGCATCAGCGCGAAGAAACTGGAACTGATCAAGGTCCAGATCGCGGTCGGTCTGAGACAATCTGGCCTGGAAATATAATGGAGGAGCCATGGTACTTCGACCATATCAAGAAGCAGCCGTGAATGCCGTTTACGAGCATCTCGGCAGCAAGGACACCAACCCCTGCGTGGTCCTGCCCACGGGAACGGGCAAGAGTCTGGTCCTGGCGCAGATCGCAAAGGACACCGCTCTGAACTGGCAGGGCCGCGTGCTGATCCTCGCCCATGTGAAGGAGCTCCTGGAACAGAACGCCGACAAGATTCAGAGGCTCTGCGAAGAGATCCCGGTCGGAATCTATTCCGCGGGCCTGAAATCCCGGCAGACCAAAGAGCCGGTCATCGTGGCTGGCATCCAGAGTGTGTATAATAAGGCATGCGACCTGGACGCGTTCGACCTCATCATGATCGACGAATGCCATCTGATCGCTCCCGATGGAGACGGAATGTACCGGACGTTCCTGAAGGACATGAAGGTCATCAATCCCCGCGTCCGGCTTGTCGGAATGACGGCCACGCCGTTCCGACTGAAGGGCGGCCTCATCTGCAAGCCGGAGAATCTCCTGAACGAAATCTGCTATGAGGCGGGCTTAAAGGAGATGATCCAGCAGGGGTATCTGTCACCGTTGGTGTCTCGTGCGGGCAGCGCCGAAGCCAATCTCGGCAATCTCCATATCCGTGGCGGAGAGTTCATCGGAGACGAAATCGCCGCGGCGATGGATACGGAACAACTGGTGAATGCAGCCTGCCGAGAGATCGTCGACCTGACCAGAGACCGGAAGTCGGTACTGATTTTCACGTCGTCCGTGAAACACTGTCAGCATGTCGCCGAGGCTATCCGCGGATACAGCGGACAGGAATGCGCTGTGGTAACTGGCGAGACACCCGCCGGGGAACGCGCCGAGATCATCGACCGGTTCAAAGGGAAGTTTGTTCCCGCCGACCTGTTCGGAACGCCGAAGCCACCACTGAAGTATCTGTGCAACGTGAGCGTGCTGACGACCGGATTCGATGCACCGAACACGGACTGCGTGGTCCTGCTTCGTCCGACCAACTCGCCGGGTCTGCTCGTGCAGATGGTTGGCCGCGGAACCAGGCTGTCGCCGGAAACGGGGAAGACCGACTGCCTTGTCCTGGACTACGGGGGCAACATTCTGCGCCACGGTCCGGTCGACATGATCCGCGTGAAGGACAAGACTCCCGGTGGCGGGGATGCCCCGGCGAAGAAGTGTCCGCAGTGTCTGGCGCTCATCCATGCGGGATACAGCAAGTGTCCGCAGTGCGGATACGAGTTCCCGCCACCAGAACGAAGCAATCTGACGGAACACGCCTCCGGCGAGAGCATCATTTCCGGCGAGGTGTTCATGGACGATTACGATGTCCGGAAGGTCTTCTACGAGGTCCACCGGAAACGGAATGCCCCTGACGATGCGCCGAGCACGATGCGCGTGGACTACGAAGTGGCGTTCCAGACGTACAAGTCGGAGTGGGTCTGTCCGGAACATGACGGCTACGCTCGGAGTAAGTTCATCAAGTGGTGGCGACAACGTGCGCCTGACTGGTTGCCGATTCCGCAAACCGCAGCAGAAGCCGTCCGTCTTGCCCGTGCCGGATACCTGGCCGAACCGGTAAAGATCACCGTCCGCTCGATCTCCGGCGAGAAGTTCGAGACCGTCACCCGGTGTATGCTTGGTCCGCGTCCCGAACGCGAGCCCGGCGACGACACGGCGGAGATCGACATGTCCGACGATCCCCACGTGGAAGACTTCGATCCGGACGAAATTCCGTTCTAATCAAATAGTTTCACATTGAAAATCAACTATTAACCAAAGAAAGGCATACCTATGTCCAACTATCCCGAAACAATCTACTGCGGGAAGAATCCCGTCCGCACCTTCACCATGAATGGCATCACCAAGTTCGTTGCCCGCGACGTCTGCAAACTCCTCGGCTATCCGAGAGCGGATAAGATGCTGTCTCCGTTTGTCCGTTCTGCACCGGAATACATCAAGGCGAAGACCAAGGGCGGCACGCAGGCCGTCCGTGTGATCGAACGCGAAGACCTGGAGACCGTTCTGTCCCACAGCCGTCACCGCAATGTCCGGAAAGTCCGCGCCTGGCTCCGTCATCACACCGAGGCCACCGCGACGGGCTTCGTGGCTGTCGGCGTCATCTTCGATTAAGGGGGGAACATGACTGACCGCGAAGAACTGATTCGTGCTTTGCGTCTGTTGTTTTCCGCCGGGGATGTGTTCGAAATCCGCGTCCTGAAAGCCGTGACCGCCGGGTATCAAAGACCGCATACGGAGTCCGGCTATTTCGACTACGAACACATCCCGCAGGCCGCGACGGCGGTGTCAAAAATCCGCAGTTTCTCCGGGGCATACGTCACCCTCAATCCTGTCGATCCCGACCTCCTGGCACGGGCATTCAACCATCTCGGCCCTGCGGAACAGAACGCGACGACCGCCGACGGCGACACCGTTTGCCGTCGCTGGTTGCCAATCGACTGCGACGCTGTGCGAAAAAGCAACATCTCAAGCACGGACGAAGAGCACACTGCCGCGCTCGATCTGGCAACGCAGATCCGGCAGGGGCTTGCTTCCATCGGGTGGCCGGAACCGGTCGTGCTCGATTCGGGCAACGGAGCCCAGCTCCTCTACCGCATCGACCTCCCGGCAAATGACGACGGCCTGGTTCAACGTGTCATTGCGAACATCGCCGGAGCCTCGACCGACAAGGTGCATGTGGACCTGACCGTGTTCAACCCAGCCCGCATCTGGCGTCTGCCGGGTACGATGAACTGCAAGGGCGACAGCATCCCGGCACGACCGCACCGCATGGCGCACATCATTTATGCGCCGGAGAAACTGGAATGCGTGAGCTCTGAAAGTCTCTGTCGAGTTCTCTCAAATGAACCTCCTACGAAAAGTGAGCACGAAAAGTGTTCCGAATCGGGCTTTTCACTCGATCTCTGGATATCCAGACATCTCCCCGAACTTGGTGATTCCGTCCCATACAACGGCGGGCGCAAGTGGCAATTCAAGGTCTGCCCGTTCAATTCGGATCACACCAACGGCTCTGCCGTCCTCATTGAGGAACCGTCCGGAGCTGTCGCGTTCCGATGTCTCCACAATTCGTGTTCGGGCAATGACTGGCGCAAGCTCCGGGAGATGCTGGAACCGGGATGTTACGACAAGCCGGAACCGGTGGAACATCCCGACGTGGATCTGTCTGGCCTGCTCGGGACGAAACCAGCCCAGGAAGAGCCGCCGCAGGAAGAGGAGGAACAGCATGACCTCTTTCCTGATCCGGGTGCGCTGCCGGAGGAGCTGATCCACATCCCCGGCTTCGTGGACGACTATGCGCAGTGGATTACGGACACGGCTCCATATCCGAACCGTGTGCTGGCGTTCTGCGCGAGCCTGGCATTTCTGTCGTTCATCACCGGCAGGACGGTACAGGACGAACGGAACACCCGGACGAATCTGTATCTCGTGGCTCTGGCAAATCCGGGAACAGGCAAGGATCACCCGCGCAAGTCCAATTCCAGACTGGCAGTGGAGAACATGCTTGATTCCTGTCTGGCGGACGAGTTCGGCTCCGGCGAAGGGCTGGAAGACTCGCTCTTCATCCAGCCGTCGATGCTGTATCAGGTGGACGAATTCGACACGATGTTCAATTCCATCCGGCTGATGAAAGACGCCCGCGGGGAGAGCATCATCGACCGTCTGCTGCGCTTCTACGGCTCGTCCAATGGCCTTTACACTATGCGTAAGCTTGCGCTCCGACGAGAGGACAGAAACGACCCGAACCGCGTCCGTCAGCAGGGAAACGGGCGGAACATCAACAATCCGCATCTGGTTATCTTCGGGACAGCCGTCCCCAAGTTCTTCTACCAGGCGCTCTCACCGCGAGTGCTGAACAACGGACTGGTGGCGCGATGCCTTGTGCTGGATGCGGGAAAGCGTGGACACGGACACAAGCCGAAGCTCATTCCTGTCCCCGATTCCGTGACCGATGCGATCAATACCATAAAACAGTATGGCAGCGGCGGGAATCTGGATGCCATCAATCCGGAGCCGATGATCGTCAAGGCGACGCCGGAAGCCGATGTGCTTCTTCAGAACATCAACGACCAGTGCGACGCGACCTACGACTACTACGAGAGCATCAAGGAGACGACGGCCATGACCATCTGGGCTCGTGCCTTCGAGAAGGTGTGCAAGCTGTCGCTGCTTTATGCCATCAGCAGAAATCCGGCGCAGCCGATCATCGATCTGGAATGCGTTGAGTGGTCGAACAAGTTCGTGGAGTTCCTGACGAAACAGATGCTGTTCCTGGCAAGCACATACTCGTTCGAGAACGATTTCGACGAGAAATGCCAGAAGGCGTTGCGGTACATGCGGGAAGCCGGGGGCAGCTACGTCCATAGCGCGTTGCTGAAGCGGATGCACGAGTCGAAGGAGCTTTTTGAAAAGATCATGGACACCCTGATCGAAAGCGGACGCGTGAATTTCGGATGGATGGGAGACAACCGACACAAGACAAAAGTCTACCGTTTGCCAGGCATCGACGTTTCCTAAAAATCGACACTTCCCAAAGTCGTGCGCCATTTTCATCAAGCCATCGGAGGCATCGACCTTGGGAATTGGGATATGTAAGGGAAAGATAGAATAGAGGAGTATGGTATATATATGTATATGAAAATGAATGAATTATATATCATATATATATCTTCTCTTTCACATCTCCCCGTTTCCCACGCACTATGTGTGTACGCGTATATATACCCCTATACCACACTGCGCGTATGGGGATATTGGGAATTGGGAAACGTTGGAATCATGGCACTGGATGAGCGGTTTCGCAACAGCGCGATTTGTCGCGCGACAGCGCAGACGCGCACATTGACCCGAACCCCGCGAAAAGCCCCGAAAAAGGGCCGTTTCTGGCGGCCTTGAGGCGAAATCGAGAGGGGGGATGGCCGATCCCCCCCCTGGGGGGTCGGGTCCTCCCTTTATGAGAATCATACATTGGGCCGCGGAAGGACTCCCGGAGTACAAGAGAGTTTCCGCAGCAGACCGAAAATTTATAAAACCTTGCAAAGGAGGCATTTCATGCAAATAACGATGATGAACATTTCGGATATCCATCCCTACGAACGGAATCCGCGGAACAACGATGCGGCTGTGGATGCGGTCGCAAAATCAATCAAGGAATTCGGGTGGCGAGCGCCGATTGTCGTCGACAAGGATATGGTGATCGTGGCGGGCCATACCCGGTTGAAAGCGGCCATTAAGCTGGGCCTGACGGAGGTTCCGGTTCATGTGGCAAAGGATTTGACGCCAGAGCAGATTCAGGCGTACCGCATCGCTGACAACAAGACCGGGGAGATCGCGGAATGGAACTACGAACTCCTGCCGTTTGAACTCAAAGACCTGCAGGCTGCGGATTTCGATCTTTCACTGCTTGGCTTCGATACATCGGAGTTGGAAAAGCTCCTTGCCGACGTCAACGGCGAAGTCGCCGAGGGCGAGACCGAAGCGGACGCTGTGCCGGATGTCCCGGAGGAAGCGGACTCCCAGCCCGGTAAGGTCTACCAGCTTGGCGAACACCGCCTGATGTGCGGAGACAGCACCAGCCTTGAAGACACGGCGAAACTCATGGGCGCTGAAAAGGCAGTCCTTTACCTGACGGACCCGCCGTATAACGTCGCGCTGGAGGGCTCTACGGGGCTGACAATCGCAAACGACAACATGCCGAGCGACGAGTTCCGGAAGTTCCTGGATGGCGCATTCAAGGCGGCGGCAAGCGTTCTGGCGGAAGGGACAAGCTTCTACATTTTCCACAGCGACAGCGAATCGGCCAATTTCCGTCTGGCGGCGCAGCAGGCCGGACTGGAAGTCCACGAAACTCTGTATTGGGTGAAGAACGCGCTGGTCCTCGGACGTTTTGATTATCAGTATATTACGGAGAGTTGCCTTTACGGCTGGACACCGGGAGCCGCACACCGCTGGTTCAACGACCGATGCCAAACCAACGCGCTCCACTTCGACAAGCCAAAGTGCAATTCTGTTCACCCGTCCATGAAGCCCGTGGAGATGCTGGTCTATCTTATCCGGAACAGTTCTTCCCGCGAAGACATCGTGCTCGACAACTTTGGTGGCTCCGGCTCCACGCTGATCGCCTGTGAGCAGACCGGGCGCAGATGCCGGACAATGGAACTCGATCCCAAATACTGCGACGTCATTCGTCGACGCTGGGCGGAGTTCAAGCACGGCGAGGGCTGCGACTGGAAGACGCTCACCCCGGCGATTACCGAAAACGAAACTATCGAACAAATGTGAGGCAATTTATGTTCAGAACATCAGAGTGGGTGTCCCTGGGACATCCGGATAAAACCGCCGATTTCATTTCGTGCTTCCTTCTCGACCGCTTCCTTGAAAAAGACCCGATGACGCGGTATGCGCTGGAAGTCATGATCAAGGATAACATCGTCACGCTCGGTGGCGAGATCACCAGCATGGCCAACTACTCCGAGGAGGACATCGCGGCTTTTGTTCGGGTTGCGGTTAATCAGATCGGATACACGAAACAGTACCAGCAAGGATTCGGCAAGAAGAACACAATCTGTGGGGACGACCTCGTTGTGAATCAGCACATTAGCAAACAGTCCGCAGACATTGCACAGGGGGTGGATAACCACGGATGGGGTGACCAGGGGGTGATGTTTGGGATGGCGACGAACACACCGGAGACTGGGTACATGCCGAAGGATCACTGGCTCGCGAAGAAGATTGGGAAACGCCTGTACGATTCCCGGTATGCCGGTATCGACATCAAGACGCAGGTGACGATGAAGGACGACAAGATCGACGAAATCGTAGTTGCGATTCCGATGAACGAACAGCATTCCGAAGACAGGATTGCGGACATGGTGACCGAGTCCGTCGGCAGCCGGGACTACAGACTTCACATCAACGGGACAGGACGGTTCGTGAAGCATGGCCCCGTCGGGGACTGCGGCGTGACTGGTCGCAAACTGGTCGTGGATTTCTACGGCGGCAATTGCAGGATCGGCGGCGGAAGTCCCTGGACAAAAGATGGTTCCAAGGCAGACCTGTCGCTGAATCTGCTCGCCAGAGCCAGGGCTCTTTCGTACATCCAGGAGCATCCCGACTGTCCGGAGGTCTACTGCGCGATCTCGTGCCGAATCGGATCGCCGGAGATTCTGGTCGTGTTCACTGAACGGCAGGGGAACGAGCTTCTGTCCTACCGCGAATGTGTCAGCCCGGAAGAGGTCATCAAGCACTTCAGCCTACGGGAGCCGCGGTTCGCGGAGATGTGCAGAAACGGACTGTTCACATGATTACCTGGCTTTTCACAGCGGTCAGTCTGGCAGGAACAGTCCTGAATGTCAGGAAGAACATCCTCTGCTTCTATCTGTGGTCAGTCGGGAACATAGCCTGGTTGGCCTACGACGTCGCATCGGGGCTATACAGCCGGGCGGTGCTGGATGTTGTCCACCTGGCGTTTGCTATCTGGGGAATCTTCGCGTGGAGAGAGCCGAAGCCGACGATCAGCCAGCGTATTTGAATTTGCCCCTCTGTTCTGCCCTGACGATGCGCGGGTGGTCCTTGTCGGCGATTTCCCGGAAGATGCTTCCGTAGAGGCTCTGTTCCGGTGTCTTGCAGTCCGTCTGCTCCCACAGACCTTGCGAGATTACGGCGGCAACGATTTCGCGGGTGTTCATCGGGACATTGCTTTTCTTGAGGACCTCAACTGCCGCACTCATGAGGGACATACGTCTCCTCGGCCTGTCGGATTCGTGGGCAGGATTGATCGCGTACTCGTCTTCCTTACTGTCGGAGGCAGTGCCCTCTTCACGCTGATCGGCATCTTCCGTTTCAGCGTCTAAGGCGCACGGCATTTCTGTTGCGTCAGGTTCCGCGACCGCCTCGACCTCCGAGGCCGGGGCAACATCCGGAATGTTTCTGGTTGCCGCGGTGACAAGTTCGTGGATATGCCTAACGCTGAATTCCCTGTGGGTGTTCACGCTTTTGACCCTGTAGAGGCCATCAGGCATTATTCCGGTGATTTCTGTTTCGACGAGGTTCTTGCCGACCTTGACGAGTACGATGTCTCCGAGCTTGAATGTGTTTTCGACCATGAGAAGTCTCCTTGTGGTTGATGGTTTTCGTTTGCGCACTCATGTGCGCTCCTTTTAACAATGCTCGCTAATTCGCTTATATCCAATCGAATATGGCGATACAACCCACTTTTCTTCGAAAAAAGCATGAATAATCTACAACCTTTGGCTTTGCAGCCGGAAATGCTCATAAGACTTCTGCAGAAATCCGGGTGCAGGGAAATGTCGGAAGAAGCTTTGCAGAAGCTCATAGACGCCGGTCTTCCGCTGAATGGAGACGGCACAATCAACATCATAGAATACCTTGCCTGGCTGATCAAGGAGGTGAACGGCAATGGCGCTGAATCTATCTAAATTCCGACCGACGGAACTTATCCGTCTGGTCAATTCCACTCCTGTCGGGCCTGTCCTGCTTGACCGGCAGTTGCGTCGCCATCGTGACCGTGGGGGCTACCGCATTTCGGACGACGGCGGACAGACCATCAATCTGATCAAATATGCGGCATGGCTTACGGGAGTCTGGCTGGAACGTGCGGCGAATCCTCCGCAGACGTATGACGAGAAGAAGGCTGCAGTCCGAAGCAGGAATATCGCTCTTGCTCTGGCCGGTCGTGAAATCGGAGACCTCCCGCCGGTCCAGAACCCGGAACTCAAAGAGCGTTGCCGGAACAATTTCCGGGTGTTCTGTGAGAACTACTTCCCGGAGAGTTTCCATCTTGAATGGAGCGAAGACCACCTGAAAGCCATTCACAGAATCGAAACAGCGGTCCTTGAAGGAGGACTGTTCGCTTTGGCGATGCCTCGCGGGTCCGGGAAGACGCAGCTGTCGGAAACGGCGGCCATCTGGTCGATGCTATACGGGCACCGCGAGTTCGTGACGCTGATTGGCGCGACCGAGACAGCGGCGCTGGAAATGCTCGATTCCATCAAGACGGAACTGGAAGTCAACGACCACCTTGCCGAAGACTTCCCCGAAGTCATTTTCCCCATCAAGTGTCTTGACGGCATCGTAAACAGATGCGCCGGTCAGCTGTACCATGGGGAGCGCACCCGCATCACATGGACGAGCAACGAACTTGTTCTTCCAACGATTAAAGGAAGCCCCGCAAGCGG
>Ga0310786_10002676_pt1 | contig 26801 bp, 22 predicted proteins | sample AusTroGonzalo_MG_FD_203881 | JGI IMG/M metagenome (GOLD analysis project Ga0310786, IMG submission 203881) | Bovine rumen microbial communities from tropical cattle in Woodstock, Queensland, Australia - Gonzalo_03 (v2) (version 2) | ecosystem: Host-associated > Mammals > Digestive system >...
TCCTTGAGAATACAACAAAGGAAGAATTGTTTCATTGATATGTTTATCAATACGATTCTGTTGGAATTCATTATCAGGTACATAATATGATTTATAATAAATACCTTTGTCAGTAGCTGGTTTAGCTGTTTGCAAAGCATTGTTTAAGAAATCACCAGTCCTGGTAGGTGATGAATAAAGATAATTTGCTTTTGTTGTTTCAAACATATCTTCAGTACCAATATACATATTGACATCTTCATACTGTACAGGATGTTTGCATGTAGGAACATATAACTTATGTCCTTCGTTGAACATGGGGATCATGTCTTCTCCGAGAATGTATGTATTGAATTTCTCTTTATCATCAACATATAAAGCCCACATATGATCAAGAGTACAACGAGCTGTTCTACCGTCTTCGAAAGTTAACTGATAAATGTCTTGTTCACCATATTCAAATATCTTAAGAACCTTAGTGGGTCTACCATGTCTATCAAATACATAGTCACCTACTTTGATATCACCCATGTTGATGAATCCAAGATTATATTTGTATTTTATTGTATGCGGTTCTTTATCATGTAAACTGAATGCTGTTGAATTTACTTCTTTAACCATTGGAGTTGGTATCTTTGAAGAATATGGTTCACATTTACCATGTCCAGTTCCGAGTACAAGGAATATCTGTGATGCATCTATATTAGCTGCATGATCCTGTTGTCCGGTTATGAAGTTAATAACATCAACCTGTTCATCATTTCTCGGTGCTATTATTTCTTCATATTCAAATTCCATTTCTTTGAATTCATCATGTAAATCATATCTGATTTCACAATCATCTCCTATGAGTTTTACGAGATAATTCAAATCGACACCCTTATGAAGAAATATGGTATCGGTTTCTTCATCATATAAGAAACCAAGAGTTTTCGTTTCTTCAGAATATTCGTCTTCAAATGTAAGAAGATTGAATAATGGTACTAACAAATCCATTACTAATAATCCATTAGATACTGTAATGGATGTTGATTTAACTGTGATTATTACACTCATTGAATCATTCCAATCTTAACAGAGTAGCTGTTTTATTTATATCATCTATTTCTTCAGTAGTGAAGTATCCACTTAATATGTGATTATCCTCCAGATAAATATCGACTTTTATGTATGCTACACCGTCGGTTCTATCGATATTACGTTTAAATTCATTCTTAAGTATAAGGGTCTCCAGAGATGATATAAGAGAGTAGATTGGTGATTCATCATTATTAGGAATTCTATAACTTAAACCATGACGTTTACAGAATTCCTGATATAATTGTATTAATGATAAACGTCTATTCATTGCACGTTTATCTTCTAGATGTTTATTGGCCATTATACTTCCTCCTTCATATCATTGTCGAATAAATGCAATATCCTTTATATTGTCATTTATTTTTCTAGCCTGTTCTGGAGTTAATTCAATCTCATCCAGTATTTTCATATTGGCCTTATCAAGAATGAAGTATTTAAACATAGTGACATGTTTACTAATACCTTCATCATAGATATCTGGTTCTGGTACATTACTGTGTTTAACTCGTATCTTAGGTTTCTTTGCTGGTTTAATAAGTTGCTTAAAGTGTTTTAACATAATATCCACCCCTTAAAATATTAAAAAAAAAAAATAAACGGGGACGAAAGTCCCCGCTATTATCACGACAATGTTGCTCTAACAACCTTAACTCCGAATACATGTTTCGGACGTTCAGGAGGAGTAGCCATTGTCGATACATCCAATGAATTGATGTTGACTGTAGAAACTCTACTGTCAGCATGATTCAATATAATCTGCTGATCTTCATCTGCACAGAATACTGCAATCAGATCATCCTGAGGAGATAACTGAATGATTGGTCTGGGATCAGCAAACTTCTTGTTTGTTACAAGGAATCTAGAATGATTGATTCTGATTCTTCCAAGTCTTGTTACGTATGCAAGTAACGGTTTCTTGGAATTGATACAGAACATTCCAGATACATCATAGTCCTTTAATATAAACTGTCCCATTGAATCAACAGTCACAGTCTTATTTAAATCAGATGTCTGAATCCTCTTACCTAATCCATTATTTGTATATATAAGTAAATCAGAAGTTGTGTTACTTGGTACTTCAATAATGGATACAAGATATTCATCATCCATTAATGGTATTAAAGGTTTCCTTGTTGCATTACTGGGTATGCTGTTAATCGGCATATACTTGATTCTTCCTTTATTAGAAAGCATTATGATATCATTGCTGTTGTTGGAAGTAGCAGCAATACATTTACCCATAACATTCTTTCCAATAGAAGTCATTGTCATCGGTTTACCGATATCAACCTTATTAACATCTACCTTGATAAAGTATCCTTTATCATCAATGAGAGTTACCTCATCACCAGATATCGGAGTTATATCAGATGCAAGATGTTCGGGAGTTTCTGTCTCAGAGAATATGAATGAACCATCAAGCATGATCTGAACTATCTTGACGTTAGTATTGTTATTACCATCAAGATTGATGATTCTACTACGACGAGGATATCCGTACTTGTTCTTGATCTCTTTGATTTCATCAATGATTACTTCTTTGATCTTATCAATGTCATTGACAACACTTCTGATATGTTTGATCTCTTCGTCGAGTTTAGCCAGTTCAGCCTCAGTCTTCTCTCTTTCATCGATTGTAAACTGGTATATTCTGAGATCAGCAATATAGTTGGCCTGAGATGTTGATACGTGTCCCTTATATTCGTTGGTTAATGCTTCAACGATATCTGCTCTATTCCTACATGATCTAACAATTCTCAAAGTATTATTCATATTCTTATCAGACATCATGTAGATTTTACCAACAAGCATATCATGCTTTGTTGTTTTAGCTACCAGATCTCTTAAGAACCAACCATGTTTGTACATGATTCTGAACTTGATCCATGACAGAAGTATCTGACGTACATCATATTTCTTGGTTGTATAATCAATGTCGACAACAACCATGTTTCTTGTACTGATACTATCCTTGAAACCAGGAACACGCTTGAACAATGTATCTACGACCTTGTACAGATTACACGGTTTACAACGAATGACATATCTGAAGTCATTATTGAGTAACTCAGATTCATCATCAGCTGATATAATCTCTTTTATAGGTGTAGGACCATCCTGAAGTTCTCTTAAAGATTTATCAATATTCTCAAGATATTTCAGATAAGGAGTATTCTTGATTGTGATTGTATAATTGACATTATCAATCTCATATGAAGACATCATTACGAATGTATCATTATTGAGTTTAACAACATCACATCCTGTTGGAAGATCAGGTACAAGATGTATATTCTGTTTAGGATTCTTTATAAGCTTGATAGTAGCATCAGCAATCTCTCCGAGATTGAAAGGTGGTATATCACATGATAAAGTATAACCAATACCAGATGTACCATTAACAAGTATCAATGGGAATCTGGATGGTAAACAGAATGGTTCTAAACCTGTATCATCATATGTAGGTACCATATCAACTTTACCATCGAATTCCTTAAACAAAATATCCATGGCAAATTCAGATAATGATACATCGAGATATCTTGGTGCTGCAGCATCTTCACTCGATGTGATATTACCTGCATTACCTTCAGCCTTTATAATCGGAATGTTGTTAGTAAATGGCTGACACATTCTTGCAATTGTATCACCAAGACCCTGATCTCCATGAGGTGAATAATGCATAACATCACCTATTGCAGATGCTACTTTAACATTACCCATCTTATACTTACTCCAGATAGCAAACAGCACTCTTCTCTGAATAGGTTTAATACCATCAGCTATCTGAGGAATTGCACGTTGTAAATTAATATTTACACCATACAATGACATCATTCTTTCAGCCCATGGTCCAAGCTCAACACTTGAAATATGGTCATCTCCATACTGATTCTTCATTTTAATAATTCCTCCTCCATTCATCAATTAACATATGCCAAGTTTAGCATCTACAGCTTTACAGATATCAGGAATGCTTAATTCACCAAACCAGTTATACATCATTGATGATTCGTTTTTATTCTTATAAGAGTTTATTATTGGTCCAGTAAGATCTTCCTCATGAGGTTTCTTCTTACTATCGTACCAGATATACTGTTGATTGAATGAATGATTAATACATCTTCCTTCACGGAATACATCATTGTTTACAATTACCTTGTAGAGTAATGACATAGGATCCATATTCATTCCCATCTTAGTTGATGGATAATATGAAGCTGCATCAGCATCCAAAGCACCATACACAACAATGTTGGTCTTTTTACAATTAAGAATTAAACCAGTGGGTTCATTCTTGTCAGGTGGTGCAACAAATGCTCCTCTGAAAGCAGTATCAATCGAAGGATCAACTATAAGTTTGTTAGCTTGTACATATCCTTCATCTTCAAAGATGTATTCTCTGATGTTTCTAACAATATGAGTTTCCTGGAAACACTTTGAATATTGTGTTGCAAACATATACGAACGAGCAACCAGAGATTGACAATCAGAACAAGCTAACTCAACCGCTAGTTGCACAACAACGTCTCTGACATTATAAAGGATAAACTTGAGAAAGTCAGTATAAGCAAACTGTCTGAATGATCCCGACTTAGTTTGAGTCAACTTATCAATCTTTGCAGTATCTTTACCAACTGATGAAAGTGAATAACTTCTTCTTTCAGCCTGAGACTTTCTGATCATAGCAAACAGTCTCATTTGACATATCCATACAGAATATGAAGATACAAAGAACCAGTCTCTTGAGTTCTTAAGAGCAAACTGTTTACTGTCATCTTCATGATAATATATCTGATCAGTCTTAAAATCACTTGGAATGAAGAAGTCTTTAGGATTGTAGTTCAACGTCTCTATTCTAGCATACAGATAATTGTGGTCAAACTTAGCATTCCAAGATTCAACAAACATAGGTCTGTATGTATTGATGTAATCAAAGATTGTTTTAATCAATTTGATTTCATCCATGAAATCAAAGAAATGTAATCTGATTTCATAATCACTTAAGAATCTCTTATTATCAGGATCATCTTCAATAATCATTCTTTTGAATTCTTCCTGATGGTTGATCATCCAGTCATATTCAACTTCCTGTTTATGAAGTAGATCATGAAACTTTTTAGCTAACTTTGATTCAGGTCTAGGACCAAGTACCAATACAGCACAAATCTTCTGCTCTGGTAATATTACAGTAGCAGCATTAACAGGTTGATTTGCTGAATGTATATCCTTTGCATCAATAGTGTTGTCTATAACATCACACTCTATATCAAGAAATCCAAAAGATACTTTAGATACATCCTGACTTTCTCCAAATTGATTTAACCAACGTAATCTGAAATATACATCAGGAAGGAAGTCAGCTTTAAATACCCAAGGACAAGCTAACATGAATTCCTTCATTTCACGTTGTTCAAGTTTATTTGGATTCTTTTCAAATGTTTCCTTATATTCACCTCCAATGTGTAAAGCTATCGCTTTACAAACTTGAGAGGGTTTACAAATAACAGGATAACATTTATCCAGATCAGCTTGAGATATCTGGAATTCATTTGTTCTGTATTCTTCCTTTAAGAACCAGATATCAATGTATGGTTCTTCATATTTAACCTCCAATCTTTTAGTGATTGGATTGTAATAAATAACTTCAAAACACTCAGGACTTCTATAGTACCTGACATCAAACAGGATTGATCCAGCAGGATAATCCAGTTCTTTTTTCCATATTGACATTTATCAATCACTCCTTTGAATTAATTGTGTATGAACATTGTTCATCCAATCCAACAGAATAATGTATTCGTTTAAAGTAAAAATAATAGATATGGAGATACTGTGGATTGAGTGAAACGAAATCCCAGTAGATCCTATATCTTATTCCAGGAAAGGAGTTTGAGGAAAACCCGGTTTTTAATGGGGTTTTCCTCAATTTAATATCTGAATAATTTTGATATATCTAAATTTAAAACTATTCCCAAGTATGAATGAAACTGAACATGAACTTGATGACTTAACATGATGAATGAAACTTGTATTTCATTTCATCAGTGAAATGAAATGTGTTTAAAAAATCAAAATAATAGAAAAGATAAAATAATTTTAATTTTATCAACTTTATATTATTTCAAATTTCAGAAAATAATATATTTAATTATTTTTAATAAACATCCGTTTAATATTATATTTATATATTATGAAATAATATATAAATAAACTCGGAGAGGGTGCGGCGGTTTTACCGCCGAATCTATTATTTTCTTTTATTAAAATATATATTATTATTAAAAAGAAAAGGTTATGGCTATAACTGAATACGAGACAAACCATTTTACATTTTTAAGGAGGAACATGGTCATGTTATCACAGGAATACAAATCAGAAGAAGAGTATTGGATTAAACATCCGATATCATTTGACAGACAAGATCACGACACAAACTCTAGAAGAGTTTGTGGAAACATCATAATCAATAAAGTTTTGTCAACGGTCACTTATGTTGGTGACCAGATCGATTACAGACTCCTCATGAGAATACTGTACATTGATAAAGACGTTAGATATACTTTGAGATCCTACTTGAATGAGTATACACTAATATCAAAAGAAACATCATTCAGACCAACTATATCAGAAGTGGAAATATGTCCTGACATGAACGTTGTTTGGTATGGTGAAATGTCAAAAGCAACGTATGAAACGGATCCTGTTAATATTCGTAAACGAAGGCTATTCACAACATTCAACAATACGATTCTTATGATTGAGCCATTATGTTTTAATCCAATAGAATTGTTGATGCTATTCAAAGTTCTCGGTTTCGAATCAAGAAAACGTGAATTGAGAAACATTCTTAAGGTGTGGAGATTCAGATATGATATTCCGGAATCAGAAATATTCATATTCGAATCCGATGAAGATCTAAAAATATAAATTAATAACGGGGAATATTCCCCGTTATTTTTTTACATATCAAAAGCCTTTATCAAAGCATTCAAAGCCGTGTCACTTGTACGATTATTCCGCATTGCATCATTATATTTATTTTCTAATTCAATATATTTTGACACGTCATTATTACCGTATCTTGCTACATCTGGACTATTATATCTCTCCAAATCTATTACTGCATCCAATCTTTTCTTTTTTGATTGCTTAACATGTTTCGATGTTTTTGCTGATGATGTACCTGTTGGTCTTGGTAAATGTAAGCTAAACATGTATTCACCATCAGGAAGATTAATCTCAACAAATATTAGTGCTGAATTATACTCTTCACCATGTTTCTTGCATTTTCCAATATTTTCTGATACATATATTACTTTAGCGAAATTAGGTTTAAACTTAGTACAATCTTTCAGTAATGTCAAAGCTAATTGATACTTCATTTCATTTGCAACACCACGAGGAATGTATTCATCCCCTTCTGATCTTAGTCCATCGCTACCATGCTTTATCCTAGATAAACGATACCAAGAATATAGTGTCTGAGCAAATTGCCTGTTATTTGAACCTTGTGTTGTATCATGCGATATAAAATCATAATCTTTATACGATTTACCCTTTGGGATTGGTTTTATTGTTAGAACTCGTGATTCTAAGAACACAGAACAATTATGTTCATCTAGCATATCTTCTTTCATTTCATTGATGAAGATACTACCTAATGTATCAAGTTTTGATTCATGTACTGAACTATCAATATCGGCTATTAAGTCCCTTAATTCTTCTTTCATATTATTCACTCCCTTTATTTTAAAATAACCAGGATGGGATGAAACCCATCCTGGTTGTAATATGTTTATATTTTCTGGAGGTACTTCTTATCGATAGCAGCTGTAACATCCTTATTGTTTGAAGATATAACTGCTCTGTTACCAGAAATCTGGAGTACATAGTATTTGTCCGTAAGAAGAGTAAATCTCTTGTTGGTTCCATATATAACAGGATCAAGAACCTTTACAACGTCACCAGCTTTAATATCGTTGGAAACTGTTGCAGTACCGAGTTTAACCCAACCAGCACCACTCTTGAGTTTACCATACTTGATACCGTTTGCAACAGACTCTTCTACGATGGTATATGCACCATATGTCTTAATGGTATTAACGGCATAACCACCAGGAGTCTTGTAGATAACAGTACCAGCATTAAACTGTTTAACATATGAAACCTTTGTTCCTGATGGTGTGGTATTAGATGTACCAGTAAGTCTCTTGTTTACCTGATCACAGATATACTGTGTCTTACTCCTGATATAGGGGCCAGGACAGCATGTTTGAGCTAGCATATAGTGATATGTAAGAGAACCATTCGTATCACCAGTGAATGTAAGCTTCGGTATACCATTTCTCTTACAGATATCAACACAAAGATCAATGAGCTTTGCCAATACCTTATCAGAGATAGGCCAGTTTCCACCAACTGAAGAGTTTGATACTTCAATAGTTATTGAAACCAAATCATTTTCAGCACTACTTGAACACCATGATCTGTCTTTCTCTTCACAGAAAAGACCTACTCTAGCATCCTTATCGATAGCATAGTTGGAAGACATCTGTCTAGCCGGATTAGCTACGATATTACCAAACTCTTCAAGAGTAGCTACGCCAGCCATATGATGGATGGTGATCTTAGTAATCTTATCAATGGGCTTATTATTTTCCCAATCCCATCTACCATTATTCTTATTGGGAGAAATACGTGTATATTCTACCAATGGTGAATTAGTAAAGTTGCTCATAAAATTCAACTCCTTCATTTACTAGTATTATTTGATTTCTTTTGTCTTTCTTCTTCGAGGGCTTGACCTTTCTCCTGAAGAATGGTTTCAACCATGTCATCAAGATCTCCACTGGATACATATTTCTTTCTATTCTCCGGTGTATCTTCTTTATTCTTTGAACTGAGTATTCGTTTATAAGCTTCTTCGACATCGTTTATATAGTCTTCACGTTCTTTATTAATAACTTCCTGTCTTTTGCTAGGAAGTATATTATCCTTTGCGTAACCCTTAACATCAAAACGATGTTTCAACATTTCTTCGGTAGCAGCGTTTTCTTTATTGAGATGATGAATATCCTTAAATATATCACCCCATTTAGTTATTACTGTTAACGAACCAATAGCTGCTGTTATAATACCAACAATCTTTGTTATGTATGACGATGTCTCAGCCAAGTCATTATAGAATTTATTAGATCTTTCTGCATCATCAGGATTATCTTTAGCTGCTGCTAAAATCTTCTTGTATTCAAATAATCCTGTTATACCAGTACCAAGAACAGTTAATTCACCGGCAATACTTAATATATGACCAATTGTTTCAGATATAACATCCAACGAATCTTCAATCATATCACCAGCAGACACATGCTCACCATTGGTATTTTTGGATATCAGTTTTTTGAAATCATTCTTGAGTTTTGCTATAGCTGTTTGATCTTTATTTTCTATAGCAGTCTTTAAACGTTTCACCATAGCATATGTTGTTAAAATGAAAGCATTTAACCAACTCAGAAGAATTAGAAATCTTTTACCGCTTTTCTTAAGACGAATCTTGTCTTTTACTTCATCATAGTAAAACTCAAAACCATACTGTTTTACTTTACTATTTATTTCCTCAACACGTTTCCGTTTCTCTTTAGCTGATTTTACATCATTGCAATAATTATTCACTGATGAAAACACTTCACCCATCTTGGTTTTAGCCAATTTGTTCTTGATGGATTTAGCAATAGCAGTTATAAGACGAGGAATGAATGCAATAGCAGTGACAAGTTTGTTGGAATCATTCTTAGAATATTCTTTCATCATATCACCAATACTCATATCAGCATTCTTTTTAGAAGACTCAGTAAAGATCATCATATCTTTGTCGAGCATATCCATATATGATTCAATGACATAGAATACAGAATCAGATGTACTCTCATCAATGTCGTCTAATATGGATAATGTTAACTCAGTATTCAAGATATTCAACTCTCCTTTCATATAATGATAATACAGCCGGGGTTATTCCCCGGCTGTACCGGAATATTATTCGTCTTCTCCCTTACCGTTAGAACACTCAAGATCAAATTCAGTTGTTTCAACAGGTGTTTCTACAACTTCCTTCTTCTTGCGAGTTACCTTCTTCTTAGGAGCTACTTTAGCAACTTCAGTTGTTTCATTTTCCTTTTTACTAGGCATGATTATACCCCCTTAGGTTTTATTTTTCTTAGCCTCAAGCTCTGCTTCCAGTTTTGCGATCTTTTCATCAAGCTCTTTCTCAATATCAAGACCAAAATTATTTTTCTCATCAAGTTTCTGTATAGCTATGTCTCCCATATTCTTCTTCATGAGATTTTTATCAAAACCGGGAACATTATTCTTTTTGAGCTGTTTTTCGAGATCTTTTACCTTCTTAGCTTTACCACGAACCCTAGCTTCAGTCATCTTCTCTTTAGATTCAGCATCAGCATATTTCGGGTTTCCAAAATCTGCAGCATCATGTATGAAATTCTTAGCTTTTCTAAGAATACCACCACCAGCTTTTTTACCAAGGTTTGTTTGGGCTCTGACAAAGTTCTCTGATCCAGTCGCGCCTTTCATAGCCATTTTCTTAAAACCTTTGGTATGTCTTAGAAAGGGGGTATATTTACCTACAGCACGTGAAGCATCCTGTCCGAAAAAGTCAATTACACCTTTTCCAAATTTTCCGAATTTTGCCATACCATGGATATCACCAGCAACAGAAGATATTTGATCTGACAAGAGCTTCATGCTATCAAGCTTGCTTTTATCAGCCTTATCACCTTTGGCAAGTTCCTCTTTGATTTTTTTATCAAGAACCGCAGAAGTTTCTTTTGCGATATCACCTATACCATCTGAAGCAAGTTTCGCATCATCAAGTGCTGTGTTAAGTGCTTCAAGAGTAATAGCTGTCGTGACAGCATCCATTTTCTTATCACCTTTTATGATTGATGATACTTCTGAAGCCAGAGCCTTGTAGTCGGTGTTAGCATTTACTGCTTCATTTCTGATACGTATGAATATCTTTTTAGCTTTTTTGGCAGTCTTGATTTTTCTACGATAATCTTTGAATTTACCAACTATTGAAAGCTTCTTGGTTTTAGGATCAAACTCCATATTTCCTTCGGTTATCTTTTTAACCTCATCCACTGCAGCATTCAGGTCTTCTTCATCAGCAATGTTAAGATTCTCTTCAGCTCTTTTATAAGCTTCATCCTTTTCAGCTTTATAATCTTTCGAAAAGGTACCAGTGATACTCTTAGCTATACCAATAAGAAGTCTAGGTAAGAACAGAAGTATCTTCTTCAAACCACTATCGACAGTATTCTTTCCGGTAGCATAATCGATTACATCACCCTCCATAACAATATCCATTGATCCATCATTCATTGTCATGATTTTCTCGTATTGTGATGATAATGACGAATACACATCCAGCATTGATTCAAGTGTGATATCGTCAAGATCATCGATATCTGAAAGCAGGTTTTCTGTAATAATTGACATATAAGGATTCCTCCTTTCTTCAAATTATTTCTTCATCATTCATCCATTGAACGTATGATTCAGTAAGAACGATGTTGTTGTCATTTATAAGATCTTCGAGATGCTTATCGAGATTCTCAGCTTCTTTAGGATCATAAGTGGTATTGTTGTATATAGTATCGATGCTTGTATTCTCAAGATTTGAGAAGTTATCAACGATCCACTGACAATACTTCTTCATGGGTTCATCAAGATCTCCGTTAGCAAGAAGATCCTTAGCGATCTTGACACCAGCACGGTTTCTTTCAAGATTAGAAGGATAACTACTAAGAGCCATCTGATGATATTCTTTCTCGAGTTGAGCAAGTTTATTCAGATCTTCACTCTTGAAATCGTTTGCTGTCATCTTGTACTTCTTATCACCAATGAAGAATGTAACAGGAAGACCATACATTCCAGCAAACAGATCACAGTAGTATTCTTCGAACTTGTTTGACTTAGCATATTCAGCATGAATCTTCTCAAGAGAATCCTTAGTTGTTTTATACTCACCAAGGTTCAGAAGGAATGCTAAACCACCAACAGTCATAGCACCGATTGATGTGATAGTACCAGCGGGGATAACAATACCAGCAACAATTGTAGTTGCTGCAGCAACCATTCCGAAGATGTTTTTCTTCTTGAAACTGTTCTGACGTTTGTTTTCCTTTTCGGTAGAATCCTTATAGAGCTTCATCAGGTTATTGATATACTCATCAGGATTTGTTTTGCCGATGGTCTTACGCATTTCACCAGCTACCTTCTCATTATCAGCTACAGCAGCAAGAGATGTAAGATTCTTAATCATCTTCTTCTTTACAGCACGATTATAGATCTTACCACCCTTATCAGAATCAGCAATTGATTCAACGTAGTTTGTGATAATGATTCTCTTATCCTTAGCAGTCTTAGCTGATGCAGCAACGTTCATTGTCATCATAAGACCCATGTTAGCATTTACTGCTTCACTTCTCATGATAGCAGCAATGTTATGGAACATCTCATGGAGAATTACAGAAACCATTGTCTGTCCAAAGAGTTCATTACTGGGTGAAGCATTCTCAAAGAAGTGACCAGATACAAAGATATCTATAGGCTGACCACCAAGCTGAAATCCCTTAGACTTAGAAACAGTAAGCTTCTTCTTGTATTCCTTGTTAAGAGCAAATGTTGAAACATTGTCACCACCCTTAGCAGAAGAATATCTCATATTGATTCTACAATTGAATTGCTTATTGAGAGCATCAATTGCTTTCTCATAGTTAGGATCATTGATGAACTTCTGGATGTCCATTCCGCCGTTCTTGACATTATCCTGTGCATCTCTAGCTTTACCAAAATACTTGACAGCATCCTTGATACCAGAGTTATCGAACTTGAGATACTTGATATCACTAGCAGATATCTTTGTACTACCTTCTTCAACGTCAGATTCCATTACTACAGAATCGATTGGCTTAACAAAGTTGAAGCCATGCTTAGTAAGTACATCATATCCGAGATGTGTAGTATTATTGTATTTGCTTATGAGATTAACATGATAAGCAGACTCCTGGATCTTCTCAGGAATATTGTTTACTTCGAAATCGATGTAATCAGATTCCTGTGTAGCAGAAGCATTTGTATCAATGCCAGCAGCAATATCTTCATCATTGAAGTATTCATCACCAGGCTTCTTAACGTTTGCATCAGGATCAAAAGTAGGTATAGTATTAGAAGCTCTGAGTTCTTCTACCTTAGCTCTACCTGCTTCTGTGGGAGGAACATCAACTCTTCCTGAATCATAAGCTCTGATCTCAGAACCATCATCAGCATTGTATACTCCGATACACTTACCCTTGATGGGATCATTGTAACTGTTCATCTTGGTTTCAAGTCTACCATCGTTGATGTTGTTCATCTGATACTGATCAAGTTTATCATCGATTCTCTGAGAGATGTAATCGAGAACGCTTCCGATAGCCTGGATGATAGGCTTAGTCTGGTTCTTAGCAGGTACAGGTGGAGCAATGATTGTATCATTCTCAACACGAATACCCGTTGCATCACAGTCACTGATTATATGTGATGATGGAATACCATACATTGCACCAACACTCTCAAGAGCTGTTACAAGATCCTTTGAATTATCAACCATCTCTGTTATGGTCTTGGCCATTTCAGTTACTGGAGTTTCTGTCTTAGCAGCTGTTGTTGCTTCAGCTCCAGCCTGTTTAGCTGCAGATATATCCTTTGCAATATTAGGAGTCTGTACAGGTTTGATTGGCTGAATAGCTGCTTCTTCTATAGGCTTAATCATGTTCTATCACTCCTTTCCTTATGTGGGTTGATTTGCAGGCTGTTCTACCGGCGGTTTTGCACCAGTTGTATCTGCATTAGTTGCATTTGCATTATGAGACTGGGTGTAAAGCTGAATAATCTGCATGTATGTCTTATATCTCTCATTGAAGAATTTGCTACCGAGAGATACCATACACTGTCTTGATGCAGCTGTTGCGTTATTAATACCTTGACGTATAATATCGGCCTTGTCACCGTAAGTGCCTGTGTTCTTATCAAGATCCTCTCCAGCCTTTGTGATATTATTAGAAAATTTCTTCTGTAAATCATCTACAGCTCTTGAACAGTTTGTGAGATCACTGATGATACCGTTATCACCACTCCACATATCAACAGTGAGTTTCACGTTCTCATACTTCTTGGGTTCTATTGATCCATTATAAAGCAGATAGTTCTCGAGGGAATCCTGAACGAACTTAACCTTTTCCTTTTCATCCTTCATGTTCTTGGTCTTTGCAGCAATAGCCATGTTAGTTTCTTTCTTTACACCAAGAACTCCAAGGGTTATATCAACTGATGAACCAGCTTCCTTGGCATTAGTTGTTCCAATGAGATCTCTGAAACCTTTAAATTCAGAAAATTCACCAAGTCCGACATTATAATTAGGACCTGATAAAACGGGATTGAATTCCCCTTTGCTGATAGCAGCTTCAATTTCCTTATTTAGTTTATCATTATCGGTGACTTTCTTTATATAAGCAGCATACTGTTTATCAAAGTTACCTTTGAACTTAGAGAATTCTGTTTTGATCCACTGAATAAGTCTCTTAACGAATCCCTGGATACCCGAACCATTTACAGCTTTATTAGCATTAGCCTGCTGACCATTCAGTGATACTGTTGTCTGTGGCTGTGTTTCTTTAGCATTACCAGTACCAGCGTCTGCTTCCATTACAAATTCTTCCATTGTAATAATAGGCATGGGTCCAGCATTTGTCATATCATCAGTATATGATACAACAGGTGTATTATTGTAATAAAGTCTGAGCATGTTTCTTGTGATGATTTCACCAATAAGAACAAGTACATCCTTGGTGAGATCATAATTCTCAAGAGGCTTTCCATCTCTGTAGTTATGGATGATACCCTTCATGAGACAAACATTTCTGAGAATGTTATTAGCAAGCTCTTCGTTGGTCTTGTATTCACAACCACTGAACATCTTGTAGATCATATCAAGAGTATTCATTATAGGATGAACCTTGTTATTACCTACAGCATCTCTACGGTAGTTTCCATCCAGATAGTTATTGCCGAATGTGATAGTATCAAGCCAACCAGTAGAAGACTCGAAGTCAGCTACATCGACATTCGGATTGGATGTCATTGTAGTTCTACCGTCCTTGAGCATTGTTGTATTATCAAGACAACAACAATTATGATTACCACCAACAAACATTCTTGCGACGAGTTCACAGTCACCACAATGCATATTGATATCTTCTGTAGCATACTTGTTTACGAGGAATGCTATTGGAGAACGAGCATCCTTCATAATGAAATGAACTGCATCATGGAGATCCTTGAAATCAGGTGTAACATCCTGAAGAGCAACATCTCTGAGATTGCAGTTGAAAGGTATTCTGCTTCTGATCATGTAGTCATTGGTCTTGCACATATATGCTTCAGTAACAACTTCACCATCCACATCAGTTCTAGCATATTCTACTGATGGATGAATGTATGCATACATATTCAGTACACAAATGATATTGATAGAACAAGCCGTAAGCATCAGTTCCTCGAGGAATCTTTCGAATATCATGAGATATGCAGGTGTACCAAGTATACCAGGACCATCCTCACTCTTCTCGAGTATACTAGGAATGCTGTTAGTGATCTTCTTGATGTTAGCAGCGAAATGCATGTCATTGATCTTCTTCAGATCCTTCTGCATGAGTTCACCTCTTACAGCTGCTTCACCCTTAGAATATACACAATTCTGAGGAATGTTATTCTCACACTGGATGATCAGATCATTTAATGTCATCTCCTTAGGTGTAACTGTTGAATGATCATCACCAACCTGAGCATCATCATCGAAAGGCTCACATCCGTTCTCAGTCATGAATCTCTTAACGGATTCTACAGTGAATATTTCAACATCACCGATTCTATCCTTAAAGAGACCACTCTTAATACCCTTGATGAGATTTCCGATATAGGTGGAAATATTTGATGGTGTCACATAACGCATGTTATATGCACTAGCACATATACCGTATTCAGACTTGAATTCTTTACCAGTTGCAGCTTTATTAAGTGCTGCTAATGCATCTGAATATGTCTTAACCAGTACATCAAATGAATCCATGAAACCCTTCTTGAATTCAAATTTATGCTTTGGAGATTCATAAATTGATTTCTTTTCAGCCATGGGTTTTCAACTCCTTTTCATTAAAATTTTAAAGTCCCTTAAATAATACTTGTAGGGAATTATCATTCCGTTCATCAACATTCTTTATATGAATTTTTTGTATACTAACCGAGATTTCTATGCTACCGGCTATTATTTCAACTTTCAAAATATATATTATTAATATGAAGAAAGAAAGAGAGTATATCAATTTCAATCTTCAAAATCATACGAGATCAACATTATTACTTCAAGATTCTAAAGGAGGAATCGTTATGACAGATACTAAAAAGAATATTATTAAAACAACATTAAAGTTGGCAACTGTCGGACTCAGAAGCCCATCATATATTGTTTCATTCCATCGCAACTTTTGGCCAAATCTTATAAAAGAACTAACGTCAGAAGACCCGGTTGAATCAAATGATGAGATCGAAATAATCGATGTAGAGGTAGGGGACTAACGTCCCCTTCTCTTTGCTTTTGTTTTTTTTTTTGATTAAATATCGTCAGGAACCGAAAGCTAAGATGTACTTTTATATTTAATAGGAAGGGAGTGATTAAATGCGAGCCACTCGTTGTCCATTTTGTGGTAAGATATTCCGAGACAAACAGCACTTCTGTAAGCACATCCAGTACAAACACAATGATCAGGTACCAGAAGATTGTGAAGGATTGGAATGGGCATATTCATTATTGGTAAATAAACCAATAGGAAGAATATGTACACAATGCCGCAAAAACCCAGTACATTTCAATCAAGAGACTCTCAAGTATGAAAGACTCTGTGATGATCCTAAATGTAAAGAAGCATATGTTAAGATGATGAAATCTCGTATGGTAAAAGTTTATGGTAAAGAGCATCTTTTAAACGAAGCAGATATGCAACGTAAGATGATCTTTAATCATGCTAATGCCAGAGACTTCTCTTGGGATATGGAACATAAGTTCAGGATCATTGGATCATATGAAGAGGACTTCTTGAAACACTTAAAATCACTTGACTGGTCCCCTAATGATGTCATCTGTCCATCACCAAACAATTATTGGTATAAGTGGAAAGATGGGTCCGAACATCTTTACATTCCAGATTTTTATATTCCATCTCTTTCATTAGAAGTGGAGATAAAAGAGAGTGATAATACTCATCCAAGAATGGAGCACTTACGAGAGATCGAACATCTTAAAGATAGACGTCTCGAGTATGAAACCCAGAAAACAAACATTCATTATCTTAAGATAGTGGATAAGAATTATACAGACTTTGATTCTATATATGTCAAGTCTGATAATAATAAACCTGATTAATTTTTATAAGGAGATGTTTTAAAATGAACGAGAATATTTTTAATACCCTTGAAGCTATCGATGTAGTACAGGAAAGTGCTCTCGATACACAGCTTGACGTACTTGTTGCATGTGATAATGCATATAGCAAGTATTGCATGTTCTCCGAATCCTATAACGGAGATGTTGATGAACTCGGTTTCTTCACTGAAGGAGCCATTGGTGATGAAATGAAGAAGATGAAGGGTGAGAATGAAAATGCCCTTGTGTCTATTATCATGGCATTACCTAGATTCATTGCTGCAATAATCAAGACAATCACAAAGAAGACAGAAAATGTTGAGAAGGAACTCAAAGCACAAGATAATGATGAAGCTACTAAGAAGCGTGCAGTACTGATTTCATCAATCATTGATGATTATGAGAAAAACGGAAAGAAGAGCCAGATGCTTATCAAGCTTGAAAAAGCTCTTCTTAAGATCTGTAAAGTATCCGTTGTAACAGGTCTTGGTGCTGGTCTTGTTCTTCATTTCAGCCCGGCAACAGAAACAGTTACTGACAGTGAAGGAAATACATCCGAAGCAAAGAAAGTAACAACATGGCGTGGTTTCGAAGTATGTGTAACCAAAGATGGTTCTGTATCAATGACAAAGGAATTCGTTGAAAACTTTGAGAAGCTCGATAAGGAATTCGCTGAACTCAAAAGAGGTATTGATTCCGGTACAGTAACTGCTGATGAGGAAACAATCAGAAGATACAAGGAACTTGATAAGACCATTAATGATATGACAAAGTTTGCCAACAAGTACAATGGTCAGAATGCCAAGGATGTTGGACTCACAGGTATTCTTGGTTTCATCAAGAAATCTTCAAGCTGGCTGTTCGATATGCAGAAATGTGCTGAAAGAATGGGTAACAACCTTAAGGAGAAATCAAAGAATTCGAATGTTGTTGTGAAGACCGGTGTTGCTGTTATCGATAAGATCATAAGAGCAACAACACTTGTACTCAAGCAGCTTATCGAATATGGTAAGATGGTTGCACAGGCTATCGTTAAACTTGTTATGATTCCTATTGATGCAATTCATGAATTTATCAAGAAGGATAATAAAAAGAAGAAAGATGATAATGTCGTTGACGCAGAATCCAATAAGGATGATGATAAGAATAACGACGAAAAGAAAAATGAAGATAAAACTACCGACGATGATGCTGATGATAAGAAAATCGAGGATGAGTCTGAGAAAAAAGACGAAGCTGAAGATGATAGTGTGACTAAAGAATCAACGGTTGAAGAAGTTCATGAAGGTGAAACAGTAACCCAGGAATCAGCAAATACTGAAGAAACCAATGAACCAGTTGATCCAGTTGTATCTTCATGGTATAATAAGTAATTCAGAGAGGCGTGATTCTTCATGAAGGAAATTATCACAAACAATATCAAGGATATAAATCTTTCAGTAGCTGAGTCAGAATACGCTGTTGTATCATCTGTCAACGATATCGAAGAGAAGTTCACAATGGTTCTTGAAAATTGTGATACTGAAACAGATGTTGATATCTTCGTTGTTCAGGAAGGAGCTATCGGTGATGAGATGAATAAGATGAAGAAGGATGATGAGAGTAAAGCAGCTACAATACTCAAAGCCATTCCTAGATTCATCATGGCGCTCGTTAAAGTTGTTTCAGCAAAACTCAAGAAGTCCGATACAAATAAACTTTCTGATGCTGAAAAAGAGCATGTTCATGAGGTTGTCAATGAGATACTCAATGATGATCCAAAGAATGAATCAACAAAAAGTACAGCTTTAATCAAATCAGCAAAGAAGAAAGGTGTCAATGTTACTATCGATGATGCCATGATAAAACTGGCAAGTGCTGAACCCATAAAGGGAAAGAAGATAAAAGGATCATCAATGACCACTGTTCATTTCAGAGGTATCAATATCGGAATAGGTGTGGCTTACTTCAAAAATGGCAAGATCGCAACAAACATATTCTTCAATGATTTCACCATCTTTTTTGATACATGGAAAAAGGCAATTTCCAAAATGAGTGATGAACAGATAAAGTCATTTAATCAAAAGGATGTTGATAAGATATTAAATGACATGGAGAAAAAGCTTTCTGGTGGTAGAAAGTTAACCTTCGTTTCAAGTTCTGATGATGTTAAGGACTGGGATAATGGTTCAATATCAGAAATAGAAGATAAGCAAATCGAAGCACATAAAGCAGGATTTGATCTCACTGAGGAACTCAAAGCATTTTCTGAGAAGCTTGAAAAAATAAATGATAAAGAAATATCTATGAACAGTGTATTGCTCAAAGCAAGTCTGGAAGAGCTGATGAATAACGTTGAGATCCTTTGTGCTATTGAAGAGCAGTTCGCCACAATCAAGAACGTTTTTGCTGAGTGAGAAAGGATATGATGAAGAGATATGGCTCTTGATACAAAAGGAATATGGCTTGATGAAGTCTCTGGAAAATATCCTGAAAATTTCCAGTATTTAAAATACGATGTCGCTCTTGATTACGATTCTATGTATAAACCAAAAGTCCTTTCATCTTTTGAATCAGGAATCAACATTATACTCACATTGTTATTCATGAAACCTGGACAGTATCCTTCTATACCTGAACTTGGTATAGATATCGAATCATATCTCTTCAGATATTCTGATGATAAAAAGATCATCAGTGAGATTCAATCAAAACTGGAAGACCAATGTAGTATCGTTGGTATGGTAGGTTTTGATATAGATATCTCAATGCAGACCATGACAGATGGCAATGATGCATTAATCATTGTCATCTCTGGTACTGATACTCTGACGTATGGTAACGAAGGTTCCAAGGTTGTTATCGGAATAACACATGACAAGTTACAGCGTTTATACATCAGAAAACAATTTATCCATTAAGAAGGAGCTGAAATACATTGACTGATAAACGTAAGAAGATACAGGATCTTATTGATGGAACATTGCTTCGTTTAGATCCTACTGGTATTAATGCAAAGAAGTATCGTAATATGTTCCAAACAATGAGTGATCAGCAGTTCTCTAAATGGATAACAGGTTTTCTCGCTGATGAGAAAAGTAATATTCGTTTAGACATCGAAGAGTTCGGTGACGGAAAACGTAAACTCGATTTCCGTAACATAGAAAAAGCTGCTGAATTTCTTAATATTAAATTATTTGAGTATGTGTATATTCCACATATATCAAGTAATCCTAATAGACCAGTAAGAACTAAACAGCCTGTACTGGTTGGATGGTTAAACATCAAGAGAACACAGCAGCTTGTTACTAAGAAAACCGGTCTTGCTATAAACGATGAAAATCGTGATGAAATGACTGGTGCTGTTAAAGGTGATGCTAAAGGTGGTACCACTACTGGTATTGAGAATGAACTTCTCGCTGGTACTGGTGCTAAAGAAGTACTTGCAGAAATCTCAGGAGCTCGTGGAGATAATGTCCAGGAGTATGAGAATATGCTTAAGGAAATAGCTGAAACCGGTTCAGTTAAACTCGAGAATGTAAAAACAAATGCATTCGATAAACCTACATTACTTGCAGCTGATTTGTATTTTTCTGCTATGGGATTGAAGACAGATCTTATATCTCCTTCATACTACTCATACAACAACATCAGACAAGTAATGAATAATAATAATTAAAAGGAGAGATTTAAAAATGAAGGTAAATGTAATTGGTAAGGGTTATATCCGTCAGCTTAATGCTGCACTTCCCGTATATGGTGTAGATGTAGACAAGGCTACAACAAACCAGCTTCTTGGTTATCGTAATCTTGCAGTCTATATGGCTGATAGACCGGTAAGGATCACAAGGGCTAACATCGATGCAGTATTCAATGTAACTAAGCCTGCTGTACGTGTACAGAATGATGTTCCTAAGACAGCTGCTGTTCATGCTGCAGTTGCACAGCCTGTAGTTGAAGAGAAGGTTGTTGAGCAGGTTGAAACTCCTGTTGAGGTTGTTGCTGAAGTAGAGGCTGAACCTATCGAGGAAACTGTTGAAGCTGTTGAGGCTCCTGTTGACGAAGTATCAGTTATCGAAGAGGCTGTTGAGGAAGCAGTAACAGAAGAGATCGTTGATCTTGATGAGGTTAACGATGTTGAGGAAGTTACTTCTACTGAAGAGACATCTGAAGAGAAGCCGGCATACAACAAGAAGCACAAGAAGAATCGCAAGTAATCAATGAAAGGGTGAGTTGAATGTTCTTTTTAGAACAAGACGAATATACCCTGGAAGAAGCAAAAGTATTTCTTGAAGCTAAAATGGATGCTGGTTCTATATTACTGAAAGAAGCTATAACTGATCCGATTATAAAAGTTCTCAATGAACCAAAGAATCGTTTAGCATACGTTCAGCTTGGTACGGAATTCTTACAAGCTAATTCTGAAATGCTTAGTAGAGAATTCCCTACCAAACCAGTATCATTCCCACGTTTGTACGTTGATAACGTATTTAAACTATTTGGATTTACACAGAAGCAATTCAAAGAGGATCTCAAAGAGATCCTCAAAAGTGTAAATGATAAGACTGCTTTCCAAACAATCATTGCTTCTCCCACTAATGTAATTCATGCAATAGCCATGTTATATTCAGATATGATTGAAATGCGTAAACTCAGAGATTCAGCTCGTCAACAGATGGGTCTTTCAGTTTACAACAACATCTTCAATCATTTCTTCCATCCACCACATCCGGTTGAAGGAACCATGGCTTACGTATATATGAATCTTGATAACTCCTGGAATCTCGTTAAAGCAGAAAATGTAATCAACTGGTTGGATCAGACTATTGATGTTGCATTTGCTTTATGGAGACCTAGAATGGCATTGGACATGAATCCTGATGCTCTTGTACAATTCCTCAATAGAGTACGTTCTTCATTCCGTCAGAATATGAGATTGCTTGCAAATCAATATTATGATAATCTTGAAGAGAAAGGTAATCTTGTTGCTGGTGATGTTGGTTCAGATGAAATGTATCTTGATACAAAAGATACTTCCAAGATCAGACAGAATCTTGTTAGAAGAATCAATCTCGGAGATCAGTTGTACAAAGAAAAAGGAAGACTCTACAATGGTATTGCTAAGATCAAGAATGTTAAAGTTGATTCATTATACGACTTCGCACAAACAATTGAAGTTTCTGATATTGCAATGATTATAGATACAATCTTCTACGTATTCATTGTTAAAGAAGGAAACGATATTGCTGATATAAATTCTTCTAAGTTTATATCACGAATAACAAATCTTCCTACGGCAATAGACAGAGCCGTTGCAGGTAAACCTGTAATCACTATATTGGCTAAGAAGTATAAAACTGATCCAAGTATCGTTAAAGCATACATCTGTTTCATTGCTACATACATGATGTATCGTATCAATGATGCTAAGGGTTAATATATGAAGACGATATATTAAATCACAATAGTATTGTGATAAAAATTTATTTTTAAGGAGTGATATAAATGAATGAAGTATCTTTCAGGGACAGTATTCTTGACAGCATAGATACTATAGTAACCGAATCATCGAATGATGTTCTTTTTTCTCTTCTTGATACGGCAGACAAGGCTATGATGATCATGGAGAACTGTGCTGATACAGATGATATCTGGAAGTATTCTATCTGGCAGGAAGCCGATGGTAATGCTGAGCAGATAGATAAGGACAAGCATCCTTTCAAGGAGAATTCAACGCTCAAGACAATTCTCATGCTTCCGATAAACCTCATTAAATTCATATTCAAAACAATCTCACAGGCTTTCTCTCCCCAGAAGACAGAGGAAGCATCAAAGCTTCAGAAGATTGCTTCAGCAGCGCCTAAGGTTGCTAATAAAGTAGCCGGTTGGTTCATTAACGAGGATGGTGAAATCAGGTGGCCTGTATGGGTAACAACTGCTGGTGGTACAGCTATTACAATCGATGCTATCGTCGCAAAGATCCGTGGTAAGGATGGTCTTGCTGTAAAGTTCTTTAATCTTATCAAAGACTGGATATCTAGTCATTTTGGTAAACTTCACAAGATTGCAAAGAGATACAATCAGAACTTCCCCGATTCTGTTTCATGTGATCTTAAGGCTGATGGAGACAATCCTTCATACGAGACAAATCTTAATATCGAACAGGCTGACAAATATCTCAAGAGTTGTGGTGAAATATTCAACACTCTTGACGACAAGATCAAAGCTATTGCTGATGCGAAGGATGATAGCGTTAAGAACAAGCTTTCGAAAGAGCTTCGTGCTGCTATAGGTAAGAATCTCGTTCTCATACCTTTTGTCAATTCAAAACAGACATACACTCTTGACCAGATAACAAACTTCTACAAAACTCATTCAGAATTACTCAAGCAATCCTTTAACCAGGATACTGTTTCGAAGTTTACGACAAGTTATTCAGCTGCTATTCAGAGCACTAAGAAGGACACTGATAAAAAAACTGGTGCTCAGAATAAGGAGGAATCATTTGCTGGGCACATTGATCCAGAAGCAGTTAATAGTGTTAACGTATTCATGTCAGCAATGAGTGAGGTTGTTATATTTATTAAGAATCTTCAGGACGGTACAAATCAGATCAATACTGTTATTGCAGATATTCTTAAGGCTGCTGGTGTTAGTGATGATTCTCAGATTACCAGTGTTGAAGAGAAGGGAACCGCTGAACAGCCTGAGACTGAAATAAAGAAAGTTGAAGAAACTCCTAAGCCTGAACCTGCTCCAGAAACACAGGAACCAGCTGAGCAGAATGTTGAAAACACTCCTGCTGCTGGCGAACAGACCGAAACTCCTACTGATGAGACAGGGTCGACAGAAGCTTCAAGCGAACCATCAACCGAAACACAATCCGAAAATTCCGTAATCACACCAGAAGAAAACAAGGGTTACACATCACAACAGGCACTTGATTATGCTAAATCAAAGGGTCAATATCGTAACGCTACTACAAATGAAAAGGGTCAAGTTATTAACAGTAAAGGTATCGCAATACAGAAATTGGACGGCTTTGGACCTAAAAAATTTATGCGGCATTCTGATGGATTATGGTATCTCGAATATGCTGCTGATGACGATTTTGATATCGTTGACACACATTATACAGCATACGTTGAGTTCTATGATGAAGAAACTGGTGACATCGTTGAAGAAGCTTTCGTTGACGAAGACAACGATGTTTGCTATGTCCTTGAAGGTGGAACATACCTTGGTGGTAGTACTGTAAAGCGTATATACACACCCAAGTCCAAATTCACTGTTGATGTTAACGATGATCCGATCAGCATCGAGGATGATAAACAGCTTGAAGAGAAGCTTGCTTCACTTGATTCTGCTAAGGATCGTACTCGTACTGTTAAGATCAAGCCTACAGCTAAGGGTCTCACAGTCGACTATATCAGCACAAAGGTTTCCAACAATAAGTCTGTCCGCATAGACACAGGCCACAGACTCGTGATTACAGGTGCTGCTGCTGTTAAGAAGTCTAATATTATGCGTAATAAGGATAATGTTGAAAAGACTTCTAAGCAGAGTAAGACAATCCGTATCGGTAAGCTTGGTGAGGAACAGAAGAAGTCTCTCAAGCCTGACCGCGACAAGGCTGTTCAGGAGTCTTATGATGCATCAATCGATGCAACAGTTTCATCTTGGTATAACAAGTGATCACTAAACAATGATTAGAGAGGGTAACCCCTCAATGGGGTTACCTATCTATTCTATATATTAATTATGAAAGGAGAGAAAAGTTATGCCGTTAAAGAGTACTCAGACAAACAAGTACGAAACTGCTTGTTTTGTTCAGGAAGCACCTGTATCTTCAGAGCTCCCTGTTAATGGTTATACTGTAAGAAGATCTTGTGAAGGTCTCCCTATCTGTGAATTTGATTCTACTCTTATGACATTTAATGTCTACAATCGTATGCGTAGACGTTATGATGCAAATAACATAGATACAGTTATAGCAACTGATGAACGTATCAACGACTTGCTTCGTCGTAATCAGTGGAGAGGTGAATGGAATCACCCAAATCCGGATATCAAGGGTCAGCAGTACACTGATATCAGAATGACTATTCCTGAACCTATCAGAACTTCACACTTCATTACAAAACCTCGTCTTGAGGGTGATCGTTACAGAGCTCATATCACAACCCATCCTCGTACTGAGTGTGGTAGATCTGTTGCTGCAGAAATCATTGACATCGGTTCAATACCATGTTTCTCAGTAAGACTTCTTGGAAACATGATTCCCAATGCTGGAATGAATCAGCCTAATATGAGAGTATCAAAAGTTATCACATTCGACATGGTTGACTTCCCGTCACATGCTGGTGCTGAAGCTGATATAACACCTCATCATGTTCAGGAAGGTTCCGTAATATTCCTTAAGGAACTTGCAAAGTATTGCTGTGAACAGGATGAGACTATGAGGGTTGTATGTGAATCCTTCCAGTTCTCAACTGATGAAATCATGGGTATTGAGAATGGTGCTATCGTAATCGAACAGGATCTTTCTAAGATTCATGTACCGCTTACGAATAATATCAGAAGAGAGGCTCTTTCTATTATAATGGAGGGAGGTTTCTGATATTATGGGTATGGATAATGCCATCATAATCAAACAGTCCTATTTCAATGGAATCAAAGTTGCTATTGATGCAATGAATGAATTCTTTGGAAGTGGATTTACCACAAAGAACTTTCCTACGGTTGGTGAGGAATATGATCTTGATCCAACAATAGAAAGAATCATCACAAGACTTGATGCTATTGATCCTACTTGGTTAAAGGATGAAACCAAATATTCAGCTGTAATCAATATGATCAATGAAGCAATCAGTAAGATTGATCCTGAGAATGGTATCTATCAGACAATCATTGACCAGAACAACGAAGCATTGCTTTCTGCTATCGACGGTTATGTTGGTATCAAGATGCTTAATGCTATAGCAGATCACTTCGATGATTTTACCAAACTGATCAATGGTATCTATACTTTCGAATTATTCACAAAGACTTCTCAGTTTACAGAAGCAATTAATCAATTCAGTCAGTTCCTTCAGTGGAATGAGATTCCTGAACTTGATCTTGAAGAGAAGATATTCGATGAAGGAGCATATGTTCAGGGTATCTTTAAGGAAGGACTTATAACTCTTCCTGATACATTGACTATTGAATCTGAGACTGA
>Ga0310786_10002678_pt1 | contig 26758 bp, 23 predicted proteins | sample AusTroGonzalo_MG_FD_203881 | JGI IMG/M metagenome (GOLD analysis project Ga0310786, IMG submission 203881) | Bovine rumen microbial communities from tropical cattle in Woodstock, Queensland, Australia - Gonzalo_03 (v2) (version 2) | ecosystem: Host-associated > Mammals > Digestive system >...
ACACAACAAGACTGTCACGGTAGCGTATATTTGCATGTTTGATCAGCTCAAACGAATAGACCAATTACATCCTCTTTTCTTCAGATACTGTCATAAGTATATCAGAAAAGGTCTTGCGTGACAAGGCATACAGCATAAACAAAATAAATAAAACAGTTTCCTGAGGAAACTGTTTTTTAATGAAAAATGAAGACTTAAGACTTAAAACTTAAAAATACAAAACAGCACCTAAAAGTGCTGTTTTAAGAATTGACATAAGACAAGAAAAAGCCCTTCCTGTGAAGGAAGGGCGTTTTGCCAAAATCACCACTTGCGCTTACGGGCGGCTTCAGCCTTTTTCTTGCGCTTAACGCTGGGCTTTTCGTAATGCTCGCGCTTACGCACTTCCTGGAGAACGCCGCTGCGGGCGCACTGCCGCTTAAACCGTTTGAGCGCACTTTCCAGGGACTCATTTTCGCGGATACGAACCTCGGACACTGTTATCCCTCCCCTCGCTCAATACAATGGCCTGCGGATCATACAAACCGAAAACCGTGTTTTATTATACAGCCAATACCCTGTGTAGTCAACTTTTTTTCCGGAAAACGTTTTGTCAGGCCATTTTGTCTTCCATCTGACGGCCGCCGAGAATATGGAAATGAAGGTGATGCACAGACTGGCACGCATCGGGACCGCAGTTGGAAACAACTCGATAACCGCCTGTCAGTTTTTCCTGAGAGGCGATCACACGAATGGCACGAAGACACTCAGCCAGTTCACGATCGGAAGCAGCATCCGCCTCATCCAGTGAAGCAATATGCTTTTTAGGGATGACCAGTACATGAACAGGAGCCTGCGGATTGATATCGCGGAAAGCATAGACGAATTCGTTCTCGTACACTTTCTGAGAAGGGATATCACCATTCATGATTTTGCAGAAGAGACAGTTTTCCATCTTTGATCATCATCCTTTTCTTTCATTATCAATATATCATATCAGTTTTCCCAGCATACCGGACGCAGTTTCACCAAGGAGGCGGATGCGAACAGGCACACCGGACTGACAGACATCTTCTTTATCCAGGCGAACACGGATATATTCGGGCGTATAGCCTTCCCAACAGCCGCCCACCATTTCTTCCGGAACAAGATCCGTTTCCAGTCCCGTCCAAGTGCTGAGATACTCACGGGCGACATCACGGCCCAGGGCAATCAGTTCACGGGCACGGCGTTCCTTTTCAGCGGCAGTCAGCTGGCCGGGAAGCTCCGCTGCCGGCGTTTGCGGACGGGGAGAATAAGGGAAAACGTGAATGCGGGCGAATCCGACCTTCCGGATCATATCCTTAGTTTCTTCAAACTCATCTTCCGTTTCTCCCGGAAAACCAGTGAGGATATCCGTTGTAAAAGCAGCATGAGGGAATTCATGACGCAGGTTTTCAACACCGCGCAGATACTGGGCGGTATTATAACGGCGGCGCATCCTGGCCAGAACTGTATCGCTGCCGGACTGGAGAGCCAGATGGAACTGGGGGCAGATTTTATCCGCCTGACGCAGCCTGGAAGCAAATTCCGGAGTGGCGATGGTGGGCTCCAGGGAACCGAGACGGATCCGCAGGATGCCTTCTGTCTGCTGAACAGCCTCAATCGCATCCAGCAGAGTAAGCGATGATTCCATATCCTTTCCGTAGGAGCAGAGATGGATTCCGGTGAGGACAATTTCACGGAAGCCTGCCGCAGAAAGGCGGGCAACTTCAGAACGTATATCCTCCAGGGGCCTGGAACGAATCGGACCGCGGACAGAAGGAATGATACAGTAGGAGCAACGGTTTCCGCAGCCTTCCTGAATCTTCAGGACGGCGCGGGTGTGCTCATTCTGGGTTGTGATGGACAGGCATTCAAAGGGCTGTCCGGCCTGCAGGGGGCCAACGGCGCATATGGCACGGCCGGACTGCAGGACTTCATGATACAGCGTAACCACTTCACTGCGGCGCTGTGTGCCAATAACAAGATCCGCACCGAGGGAAAGCAAATCCTCTCCGCGCTGCTGGGCCATACAACCGCATACAATGAGGCCGGCGGAAGGCTGCTCCCTGCGGATTTTCCGGATGAGCTGAAGGGACTTTTTGTCCCCGGTTCCGGTGACGGTGCAGGTATTAACCAGGTAAACATCCGCAGGCTGGTCCATGGAGACGACCTGATAGCCATCCGCCTGGAAAAGTTCCAGCATGGCCTGGGTATCATACTGATTGACTTTACAGCCAAGAGTATGGGAAGCGATGGTTTTCATGTTTATTCCATTTCTCCGTATAAACACATGATGGCCGATACAGCGGCAAGTCCGGCGGTTTCCGTACGAAGAATCCGTTTTCCAAGGGTTAAAGGGACAAAGCCGGCAGCCTGAAGCAGTTCAATTTCGTTTTCATCAATACCGCCTTCGGGACCGATCATAATCCCAATGGAAGAAAGGGCAGGATGCGATTTGCTGAAAGACAGCGGACCGTTTCCTTCCGTGTTTTCCCAGGGAACAATGTTGACCTCCGGAAGGGCAGGATCATTCAGCACTTGTTTCAGGGTCAGAATCTCCGCAACCTCCGGAATCAGGCATCGGCCGCTCTGCTTTCCGGCTTCGCGGACAATCTTTCTCCAACGTTCCAGTTTGCGGGCGGAATCCTTCGGATCCGGCCGGGAGACACAGCGTTCCATCAACACTGGGACGATACGGGAAACACCCAGCTCCACAGCTTTTTGCATGATCAGATCCATTTTATCAGATTTAGGCAGCCCCTGGTATAGTGTGACAAAAACAGACGGCTCCGTGGAGGGAAGCTGCGAAACCAGTTTCAGGCGTACATCCTTCGGTGAAACGGAGACCATTTCCGCGGACCAGCGGTTTCCGCCCATGAAGATTTCCGCCTGCTGCCCAGGCTTCATACGAAGAACCGTACAGGCATGACGGGCATCCTCTTCCGGCAGGGAGACAATGTTGTCCACGCAGTTTTCAGGATCGGCATAAAACCTGTGCATCAGGCATTCCTCCTGCTCAGGAAAGCAGTCCATTCACCACGGGTATACTTCTGCAGGATTTCATAACCTGCATCCAGCAGTGCCTGCGCTACTTCATCACCGCGCAGGGAAACAATTCCGCTGCAGATGAACAGGCCGCCGGGACGAATGTGGCTCATAAGCGGAGCGGCGAAAGAGATAATGACATCAGAGATAATATTGGCCACACAGATATCACAAACCGCGTCCACCTTCTCCAGAAGGTTGCCCTGCTGAACGGTAATGATATCCTGGACATGATTGTTGACAACATTTTCAGCAGCTACTTTGACAGCATCCGGATCGATATCCACTGCCAATACATGACCGGCGCCGAGCAGGGCCGCACCGATTGCCAGGATACCGCTGCCGGTGCCCACATCGATGATTTCCTCACCGCCGTGGATGTTTTCTTCCAGAATGGAAAGGCACATGCCGGTGGTTTCATGGGTACCGCTGCCGAAGGCCATTCCGGGGTCGATCTCGATGACTTTGTCACCGGGGGCGGGATCAAAAGGTTCCCAGGTGGGCTTTACGACCAGGTGCTGACCCGCATAGAAGGGCTTGAAGTATTTCTTCCATACGTCAGTCCAGGATTTATCGTTCACAGAGCGGGTTTCAACGCGCAGGGTGCCGGCATCCGGTACCGTGTCATGCAGTGCGGACAGGCGGGCGGTGATGTTTTCAATCAGGGACGGAAGGGAAGGATTCTCTTCAAACCAGGCATGAACCAGTACATCCTCCGGCATGCTGTCCAGCAGCTTGGGGTCAATGATTTCCCATACACCATGAGGCTTGGTGGGATCAGGAATATCAGCTTTGTCTTCAATCATGGTACCGGATGCACCGGCTTCCATCAGGACGTCGGAAACAGCGTCGGAACCGGCAGTGGTCGTATGAACAATCAGCTCTGCGTAATCCATAAATACTCCTTTATCATCATTCCTTAGGTTCATAGCTTTCGATGCCGCGCAGGAGTTCATATTCCCGGACATCACGGCAGGAGGTATACATATAACGGGAAAGGACATTGCCCATTCTGTAATACATGCAGATGAAGGGGCAGTCTTCCGCAAAGAGGGACTGAATTTCCATCAGGCGCTGGCGATATCCCTGATAGGAATATTCTTTCCGGAGCTGTTCACAAAGCTCTGTCATGCGGCTGCTCTTATAGCGGCAGTAATTACCGGTATTGCCGCGGATGAATATAAAGCCGGGATCAGGACAGACATCCATGGCGAAGGATCCAAGAACCAGGTCAAAGGAGCCGGCCTTCAGTTTTTCCTTTGCGTTGGCCAGGGTCATAGCTTCCACTTTGGTGCTGATTCCGACCTGGGCCAGCATATCCGCAATCATGTTGGCAGCTTCCACTCGTACGTCGTTATCCGGTTCCTCATAGACATAGAAACGAAGGTGCAGGTTGGTCACCTTTCCTTCCGCATCCGTGCGGTCCAGGATACCGTTTTCATCGGAATCCTCCCAGCCGGCTTCTGCAAGCAGCCGCCTGGCTTCATCCAGATTCACAGAGAACATCGGATCAAGGCTTTCATTGTACATCCAGGTACCGGGATAAAAGGGGAAGTTGGTGTTCTTTGCCATACCGGAATAGATACTGTCAATAATTCTGGACTTATCAACCACATAGCGGATGGCTCTGCGAACTTCGGGTGTCAGCTCGGACACTGTATTATTCATAAACAGAACGTCCAGCTGGTTGGTCCTGTAGCTCATAGTGACGGAATGCATACCTGTCTTATACTGCGTACTGGCAATGGAACGGGTGAAAACAGCATCCGTACGGCCGTATTCATAGTTTTCAATCACGGAACGCGGCGTATCCGTAAAGGAGAAGATGATCTGCTCCACATAGGGTTCTTTAGCCTTCCACCAGTTCTTGTTCGTTTCAAGCATCAGGCTGACACCGGGATTAAAACTGGTGATCACATAGGGGCCGCTGCCGATAGGTGAATCATAAGCGACCTGGGCAGCGGGAACGACGGGGAAGGTCATCTGATACAGCAGGCCGAAATAAGGCCGTTTTGTCTTAACGATTACGATTTTATCGTCCTTGGCTGAAATGGATTTTACAAAATAGGCAAGGTTGCTGTAAAAACCGTGATCGGCGATGTTTTCATCGTTGGCCTTATCCAGGATATACTGGGCAGAAGCGACAACGTCATAGGCAGTGATGGGCGTACCGTCCGAAAAACGGATATCATCACGAAGGGTAAAAGTCCAGACTTTGCCGTTGTTGCTTTCCTCCCAGCTCTCCGCAAGGGAACCCTGGGGCATATAGGCATCATCGATGAGGATCAGGCTCTCATAAACGGCATTATAGACAGAAAGTATATCCCGTTCGAGTGCTTCGAAAGGACGGATGGAAAGGGTTTTGGTGCTCTGGATTCCGACAGACACCTGCTTTTTGACGGTTTCCGCCGATACAGGATTAATCGGCAGCAGCGTGATCAGCAGGAGTACTGACAGCAGCACCCTGATCAAAGTATTTCGCCTGATAAATTCCATAATCTCTTGTTACTCTCCCTGCATACTGTTTAGTGGGGCCTTCCGGCAGGCTGTCCCGGTTCAGCGTTTTATGGTCACTGCTGTAAAGCGGATTGGCCAGCCAGGAGGATACCTCTCCCTGGCCCGCGTGATAGGCACAGACAACGCACCAGGGATCACTGTTGAAGAGGCTGCTGAGATAATTCAGATACCAGCAGCCGAAGCGGATGTTGGTTTCCGGATCTTTCATCATTTCAAAGGAGTAATTATCCACTTTAAGTTTATGAGCGATCCACTCAGCCGTATCCGGCATGAGCTGCATCAACCCACGGGCGCCGACAGAGGATTCAACCGTCGGCCTGAAGGAACTCTCATTCCTGATGACAGACGCGACCAGCGCCGGAGCGAGATGGAACTCAGCAGCATTTTTCCGGATTGCCTCCGTATAATATAACGGATAATTATCATCAATTGCTTGCTGTTCCGACTCATGTTTTTTCTGACGACCTGTCAGATAGCCCCCCATCAGCATCTGGGCGGTAAAAGCGGAAAGGAGAACGAAAAGCGTACAAATCAGCGCTACTTTGGTCCAGCGGGGCATGGGCCATTCGGCTTTCCGGTCAGACGGTTTCCTGCGTGAGGATTCCGGACGTTCGATCATGTCCATATCCGGAGGCAGGGAGGGTGCTTCTCTATACCGCTGCTGCTGCGGGAGTGATGGAGAGGATTCCGGCTGCCGCCTGCGCCTGGCAGCGGATTCGGAACGACGCTGCTCTACCAGGAGCTGTTCATTTACCTGTCTGAGTGTATTTTCAACAGAACCGGAATTATCAATCACAACGGAGGAAAGATCCGCTTTCTGATCAGATGACATGACCGCATGCATGCGGCTGAGGGCTTCCTCCCGGGTAAACCTGTCCCGGGCCATCAGACGTTCCAGCTGTATCTCTTCCGGAAGCCAGACGCACCAGACGGCATCGCAGTACCGATCATAGCCCTTTTCGAAAAGAAGGGGCATATCCAGGAAACACAGATTTGCACCGGAGGCACGGGCCTGACTAATCCGCTCCATTGTCAGGCTGTGGAGATAAGGAGCCATAAGCTGATCCAGACGGGCGCGGGCTGTGGGGTCAGAAAAAACAAGCTGTCCCATCATACGGCGATTCAGTGATCCGTCAGGAGCGACATACTGATCACCGAAAATAGAACCGATTTCGGCCATGGCAGCACCGCCGGAGCCTGTAAGTTCACGGGCGAGCACATCGCCGTCTATTACAGGATAGCCCCGGCGGAACAATTCCCGGCTGACGGTGGATTTTCCGCAGGCTATACTTCCGGTGATTCCGATCAGACGCATTCGATTCTTTTTCCTTTCCTGGATTTAAAACAGGCACGGCCATGCAATCACATGCCGTGCCGTTGGAGACGAAATATCAGATCCTGGTGGAGAGAAGCTTTTTCTTGAGTTCAGCTTCCATGGAGTAGAGGGTTTTCTCTGCTTCGATGCGCTTCGCGTGACCCTGGGCCTGAATGTCCATCACATCGTTGATCGTATCGATGAGATCCTGATTGGTCTGGATCAGCGTCTCGATGTCAATGATGCCGCGTTCCGCTTCCTTCGCAGTCTGGATGGTACCGATCTTCAGGGCCTGGGCGTTCTGCTTGAGCAGGTCGTTGGTCATATCGGTCACAGCGGTCTGGGCTTTCAGGGCCTCCTGGGAATGATGCATACCAAGGGCAAGCACCATCTGGCTCTTCCACAGAGGAAGGGTATTGGAGAGAGTGGACTGAATCCTTTCGACCAGGAGACTGTCATTGTTCTGCAGCAGGCGGATCTGGGGAGCCATCTGGATGGCAACCTGGCGGGTCAGCTTCAGGTCGTAAAGTTTCTTTTCGAAACGATCGCACTGGGCAGCCAGGTCGTTGGCCTTCTGGGCATCCATGGCATCACCGCTGGCGGCTGCTTTGTCCATCAGTTCCTTCAGCTCTGTTTCACGGATCTGGCGGAGTTTTTTATCACCGGCAATGATGTAGAGGGTCAGCTGATGGAAATAATCGCTGTTCTGATCGTAGAGACGGTCAAACATGGCAACGTCCTTGAGCAGCTGGGCCTGATAGCCTTCCAGGGAGGAAGCGATGTTTTCAACGTTGGTGGAAACCTTGTTATACCGGGCCTGCATGCGCACGATCTTGTCCTCGGCTTTGCTGAAAAGACGGGAAAGACCTTTGGGCTCTTCCGTGTCCTTCTTGAAGCCTTTCAGCTCGGAGACGAGATTGACCAGCATGTTGCCCACAGCACCGGTATCCTGGGTCTTAACGGCATCCAGGGCAGTCTGGGAGAAATCCGCGATCCGCTTCTGGGCATCCGCACCAAAGAGCAGGACGTGATCCGGATTGGTCACATCGACTTTGCTGATGAAGTCTTCGATTGCTTTCTTTTCAGCTTCTGTCAGCTGGCTTTCATCCAGGCCGGGAGCCTGTTCTTCCACCGCGGGAGCGGCAGTCTGCTGAATGCTTTCAACTGCAGTTTCAGCCACTTCCGGTTCGGGAGCAGAAGGAGCCAGGGAAAGCTGAGGCATAGGATTAGTTTCAGACATTTTTACGTTCCTCCTTATTGTGTCTCTGAAGGGTTGGAATTATTCCTGCTGAATACCGGCCTGAATACCGGATGGGATCTCCTGATCATGATTTTCGACAGGGAAGTTCATCACGGGAGCAGATGAATAGCGCATCTGCGCTTCAGCGGCGGTACGGGCGGATTCAACGATCTCATTCTCCATGAAGCCGTCCCGTTTGAGCATCTGCTCCAGCACTTCAATATCGGTGGAGATATCGAGCATGTTCTCCCGATGGAGGTTATCAATCTGCTTCTGGCAGGCGGTGAGGATCAGGTTCATGCCGTGGACGGTGGTCTCACGGGCTTCTTTCATTTCACCGTAGGAGACGCCGCGCTGCTGCATGGTGCGGTAATTGGCAAGCATTTTCAAGGTTGTAGGCAGGTAATAGTTCATAAACTTCCGAACCTGGGGAGCCTTGGAGGGCGTTTCAGATACGGTACGGAAAATCTGCTCACATTTGACGTAAAGGTTGTTCATCTGCTCGGTCAGTTCCTGATCGGGAATGGCGGCATTTTCTTTTTTTATTGTATTCAGCATATCCTGCCCGGTGGTGATCACCGCGTCGGCGATTTTATCTCCGGTAAGGGGAATACGGTTTTCATCGGCCTTTTTCTTCGCCTCGGCTTCAGCGGCGAGCTGACGGCTACGGACTTCAGCCTGCTGACGGGCGGCAGCCTCTTCACGGGCCTGGCGCTCCCGGTCACGACGGTTATGGGTGGTGGTATCCAGGCCGCTTCCCATGATACTGGTAATTTTGCCAATACCAAGCCCCAGCAGCACACCGGCGATAATCCCGCCGAAGGAGAAGCCGCTGAGGGAGGAAAGAATAAGCAGAGTTATAATAAAACCGGCTCCGCCGGACTTTTTATTGCTGTTGGGGTTCTTCTTGCTCACGTTCATAACTCCTTGCGTCAATATCAGGAGAATTATATCACAGCAAAACTATAATTGAAAGAAAAAACGATTAAAATATGCTTAGAAATCATTCATTGCTTTTGGAAGTATCTTCCTTCTGCCAGAGATCATAATGATCCTGCTGGAGGGCATGGAGAAAACGCTCGTTTGCGTCCGGATAAACCTTACGGAGATCGCGCATCAGATCTTTCATTTTCTGCCGATCCGTATTGCCGTCCGCCGGACAGGGGGATTTAACCACCGGCAGGTCCAGCACTTTTGTCATGTGCTTTACGTGGCTTTCAGGCAGGTAGATCAGGGGGCGGATCACGGTAATACCGGTTCTGCTCATACGGGTTTTCGGATGGAAGGTTTTAAACCGTCCTTCATTAAAAAGGGACATGAGAAGGGTTTCGATCGCGTCTTCCCGATGATGTCCCAGGGCAAGCTTGTTGATGTTGTGTTCCACACAGGTGTTGGCCAGAACCGCACGGCGCATTTTGGCGCAGAGCGCACAGGGATTCTTTTCCTGCCGATAATCAAAAATAATTTTGCCGATTTCAGTTTCCTGCACAATATATTCAATGCCAAGCTGATCACAAAGGGCACGGATTCGGGAAAGGTCGAAAGGTTCCAGCCCCAGGGTAACGGTAATGGCATAAAGCGAAAAATCCTTGTGGGAGAACTGACGGTAGAGGCTGAGTGCATGCAGAAGCAGGAGGGAATCCTTTCCGCCGGAAACACCGACAGCCACACGATCACCGGATTCAATAAGATTAAAATCATGATCCGCCTTGCGAATACAGCCAAGTGTTTTCTTCATGAATAAATCCTACTCCTCCATAATCCGAACACTGTCATGCTGGGTATGACAGAGAAAAACAGTTTTATAGCGTGCGGCAATCCGCTTATATGCTTTCTCCGCGACAGCGGGAGAACGGAACACTCCGAAAACGGCGCTTCCGCTGCCGGTCATCCGGGCTGCCTGAGCACCTTCTGAGATCAGCACTGTGCAGGCTTCCGCAATCTCAGGACGAAGCTTTTCCGATACAGGCTGAAGCACATTGCCGATAGAAGAACAAAGGAGATTCAGATCGCCAGTTTCCAGCGCCTGCAGCGCCTTGTCCGTATCGGGACGATCCGCAGGGGCAGATTCATGCCAGAGGCTGAATACCTGAGCGGTACTGAGTCCGGGACAGGGCTGGATGACAATCAGCCAGTAGCTGTAACAGCAATCATGATCTTCCATATCCTCACCGATGCCGCGGGTGCGGGTAAGGCCGCCGCGGATCAGGAAAGGAACATCCGCGCCAATGGTAAGTCCGATCCGTTCCAGATCCGTGCCGGAGAGGCCGGTGTTCCAGAGACGATTGAGACCGGTCAGCACAGCGGCTGCATCCGAACTGCCGCCGCCCATACCGGCACCGATCGGGATCCGTTTATCCACATGGATCCGGGCGCCCAGGGGATATCCGGTTTCATTTTTCAGTGCGAGGGCAGCACGGTAGGCCAGATTGCTTTCATCCGCGCGGGAACGGGGCCAGCCGCCGGTTGTGATTGAAAGAGACGCGGCGGGAGACAGGGTAATTTCATCTGCCAGGGAGACGGGCTGCATCAGCATATCCATCATATGATATCCGTCTTCACGCTGACCCGTAATATCCAGCGACCAGTTGATTTTGGCATAGGCTTTCAGGATCATAAGCCCCTCCGGAACAAATATAATTCATCCATTCTATTATCAAATACCAATCCATATACACAGACATCCGGCGCCTCCGCCTGACTTGCAAACCGAAGGTTTAGGATGTACACTTACTGTATCACCAGAAAGGAGCTGTGACAAGGTGGACAGCCGTAAACCTGTATTTATCAATCTGCTGACAATCGCCAGGTATGATCATATGCCGGATTATCCCATTCAGTTTATGACTGTAGGCAAACTGGACTATACCAATCCGGAGGAAGCCCTGCTTCAGTATGAAGAAACGCAGCAGGATGAAGAAACGGGCGCCATCCTGAAATCAGATATTTCCCTTACGCTGAAGAACGGCCGGATTACCATGGAGCGGAAAGGGGATTTTTCCAATACGATGGTATTTGCCAAAGGACAGCGTTTTGAAGGCGTATACCATACGCCCTATGGCGAAATGGACATGGCTGTGTTCACCAAAGAAGCCGCCTGCCGGTTCAGCAGCTCCGAAGGAAACATCCACCTGAAATACCAGCTGAATATTCAGGGAAATTATACCTCAACCAACGAACTTCACCTTGAATACAGATCAGAACAGGAATAAGCAGTAATAAGAGGGCAGAACAGGATGATTATAACTGTAGCCGGAGCAGGTACCTGGGGTGCCGCGCTTGGAAGAGCACTTTCACAAAAAGGATATGAAATCCGTATCTGGAGCCGCTTTCAGGAAGAAACCGACAAGCTTTCCACAGAAAGAAAACATCCGAACCTTCCGGGAGTCATAATACCGGAAGAAATTGTTTTCACCTCTGATATCGGAGAAGCCGCAGCCGGTGCAGATTATCTCCTGATGGTGGTTCCTTCTGTATATACACGGGAAACAATCCGTGATTTTGCACCCTATATTGAGGAAAAAACGGTGCTGATCAGCGCGGCAAAGGGTATTGAAAAAGATACGCTGATGACGCTGACAGAAGTGCTTCGGGATGAACTGGAAAAGGCAGGGAAAAAGAACCAGGCAGTCGCCCTGAGCGGACCGACACACGCGGAAGAAGTGGCCAGGGATCTGCCCACCCTGATTGTATGCGCCTGCGGGGACATGGACTGCGCCGCGGGAGTGCAGCAGCTATTTGACGGAACCTGTATCAGACCCTATATCAATCCGGACGAAAAAGGGGTGCAAATCTGCGGCGCACTGAAAAACGTAGAGGCACTGGCTGTCGGTATTGCCAGGGGACTCGGATACGGAGACAACACCTGCGCGGCCATGATCACCCGGGGCATGGAGGAAATCCGCCGCCTGGGCCTGGCTATGGGCTGCCGTGAAAAGACCTTCTTCGGCCTGGCAGGCATCGGCGACCTGATTGTAACAGCAACCAGCCAGCATTCCAGGAACAACCGGGCCGGATACCTGATCGGCCAGGGCAAATCCGTGGAAGAAGCAGTACGGGAAATCGGCATGGTGGTTGAGGGAATGAACGCCTTGCCGGCCGCGGTGACCCTGTGCGAAAAATACGGCATGGATATGCCGCTGATCAACGCTGTCAGACTGATTGTGAACGAAAACGCCAGGCCTTCAGACGTGGTGAAGGAACTGATGAACAGAAGCCTGAAAACCGAATAAAGACAGCAGGGGGTTATAATGCGTACGCTGATCAACGATCAATGGTCCTTTGCCAAGCTTTCCGCAGGATCCACGCTGAAAGATGCGGAGAAAGCGGCTTTTATGCCTGTGGATCTGCCGCATGACTGGCTGATCCGGAAAGAGAAAGACCTGTACGAAACGGCCGACGCCTGGTACCGGCGGACGATTGAACTTCCTGAAGATCATGAACCGGTGGTAATGCTCCGGTTTGACGGCGTATATATGGATTGCGACGTGCTGCTGAACGGAGAGATCCTATGCACACATCCATATGGATATACAGCGTTTGATGTACCGCTGGGCGGAAAACTGAAGAGCGGTATAAACGAAGTGATGGTCCATATCCGGCATCAAAGTCCCAACAGCCGGTGGTATTCAGGGAGCGGCATATACCGGGACGTATACCTGGTAACCCTGCCTGAAAACCATCTGATTCCCGATGGGATGTCTGTTAAGGAAAACTACACAGAAGAACAGGGATGGAGCCTGCAAATCAAAGCGGAAACCGCAGGAGAACCACAGCCTTTTGAATGTATCCTGCAGGATATGAGCGGGGTGTACGTCGGCAGAACAGCCGGTACGTCGGCAGAAGGACTCATCCGGGCTTTGATTCCCATCAAAGAAGGCAGACCCTGGTCTCCGGAGGATCCCTATCTTTATACACTGACCATCAGATATGGAAAACAGACCGAAGTCAAAAAGATCGGACTAAGGTCTGTTTTTGCTGATCCGGATCAGGGACTCTTCCTGAACGGCAGGAAAACCAGGCTGAAAGGCGTGTGCCTGCATCATGACCTCGGTGCGCTTGGCGCAGCTTTTCATGAAAAAGCAGCCCGCAGGCAGCTGAAGCTCATGAAGAATATGGGCGTGAACGCTGTCCGCACGAGTCATAATCCCCCTGCGGAAAAATGGCTGGATCTGTGCGATGAGATGGGAATCCTGGTGGTTGACGAAGCCTTTGATATGTGGGAAAGGCCGAAAACAACATATGACTATGCACGGTTTTTCCCCGAATGGTATCAGAAGGACGTAGCCAGCTGGATCCGCAGGGACCGGTGCCATGCCTGCGTAATCATGTGGTCCATCGGCAACGAAATCTATGATATGCACGCGGATGAGCGAGGAACAGCCGTTACCCAGCTTCTGGCGGATGAAGTAAGGAAGCATGATCCGGAAAAACACGCCTATGTTACCTTCGGCTGCAATTATATGCCATGGGAAGGCGGACAGCGATGCGCTGAAAGAGTGGATATCGTTGGATACAACTACGGGGAAAAGTTATATGAAGCGCATCATGCTGCCCACCCGAAATGGATTATCTACGGCAGCGAAACCGCCAGCATCCTGTCCAGCAGGGGAATCTATCATTTTCCGATGAGCCAGAGCATCATGAGCGACGCGGATCTGCAGTGTTCCGCTCTGGGAAACAGCAATACCAGCTGGGGCGCGGACAGCCTGAAGCGGCTTATTACAGAAGACCTGCATCACCCCTTCAGCCTGGGACAGTTTATCTGGAGCGGCATCGACTATATCGGCGAGCCGACGCCGTACCATACACGATCCTGCTATTTCGGCCAGGCGGACACAGCCTGTTTTCCCAAGGATTCCTATTATCTTTTCAAAAGCTTCTGGAATCCGGAAAAAATGATCCATATCGGCGTGAACTGGGACTGGAATCCCGGACAGATGATTGATATTCCGGTAATGACAAACTGCTATGAAACAGAACTTTTCCTGAACGGAAAATCCTGCGGAAAGCAGAAACCGGATTACAGCAGCACGGAAAAGTGCCTGCCGGTCTGGCAGCTGCCGTTCCGCCCGGGTACGCTGACTGCCAGAGGATATGATGAACAGGGGCAGATCCTCTGTGAAGAAAGCATCAGGACACCGGGAGAAACAGCTCAGTTTTCCCTGACCCGTGAGGAAGAAAAACTGAAAACTGACGGGTGGGACCTGGCCTTTGTGACGGTGAGCGCGGAAGACAAGGAAGGAAATACAGTCAGAAACGCACGGGACAGGATCAAAATCACAGTCAGCGGCGGGGGACAGCTGATCGGTACAGACAACGGAGATTCCACCGATCCGGACAGCTATCAATGCGACTGCAGGAGGTTGTTTTCCGGAAAGCTGCTGCTGATTATCCGATCAAACGGAAAATCTGAAGACGTATCTGTATGCATCCGGAGCAGCAATGGAATCCTCGCAGAGATGACGATACCTGTGGAGAAAGCAGAAATGAAAAAGGGCATTTCATGCATTCAAAAAGCTTCTGAAAAGCCTCTCACAGGCGGTGTTCCGGCGCGCAGGCTGGAAATCCGGGCCATCGGCAGTACCAGGCTGACCAAGCAGAATCCGGAATGTTCCTTTGAATACCGCGTCCTGCCTGCGGATGCAGGCGACGTATCCGTTGCCTGGGAAGTGACCAACGCGGCGGGAATTGCATCCCCTTATGTGAAAATCACCGGGAAAAATCACAGGATAACTGTACGCGCAGAAGGAGACGGCCAATATTACCTGCGGGGACTGTGCGGAAGTCAGGGCGGCGGATGTGAATTCATCAGCCAGATGGAATTCATTGCGGAAGGTACCGGTAACCCCGCCCTGGATCCTTTCTCCTATGTTTCCGCCGGACTGTACGACCTCCACGAAGGAAATATCGGTACGGGTAATGAAAAGGGGATTGCTTTTGACCGTAACGGGGAAAGCATGATCGGATTCAGCCGCGTTGATTTCGGTAAGACAGGATCTGATACGGTCACAGCCGACATTTTCGCGCTGAACGATGATCCCTATGATATGGAACTGTGGACCTGCGGGACAAACGGCACAGAGCACCTGACAGCCGTGCTTCATTATGAAAAGAAAAGCATCTGGAATGTTTACCAGCCGGAAACATGGAAGCTTCAGGAAAGACTGACCGGACTGCAGACACTGAAATTCAGGATGAAAGACAAGGTCCACATGAAGGGATTCGTCTTTGAAAAACAGATGAACGCCTATATCCGCCATCCGGCGGTAAGCGCGGATCAGCTTTACGGTGACAGTTTCGAACGAAACGGAAACACCGTGACCCATATCGGAAACAACGTCACGCTGGCCTGGAACGATATGGATTTCGGCGGAGAAAAAGACGTGACACTGGAGATCGAAGGGGAGACACCGCTGGATCTCAACACGATCAGCATCCGGATCACAAATACAGACGGAAAGGAATACAATACGGCAGCCGGATTCAGCGGAAAAGGCGGCGCGAAGCAGCAGTTTGCCGTAAAGGTGCCGGAAGGGCCCTGCACGGTATCCTTTGTATTCCTGCCCGGCAGTGCCTTTGATTTCCGCAGCTTCCGGTTTTACAGACAGTAAACTGGACAGACAGGGAAGAATAAGGTAAAATAATAAAGTTGATCATTATGAAATCTGACTGTGAAAGGAGAGGCACATGAGTTCCGGACTCAAGAAACTCCTGAGTTTTCTGTTCATTGCGCTTTCCATCACGGTTGTGTTCTTTATCGCCTTCAGCAATGAAGACCTGTCCAACGCTTTTGACGCGATCAAACAGATGAACCTGACCTGGCTGGCATGCATCTTTGCCTGCTGGCTGATCTATACTGTCTGTGACGGACTGAATTACTGGTTCTATCTCAGGGGACAGGGATTCAAAATCAGCATCGGGCGCGCTGTGAACGTGGCGCTGATCGGATTTTATTACTGCAATATCACGCCCAGCTCCGCCGGCGGACAGCCCATGCAGGTCAATTCCATGCGCAAGGCCGGGATCCCGGTCGGATACGGTACCATGGCAGTAACCATCCGGTTTATTACCAACCAGACGATGACGTCCCTGATCGCACTGGTGCTTTATATCCTGAATCATGATTTCGTCCATCAGCAGCTGGCCGGCGCCATCTGGATTGTACGGATCGGCTGGCTGATCAATTTCGCCGCGGTTCCGCTGGTTCTGCTGGCCGCATTCAAGCGTAACTGGGTCCAGAAGTTTGCGGAGATGCTGATCAACAGGCTGGATAAGATGCATATAGTCCGCAATAAGGAAGCGGCGATCTCCAAGGTGACAGAGGTGCTGGATACCTACCATACCGCGCTGCTGGACCTGATGCATTCTCCCGGGCAGATCCTGCTGCAGTTTGCCTGCTCCACCATGGGGCTGCTGGCGCTGTTCGGCACAACCGTATTTGTCTATTATGCCTTCGGGCTATCAGGAACGCCCTGGTACCAGATCCTGACCATCAGCAGCCTGCTGTTTGTCAGTGCCAGCTATACGCCCCTTCCCGGCGCCAGCGGCGCACAGGAAGGCGGATTCCTGCTCTATTTCAGGGATATCTTCAAGGATGGTACTATCGGTCTCGCCCTGCTGATCTGGCGGTTCTTCACATTCTACCTGTACCTGATCGTAGGCGTGTTTACCATTATCCTGGAAAAAATTATCCTGCGCAGGGAAGCCCGAAAACGCAAAAACGCATCCAAAGCCGCCTGAAGGCGGCTCTTTTCTTTTACACGAAAAAAAAACTTGTAACGGACAAGGATTCCAGATAAAATCTGTCTATAAAGTTATCTTTTTTCTTGAATGGAAAAGACAACTGAATGAGAACAGACAATGGAGGGGTTCCTGATGAAAAGGTTTATTTTGGTTCTCACAATTCTGACAATGGTATTTGCTTCTGTTTCCTTTGCTGAAGACGCGATCGAAGGCCTGGAAGACGGCGTGCTTACCGTGGCGATGGAATGCGCCTACGCACCCTACAACTGGGCCCAGCCGGATGATTCCAACGGAGCGGTGCCGATCGTGGGCTCCACACTGTATGCCAATGGCTATGACGTGATGACTGCCAAGGCTATCTGTGAAGCGAACGGATGGAAGCTGGAAATCAAACAGCTGGACTGGGATTCCCTGGTGCCTGCTGTACAGTCCGGCGTATGCGACGCGGTTATCGCCGGACAGAGCATGACCAGCGAGCGTATGGAAGCCGTTGATTTTGCCGGTCCGTATCTTTACGCCACCATCGTATGCCTGACCAGAAATGACAGCGCTTTTGCCGGCGCGAAGGGCATCTCTGAGCTGAAGGGCGGCACCTGCACCAGCCAGACCGGTACCATCTGGTACGACGTCTGCCTGCCCCAGATTCCTGAAGCGAAAATCCAGATGGCCGCTGAGTCTGCTCCGGCTATGCTGATGGCTGTGGCTTCCGGCATGGTGGATTTTGTCTGCACTGATATGCCCACTGCACAGGCAGCCCTGATCGCCTATCCGGAACTGGTACTGCTTGACTTTGCCGGCAGCGGCGACGACTTTACCGTTTCCGATGAAGAAATCAACATCGGTATCTCCGTCAAGAAGGGCAATACCGCACTGCTTGATAAAATCAACGGCGTCCTGGAAGGCAAAACCGCGGATGACTTCAACGCCCTGATGGCGGAAGCGATCAAGATCCAGCCCCTGAGCGAAGAAGAATAAGAAACAAAAGGGATAAGGAAGAAGTATATTTATGTTTGGCAAGCTTCTGTCTGATATCAGCGGATTATGGGCCAAATACGGCACGACATACCTGCAGGGGATCGGGAATACGCTGATCCTTGCTGTAACGGCGACGCTGATCGGCTGTGTGATCGGATTCCTGTGCGGCATCCTGCAGACGATTCCCTGCGGAAAGAACGACTCAGTAATCAAACGGGTATTCCTTCGGATTATCCGTATTATCATCCGCGCGTACGTCGAGCTTTTCCGCGGAACGCCCATGATCCTCCAGGCTGTCTTTATCTTCTACGGTCTTCCGTACTTCTTTAACGTCAACTTTTCAAGTATATGGACGGTCAGTATCCTTGTCGTATCAATCAACACAGGCGCGTATATGGCAGAGTCTGTACGCGGCGGCATCATGAGCATCGACCCGGGCCAGTTCGAAGGCGCAAAAGCCATCGGTATGAACCACTGGCAGACGATGCTCTATATCATCCTGCCGCAGACCCTGCGGAATATCATGCCCCAGATCGGCAACAACTACATCATCAACGTCAAGGATACGTCAGTGATGTTCATCATCGGGTTTTCCGATTTCTTTGCGGCCCATAAAATGGTGGCCGGCGCCGTATTCAAGTATTTCCCGTCCGCGTTCATTGAGATGGGCGGATACCTGTGCATGACGCTGCTGGCATCCTTCCTGCTGCGCAAGCTGGAGAAGAAGCTGGCCGGAAAATCCAATTATGAACTGGTGACGACAGACCAGCTTGTCATGACGGCCGGAACCTATAATTATCCGGACCATCAGGACGGATCGCCTTTCGGCGAAGATAAAGAATGAAAGGAGAGGGACAATGAGCGAACATATCCTGGAAATCCGTCACCTCTCCAAAGCCTTCGGTACACATGCTGTACTGAAAGACATTGACTTTACAGTCGACAAGGGCGACGTGACAACGATCATCGGAGCCAGCGGAAGCGGAAAATCCACGCTGCTGCGCTGCATCAACCTGCTTGAAACGCTGACTACCGGTGAAATCCTGTTCCACGGAAAAGATATTGCAGGACGAGGTGTCAACTCATCCGCCTACCGGGCCAAGGTGGGCATGGTGTTCCAGAGTTTTAACCTGTTCAATAACCTGACCGTTCTGGCAAACTGCATGATCGGCCAGCAGAAGGTACTGAAAATCGGTCATGATGAAGCACGGAAAAGGGCTCTGTATTACCTGAACAAAGTTGGGATGGCTCCGTATATCAACGCCCGCCCTGACCAGATTTCCGGCGGACAGAAACAGCGTGTCGCGATTGCCCGCGCCCTGGCCATGGAGCCGGAAGTCCTGCTTTTTGATGAACCCACCTCCGCACTGGATCCTGAAATGGTGGGAGAGGTGCTGGACGTTATGAAGTCCCTGGCGACGAAGGATAACATGACCATGCTGGTTGTGACCCATGAAATGTCATTCGCCCGGGACGTCAGCACCCACGTGGTTTATATGGCTGACGGCGTAATTGAGGAGGAAGGCGAACCGGAAAAGATCTTCTCCAATCCCGAGAGCCCGCGGACCAAGGAATTCCTGAAAAGAATCCTCAACAACTGATAAAGCATCTGCACTGGAGGACTGACGGAAGTCAGTCCTCTTTTTCTGCAGTGCAGACATATTTTACTTGTTTCAACGGATTTCACATGATAGAATGTGAGACAGCAAAACACCCGAACATTTATCCCGTCCAATATCTCTCCCCGGGAGGAAAAGACGATCATGCGCCGCAAGAGAATTGCCGTACTGATGGCCAGTATTGAGCGAGAATATCAGCAGCATTTCGCATCCGGACTTGCGGAAGCCAGCGCCGGATACGGGATTGATATATGCATTTTCAACAGCATGGGATATATGGATGTTTCGCTGTCCACCAGTGAAACGGAAGAAAGCATGATCTATGACCTGCCGGACCTGGAAAAGTTTGACGGGATTATTTCCTTGCCTGCCACAATGGGCAGTAAAGCCACACTTAATAAAATATTTGAAGTCATTACACCCCTGAAGGGAAAACCGCATATTTCCATCGACGTTATCCAGGAAAACGCGGTGACAATACAGTTCAACGACAAAAACAGCGTGGAAGAACTGACAGAACACATGATCTCCAGGCACGGAGCTAAACGAGTCATGTACGTCTGCGGCCCGATGCATTCCAAAGTGGCTACTGAACGCCTGGAAGCCTGCAGGAATACAATGCGCCGATACGGCCTGGAGCTCGATGAAAAGCTCCTGTTTGACGGACAATGGACACGGACAGGCGGAAGGCAGGCGGCAGAAAAACTGCTGGCCATGCATGAAGCCCTGCCGGACGCGATTATGTGCGGCAATGACGATATGGCCCTGGGTGTTATAGAATACCTGAGCGAGCACGGGATCCGAGTACCCAGGGACGTGGCTGTGACCGGATTTGACGCGTCACGCGAAGCCGTGATGCGTGGCGTGACCACAGTGCGCAGGCCGATTGACAGGACAGCACAGAAAGCCATTGAAATCCTGAACAGATGGATTGACGGGGAAAAACCGGTTGAAACAGTTATCCATATGAATACAATCCCGGTATACGGCGACAGCTGCGGATGCATGAAGAACCAGGAACACCTGAACGAAATGCTGCGCAACCTGGGTACCGAAAAATGGAACATGGAGACAACCCTTACCTGCATCAGTATGTATGCCGGCAGCATGGCAGGCGTGGGAGATGAACAGGAAGCTCATCACAGAATCCAGGAATTTATCCGTTACTGGGATATCCGTGACTTTTTCCTGTGTGTGGATCCGTCGATCTGCAGGGAAACGAAAGGGGAAGAAAGCGATACAGAAAGATATCCCGATGAAATGCTGCTGCTGTTTGGCATGATGAATGGAAAAACCTATCAGCCGGTCCTTTATTCAACGCGCGACCTGGTCCCGGCATTTGACGAGGAACGGGAAACAACATTATGTCTTATTTTCTGCCCGCTGTACTACCGTAACAGGAGCTTCGGATATGTTGGACTGAATCCGGGAAGCCTGACGAGCGGCGCAGCCCTGTATCCCTTCCTGATGCTTCTGAATGGCGCCCTGATGAGCCTTTATCTCCAGACCAATATCAAAAGATATACAAGTACCATTGAACAGATGGCGATCAGCGATATCATGACCGGGATGCTGAACCGAAGGGGATTCCTGGAAAAAGCTCCGGCTGTCATGGAAAAGGCGAGAAAAGAAAACAAAGTATTTGCCATTCTCAGCGCTGATATGAATCATATGAAGCATATCAACGATGAATTCGGTCATCAGTCCGGCGACATCGCCATCTGCAGGATGGGTAAAGCCATGGAAAGCCTGGGAGAATACACCTTTGTTCCCGTACATATCAGCGGAGACGAATTCCTGGCTTACGGTATCCTTGACAGTACAGAAGAAGCGGAAAACCTGAAGGACTGTGCCAGGGAAGCAATCGACAGCCTGAATGCGAGGGATCCCTGGATCTGCGATATAAGTGCCAGTTTCGGCATCTATGCGGCAGTACCGCAGAAGGATGATACCCTGGACCAGTATATGACACTGGCAGACAGAAAAATGTATGAGGAGAAGAACAGCCGTAAATTCGGACGAAGGAAAGAGGACCTGAAGATCAATAATGAAAAAGGCTGAAACCGTTCATGGTTTCAGCCTTTTTGAATCAGGAAGCCGGAATTATTCCTCGCTTCCGCGCATTTCGGTAAAGCGTTTGAAAAGGATGTCTTCCAGCTCTTCATCGGGCGCATTGTAGACATCGTTGCCTTCTTCATCCTGTTCAATCTTCAGGAAGAAAACAGCGTCATCCTCTTCCGGCTCAGCCAGGGCCAGATAAACATCTCCCTCGTATTCCAGCGCATCAACAAAAATGAAGGAGACGGTTTCACCGTCGTCACCGATCATTTCAATGATATCGCCTTCGGTCAGGGCGTTCACGTCATCCTGTTCAAAGGAATCCTCGTTGTTTTTGATTTCATCACTCATGATTTAACCCTCCTTGTTTTTATTTTCTTCCAGCCACTGCCGGAGTATCACCGAAGCGGCAATCATATCCACCTTCTGCTTTCGCCCGGCGCGGGAAACCCCGCCCTCAATCAGCGCGTCCTCGGCAGAAACCGTGGATAAGCGTTCGTCCTGAAAAACCACCTGCAGACCGGCCTTGACAAGCTGATCGCAGAACTGCCGGACTTTCTGTGCCTGAAATCCCTCAGAACCATCCATATTCAGCGGCAGGCCGGAAAGAATACGGTTGGTATCATAACGTTCACAGATGGATACGATACGGCGTGTATCAGGGCCCCAGCCAACCCGCTGGATTACTTCCACGGGAGAAGCAATGGTACCGGTGGGATCTGAAACCGCTATACCGATCCGGACATCGCCGATATCCAGGCAGACAATACGTTCATTCATACGTTCAGAAAAAAGCATGCCTCCGGAGATACAGCAGGCTGTTCCGGAGGCAGCGTTATATCAGTCGTGGTTGTTGCTTGTGCGGCGGGGAGGACGACGGTTGCCGTCATGACGGGAGAAATCTGTTCCGGAAGCGTATTCAATGTCGTTCCTGATCAGATTGATCCGGCCCTGGGCGTCAATTTCGTTGACCTTGACTTCCAGCTCATCGCCGATATTGACAACATCTTCCACCTTTTCAACCCGCTTGTTATCCAGCTTGGAAATATGGATCATACCGTCTTTGCCGGGAGCGAGTTCCACGAAGGCGCCGAAGTTCATAATGCGGACAACCTTACCGGTATACACATCGCCGACTTCGATATCCTTGGCAATGCCTTCGATGATGTGACGGGCCTTATCGGCAGCCTGCTGATCAGGCGTGGAGATAAAGACGCTGCCGTCATCCTCGATGTCAATCTTCACACCGGTTTCAGCAATGATCTTGTTGATCATCTTTCCACCGGGTCCGATGACTTCGCGGATCTTCTCGGGATTGATGGTGAAGCGGATGATCTTCGGAGCGTAGGGGCTCAGCTCAGCCCTGGGCTGTCCGAGGGTATCCAGCATGATCTTCAGAATGTGCAGGCGGCCTTCCAGTGCCTGGCGCAGCGCCTGCTGCAGGATGGCACGGTTGATACCGGCAATTTTGATATCCATCTGCAGGGCAGTGATACCGTTCATGGAACCGGCAACCTTGAAGTCCATATCGCCGAGGAAGTCTTCCAGGCCCTGGATGTCGGTCAGGACAGCCAGTTTGCCGCTTTCCTTATCGGTGATCAGACCCATGGCCACACCGGCAACAGGAGCATGAATCGGAACACCGGCGTCCATCAGGCTCAGCGTGGAGCCGCAGACAGAAGCCATGGAAGAAGAACCGTTGGAGGACAGGATTTCACTGACCAGACGAAGCGCATAGGGGAATTCTTCTTCGGAGGGGATCACAGGCAGCAAGGCCCGTTCCGCCAGGGCGCCGTGACCGATTTCACGACGGCCGGGGCTCTTCAGACGGCCGGCTTCACCGGTAGCATACGGCGGCATGTTGTAGTGATGGATGTAGCGCTTGAAATCTTCACTGCTCAGGCCATCCAGGGTCTGGCCTTCGCTGACGGTGCCCAGGGTGGTAACAGTCAGGGCCTGGGTCTGGCCGCGGGTGAAGATGGCGCTGCCGTGGGTCCGCGGAAGTACACCGACATCGCACCAGATGGGACGGATTTCGGTGACCTTACGGCCGTCAGGACGAATACCCTCGTTCAGGATCTTCGCGCGCATGACTTCTTTATTGAGATAGTACAGGGCGTCTTCGATTTCGCTTTCGCGGCCTTCGAATTTTTCAGCCAGGGCAGCCAGGGTCTCTTCCTTGGTCTGGGCTTCACGCTGCTGGCGTTCGGATCGATCGAAGGTGTCGAAGGTCCAGACACACTTGTCGTAGGCAAATTCACGAACGGCAGCCTTGATATCATCACCTGTGGTGATCAGCGGCACAACCTGCTTTTCCTTGCCGATTTCGGCAACGATCTGCTTCTGGAAGGCAACCAGCTTTTTGATCTCTTCATGGCCGAAGAGGATAGCATCGAGCATGGTTTCTTCGGACAGTTCCTTGGCGCCGGCTTCAACCATCATGATGGCTTCTTCCGTACCGGCCACATAGAGGCTCAGATCGCTCTCAGCGCGCTGGGCTTCATCGGGGCAGATCACGAACTGACCGTTGACGCGGCCCACCAGCACAGCGCCGGTCGGTCCGTTCCACGGAATATCGCTGACGGCCAGGGCAACGGAAGAACCGATCATGGCCGGGATTTCCGGAGGAACATCCTGTTCCACGCTGAGGATGGTGACAACCACCTGGACATCATTCCGCATGCCTTTTTCGAACAGGGGGCGGAGAGGACGGTCGATCAGACGGCAGGTCAGGGTAGCCTTTTCAGAGGGGCGGCCTTCACGCTTGATGAAACCGCCGGGGATTTTGCCCACGGAATACTGCTTTTCTTCAACATCTACGGCGAGAGGGAAGAAATCCACGCCTTCGCGGGGAGCGGGAGCCATAGTGGCATTGACCATGACGACGGTATCGCCCAGATGCACCCAGACGGAACCGTTGGCCTGCTCACAGTACCTGCCGAACTCCAGCGTCAGGGGACGGCCGGCAAAATCCATTGTGTACTTTTTGGATTCCATACGTTTCACTCCTTCTAAAATTTGTCTCCGGAGCGCCGTATGCTATCATATGAAAACCCCACCGGGGATTTTCAAGGGATAACATACGAAACTCCGCGTTCCGGGATATCTTTTAAAGCCGCCGGAGAGTTTATCTTCCGGCGGCTTTAAAAAGCGACTTGGTACCGGGAAACGGTTATTATTTACGCAGGTTCAGCTTGGAGATCAGGGAACGGTAGCGCTCAATATCCGTTTTCTTGAGGTACTCGAGCATGTTGCGGCGGCGGCCGACCATCAGCAGCAGACCACGGTTGGAATGATGGTCGTTCTTGTTGCTCTTCAGGTGCTCGTTCAGGTGGTTGATTCTCTCTGTGAGCAGAGCGATCTGAACCTCGGGGGAGCCGGTGTCGCCTTCATGCTGTGCATAAGCGGCAATAATCTCGGATTTGTTCATGGGAAATTCCTCCTTTAATGACCGGACAGGCCGGTATTTCACGTCCGCCAATTGCCGTGAACCCGGATTATCGTTGGAGACTCGATAGTCTGAGCAGACGGTTCATACACGAACGACGTATATAATAACAAAAATTGTAGGATTTGTAAACTGCCAAAGCGGAAAAAACTGAACTTTTTCAACAAATTCAGCCTGATGACATTACAGCTGGTAGAGTGCAACGCCGGTTTTTCCGTCAAATTCGTTCACCATGACTGATACAACTTCACTGTGACTGGTGGGAATATTCTTCCCCACATAATCCGGACGGATCGGCAGTTCCCGATGGCCGCGGTCAATAAGCACCGCGAGCTGGATGGAATCCGGGCGGCCGTAATGGAAGACTGCTTCAATGGCGGCACGTACAGTACGACCCGTATAAATCACGTCATCCACGAGAATGACCTTTTTGCCGTTGATATCGCAGGGGATAGAAGTGGCACCGGTTTCCGGCAGGTCGCTGACCTCTGTCAGGTCATCCCGATAGAGAGAGATGTCGATACTGCCCAGCGGAACTTCCGTGCCCTCGAAACTGCGGATATTATCCCGGAGGATAGCGGCAAGCGGCATACCCCGGCGATGGATTCCCAGGAGGATGATATCCGACGTGCCATTGTTTTTTTCAATAATTTCATGGGTGATACGCTTCATGCTTCTCAGCACAGCAGCTTCGTCCATGATGAAAGATTTCAGTTCCATAGAGTTTAAAAGGCGGGGTACAGTTCAGTACCCCGCCGAACCTTTCAACGTATTTGACGAATTACTGATCGTTTTTCGCGGGGCGGTTGAAAAGCAGGTTCACGATGATACCGAGGATCAGCGCGCAGGCGATTTCAGTAATCGTGACGGAACCGATCTTCAGCGTCATGCCGCCGATACCGGCAATCAGGATCACGGAAGCGGTGAACAGGTTGCGGTTATCGTTCAGGTCCACGGGTTGGAGCATCTTCAGACCGGAAACAGCGATGAAGCCGTACAGGGTGATGCAAACGCCGCCCATGACGCAGCTGGGGATCGTGCTCAGGAAGGTTACGAAGGGAGCGAAGAAGCTGGCAGCGATGGCAATGATCGCAGTGCACAGGATCGTGATGACGGAAGCGTTGCCGGTGATGGCCACGCAGCCGACGGACTCACCGTAGGTGGTGTTGGGGCAGCCGCCGAAGAAGGCACCGGCGATAGAACCAACGCCGTCACCCAGCAGGGTGCGATGGAGGCCGGGCTCCTCGAGCAGATCCTGGTCGATGATGGTGGACAGGTTCTTATGGTCGGCAATGTGCTCGGCGAAGACCACGAAGGCCACAGGCACATAAGCAACAGCGATGGAAAGGATGTACTTGGCGGTGATGGTCTGGAAACCTTCGAACGCCTTGATGAAGGTGAAGTCAGGCACCCATTTCATGGAGCTGAAAGCGGTGAAGTCAAGCACTTTCAGGGCGTCATTGCCATCAGCTTTGCCGATCAGCGTGAAGATGAGGGCAACAATATAGCCGGCGACGATACCGATGATGAAGGGAATCAGCTTCATCATTTTCTTGCCCTTGACGGAGCAGAAAACGACAGTCAGCAGGGTAACGAGGGCGCAGATCAGGCTGACCCAGCCCTGGGTGTTCATTACGTAGGTGCCGTTATCCAGCTGGGCGCCCTTCAGGGCATCGCCGATGGCGTTTCCGGCAAGAGAAAGTCCGATGATGGCAACGGTGGGTCCGATGACGACGGCGGGCATGAGCTTACGGATCCAGGCGACACCGGCGAACTTGACGATGGCAGCGATG
>Ga0310786_10002680_pt1 | contig 26753 bp, 25 predicted proteins | sample AusTroGonzalo_MG_FD_203881 | JGI IMG/M metagenome (GOLD analysis project Ga0310786, IMG submission 203881) | Bovine rumen microbial communities from tropical cattle in Woodstock, Queensland, Australia - Gonzalo_03 (v2) (version 2) | ecosystem: Host-associated > Mammals > Digestive system >...
TGCGTCGCGTTCTCCAGCCACTCGAAGCGGATGTCGGGCTCGGAGTCCTGCACGGGCGCCACGATGAACTCGCCCCGGATAGTCTGCATCTGGTACTTGCGGTAGCCCTGCGACGTCGCGTTGTTGTAGACGCGCGGGACGTACAGCCGCATCTTCAGCGACCACAGCTCGACGCCGCAGGTCGCCCCCCCGGCCCGCATCGCCGCGCCGGCGATGCCGATGCCCGGAACCGCGAGAAGCAGCTCCCTTCGGGTTAAAGTGGCCATGCCGCACCTCCTTACAGCCCCGCGGCCTGCGCGAGCTGCGCGACCTCTTCCTTGGCCGTCGCGACCCCCTGCGCGGAGACCTTGTGGTCCGACGGGCCGAGCGCGGCCTTCTCGAGGCTCATGGCGCACATCGCCCTGAATACCTCGACGCGCGCCGCGTGCTGGACGTTGATGAACTTGAACGTGGACAGGAGCGCTAGGATCGCGCCGATGAGGTTGGGCGCGTATGTCAGGATGCCCTCGCTCTGCTCCGGCGTGATGACGCCGAAGGCGAGGAGGAGCCCGGCGACGCTCGTCACGACCGTCATCCAGAACTCGACCTTAGTGAGTACAGAAGTTGTCTTGACCGTGGTTTTCATATGTCTGCCTCCTTTATGCCTCGTTGTCATGCGTACTGAAACCCGGATCCGCTGTGGTACCCGGTTATCCGCCTCCCCTTGGCCTGCTGCAGGCGTCCCATGAGCTGCTGCAACTGCGGGGAGAACCTGGTGGTGGTGCCAACGGCGCTGCCCCTGGTTTCCTGCGCTATGCGCTTGCGGGCCTCCTGCTCCATCTGCGCCACGTCCAGCTGTGTCTGCGCCGCCTTCACGGGGACGCGGCCAGCCGGAGCCGGCCTGGCGGCTGGCGGGGCCGGCGGCCGAGGAGCCGGCCTGGCGGCTGGCGGGGCCGGCGGAGTCGCAGGCGGTTTCGCCGGAGGATACCCCGACTTGCGCAGGTTGTCGTTGGCCGCGACGCGCGTCCCGGCTCCGACGATGCCGGGCCGGTACATGCTGGCATAGCCGTTTATCAGCGCACTGTAGTCGTCGGCCGCCTTGGTGAGCGCCACTCGCCTGCGGATGCTTCTGATCGCTGCTTCCTTTGTCATCTCGTTGCCTCCATGACGGCCGTGTTGGGTTGGTCAAGCGCGTCCCCGACGTCCTTGCCGTCTTCGAGGAGGTCGTCCACGCGCTTCAAGTCCGGAATCCTGTTGAACTGCGTCTCGAGCGAAAGCATCTGCTCCGTCAGGTACCGCTCGATGTTCGCGGCGTTGCCGTCCGCCGCCTCGCCCGAGAGCGCGGAGCGGATGCGCCCCTCGTCGGGCCGCCGCTCGAACATCTCCGCGAACACCGGCGGCAAATCGCCCGAGTCCGGGTCAAACCCGTCGGCCGCGAGCTGCTGGCGCATGTACCGCCTGATCGGGTAGGAGAACGGGAGGATGTCGCGGTTCATCGCGACCTCCGCGACCGCCCACGCCGCCTCCTCGGGCGTCACGGGGTCGTACACGAGGAACGACGGGGAGCCGGACGCGAGCGTGTTGCACACGTTGAGGAACACGTCGAGCCGCTTGAAGAAGGCGTCGGAGCCCATGACCGTCTGCATCGCGCACCAGCGGTCCATCGCGGGCGTGCAGATCTCGGCCTGGAAGTCCGCGGCGGCCTCCATCGCGCAGGTCACCGGGTCCCAGTCGTAGACGGCCTCGCCGTACTGGTCGAGCATTATCGCGTGCACGACCGTAGCCAGCGTCTGCGGCGATTCCAGCGCGAGCTTCCTCGGATATGTCATCTTGTCGTTCATGCCTACATCTTCCCAGATATGATGTCACCGGCTATGCCTTCGATTCCGCCGCCCCCGGCGGTGTTGGCGACGCCAACGCGTCCGGGTATGAACGCTGTGCCCGCCCCGACGAGCCCCTGGAGTGCCGTGCCTACGGCTCCGCTTCCGGACCTGACGCCGTTCGTTACGCCGTGCAATCCGCCGAGAGTGGCCGAGAGCGGTGCCGACATGCCGGCCGCAAGTCCGCCGATTGCGGTCTCGCCCGCCTGGTGCAGCCGGGCCTCGGCAGACCAGGACGGAGGCCTGAACTTCGCGCCCGCATCCCGTGAACGAAGCGTATGCCTGGGCGCAGGCGGTCTTGGTCTCGCGGCGGACACGTAGGCCGTGCGCGCGGGCGGCATTCGCCTCACGGCAAGCGCATCGCTCGGGCGCCAGCCCGCGGCGGCGCATTTGAGCAACGTGCGACGATCTAGTTGTCTCTGTGTCATGGCCATATTATATCACGCTATCGCAGATCGCGCCACCCCGTACCGGCGCGGCCTTCTGCCGTTGCGCACCTCGTTGAGGAGGCGCATCTTGTAGTTCGTGGGGAGCCCCTTGAAATACGGATTGCCGTTGTCCAGGATCGCGTCGGCCTGCTCGGGGGTGTACGCCCCGCCCTTTCCGGCGCCGTGGCCGGGCCAGGCCCCCTTCAGCACGCGGACGGCGTTGAACTCCGCCGCCTGCTCCTTGGGGGTGCGGTGGTACTGGTTCGTGCCCTGCAGCCCCTCCTCCGCCTGGATGGCCTGTATCCTGCCGACGTAGCCGGGGATCTTGTTGGCGAACGGGTGCGCGACCTCGTGGGTCATGGCGCCGTTGCGCCACGGACCGCCGCCTCCGGGGTACTTCGTCGTGGCGTCCACGGTCCGCGCGGGCATCGACACGTAGGACCCGGTGCCGTTCCGGGTATGGGCCATCGCGCCGCCGGTGCGGACGGCCTCGTTCACGACAGGCAGGCGCTCCAGGTCCCACGTCGCGTCGCCCACGAGCGCGCGCCCCCGCGCCGCGTCCCCGCCGCCGACGCGCCGGTGGAACTCCGGGTGGTTCGCGAGGTAGTTCAGCCCGCGTCCGGCGTACTGCGCGGCGGATTGCGCGTTGCTGACCGTAGCGCCGCCCTGCGGGGCCTTTGCCGCCGCCTGGAGCGCGGCCCTCGCGGACTGCACGGACGCGTACGTGCCTGCGGGCGCGGTCGCGCCTGCATACCCGTGCGTCGAGACCCCGATCAGGGGCACCGTCGCCCGGACCGGCTGCGCGGGCTTCGGGGCGGGAACGCCCGCCGGCGGCTTGTAGTCGCTGGCGGGAGGGGTGAGCGCCTGCGGGGCCGCGGCGGCCTTGGCTACCGGACTGTCGTGCTCCCCGCCCAGATGAGCGAGGACGTGCAGGAGTCCGTGGAGGCCGCGATCGCCGCGAACGGCGTCTGCCGCCGCACGGGCCCGCGCGTCACGCACGAGCGCCCTGACAAAAGCCGTGGCCGCCTGGTTTGCCATGGCGGGCCGTTATTCCCATTGGTGGACCTTGGCGCGCTCAAGCCGCTTCTGCGCGTTGTACTTGCCGACGCCGGGGAGTAGCAGGTTCGCGAGCATGTGGAGCTTCGAGTCATGCGCCTTCTGCTCGGCGGCGGAGCGGAGCGGCGTAACCACGCCGGTGACCTTGCCGCCTAGCGCCCCGAGAAGGCCGCCGGCAGTACCTGCGGCAGCACCCGCGACCGCACCGGGGAGGCCACGCCCTTTCCTCGCCCCGAGAAGGCCGCTGAGCACGGCCATCGCGGTGGTGGACGTCGTGGTGCCGGCTCTCTCCGTCATGTCGTTGGAGAGCGCCCAGTCGCGCGCGCTCTTTGCCAGCGCATAGGGGCTGACACCGTGTGCGACGGCTTCCTTCGTGAAGCCGGCAACAAAATCCTTGCTGTGGTTCGCCTGCATTGTTCCTCCTTAGTGTGGGTTATAGCCTTCGTACAACAGGTAGTGTGTGGTGGTGCGACATGGCCTATCCGCGCGCCAGCGCGTCGAACAGGCGCTGGGACGCAGCGCGCATGTCCTTCCAGTCCGCCGGCACAGTGCGCTTGACGGCCGTCATCGCGCCCGGCAGCGACTTTGCGTTGGCGACTGCGTGGGCATGCAGCTTCGGGTGCTCCACCAGGTCCGACAGCAACGTGAGGAACTCGTTGTTCCGGGCGCCTCGTGCCGTCGGCCTATAGGCGTCGCGCAGCGTTGTCTCAAGCCCGGAAAGGTACTGGCGCATCCCCGGTTTCAGGCTTACCTGCGAGAGTATCTTACGCTGCATCTCGGGAGCGAGTTTACCCAAGTGGCCGATGTCCGCGCGCGGCGGGTTCGTGAGGATGCGCTCCATCAGCTTCTTGGCCGTACCTGAGTTCCAGCGTCCGGACGCGAATCTCTGCGCCACCCGCTGGGCGAGCCTGAAGTCGATGGCCCTCTTCTGCATGCGGACAGCCTCGGCCTGCTTGACCGCGCGCCGTTCGCCGATCGCCTGGCGTACTAGTGCTACCGCTTGTGCATTCATTCGTATGTCTCCTGTAGTTGGTGTCAGAGCCTCTTGAGGGCGTGGCTGAGCTCGTTGAGGTCCTCGGCGGACCTGGCGGCGAGCGCCTCGCCTAGCTTCTTCGGGTCGATCGCGCCCGCCTCCTTGACGGACTCGGCGAAGCCCTCGCCGAGCACGTCGTCGAACACCTCGTCCGGGAGCTCCGCGAGCTTGGAGAGGCTGAGGGCGTCTCCGCCGACCTCGACGACGTCGTTGACGATCGCCTCGGCCTGCTTGACGTCCATGTCGAAGAGGAAGTCCTCCGGCGCGCTCATGTCCTTGCCGTAGCGGCCGCGCCAGTTCTCGATGACGTCCGCGTCCTCCACGAGCTCGGCGATCTTGTCGGTCGTGCCGTCGAGGGCCTCGGTGCCCTTCTCCGCCACGTGCTCGGCCATCTTGGCGAGCGCGAGGCCCGTGTCGGGGTCGTGGCAGAGCTCCGCGCGGATCACGAGCTCGTTGATCACGTTGTCCGGGCGCGCGACGCCGTGGCCGGCGGTCTTGCGGACGCCGTCCGGGACGTCGACGCCGAACTCTGCCGCCTTCCTGAGGATGTTCTTCGCGATCTCGCTGCGCATCGGGAAGGGGTACTTGAACTTGTTGTCCTCGAAGTACGCCGCCGCGAGCTTGACGCCGTGCGCGTCGAACATCGGGTACTTCCTCTCGCCGGGGCGGACCCAGCCGTAGTCGGCGTCGGACGCCGTCTTGACCTCCTCGGTGTGCGTGAGGACCTTGGCGACGTCGTCCGCGATCCCGAACATCTCGGCCGCCTTCTGCAGGTTGTACTCGATGTCGGCGCGGATGCGGGCGTAGCCCTCGTCGGAGGCATGCTTCGCAAAGTAGTGGGCGGACGCCCAGGTCTCCTCGCGGCTGTTGCAGGGGAGCTCCCGGCTCACGGCGTCGGCGTAGAACGAACGCCTGGAGACCGCCGGGGCCTCCTCGGCGAAGCTCGCTGACTTGACGTATGCCGGCGCGTCCTCCACGGACGTGCACGCCTTCCATTCGCTGTAGTCTACCATAGAATACTCCCTGTGCGGGTTTACACTTTGCCCAGACAGTGGTATAATACCACTTGTTTGCGAAAACTGCAAGTAGGACCGACATGAAATTCTTATGGAGAGAGACGCTCCGCCGCGTGGCGGGCGGAGAGCTCAGGTGCCCGATGTGCCGCGCCAACGGACTCGTCGTCGTGGAACGCGAGGCCCGCGACGTCCTTCCGGACATACGCGGGATCCCGTGGTGCGAATGCCCGGCGTGCCGTGCGCGCGGAGACTTCCCGGTGCTCGTGGCGCAGGCCCTCGGCCAGGGCGCGGAGGAGACGATGCGGGGGCTGCTGCGGGCAGGCGAGCTGGAGGCGTCGGCCCGCGACGTGGACGCATACGCCACGAGGGCGAGGACCCAGGCGGACGTCGACGCGTACTTCTCGACCTGCGTCGAGCGCCTCAGGGAGGCCCCGCACATGTGCAACATCAGGGCCGGCCTCTCGATCGCCGCGATCCGCCAGCTTCCGCCGGACACCGGCATCCACGCGCCGAAGGCGTCGGCCCCCTCCGTCCCGCTGCCGCGCCCGTTCGCCGCGCTCTCGGCGCCGCGGTACGCCCGCGTGCCGATGACCCTCTACCGCTACCGCTTCGACGGCGAGACGACCTGCGTGGACGCGCAGAACCCGAAGACCCTGCAGCGCGAGCACCGCCTCCGCGTCTCGGCCGGGTCGGCCGACGTCGGCGTCTACCTCGCCGACTTCCGCCCTGGCGAAGTGCCGCCGGCCCTGCTCGTCTCGCACGACCCGCGCACGGCCGGGCAGCTGTTCGGCGCGGCGAGAACCGAAAGCTCGCTCACGCCGCCGATAGCGGCGGTCGCCGGGTTCCCGCTTCCGAACCGGTTCGCGTCCCTGCGCGTGCTGTACCTGCTCGACACGCCCGACTCGCCGCTTCCGCTCTCGTTCGCCCTCAAGGCGATGTGCTCCCCGACCGTATACGGCTCCGACGAGGAGCCGGACATCAGGGTGCTGTCGCCGAGCGGCCCCGCCGCCGAGATAACCGCCGAGGACATAAGGCGGCTCTCGGGAACCGCCCTCCGGGGGAAACCCCTCCGGAAGTGGGTGGCCGAACGCATGCTGTCCCTCGCGGACAGGCAGGAGGAGGTGGCGAACGCGCTCCTCCAGGCCGAGGCGTCCGAAAACGCGCGGGCGGACGTGGCCGCGCTGCTCGGCTCCGCGGCCCCGCAGTCGCTCCGCGACACGGTGCTCCTGCCGGTCGCCGAGCCGGACGACGTCTTCCAGCTCGCGAACGGAAAGCTCGTGAAGAGCACGCCGATCGGCATCTACACCGCGTTCCGCAACTCGAAGACGGGCGAAGTCGCGTCGAAGACGCGGCTCTGCAACGTCGGGATCGTCGTCGAGTCGCGCGTCACGGACCGCTGGTGCGAAACCGCCGTGTGCACCGTCACGCACCCCGACTCGGACGTCCCGTCCGTCCAGGTGCGGATACCGCGGGCCCACTGGAACAACCCCGACATGATCGCGGACGACGTGCGGTCGGCCTACGCCGAAAGCGGCAGGACGCCGTACGTCGCCTTCTACCGGTCGGCCGGCTACGCCTGGGGCGACATCATGCAGTACCTCGGCTCGCGCTGCCCGGTCCAGAACGGGCTCAAGACGCTCGGCGCGACCCCCGAGGGGACGCTCAACCTCCCGAACGCCGCGATAGCCCGCGGAAAGGCGTCGCCGCAGACCAAGGCCGGGTTCGTCGAGCCGGTCGCGCTCGCCGCCTACTCGGCCCTCGGGCACGACGCCGCGCCCGAGGACTTCGCGCTCCTCCTGTCGTTCCTCTCCTCCCCCGCGTCGCTCGACCGCGTCGGCGTCGCGGCGGGCCTCCTGCACGCGCTCTTCTGCGCGGCGGGGCAGCTGTTCGACCCGAGCGGCGCGAGGCGCCCGCCCGCGCACCTGCTGTTCGTCGAGACCGAGCCCGGCGTGTGGGACCGCGCAATCCGGACGCTCGCGTACCTGTTCTCCGGCTCCGAGTACGTCCCGCTCGTCGACTACGCCGACCGCCTCGGCTTCCTGCAGGGCTGGTCGGCGCTCGGAACCCTTCCGCTCGTGACGCGCCTCCCGGCCGCCGACGACGCCGCGACCGTGCTCGCCGCGTCCCCCGTAAGCGTCATCGCCATAGCCGACCCGCTGACCGCGCTCGCCTGCAGCGGACGCGGAACGGTGTCGTTCGCGCTCCCGAACGTGGAAGCCGCGACAAGCGGGCAGTCCATCACGCCGACGGACGTCGAAGAGCTGCGCAGGGCGTTCGTGTCCGTCGCGACGGCGAAGGCCGGCGCCCGCTGGCTGGACGCGCCCGCAGGGGGGCCGACGGCGTGCTCCACCCCCTGCCTCTCCGCCCTCGGCTCGCTCTCGGACGAGGACGGGGCGTCTACGGTCGCCGGCGGGCTCTACCGGTCCGTGCGCGGGCGCTACCTCGGCGCAGGCCTCACGGGCGCGCGGGCGTTCTTCTCCGTGCTGCACAGGGCGTACGCCGCGGACGCCAGGGGCGAAGACGCCGGGGTCAGGCTGACGATCGTGCCCGGCGCCCCGTCGGACGCGCTGCGGGCGAGCTTCAACGACAGGGGCGAACACGTGTTCGTGCTCCCGGAGATGGCCCTCGTGAGCCGCTCCGTGGTGCAGCTGGTCAACAGGCAGCAGGCGTATCTTTTCGACGCAGAGCAGCTCTCGCGCGAGTTCGCGGAAAATGATATACTATTACCGGACGCGCCGAGCTCGCTCGGCATCGACCCCAGCCGCGCATGGGCCTTCCCGCGCGCAGTGTGGGACCGGGAGGTAGTGCGGGCCGCGGGCTTCACAAACAAAAACAAAAGGACGCAAAACAAATGAGTGACGAGAAAAAGAAAGTGGTCAAGCTGCTCGCCGAGCAGGAGATCAAGGACAGCATGGCGGACGCCCGCTTCTACGAGCAGATGCCCGAGTTCCTGCCCCTCCGCAAGAAGATGCAGGCCATGCACGACGACCTCATAACGCCGCACGGCTGCTCGAACTGCGCGAAGAACCGCGTGTACCGCAGCCTCGGCGGCGACTACCTGCGGATCGTCGAGAACCTGCAGGGCGACGCGAAGGAGCGCCTGCGCAGGTACTTCGGCGCGGACGAGCTCCGCGCGACGGTCCTCGACCCGAACACGCGCCAGCCCAAGGCCATCAGCGTATAACACCGGACACTGAAAGGAGACACCATGCAGGACATAGACGAGCACGCCAGGATCCCGATGCTTGAGCCGTTCACGGTCAAGAAGACCGTGTCCGCGCTCTCCGAGACCGAAGACTACAACCACAGGATGCTGAACGTCCCCGAGATGTGGAAGCGCAGCAGGGGGGCGGGAGTCAAGGTCGTCGTCCTGGACACCGGCTGCCCGCAGCACCTCGACATAAAGGTCGCGGGCTTCAAGGACTTCTCGGGCTCCCCGACGCCGTACGACGTTGCGTGCGGCCACTCGACGCACGTCTGCGGCATCATCGCCGCCCTCGCCAACGGCATCGGCGTCAAGGGCATCGCCCCCGACTGCGAGCTCTACTGCGGCAAGGTGCTCGACGACGAGGGCTCCGGCTCGATCGACGCGATCGCGAAGGGCATCTACTGGGCCGTGGACGAGGTCGGGGCGGACGTGGTCAACATGAGCCTCGGCTGCCCGCCTTCCGGCGCGTACAGCCCGACGCTCCGCGCCGCGTGCGCGTACGCCGAGAAGAAGGGCGTGGTCCTCTGCTGCGCGGCGGGCAACGACGCCGGCGCGGTGAACGCCCCGGCCAACCTCCCGACCACGATAGCGGTCGCGGCGGTCGACCGCGACAAGGAGAAGGCGTACTTCACCTGCCACGGCTCGGAGGTCGACTTCGCGGCCGGCGGCGTGGACGTGTTCTCCACCTGGCTCGACAACCAGTACGCCAAGCTCTCCGGCACCTCGATGGCGACGCCGGTCATCGCCGGCGCGGTCGCGCTGATCATCGGCGCGGCGAAAGCGGAAGGCGTGAAGCTCACCACCGACCAGGTCTACCAGAAGCTCGTCGGAATCTCGGTCGACGTCGACAAGCCGGGCAAGGACGAGTACACTGGCAACGGCATCCCCGTCTTCACCTCGCAGTACGAGCCCGAGCCGTCCCCCGGAGACCCTGCGGCACCCGCACGGCCGGCCGACCCGTGGTGGCTGAAGCTGCTCCAGTGGATCGCCGGACTGTTCCGCAAGGCGTAAGACTGGAGGCCCGACATGGCTGCTGTGGAGAACATCGAGTGGCTCAACCAGAACCTCCTCCGGGCCTACCCCCTGCGCGAGGACGCGGACTTCACGCCCCTCCTCCCGGGCGGGGCGAGGGCGGAGGGGCTCCGCCTCCCCACGTGCCTGATTTCGGACTTCTCGTTCACGCTCGCCTTCGACGACGCGGACGGAACGGTCCCGTCGCTCACCGGCGTCACGCACGCGGGCGACGGCTTCTCCGTCGAGATCTCGCTCGGAGACGCGGTGCTGACCGCGCGGACGGCGAAGCTGTCCGAACACGCCGTCAACCAGGCCTACCCGCTCGTCGGACAGGGCGACAACGCCGACTGCGGCGGATGGATCGTATTCGGCGACCTCGCACGCGCGGCCGAGGAGCTCCCCGAGGGCGCGTACCGGTTCCCGGCGGGCCAGGTCCCGTTCGAGGTCTCGACGCTCCGCATGGCCCCGCGCGGCGTCAGGAGCATCACCGCCGTCGGCAAGTACGGGCTCAAGACCTATGCGCCGCTGTACGGCAACGTCCGCATCATAGCGGGGTCCGACATGGCCGTCCGCAACGTCGCGGGCAGCAACGCCATCTGGCTGCAGGCCGACTCGAAGACCGGCTACGAGCGCACGAAACAGTGCGACTGCGCCGCCGCGGGGGAGAGCCGGCGCGTCAAGACCGTCAACGGCATGCCAGTCGAGCACGTCCAGATAGTCGGCGACGACGCGTGCGTCGACGTCGAGACGGTCACGGAAGCCGACGTCCCCAAGACGGTGAAGATCAAGGACAAGTGCTCGACCCCGTGCTGCGGATGCTCCGAGCTCAACTTCGTGGAGTCCGCGATCGCCACCATAAACAAATCCATCGCCACGCTGAACGGCTACGCCGAGGCCCTGCGCGCCCGCGTCGAGGAGCTCAAGACGAACGACGCCGTGACGACCGCCGCGGTGGCGTCCTATCCCGGCGTCGCCACAACACCCCCGCCGGCAGCGACATGACCGAGTTCCTCACAGAGAACGCCAGGCGGGCGTACCCGCTTGAGCGAGAATGGCCCTCCGGCATGGAGGCCTGGGCACAGACCGTCGTCGACGCGTCCGTCTCGGCGGACGCCGAACTCGGCGAAAGCCGCCTGTCGCTGCTGTCAGTGGCGCGGACGGGGTCGGTGCTGACGTTCAACGTCGGCATCCCCGGCACGTACGGGGTGCCGGTCACGTTCGACCGCGCCGCGTGGACCGGCGGCAGGACCGCGGTGGCGTATGCCGCCGGGACCGCCGAGCCAAGGCCGTTCCGCACCAAGCTCGATTTCATCGAGAGCGACGGAACGCAATATGTCGACACGGGGGTCCTCTTCAACTTCGCAGAGGACCTTGTCCTGTCCGGGACCGTCGTCAGCCTAAGCGACAACCGCTCCGTCATCGTCGGAAACTACGGCGACGGGCGCGCGGCCATCAACGTGGAGTTCGGCGGAACGGCCAACAACAGGCCGCGACAGTTTAGACTCTACACGACGAAACAGGGATCGCCCGTAGCCGAACGCTGGCTAAGCGCAAGACCGCCCAACACCCTAATAGACTTTACATGCACCTACACGGCGCAAGACGCGACAGCCTACGTGACGGACGGCGCAGCGTCGGCGACGTTTCCCCTTGCAAGCGGCACAGTCGCCCCGACCATGCAGACGCTGCTGGCGTTCCTCGACGGACGCTCGGATAAATCGCAAATCGCCAACGGCATAAGGATGTACGCGCTCGGGATCCGGCAAGGCGGCGTCCTGGTCCGCGACTACATCCCCGTCCTGGCCTGGGACGGCGACGTGAAGATGTTTGACCTCGCGTCACAGTCGTACCCCGCACACTACGGGACGTTCGCCGGCGGGACTGTGGTCGAGGCCACGCCCATGCCGGCGGAACCCCCGAACCCCTTCCGCGCAAAGGCCTTCCTGACACTGAACGTCGAGGCCATAGACGCGCTACTCGCCGCGGATGCGGCCGGCGGGGAAGTCGGCGTGCCGTTCGCGACGCGGTGCGCCGGCGGCGCGGTCCGCAGGGTCACGGCCATAACCGCGCAAGGCGCGACGCCCTGCGAGAAGCCGATGTACGACCCCGACGGCCCGCACGGGGTCGAGAAGTCCGTCGGAGCCAACGAGCACGCGACGCTCGCGGCGTACGACGGAGTCGACATCGAAGTGACGAGCATGCTCCCGCTGGAGGGGGACATGCTCCGCATATCGGCCATCGCCGCCCCCGAGACGACCGACATCGAGCAAGAGCCGATCGACCTCATGATCCGCGGCGACGAGTGCTTCGAGGTGGAAGCCGTGCCGAGCGCCGACAAGGAGTCGGGAATAGTCAGGGTGACAAGCACGTGCAAGCCGTGCTGCGACTGCGAGGACTACCGGGACGCGGTAGAAATGCTGCGACCGGCGGAGAACAAGGTGCACTCCATACACCAGGTGCTGAACGCCGCCAAGGCCGCGTACGAAGAGGCGCTCGCCGCCTTCAACGAAGCCAAGGCACGCTACGTGGCGCAAGTCAACTCCCCCGCCAACGTGCTGGTGTCCGCCGCGGCGGCGCTGAGCGGCGGCCTGTACGCCCAGTCCACCGCAGAGGGCTCACGCATGCGGATAACCGTCACCATGCTGGTCGAGAACATGACCATGGTCGACGTGCAGGTGGCGGTCGGAGACGACCCCGACGACGAGTCCGACGCCGACGCCGAGTCCGGCTTCGTCGTCGGCGACGGCTACGTACACTCGAAGACCGTCTGGACCAAGAGCGGCACGCCGCAGGAATACGACGAGGGCAGGCCGCGGGAGCTGCGCACGCTGAAGCCCGGGGACACCCTTACCGTGGCCGCCACGTACTGCAAGCCCAACCAGCGCAGCAACAACGCAAGCCGCCCGCTCGGGATGAAGGCGTACTGCACGATACAGCTGCCGGGCCAGGAGGCCGAAGTCAGGGAGGTAGACGTACAATGATGTCGCCCACGCACACGATCTCGCCCGAGTGGCAGAACGAAAACGCCCTCCGGGCATACCCGCTCGAGGACGACGCGCCGGCGGCCGCGGTACTCCCCGCATGGCTGCTCTCGGACATCCGCGTGACCTGCTCGCGCATCTACAAGAAGGTGTACGTGAGCAGCGCATACGTCTCGGACACGCTTGTCTCGGTGGCGGTCAGCGGCACCACCGGCGCAGAAGGCGCGCAGCCCGTAGGCCTCCTGGCGCGGACGGTGACGCGCGACGAGCTCGAGCCCCTCCGCGCCTACTCGATGGACAGGATGTCGGACGGCGCGTCCGGCACGGTGGCGTTCGGGGAGATCCCGGCAGGCGCGCCCCCGTTCCGCATGACGTTCTCGGCCGGCGACGCACCGCTCGTCGAGGCGGCCATAGTGCGCGCGGAAGCCCCGGGCGTGACGCGCATCGAGGACCCCGGCCACGGAACGGCCGCGACCGGAGTCATAGACCTCTCCGGCAACAGCGAGTTCACCACAAAGGTCGATCCCGAGAACCCGCAGACGATAGTGTTCACCCTGTCGGACACGTACCGCGACATCACGACGTCGGTATGCGACGTCACCCCGACCCGCGACGCCTGCGGGGCCACGCCCGTGCGGACGATAAACGGCGTCGCGCCCAGCGAAAGCGGAACAATCATCCTGAGGTTCAGATAATGGCAATGCTCAACCAGCCGAGAGCCGCCGAGCGCGACAACCAGAACTCCCTCCGGAAGTTCCCGTTCTCCGACGCCGCCTCCTGCACGAACGGGGCGTGCACCATCGTCCCGGGCGCGATAGTGGACGCCCAGCTGTACATCCCCGGACGCGAGCCCGGACGCGTATGGCTCTCGTCCGTCGACACAAGCGGCAAGCTGCGCTTCTCCGACGAAAAGGGGGCGTTCGCGGAGACGAACGCGCCGGCGACTCCCGACACGGCCGTGCCGGTCACGTTCACCGGCGACGGCGGCCCCTGCCCCGGAGGGGTGGTGGTCTTCGGCAGGGAGGCGGACGTGGCGGCGCTGCGCGCCTGCGGCGGGCAGTCGTTCACCGCCGCGCAGGCGGAGCTCGCCCCCGCCGCCGTGGCGTGGCCCGGGCTTCCGGGCGTGTGCGGCTTCCGCCTGGACGACGGGCACGTGGTCTACGGCAAGGTGAAGATGCGCGGCGAGAACGGCTGTACCGTCGCGACATACGAAGACGCGGACGGAGTCGGCCACCTCCGCATCTCGGCCGTCGGGAAGACGGTGGAGGCCGCAACCGCCACCGGCTTCATAACCTGCGTAGTCGCGGAGAGCGACAACCGCCACTTCGTGGTCAGCGTGCGGGACGTGTCCGGGCAGGTGGTAGACATACAGGCCACGGGCTCCGAATTTACACAGGACGACGGCCTCGTCGCGGACAGGAACGACCTCTGCGCGCAGGTCCGCAAGACCCTCGGCACGAAGCCGTCGGAACGCGCCGCGGCGCCGGGCGACGGCAACGACTGCGTATGCGCGGCCCCACGCGCCTCGTGGCACACGGCGACCCTGGTGAACGACGGCGCGCAGGTCGCGCAGCTGACCCTGTTCGACAACGCCGACCTCGGCATGCTGGACGAGAGCGACATACCGACCAGGGCGGGCAAGAACTTCATCGGGTACTTCGACGCCGAGGAAGGCGGAAGGCGCTACTACCGCCCGGACGGAACCGGAACCGGCAAGTTCACGGCGGGGGCGGACGTCACGCTCTACGCCCAGTTCGTCGACGCGCACTCCGAGGCGACAGTCGGGTTCAACGGCTACGGCACGCTGCACCTCGCGGCCCGGAACACCGCGGACTATGCCAACCCGCTGCGCATATCGGGGGCGGAAAACCCCGTACCGACCGTACGCGGAGTCTCGAAGGACGCCCTCGAGCAGGGCGGAGCCGACGCCCTGGCAGACGCCATCCTGAACCCGGCGACCCCCGCCGGCGAAATCCACATCGGCCTCCGCGGGCTCAGAAAGGCCTCGATGCTATGATAACGACGCTTGCAGACCAGTATCTCGCGCAGAACGCCGGCAGGCGGTACCCGCTTGCCGACGACACGGGCTATGACGACATCCCGGACGACACGGCCATCCTCGACTTCCGCTGCACCGTGCGCGGGATCCCAGCCGGAACCACCCCCCGCGCGTGGATCACCGACGTCGCAGGCGTCACGGTCGGCGGCAAGGCCCACACCCGCGTCACGGTGACGGTCGACCGCCCCGGCACGCCGGACGTCCTGGCCTTCGACATACCGAACGACGCCGCGGCAAACGCCCCCTACACGGCAAGTGCCGCCGACAGCGGCACAGGCGCCGAGGGCACGCTGACCGTGTCGGCCTCCGCGATTCTGCTCGCACGAGGTGCAAAGAACGTCCCGCTCGCCTGGACGACAGTCGTGTGCGACTCGCTGAAGGTGCACAGCGTGCAGTCGGCGCAGGACGCCGCAGAGGCCCGGGACGCAGACGACCCGGCGTCCCGCAGCGTCACGGCCGAGCTGACCGGCGCCATAGTGCTGGACGAGGGGCGGAACACGGAACCCTACCTTGACGGAAACCGGCTGCGCCTCGACGTCTACCGGGGCGGCGGCCTCGGCGAGCGGTGCCAAGACGCCGTTACCGGCGGACAAACCTGCGGCACGGTGCTGTTCACCATAAACGGTGAACGCCCCGGGTCCGACGGCAACATCCGGATAGTAGGCGAGGACGGCATCTCCGTCGTCCCGGATCCGGAGAACCACGCCGTGGAGATACGGATGGACGACACTGCCGCGAACCGCATGGTCGAGGGCTGCGCCCCGACATGCGGATGACGAGGCGCCTAGCGCGAGGAGGCTGGTATGAGCACAGAGAAGTTCAGCTTTGGAAACGAGACGTGCAACCCGCACATAGAGGTAGACGTATTCGAGCCGGTATGCGCGCACGACGAGATACCCGGGTCGGAGCCGCTCACGCTCGAAGTCCCCGTGCCGACGTTCGTCCCGATCGTGCCGCCCCCCGAGTGCACGTGCCTCACGTTCCAGCAGTCGGACAGCATAAGCAAGGTCTCGATGACCATGCGCAAGAGAAGCACGATCACCGACAAGAGCCCGCTCAAGAACACGGCGAGGACGACAATAAAGGCGCAAGGCGACTGCTGCGACGGCACGTACGACATCGGGACCTGGATAACCCTCGAGGTGCCGGAATGCCTGCACGCCGACGGGCTGATCGACTCGAAGACCTACAACTTCAACGACGACGCCGACAGCGGCATAAGCGGCTCGATCACGGTCGAAACGTGGATGAAGGACTGCGTCCCGGTGCTGAAGGTAACGGGCGAACCGCTTCGCGTGCACATCGACCCGCCGATCATCGCGATCCCCCCGCTCTGCATAGAAGACAACAGGACAATAATGGTCAAGCCGGTGTACTACACGCGCGACGCGGACGGAGAGCTCGTCTCGAACGGCGATGACCAGAACTACCTCGGCACCCCCGTGACCATGACGGTCACCGAGAATGAGCAGACCGGCTGCAAGCAGCTTTCGTTCACGGGCAGCGGCGACGCCGCCAACACTGTCACGCTGGACCTGACGGGAATCTCGACGTTCGGCAACGGCGGAAGCGTGTTCCAGGCCGACGACCTTAACCTGTACACGGACGGATCGGCGGGAGACGGGGACACCTGGCACGGCGGCGGCCTCGGCGACCGGAAGGATGACAACGGCGAGCAGTACGTCGAACGCCGAGGCCCCAAAATGCGCGGCGGAACCAGTCCGTGGGGCTCAGGCGCAGACTACTTCATTCCCCGCGCGGTCTACAAGAACCAGAACGACACGTCCAAGCTAACTATAACCAGCGGCAACGATACGGCGACGGAGTGGCGGAGTAGCCGGAGACTCGGGGAAGGCGAAGAAGCCGAGGAATCGGGCATAGCGACCGGCAACCTCTCGATGGTACTGCCCGCCGGCCTGCAGTGGCACACACGTGGCATCGCGCTGACGCTGAGCCACTTCCTGTGGAACCCGAGCGGCCTGCTCAGCAGCATGAACGAAACTGGCGTAGGCGCGCTCGTCTCCCCCGCCCCGACCGTCTTCGCCGACAACGCGAAACGCAGTATCTCTAACTCCGCAACACGCAGTGTCGGCGGATTCAACGCGAGCGGCCTGCGCATTAACCCGCCGGTCACGCCGACTGCAGGCAACAGCTGGTACGGCTTCGAGGGCGGCCTGGACGTCAACGACGGCGGCGGCCTCCGCGTCTTCGGCGCAGACTACAAGACCGCCGCGGCCGAGATAGGCGACGCGAATACGGCGCCTGACAGCCGCTTTGGCAAGCTCGAGGTATTCGGACACAGCGACGACTTCGCCTTCAACTACGACGGCAAGCTCGTCATAAACGACAAGAAGACCACCAAGACCGAGGGCAACACCCTGGTAGCCGACGAGCTGAAAATACGCCTGGAGGGGGCAACGTCAAAGTACGGGCCATACCTGCTCAACAACTATGCACGTGACAAGGACTGCACGCTGGCGCTCCTCACGACCTGGGTAACCAACCAGACGGACGACTGGGGAGAGCGGGTAAACCCCTGGTGGAATACGTTCAAACGCAAAGACTCACAAGGGAACGAGATCAGCCAGGTGTACAAGGTAGACCCAAACCCCATCTGGGATAAGTGGGAGGGGGCGGACGATTTCCTGTTCCAGCACGATGGAGAAAATTACTGGATACGGGACATATTGCAAGACCCGGGGTTTCTACGCGCGGACGTGCCTTACCCCAGCATCGACAGGTGGGAAACCTACGTCGCCGCGACCGAGACATCTGGCCGCACTGCCCGGGAGCGTAGAACCGACATCGCCATCTACGCGCTGGCGAATGCCTGCATCTACCTGCAAGATGCTATCACGGAAATCATAAACACGATAAGCCAGATTGCCGCCGTGCAGCTGCACTTCAGCAAAGCCGGTACGCTCATGGCCGCTGACACTAAAGAAACATGCGCCGACAGCGAAACCGCGGGACAGCTGACACGGCATTACCAGGCGAGCGCCCCCACCCCGTAGGACGGCGCTAGTTCCTGAGCGAGGCGATCAGCGCCCGCGCAGTCTCGTACATGGAATCGGGGTTCCGGAAGAGGAGCTCCACCGAGTCCACGCGGTAGTACGGCACGTTCCGCGCCATGTCCGGCTCGTCCACCGGGATCTCGTCCTCGTCCAGCTCGTCCGCGACGCAGATAAACTCGTCGCGCGGAGAGCCGTCCTCCATCGGGGCCCCTACGACCGCCCGCTGGTACACGAAGACCTTGGGGCTGCACCCGTCGGCCGAAAGCACCTTCAGCCGCAGCCGGTGCATCCGGACGAGATGGCCCCGCCGCCTCGCGCCTCGCGGGGTGTAGGTGACTTCGACCGTGAGCTTGCCGCTCTCGCCGCGCTCGACCTCGTGGGTCTCCGTGCGGTCGGTCGCGGCCTCGCCGGAATCCCCGGCGCAGGCGGCCGTCGCCTTCTCTTCGGCATTCACAGCGTCTGCCATCGCAAACCTCCTTTACTGTACAGCGACCAGGTTCCACCGCAGGCTCAGGAAGCCGATCGGCGCCGTGTACGGCGTCCCGGAAGTCCCGCAGCGCGCTATGGAGATCCCGACAAAGTACCCGGGGTACACCACCATGGGATTGGTGCCCGCGCTATCCGCCTTGAGCCACAACGCCGCACGCCGTATGCGCTGCTTCTGGGCGCTGCCGGACGAGGGGACGTCGGGAAGTACCAGCGCCCCGGGACCTGCGTCGTCGCTGCTAGTGCCGAAACCGTGTACCAGTACGGGATCAAACGCACCATAGTCGACGGCAAACGGCACGTCGATCGTCGCCGTGTACCCGACGGACGGGCTCGCTACGGCAGGACCCGTGGCAGGGGCGCCGGCGGCACAGGCCTGGTCCGCAAGCACGGAGCCGGTGAGCTTGAAAGCCGCCGTCCCGGCACTGGCTGCGTCGGCCTCCCCAAACACAGATGCAGAGACGACAACGTAGTAGCCCTTGCCCGCATTGTACGGGATATGGTCTGGGACGCGGAACTTCGCCGTAAAGCCGGAGTCAGTGTTCGGACCGCCCGACGTCCACCCGAGGAGCTTCGTATACGGAAATACGCCACCCATGAGATCCTGCTTCGCATTCTTGAGCGCGATCGTCTCGAAGTCGCCGGCGTACACCGCATTGGACATAGAAACCGTCACGGTGCCCTGCTGGCGGTCGACGTCCACGCCGGGGCCGGCCACGACGCGCTCCACCACGGGGCCCGTCACGAACCTGCTGCCTACGATCCTCTTTACCACTTCATGCCCCTCGGCATTGCCGGATTCAGACTTGAAGTCTATGTCAAGCCCTACCTGCAATGCGCCCTGGACCGCGTTCGCGCCCGTCTGGGCGCTAGTGACCTTGAGCGGAGAGCCAGGAGCGGGCTGCAGCGAAGTGACGAAGCCGGTAGGCCCGACGCGCATGCGGTTGGCGTGCAGCACAATGGCGCGCTCCCCCTGGCTCGCTATCGTCGCATTCCACTCGAACGGAGCCGTGTAGCTGACGCCTGCGACTTCTCCGCCGTACCACGCAAGCCACGGACCGCCAGTCGTCGAATCAGCGTCAAGTATATCCCACCGCTTCTTGCTGCCGAACGCGGGGCTGCGCAACTCGACACCGTCCACGACCAGGGCGGCCCCGTTCGCCGGAAGCGGCGGGACAAACCGCGCCATCTCGGGATACATGCCGCAGTTAAGCCGGAACCCGACGGGATTGTTGTCCTGGTCGTAAAGGTCAAGCCAGACCCGACCGGCGTCGGGCATGGCCAGCGTCCACGTCTGGCCGACTAGATCGGATAGAGCGGGCGTGCCCCGCTTGCTGAGCGAGACCTTCAGCCCGTGCGAGCCGACAGGCTTTGCGTTGTTATCGCCCCACGCGATGCTAATGCTGCCGGAGCCGTCTGCGCCTCCGGACGTCCAGTCTATCTTGAAGTCGCCGGGGTCCGTGCCTGAAGCGTTCTTCCGCGCGAACGTCAGCGTGTACGTCACGGATCCAGCGTAGGCCCAATGGCCGAGCGGACGTACGCACACGGTGTTATCCGGCAACGCGGTGGAACTCTGCGCCCTGTAGCCCGACGGGACCAGGTCGGAGACCCGGTAGCGCGTGCCGCCGACCTGGACTGCGTACCCCAGCGGCCGTCCGCTCAGGACGAAGGCACGGTGTATGTGCGACTCGCCCGTGTCACGGTACTGCGGATTCACGAGCATGCTCACGACCTTGCCGTTTGCGATCTCGCAGTCGCAGACGTAGATGATCGGACCGGTCGGCGCAGCCGTGAGCTTGCCCGCCGTCGCGGACAGGAAGTACCGGCCGCTCTCCGGATCCGCGTCGGCGATTACGTCGGCAACCGGGATACCGGCGCCAAACGAGATGTAGCCGCTGAGCACGACTGTCGCCGACGTGCCTGCCCCCGGGTCGCTGCCGACAATGCCAACGGCCATCGCCTGATGGTCGGCCCAGAACCATTCGCTCTTGCTGACGTCGGCCCAGGCCTTCGCCTGCGCGTAGGCGTTGCCGCCCGGAACACGGTACACCGGCTGACCAAGCGCCGGCACCGCACCACCGGCCGTCGACAGCGTCGCATTGACGATAGCCACATTCGTGCGCCCGTCGGAGGCCTCGAGCACCTGCTTCAGGTACTCGGTCCGCGCGATCAGCTGGTTGATCGGGTCGTTGAGCGTGGCGGCGTCAAGCAAATCGCCGTCCCTGTATGTCTCTACATTAGGCCACAGCATGGTTCGACCTCCTTACGCGAAAGTTATAGCCCAAGACACCGCAAACGCATAGCCCGCGGGCTTCTGAACTGGATTGTCGAGTTTCCGAACCGCCAAGACGTGGCCGGCGGCATCCTCCAGCATGTAGCCGTAGATGTAGAACGCGGCATTGCTGGACAGGGTCGCGCGCAGCGTAACGACGTTCCCGCCGGTCTTGTACTTGGAAGCGTCCGACGCGGAGATGCTTGGGCTGGCGTCTATGGCTGCGGAAGCGGCCTGCAGGCCAGTTCCCAGGATATCCGACTCTGCCTTGTCACGGTCTCCACTGAGAAAGTTGAACGTCTTGTCCGTCGTGTCCGCATGCGCAAACACGACGCGCGTGGGGCCGCCGCCCTGCCCTGCAAACAGGCGGGCAACAGCCTCGGCGCACGCGTACGACACCGTGTTGGCCCCAGCCTGCGCAGGGGTGCGCTTCCCGTCTGGCGCCACCAGAAACGCGTCTACATGGCCTCTCATGGTAATGTCATCCATTGCTACACCTCCGTTATGTCGGTCGGAATTAACCTGAAAAACGCACTTTCGGTCGCCGCATTGACCCCTTCTGTGGGCGTACTCCTTGTTACGACGTCGTAGGCCGCGCGATCGTCCGAGACAACGCCGCGAACCGCAATGTCGCTAAACCGGCAGCCCTCTCCCGCGATGCCGATGCGCACCCCGAAGAACAGGGTCACGTACCGCGCCCCCGCAGGCGGGACAGCGTCGAACTCCCACGAAACAGGAGTCTCGCCGGTCACAGTTACGGACTTGCTGTGCGTATACTGCTCATCCGATATGTAATTGCCGGCTGCGTCGTAGTAAAACCACCATATAGCCTGCGCCTGCGTTCTTGTAAACGTCAAAGCGACCTTGCCACTGAAGCGCAACGTCGCGGCGGCGAGCGGAATAGCCATGACGCAGACGCCGGAAGTCCGGAACGGGATACGCGCGTACTTCGTGTAGTGGGTGGCCGTGGTGTCGACAAGCGCCGTGACCTGGATGGCATTGCCGTCGCGCGAGATAGCGCTCAACGACGGCGACGCCATGCTCCCCGAGGCGCTAGCCATCCATGCGTCTAGGTCAAACAAGTTGGCGGTCACATGGGGTTCCACCAGGGAGGAAAGATCCAGAGTAAGGCTGTCGTGCTTGTCAGACGCGTCCACCTCCTGCGTAAGCATCAGCGACGCATAGGACGGGACAAGCTGCTGCAGGTAGTCCAGCACCAGTCCCGCGTACGGGTCGGCAGGCAAACTGCGCGACGTATAGACGCGGATCTGGTTCGCAAGCACGGCCGGCACGAGGGACTTGAACGGATCAACCCTCGGGTCGTCCTTGGTCGCGCCCATGGCGGCGCACAGCGCCTTCCGCTCGGCCTCCGTCGTGCGTGCAAACACGGCTTGCCAGAACGGCGAATCCGCCGAATCGCCGTCGTTCAACTTGAACCAGCCGCCGTCCTCCACGTCACGCACCCCCGGCTCTATGACGACCGCCTCGTCGACGCCGGCGACGCTTCCCGGCGGCAGCACTACGCGCCCGAGCCTGCCGTCGTCCAAAAGCTGCGCCACATCGTCTGCCGACAGGCCCCAGTAGACCGAGATCTCGTCCGTGAGGAAGGACCCGGCCCTCAACGCCGTGCCTGCGGTCCTCGCCTCCTGCGAGAGCCTGCTCGTCTCGATGCGGTAGACCTCGTCACCCGTCACGACTATGCTGTCGTCTCCGTCCTCGGTCACTGACTCCACGACGGTGTCGCGCTCGACCATGGGCACGTCGAAGACCGCGCCGAGCACCCTGTTGAGGCTGATCGGCGTAAGGCCAAGCGTCACCGCGTCCCAGAGCGCCGAGAGCATCCGCGACGCGGCGCCGGTGGACGGCGCGTGAAGCCCGAGCGGATAGCCGAGGAAGTCGGACACATTGTCCCGGTCAAACTCCGCATCACACGCCCACAGCACGGCAAGACGGTCGTCCCCGTCCTCGACGATACGATAGCCGCCTGCGTCAAACGGATCCTGCTCCTTGCGGATAACGAGTACACCCCGCTCGACCGAGAAGTCCCTGCCCTGCGAGAGGACATGCCTCGGCGCAGACACCGAGTCGCACAAGGCCGTAGCCACTCTTACGAGCGGACACCCCTCCATAGCCTCGATCGGATAGGTGTTGACCTTGCTGTATAGGGCATTGCCCCCGACAACGAACACCTCGTTCGGGAGGTAGACAGCGCCGTCCGCGGCCTGCCTGCCGAGCACTGGCGTGTCGGGCATGCCGACGGTCAAGGCGGTGGCCGTGTTTCGCTTCGACAGGCGCACCACTATCGGATGCCAGTGCTCCCGGTGAAACACGGGGGAACCAGAGTGGTCCCGCAAACTCAGGGCCTCCATGACGTCTATGTGCATCTGGGCAGCCGATAAGACGCGAGCTGCGAGCAGCGCGTCAACAAGCTCCTGGTCCCTGAAGACAGACGACCAGAACGCGCCGAGCGCGTCCTTTACGGACGCAGCGGCCTCGTCGTGGAGAACGTGCGGTATGGCCGTGTCGTGCCTCATGCCCCGACAACCCCCGTGCCCATGCTTACCTGGATCGACCCCTGCTCGGCCGCAAACACAACCGTGCCCGGGGAGATCATCGCCTGTTCCGGTCCGACGGCCGAAACGTCGAGCGCGTCTCCCTCGAGATAGTACCACTTGCCGTCTGCCCCGCAGATGCGGCCGGCAAGCTGCATGCCGGCGTCGCTCAGATCCACGCTTTCCGCACCGTGCTGGATAAGGACGTTTGCAAGCTCGGACCGCGTAAGCCGTCCCGTGAAGCCCCGCCCGTTTATGTAGTCCATGACAGCCTTCTCGAGATCCGCGGCCGTTGCCGAAGACCCGGCCTTGAGCCGCAGCGGGGTCGTCATGCTGACAAGGCAGATCGCCGGCGTGCGGACCACGTAGTCGGCAGCCACGTTGCGCACTTCGGACGAGTCTACGAGCTCCTGGAGCGCCTTGATGCCGTCCGTCCAGTAGAGGTCGACCTTGAACGACCTCGACGTCCCGTAGCCGTCCGCCCAGTCGGCCGTGACGACTATAGACCCGGTCTGGTACGCGGACCACGCCGTCTCGCACTCGTTCACGAAGTCGTGGTCGGCGGACGCACCGGCCGCCATGCCGCGCTCAAGCGTGTACTGCAGCGAACCGAGACGTCCCGGCTCCTCCGCAGGCCCGACATAGCGGACGGCGTAGAACCCCGGATAGTCCGGAAGGACGATACGGTAGGTGGCGGTGTCCGTACCATGCGCAATGAGCGTGCCCTCGGCCACGAACGACTCTACGCCGGGAATGTCGAAAAGCCGCGCATACACGTCAACGCGGCCGCCGACGGCAATGCCGAGCGGATTGTGCTTGTCGCGAAGCTGCGCCCTGTCGCGGTGCCCGACGCACGACACTGCGCGGAGCACCGAAGGGTCGGGCAGAGACGCCGCCAGCTGCGCTCGCGTGCTGAGCGCGTTGGTCATGCCCCGGTACGCAAGGGCTGCCGGTATGCGTGCGACCGCAGACGCGACGCTCTCACCGTCTTCACCGCCGGTGAAGTCCGAAAACGCCTCCGAGGAGTAGTAGTTGCCGATGATGATCGAGCACTCAAGCGACCGGCCTTGCTGGATGTTGCCGGACGCGCCGACCTCCTCGGCCTCTACCGGGACCGTGAAATAGTACTTCCCGCCGGTCGTGGCGTGTATCTCCTCCTCGCCTACGGCCGGGTCCACAGACGCGGATGTCGTCCTGGCGACTATGAACCTCACGCCGTCCTCGGTCGTGAACGTGACGCCCGCCCGCACGGTCACGGGAGCCGTGCCGATGAGATTGACCCGGACAAAGCCGGTCGCCTTCGTGCCGCCCCCGAGCTCTATCCCGAAATTGGACAGCACCGCCTCCGCGTCTGCCCGCGGCACGGTCGCCTCCCGGGACATCGCCCGGAGGGACATTGCGGTCCGAAGCCGGGTAACTATGTCGCGCTGCGAGGCGTCGAGAAGGGCGCCGGGCTCGACTACGAGCGCGCGTATGGCGGTACCCGAACGCAGGTCAAGATCGGGGTGGTCGGCGCGGACAGTGTCGACCGCGGCCTTTACGGCCGTGTCGTAGGCGTCCTTGGTCAGCTCTGCTATCGTCGTCATGCTGTCTACTCCCGTCCGTGGCTTGTGCTTACCGGAAGGACATAGGCGTAGTCCGACCCGGCCTCAGTGCGGAACACCAGCGACAACCCGAGCGTCGACGTCTCGTAGTCCACGGTCACGCCGTCCAGCTCAACCGACGCGATGCGCTCGTCATCCCGCTGATCCCCGAACTGTTGAGTATTATAGTCGTCCCTGCGGATAATGTCAAGGGCGACGGCATTCGCCATGTTGAAAAGGTGGCGCAAATAGCCGGCGTTCGAGACGGTACCGGCCCTGAGCGCATCCACGAGGAGATTGTCCGCCTCCATCGGGAAGGGGACGGAAGACGACGGCGTGAGCAGCAAGGTGACGTACCGCTGGATGGACTTCTGCATCCCGGCGACGCGGCGGGAAGTCCCGTTCGCGACAGTAAGCGACAGCTCCGTGACGCCCGCCGGCTCCGCGATCGTCTGCAGGCACTCAAGGTCGACCTGCCTGTCCGTGTAGTCTCGTGTTACGCCGTTCATGCCACAGCTCCTTTCGCCTGCTGCTCGGAGTACTCCATGACCGTGTTCATCAGGTCGTCGAAAATCGAGGCGCCATGCGCCGACAGGATGCCGTGGCGGAACGGCGTGACGTCCGTGCACAAGTCGCCGGCCTCCGAGATATACTGCTTCCTGACCTCGCGCCTGAGGGCACAGACGTAGTCCAGCCGCAGGTTTGGGGCGACGCGCGCCGTCGACGGCGTAGACGCATACCCAGACGCTATGGCCTGGTTTTCCTTGTCCGACGAGAAGTCATCAAGCATGGACTTCACGTCGCCCCAAAGCTCGGCAAACCACTTCCCGGACCCGCCGATGAGCGTCAGAATCCGCGCGTCTCGGTGTTCGCCGATCTTGGCTCTCGCCTCGGAGTACCCCATCAGCCGACCCTCCTTGCAGCGTCCACGATGCGGCTTGCAATGGCGTTGGCCCGCTGCGTGACAAACGCCGGAGACACCTTCAGGAGCGACGCCACGTCCTGCCCCTGCATCGGCTTCTGCCCGTGGGAGCCGGTGCGCAGGTCGAAGATCCTGCGATCGCGCTCGTCAAGGCCGCTGTAGACGGCCGCGCTCGCAGCCTGTACCGGATTGTCGCGGTACACGGCGTAGTCTGGCGCCGTGTCGTCGCCGTCCACCTCCTGCGGCTCGTTCACGACTGCCGGGGTCATCTGCTGCACCTTCCGCAGCCGCGCGACGCTGATGCCCACCCCGTCGGCGAGCTCCTCGTCCGTAGGATCGCGTCCGTGCTCGTCGACAAACGCCTCGCGCGCCTTGGACACGGCATAGGACTTGCGGGCCGCGTCCTCCGGGACGTACACGGGCTTCAGCGAATTGTTGTACCTGGAGAGCGGCTGGAGCTGCGTGACGACCCAGCTGCGGAGCTTCGCCCCGCCCGCAGGGTCGTACGACCGGACGGCCTTGACGGCAAGCGCCCGCGCCCTGCTCCTGAGAAGGGGCTTGGGCCCGCTGAACCGCTGGATCTCGGAGTTGATCGTCGGATCGAGGTCGTCGAGGACGGCCTTCATGTTCTCGGCCGTGGGGTTGGCCGCCCACGCCGCATATGCCGTGTCCATGGGGGACGACGGAGACGGAGCGGAGCCGGGACGCCCGCGCGGAACAAGCAAGTCTGTCAGTTCTGTAGTCTCGGCCATGGCAACTCCTCCTATGTGTACAGAGCGTTTGTCGTCGACGTAATGGACGACGGCAGCGACCCGAACCGCGGGTGCGTGCACGTCACGCGGGTGGTAGCCGACCGGCTCGGCACGCTTATCACGTGCTCGACGCCGACCACATACCCGCCAAGAACCTCGCCGGCGTCGGACGTCACGCTGATGACGCGCCCCGGGCAGAGCATGCCGCCCTGCGCCGAAAACACCAGACGAGCGCCTATCGTAAACCCCCAGTCCTTCATCAGCGACGTCTCGAAATACGCCTTGGCGCAGGCAAGCAGCGCCTGGGCATAGTCTATGGACGAGCCCTTGCCGCCAGTACCGCTGCCGTACGTGACCCCGCCGCCGCGCGGAATGCTCGCCGCGGTCTGCAGCTGGTCCGATGCCGCGCCACTGGCGTCGGACAGCTTACCGCTGGACTGGGCGGCCTCGTAGTTCGCCATCGAGACCATCCAGCCGGGCTCCGAAAACTGCTGTATCGGCCCGTATAGGTACGGTGC
>Ga0310786_10002681_pt1 | contig 26751 bp, 23 predicted proteins | sample AusTroGonzalo_MG_FD_203881 | JGI IMG/M metagenome (GOLD analysis project Ga0310786, IMG submission 203881) | Bovine rumen microbial communities from tropical cattle in Woodstock, Queensland, Australia - Gonzalo_03 (v2) (version 2) | ecosystem: Host-associated > Mammals > Digestive system >...
ATGCGTCACAGCAAGTGGTTGCCTGCCACCTGCTGTCCCGTATCATACTCCAATACGCGGCAGTCTTTCAACCCCGAATATTGTCGCCTTGTCTGGCGACGAGCAATATAATACCAAACAGACCCCGTTGGCGTTGTTGTTTTGTGTGGAGAAATGCGTTGTTTTGCGCAATTATCTCATTTTGGGAGAAAACAACAGGAACTGCTATGCTGTGCAATGGCTCGCGTTGCGAGTGCTTGATTTTAGCCACAAAGGGCAGAAGAAGCAGAAAATCCTGTCAATCCTGTAAATCCTGTCTAAAAACAAAGGTCGTTTGCCAAAGTAAACGAAACTTAGAAAGGTTAAACGAAAGTTTAGCCAGAGGATTAGGCTTGCCGTTTCGTTAAGGTTGGCAATTCGGCGTTGTCGGCTTCGCCCGGGCAGCTCGTCCTGCCGAACGCGCGAACTCATGAGTTCTTCGCGCTCGGGATTCTCGACACTGACCAAGACGCTTTTCCGTGCTGGGCGCACATAGGTCTCGAATCACGTCGGCAGGGCGGCTGCCCGGCCTCCGCCTCCCGCCGACGCGCATAGATGCGCCGGAATCTGATACAATGCTTACGCTTCCCGTCGCTGCTGTGTCCGTTGCGCAGAGTTTGGCAAAGACGGTTACTCTAAGGTGTGATCTCGAGCTAGAAGTGCCCGCGTGTCCTAGGCGCTCGTCGCAGAGACATGAACATTATACCAAAGAGTTGCGTTGCAGTGCGCAGGGCGGAGAGCGGGAGGTCGTCCCGGCGACGTGATGAGCGACCTCGGAGCGGCCTGCACTGCGGCGCGTCTCGCCCAGTGTCGCGAATCCCGAGCGGCGAGAGCGCAACGCGCGGAGTCGACGCGTTCGACGGGACGAGCCTCCTGCACGCAGCCCGACTTTGCCAAAGTAAACGCAAGACCCTCCCTAGGGAGGGTAGGAGGAAGGGGAATCCGCTATCCACATCGATCAACCACTCGACTTCCTCCTTTGGCAAACTAAACAAAATCTAAAATTGCGTTTACTCTGGCAAAGCACAGTCTAAAAACAAACAGGGAAATGGGGAACGCGCCGAAGCAAATTTTTGATTTTTTTGGTATAATACGCGTTGCAAACCCATTGGGGGTGATCCGGTTTCGACGGGATGAGTTGAAGTCAGATCGCGCGTCGAGGATTCTCGTTGGCCTCGTTAAAAAACGGGAAAAAACAGTAATTGCGAACAACGATTACGCTCTCGCCGCCTAAATAACGGCCGCGATGTCGACTAGGGGACGCCCGATAACCTGGAAGGCATAATTTATCGGACCACGCTGCAGGGAGTTCCTCCTGCCCGCTGCAGGGTGCCGAATCAAGAGGATGGAAGGGGATAAGCCCGCCTGGTCGGCGTACCCTTTCCGAGATCAAAGGCCGGCTACACGCGTAGAAGTTTGCCTGATTCCATTTCGGACAGGGGTTCGACTCCCCTCACCTCCACCAACTTTCTTCCTTCGTGCCCGCCTCGCCGCAAGGTATTTCTGACTGTTCGTGCGCGACTGCGGGATGCCTCCTCGATTCTCATGGCGCTTGCAGACGGATGCGCTCTATTTTCGATGTTTGCGGTGGGGTTGACAGGGAAACGGAAATGTAGTATATTTCTGCCCAATTTAGATTATGAAAGAGACTTGTGCAAAGAGAGAAGGTGCAGGCGTCGTCGCGGCGGCTGCAAAGGCAGTGGCGGCCGCCGCGCTCTTGGCGATCGGGTGGCTGGGGCGAGAGGCCGTCGGGTTCAGGGAGTCGTCCCGCGGGGTGAGGGAGGCGGAGCCGACGCCAGTCGCGGCTGTCGCCGCGACGAACGCCCTGTTCAATCCGCCGGCCGTGTATGTCGGCCATGTAGAGCCCGCGGAGGAGACGGACATCCTGCCGCAGATCGACGGCTACATCAGGCGCGTGTGCTTTACCGAGGGCGCCAAGGTCGAGAAGGGCGACCTTCTGTTCGAAATCGACGACGAGCAGTATCTTGCCGCGAAGAACCTGCGCCATTCCGAGGTGGCGAGCGCCGAGGCCAGGGTGACTGTCGCGCAGGCCGAGGTTGATCGCGCCGAGAGGTACTACAGGCGGCTTGCGGCGGTCGACGAGCGCGGAGTGACCGCCACCGAGCGCGACACCGCCGAGACCACTCTCGCCTCCGCAAAGGCCGCGCTGAACGCCGCCAACGCTGCGGTAGGGCAGGCCAAGGCGTCTGCCGCAATAGCCGACTTCAACCTTCGCCACACCAAGATACACTCGCCGATTTCCGGGCGCATCGGCAGGGCCATGCGGCATGTCGGCGACTACGTGTCTCCCTCCAAGAGCCCGCTCGCCCGCGTCGTGCGCACCGATCCGATGCGAGTCGTGTTCCCGGTGAGCGACCGCGACTACGACGCCTGGCAGGCGGCCGCCGAACGCGGCGGTCGCGCCGTCGGCGATTCGCGCCGCTTCAGGCTCCTCATGCCTGACGGCTCGCACTACGGCCACGAGGGCGAGATAGAGTTCGGCGACAACGAGATGAGTCGCGAGACGGCGACCCTGGCCATGCGCGTTGCGTTCCCCAATCCGGCGGGAAGGCTTGTCGCAAATGCGTTCGTGAGGGTGCTCTCCGACGAGAGGAACCCTGCGTCCGCACTCGTGGTGCCGACATCCGCGCTCGTGCGTTCCGACGAGGGGCTCCAGGCGTGGAGGATCGACTGCGACGGTCGGGCGCATCCTGTAGCGGTCGAGACCGACGGCGAGTGGAACGGGCTTTCCCGTGTCGTTAAGGGGCTTTCCGCCGGCGACAGGATTGTGTCCCTTGGCGCGTTCAAGCTGAAGGACGGCGACGCCGTGAGGGTGGTCGCCCCATGAAGGCATCAGAGTTTTTCGCCGCGCGTCCACGCCTCGCCGCCGTAGTCGCGCTTGTTGCGCTGCTTGCAGGCGCGCTTTCGGCCCCGCTTCTGCCAGTCGCGCTGTATCCCACGCTCGCGAGGCCTGCCATATCCGTGTCGTGCAACTACCCCGGCGCGAGCGCGGTAGAGCTGATGAACACCGTTGCCGGGCCGATGGAGGAGAAGGTGAACGGCGTCGAGGGCATGGACCGCATGACAAGCTCGTGCTACGACAACGGCGCATACTCGCTGACCGTCAACTTCGAAGTCGGGTACGACCGAGACATCGCACTTATGAAGGTCCAGAGCAAGGTGCAGCAGGCGATGTCCCTCCTGCCGCAGGAGGTGAAGAACACCGGCGTCACCGTGGAGAGCGGCACGACTGAGGAGCTTGGCATACTCACGCTGCGCTCGAAGGACGGCCGGCTTTCGCACGACCAGGTGGCGGACTACGTGTTTGGCGTCGTCAATCCCGCGGTTCTGCGAGTGTCTGGCGTCGGGAAGTCCACGGTCAAGGACGACAAGATCGCGGTGCGCGTCTGGATGAAGCCCGAGAAGATCGCCGCGCGCGGGCTTTGCACGGAAGACGTCGTCTCCGCGATAAAGGCGCAGAACGTGCAGGCGTCGCTCGGTGCCGTCGGGTCGCGCCCGGCGGAGGACGCGAAGGCCCGGGTGCTGACTCTCATTTCGAAGGGGCGTCTCTCTTCGCCGGAGGAGTTTGGCGAGATTATCGTCGCGACGGACGCCCAGGGCGGGATCGTGCGACTTAAGGACGTCGCGGACATCGGCAAGGGGCCGCAGGGCTATTCCTACACGTCGTTCTACGGCGAGACGCCGGCGGTCTACATCGTCCTCTACCTCCTGCCGGGCGCGAATCCGCTGTCCACGATGGCCGAGGTGAAGGCGGAGCTGCGCAAGCTTGAGCCGTTCTTCCCGGCCGACCTGGCATGGGACATGACGTACGATTCTACGGACTACATGTACGCGGCCCTGCGCGGCACGGCGTATGCGGCCGCCATTGCGCTGCTCGTCGTCTTCGCCGCGTTGTGGCTCGCCATGCGGTCGTTTCGCGCTGCGCTTCTCGCGACTGCGTCCGTCGCCGTTCCGGCTTCCGTGTCGGCGGCGGCTATTCTCGCGTTCGGAGGACAGCTCAATATCCTCTCGGCATACGCGTTCGTCGCCTCGCTCGCTTTCTCCGCAGGCCTCGCGGCGTGGTCGGTTGCGCGAGTCCGCGCCGGGCGGATGCCAGGCAAGGAGCATCTGGCCGCCGCGGCCGCAATCGTTGTGGCGGCGATTCCCCTCGCGTTCATGGACGGCGTACAGGGCGTCATGTTCCGCCAGTTCTCGGCGGTATTTGCGCTCATGGCGGCGTCATCGGCTTTTACCTCGCTGCTGCTGGTGCCTGCTGCGGCCAGGCGGCTTTTCCCGTCAGCGATGTCCCCGTCGGCGGGAGTGGCCGCGCCAGCCCGCGGCTCCGCGGCGTTGGCCGCGATTTTCGTCGTGCTTGCCGGTCTTGCCGCATACGTCCTCTACGGCAGAATCCCCAAGACGTTCGTCCCGGAAGAGGACATGGGCTACCTCTACGTTGACTGCAAGCTGGCGGAGGGGACTCCTGCCGACGTGACGGCCGAAGTCATGCGGCGCATCCGCCGTGAGATCGCGTCCCTGCCGAGCGTGGCGAAGACGGCTACGCTGGTCGGAGACAGCACGATAAACGGCTCGGGTGAGAATGCGGCGAAGATGCTCGTCGTGCTGAAAGAGTGGGGCGAGCGCGGCGCCGAAGAGACCACGTACGCGGTTTCCAGGAAGATACAGTCCATTGTCGACGAGATTCCGGAGGCGGAGATATTCACGCTGAAGATGCCTCCGGTAAAGGGCGTCGGCAACCAGGGAGGGCTGACGGTCCTGTTCCAGTCGGTGGGCGACAACGATCCGGTCAAGTTCTCGCGCGAAGTGCTGCGCATGCGCGGAGAGCTGGCGAAGTCTCCGCTGGCGGAGTCGGTCAACGGCGGGTTCTACACTGACGCGCCTCACCTGCGCATCAATGTCGACAGGGCGAAGTGCGAGCTCATGAAGGTTCCGATGTCCAGCGTCTACACGGTTCTCCAGCACAACCTCGGCTCCATCTACGTCAACGACGTCAACCTCGGGACGCAGGTCAACCGCGTGACGGCCATGGCTGGATGGGGCGGGCGCTCCGGCCCCGAGTCCCTGCGCGGGCTGTACGCCAGGTCGAAGACGGGCGCGATGGTCCCGCTCGACACGCTTGTCACGTGGCGCGAAGAGCTTGGGCCGCGTGCCTGCTACCGTTGCAACCAGTTCCTGTACTGCACGGAGCAGTTCATGCCGAAGCCAGGGGTCTCCGAGTCGGAGGCGATCGCTGAAGTCCGCAGGATATGCCGCGAGAGGCTTTCCGCAGGCTTCGTCAACGACTGGGCGGGCATGACGTACGAGTCGCTCAAGAGCCGCGGCGACGAGGGGGTCCTATTCGCGCTCTCGCTGTTCCTCGCGTATCTCGTCGCGGTTGCGTACCGCGAAAGCTGGCGCAATGCGTTTCGGGACTTCCTGCCTTCCGTCGCGGCCGTGTTAGGCGCGCTTCTCGCGCTGACTGCGGTGGGCGTTCCTCTGTCGGCGTATTCGCGCTATGCGCTTGCGCTGATCGCGCCTGCGGCTACGGCCATGTCGTTTGCGGCGGATGGCGCGGCAAATCGGCGCGCACGCGCCCTGCTGCCGCTTCTTGCCGCGCTGACGATGCTTCCGCTGTCCTTCGCGGGCGGCGCAGGCGCCGTCGGCGCCCGTTCGTTCGGAGTGGCGCTTGCCGGAGGTTTTGCGGCATATGCGCTTGCGTGCCTTGTGGTTCCCCAGGCTTCTTTCACCTGCAGGGGCGGTATGACGCGCCTCTCTAAGATTCCTTGACAGAAAACCTCCGAGGGGAGTCTCGCGAGGCGGGGTGGCGCAAAGGGTTCTGTCTATTGACAGCATTCTGCCGTTTTGGTAGAATACGCGCCAATGAATAACATTCTTCAGTTTGCGGGCTACTTTAGCTACGGCTTTACGCCGGAGCGGGTTCGTGCCTGCTGAACAAGGAGAATTGTTCGCTGATGCATGCAACGGCCCCGCTTCTAAAGACGCGGAGCCGTTTTGCTTTATGCGGACGGCAAGGAGAAAAATGGGAGACCTGAAAAAGACAAGGGAAGAGATTGACGAAATCGACAGGCAGCTAGTGCAGCTGTTCAAGCGCAGGATGCATCTCGCCGGCGACGCGCTCAAGGCGAAGCTTGGGGCGGGGCTTCCGGTGCTCGATCCTGCGAGGGAGCGCGAGATCATGGCGCGTGTCGCGCGCGAGGCCGGGCCGGAGATGGAAAACGAGGCCAGGATCGTGTTCTCCACTCTCTTCTCCCTCTCCCGCGCAAAGCAGAACTCCGAACTCCACGGCGGCGGTTTCGCGGCAGAGCTCGAAAAATCCATGAAGCAGGGCTTCTCGCTTCCCTCGAGCGCGACGGTGGCCTGCCCCGGAGTAGAGGGCGGCTACTCGCAGCAAGCCGCATGCCGCATGGTGAAGTTCCCCTCGATATTCTACTTCAAGAGCTTTGAAGACGTGTTCGCCGCGGTGGAAGGGGGGATGTGCGACTGCGGCGTCCTTCCAGTCGAGAACTCGAAGGCGGGCAGCGTCACTGGAGTCTATGACTTGATGGCCCACCACTCCTTCCGCATCGTCAAGGCCGTGAAGCTCCGCATACGCCACGCTCTCCTTGGCGTTGACGGAGCCTCCCTCGACGGCATATCTGAAGTCGTAAGCCACCCACACGCCCTTGCTCAGTGCACCGGCCTTTTCGCGGAGCACCCCGGCTTCAGGTCCCTGCCGGCCTCCAACACCGCCGTTGCCGCGAAGGAGCTTGCCGCGTCAGGGCGCAAGGACGTGGCGGTCATCGCCTCGCGCGAATGCGCAGCGCTCTACGGGCTAAAGGTCCTCGCGGAGGACGTATCCGACGTCAGGAGCAATTTCACGCGCTTTATTTGCATCTCCAAGTCGCAGGGGATAAGCCCTTCGGCAGGGAAGATATCTCTTATGATGAGCCTCGGGCACCGCCCCGGCGCACTTGCCGACGTGCTGATGCGCTTTGCAGCCGCAGACATAAACCTCACCAAGCTCGAGTCCCGTCCCGTTGAGGGCTCCGACTTCGAGTTCAGGTTCATCTTCGAGCTTGAGGCATCGCTCGGAGACGGGCGGACCGCCGCGCTTCTGGATGGGCTCGCCTGCGATCCTGACATAGAGCATTTCACGTTCCTCGGCGCATACGAGGAGTAAGGAGAAAACCATGATAATAGTTCTGAAAAAAGGCGCTGACAGAAACCAGACCGAGTCACTTCTTGGATGGCTGCGCGCAAGGGGGATAAAGCCGAACGTCTCCACCGGAGACCGCGAGACCGTAATCGGCTGCGTCGGCGACGTCGCGAAGATGGACATTGGACTTGTCCAGGCGCTGAGCGTCGTCGAAAGCGTCCAGCGGATACAGGAGCCCTACAAGGCCGCCAACCGCAAGTTCCACCCCGACGACTCCGTGGTCGACTGCTCCGGCGTGAAGATAGGCGGCGGGAACTTCCAGGTCATAGCTGGCCCGTGCAGCGTGGAGACCGTCGAGCAGATGGTTGAGGTCGCCAAGGGCGTAAAGGCCGCCGGCGCGACGATGCTGAGGGGCGGCGCATTCAAGCCGAGGACCTCCCCCTATGCGTTCCAGGGGCTTGGCAAGAAGGGGATCGACATCCTTCTCGAGGCGAAGCGCGAGACGGGTCTCCCCATCGTGACCGAGCTCATGTCGATAGAGCACCTTCCTCTCTTCAACGACGTCGACGTCATACAGATAGGCGCGAGGAACATGCAGAACTTCGACCTTCTGAAGGAGGTCGGCTCCATGACCAAGAAGCCGATCCTGCTAAAGCGCGGAATGAGCGCGACATTGCAGGAGCTTCTCATGAGCGCGGAATACGTGATGTCGAGCGGGAACCCGAACGTCATGCTTTGCGAACGCGGCATACGCACGTTTGAGACTGCTACTCGCAACACGATAGACCTCACCGTCATACCTGTCCTGAAGCGGCTTTCGCACCTTCCGGTCGTCATCGACCCGAGCCATGCCACCGGCTACGCGCATCTCGTGCAGCCGTGCGCCATGGGAGCGACGGCAATGGGCGCGGACGGCCTTATAATAGAGGTCCACAACGACCCGCCGCACGCGCTTTGCGACGGCGTGCAGTCTCAGACGCCGGCCATGTTCGCGGAGACGATGGGCAAGATACGCGCGATCCGCCCGTATGCCTGGGGCGTTTCGTGATGCCCCCTGCTCCACGAAAGAATATTTTCTATCATACGTGGTATAATAACGCCAATGAGTATTACGGCAAGGAAGATTGTTCTAAACCGCGATGCGACGAAGACGCTTGCCACGCAGCTTGTTGACGTGCTTCGAAGGGGCATTGCGCATGGCGAATGGGCGGTCGGCGAGACGCTGCCTGGAATACATGCGCTTGCGGCGGCTTGCAATGTAAGCGCAAAGGTTCCGCGAAAGGCGCTGGCGATTCTTACGTCTGAAGGGTGGACGAAGCCCGTGCGGGGAGTTGGATCGGTGGTGGTCGATCGCGACATGGCTGTACGCGAGAGGGGCAGGGTGCTGTTTTATGTGCGTGAGACGGGATACAGCTATTATTGCGCGGAGTTCATGGCGACGTTCGAGAGGCGGCTTTCGGTGCGTGGATATGGTATTTCGTCAGTCTGCGCCGTAGCGCGGAGCGAGTCGGCGGCAGTCCGTCGGCTTGAGGTGGCGTTGAAGGAGAAGTGGTCGCTTGTAGTGATGATGGGTGGCGGTGCGGAGGCGAGAGGGCTTGTCGCTGGAAGTGGCTTGCCATTCGTCTTGGTTGGCGACGGAGCTCCGCTACCGCGGTTTTCCGCGCCGTCGTGCATAGGGCGTTTCGAGATACGCTGCGGAAAGGCCGTGCCGGACTTCATACGCGAATGCGTCCGCCGCAAGGTGTCGCGTGTCGTCCAGTTTAAGTATGCAGAGGGGGCCTTCGATGTGGCGAGCATGCTGACGCATGCAGGGATCGACGTTAAGACCGTGAATGTCTCGCGGAAGTCGTCACCGGAGGAGGTTTCCCGAGCCGCGCTTTCCGAAATGCGGAAGATTGCCGCGAAGCGGCAGCTTCCCGACCTTTTCATCTTTACGGACGACTACTTGGCGCAGGGCGCATTGACCGCCCTTGCCGTAGCTGGTGTGCGCATCCCAGAGGACGTTGCGGTTGTTACGCATGCCAACAGGGGGCTTGGTCCCGTATGGGACAAGCCGCTTTCGAGGCTTGAAATGGATGCTGCGGCACATGCGGACGTGGTTTCGCGGGCGTTGGCGGACTACTTGAAGACTGGCGTGCATCCACCGGAGCTTGACCTCGGCAGCGTCTACAAGCCTGGCGCAACTTTTTAAATCCGTAATTGTCAAATAGTGGCATTTTACCGGATGCGGATTTGTAATTAATCACTGATTTTACGGTTGCGGAATTGTAATCGTATGTGATATAATACGCACAACTAAAGGAGAAACCATGCTTAAACGGAAGATATGGTCGAAATTAGAGGCGTTTAAGGCGGCTGCGGACAAAAAGACTCTTTTGCTTACAGGAGCTCGTCAGGTCGGCAAGACTTATATAGTTGAGCAATTCGCCAAGGCAAGGTATAAATCGTTTGTTGAAATCAACTTTGTGGAAGATTCTGCGGCCAAGGCCATATTTCATGACGTTGCCGACGAGAAAGATGTTTTACGCCGCATCACGGCATATGCCCAAGGCAAGATAATTCCAGGCGAGACGCTTGTTCTTTTTGATGAGGTTCAGGAGTGTCCAGAGGCCGTGACTTACGCAAAGTTTCTTGTCGACAAGGGCGGTTGCCATTACATTTACAGCGGGTCGCTGCTTGGCGTTGAACTTAAGAATGTCAGGTCTGTTCCAGTTGGCTACATGGACGAAGAGGAGATGTACCCTCTCGATTTCGAGGAGTTCCTGACTGCAAATGGAGAGAGTGAGGATGTCATTTCGGAGGCGAGGGCGGCGTTTGAAGGCAGACGTGCCGTGGACGCATTCATCCATGACCGCCTTATGCGGTATTTCAAGCTGTATCTCGTCGTAGGCGGCATGCCTGCCGCAGTGCAGAAGTATGTCGATACAAACGACCTTGCCGCAGTCGCCTCCGAGCAGCGAGCTGTCATCCGTGCGTACAGACGCGACATATCGAAGTATGATCCCGGCCATGCATTGCGCATTCGTGAGATATACGATCTTCTGCCGTCCGAACTCGCATCTGAAAACAAGCGCTTCAAATTGTCAGGGGCCGTTCCGGACAGCAGGTTTTCGCGTGTCGAGGATGGGTTTTTGTGGCTCAAGAACGCGGGTGTTGCGATTCCGGCCTACTGTGCGGAAGAGCCGAAGCCGCCTTTGAGGCTTTCCGAGAAGCGCAACCTCTTCAAGCTATTCGCCAATGATGTCGGATTGCTGGCGGCAATGTATGCTGAAGGGATACAGCTGCGGATTCTTGCTGGCGAAACGGCGCTTAACATAGGCGCTGTATACGAGAATGCGGTTGCGCAGGAACTCAAAGCCCACGGGTTCGACCTTTGCTACTACCATTCCAAGAAAAGGGGGGAGCTGGACTTTGTCGTCGAGAATGCCGGATATGCGATTCCGATTGAAGTCAAAAGTGGCAAGGACTATAAACGCCACAATGCGCTTCGAAACGTGCTTGCGGACGGAAACTATCCGATCAAAGAGGCAATTGTGCTGTCAAACGAGAATGTTGAGCGAGTCGGCAAGATAACATACGCGCCAGTCTATATGGCGATGTTCGTCGCGCCAGACTCTATTCCTGAGAAGTTGGTTTATAAAATCTAACCATCTTCGGCAGCGCCTGCATGTCTGGCGCAACGGTCTAAATCTCGGTTTCCGAGGAAGGTTTAGACTGGTTTTCACTTTGTACCACTTTTGCACCTTCGGACCCGCCTGCGCTGGACTTTTCCCTTGGCATTATGCTATAGTCCAATTGTCGAAGGGAAGGGACGCGCCCGAGGTCCGCCGCGCCCCGCCCCCTGCGAACAACTAAAACTGAAAAGGGAGCAAACGATGGAGATTGTAAAAAAACATTGGTATTTCAAGGGAGCACTTTTAGTCTTTGGTTTCCTCCTCTGTGGTGCGGCGTTTGGATATACGAGCGCCGACTATGTTCAGGATGGTCTGATCGGCCATTGGGACGGAATCGAGAACGCCGGCATCGGCATCCACAGCAGCACGACTAACATTTGGAAAGACCTTGTTGGCAACCGCGACTTCACCTTGACGGCCAACGGTTCGTGGAGTGGTGCAGGCAATGCGTTGAAAGTCAGCGGTCATTCGGCGGCAGCAACGAGCGCTGGGCCTGCGTACAAGACTATTGAAATCGTATATCGCATGACGGACAGCGGCGGGCGTATCCTTTTTTCTTGCGGCGGGGATGATACGCGCGTCGTAATTTTCGACGGCAGTGGCGCGAAAGGCTATTTCGACGGCCGGACTCCAAAGACCGCAACGAAATGCGTGGCGTGGACATACAATTCGTCTGTCAGACGCTCAATGACAGGCGTTTATGGGGACGATGGCATGGTCGCCGCCGTCTATGGAGACGGCGAGGCGCGTAATGATGGAACGAATGCCAACAACTGGAATCCTGGAACAGTGATGAGCATAGGCGACCGTTATGCATCGTCCTATCCATGGTACGGCGAGGTGTACGCCATCCGCCTTTACAGCACGGCGCTTACGCCTGAACAGATTGCCGCGAACCACGCGATTGACGAGGCCCGTTTTAATTCCTGCATCATCAGCGGCGACCCCGAGGCGGCGGCAACGGCTTCGTCGTCCGTCCTCGCGTCCGCTGTGTCGGGGTCGATGATTGAATGCGGCTTCAGGACTGCGCTTGCTTCGGCGGCATCATCGCTCAGCTCGTATTCGCCGGGCATGTGCGTCATCTATCGTTAACACATCAAATTCAAGAAACAAAGGAGATCTGAAAATGAGAACCAACTGCGGAAAAATCCTGTTCGCCGGACTCGCCCTCGCCAGTGCCGAGGCGTTTGCCGCTCTTCCCGTCGTCACGAGTTGCGAGATGTCGCAGCCGGGCGGCGTCGGAGATGTGACGGTCAAGTATAAGTTTATGGGCGCGGATGCCGCCGTCATCACGCTTGACGTGCAAACGAACGCCGTGGGCGGTGCGTGGGCATCTATCGGCGGTGAGGCCATTTGCAATGCGCAGGGCGAGGTATGGAAGAAGGTCTCGAAGGTTTCGGACGAGACGGAGCATGTCATCACATGGAAGCCGAGCCGCACTTGGAAGGATGCCGAAGGCAACGGCTACAGGATTCCCGCCGGCGGCGCACGCGCCGTCGTGACGGCGTGGGCGACGAACAACACGCCCAACTACATGGTGGTCAATCTCACGGACGACGGAACGGAAAAAACGGCTGCCGCCAGATGCAGGTTTTATCCTGCCGTAGATTTTCTGCCTGGCAGCGAGCCGGGACAGAAAGGGGCCGTCACGAACAATCCGGCCTACAAGACGTCCATGCTGGTTATGCGCAAGATCATGGCAGAGGACGTGACATGGTCGATGGGCAGCACGACGGAAACGGGTCGCAACTCATCGACTGAAACGGCGCACGTTGTGCAAATCGAGGATGTGCGTACCAATGCGGAGACGGGGTTGGAATTCCCCTGCAAGGTGTCCGGCAACTACTACATCGGAATCTTTGAGATTACCCATGCCCAATACGCGCTTTTCACGGCTGAGAAAGCGACAAAGTTCACTGCTGCCAACGCCATGCGTCCCGTGGAGGGGGTTTGCTACAATGAAATTCGGCTGACATGGCAAACAACGACTTTAGGGAGTGGCACGAGCTATTATTGGCCTAAAATCCCATACGGATCGTCTTTCCTTGGCTATCTGCGTACGAGATTTGGCGGCGAAATTGCTTTTGACCTTCCGTCGGAGGCGCAATGGGAGTTTGCTGCGCGTGCTGGACAGGGCGAGGGCTTTTGGGGCGATGGTTCGCCGATTTTAGACGCGACTTCGGATTCCAACCTCAACCGTTTGGGGCGGTATAAGGGCAACTGGGAGTCTGGAGCGTATGCCGCTGTCGCAGATGTCCCCTCTGACATCTTGCCTGATGCGGGCGGGACGGCCATTGTAGGATCGTATGCACCGAACAAATGGGGATTGTACGATATGCATGGAAATGTTCGGGAATGGTGCCTTGACTGGTATTGGGCGGCGATTACGGCATACGGAGGGAAAGTCAATGTCGATGAGAATAGTCCTGGGAATAGGCTGTCCGTCGGATGGAAAAACAATTCATCGCGTGTAGCAAAAGGCGGTTCGTGGTGGGATGATGCAAGTTCCTGTCGTGCAGCCTATAGGTATGATGACGGCGGCAATACTGAACAGCACGGAAGAAAAGCGTATATCGGCTTCCGCGTCGTCTGCCCTGTCGGCATTCAGTAAGGGAGGTGGATGAGAAGGGTTTTCTGCAAGCGAATCGCGGCGGTGCTTTGCACCGTCGCGTCCTCTGCCGTCGCGGTCGAAGCGAAGATTCCGATTCTCGGCTGGCATGGCATTCCGTCGAAACTTGTGACGGCAGAGCGCTATGCCGAGGCGCGTGACATGGGGATGGACATTCTCATGCAGGCCGCGCCGGACATTGAATCGGCCAGGCGGTTCCTTGATTTGGCGCAGGATGCGGGAATCAAGTTGTGCATTTCGCTTGATGATGCTCGCAACCCGGCGAAATGCGTCGATGCTGTCAATTCGCTAAAGACACATCCCGCACTCGCCATGTACAACATTGTTGACGAGCCACAGACACACACATTCGCCAAGTGGGGGCGGATCGTGCAGCTGGTCAACGAGGCGGATCCGGCGCACGAGGCATACGTGAACATCGTCGGCGACTTGGGCCTTGGATATTCCAACCGCTATTACGGCGTGGCGGCGGACTACAAAGAATTCCTAGGCAAATTCGTTTCACGGGTTCCGGTCAAGACGATCAGCTTTGACGTCTATCCGCTGAAATCAAAAGCGGAGCTTCCGACAGGCACTTCGCTGCGGAACGGACTTGGTGGAGTTGAAGTTGACGAAGCGTGGTACAACAGCCTTGAGACCGTCCTTGCGCGGCGAAAGGAGCTGGGTCATGGCTTTGCGGGCTTTGCGCTCTGCAACGCGCACAGGAACAGTAAAAAGCCGTACATGGAGCCGCAGATTCCGCACATGATGCTACAGCAGAACGTGAACCTTGCGTATGGCGCGAAGATGCTCCAGTTTTTCGTTTATTGGCCAGTCTGCAATTATCACACAGAGCGATATGAATGGCAGGCGCAGACGTTCACGGAGAGCGAACCGTATCTCCGCACTACAATCTACGACCGGGTGCGCGAAGTCGTTCGGCGGATTCAGGCCCGAGCGTTCGTGTTTGCGGGAGGCGAAGTTGTAAAGGTGCGGCATACGGGCGAGGTTCCACGCGGAGCTGCGCGGCTTGTGCCAGGCGATTTACCCGAATGGGTGAAGTCGCTTGAAACGCCGGATGGCAGTGCCGTCGTGTCGCAATTCGTGAATGGCAATGTCGAGTATGTCGTTGTTGTGAACCGCAGCCCGGATACCGAACTGACATTGAGAATCGGCCTTGCGGACGGTGTTCGGCGAGTGCGAGCTGACGGGTCCATTGTGAGCGCCGCGCTTTATTCGAGTGAGTATTGGCTTGAGCCTGGCGCGATGGAAGTGTTTGGAAGAAAAGCAAGATAGGAGGAGGGCAACATGAAGGGGAAACAGACGGCGGCGTTATCGCGCCGAGAGATGTTTAGGGGCGCGTTCGCGCTTGGTGGTGTTGCCGTCGGGTCGGCGGCATTCGGAGAGGATGCCGCAGCTACTGCGCCGTCGTCAGCTACAGGAATGGGCCCTGCGCCAGCCCGTTCCTTCTCGTACGCGCACATCCATGCCGGAGCGTCGAGTCCGTTTTCCGTGTTCCACATCTCCGACTCGCATCTGACGGAGGCTGAGCCCGGCGAACCATCCGCCGTCGTGTCTCATGCGAAGAAGCGCACGGGGACGTTTTGCGCCCGGCAGATGGAGTCCGTCCGAAGCCTCGTGGACTTCGCGAAGAAATGCTCCGACTTGATCGTCCACACCGGCGACCTGCTTGATTTCCATTCCAAGGGAAATGTGGCTGCGGCGAAGGAGGTGTTTGCGCTCGCGCCCGACATGTTCTTCGGGTGCATCGGCAACCACGAGTATTACCGCCACGGTGCAGGGAGCGCCAAGCGCCATGCCAAGGCGTGCGCGGCGGCCTTCCCGTACGACTTGACGTTCGACTCCCGTGTTCTCAACGGCGTAAACTTCGTCTCAATGGATGACGCGCTTTGGGATCAGGGCGGGGCCAACGGGCCGACTGCGGTCCAGCGCGAGCGGTTCGCGAAGGAGGTCGAGAAGGGGCTTCCGATAATCCTATGCGTGCACGTGCCGCTGCACACGCCGGACATCATCATGGCAACCGCGCAATACTGGAAGAACCGCAGCGGAAAATTCAGGAACAGCAGCAAGTTCGTCCCGAAGTTCAACAAGGACACGAAGGACTTCATTGCCTATCTCAAGGGCGAGCCGCTTCTCAAGGCGATACTGAGCGGACACGAGCACATCGCGATGGAAGAGCGATTCTCTCCCACGGCCGTCCAGTTCATGGCGCCTTGCGGCTTCGCCTTCGCCGGCCGCCACGTCCTGATTACCTGATAGTCTGCGCCCCGCCGCCTGCTCACCCGCTTGCGCGACGAAGGCACGAAAATCGTCGAGCAAGATGTCGGCGCTTTTGATATAATATTCTGAAACTGTGGAAGGTTTCAGATGATAGCTATCGTAGATTACGGCGCAGGCAACTTGACGAGCGTGAGGAACGCGTTCGCCGCCCTCGGGGCCGAGACCGTCGTGACGCGCGACGCCTCGGTGATCGAGGCGGCCGACTCGGTCGTCTTCCCGGGCGTCGGCGCCGCCGGCAAGGCGATGGAGAACCTCAAGTCCATGGGGCTTGTTGATTCCGTTGTCTCTGCAGCGCGCAACAGGAGATTTCTCGGCATATGCCTCGGGATGCAGATTCTTTTCGACCGGACCGACGAGGACGGCGGCGTAGATTGCCTTGGCGTCGTGGGCGGTCGTGTAAGGCGCTTTCCTGGCGATGCGGGCGTGAAGATCCCGCAGATAGGCTGGAACGGAGTGGAGTGGATCGGCGAGGCGCCTGGCGTCAATGCCGCGCGCCGCAGCAGGGAATACTACTTCGTCCATTCGTATTGTGCGGAGATCGTGCCTGAGACGTCTGGCGTGAGCGAATACGCCGGCGTGAAGTTCACCGCCATGGTTCGCCGCGGCCGGTTCTGGGCCTGCCAGTTCCACCCGGAGAAGTCGGGCCGCGCGGGGATGGAGCTTCTTTCGGAGTGGCTGTCATGCTGAAGAAGAGGGTGATTCCGTGCCTTGACGTCCGCAACGGCAAGGTGACGAAGGGAGTGAAGTTCCAGGGGAACGTCGATCTCGGCGATCCCGTCGAGATGGCCGTAGGCTACTACGAAGGCGGCGCCGACGAGCTTGTGTTCTACGACATCACCGCTTCTGCCGAGAGAAGGCCGATCGACATCGGCATGGTCGAGGCTGTCGCGAAGGTCGTCCGCATACCTTTTGCGGTCGGAGGCGGCATTTCGTCCGTCGCGGACATGGAGAGGGTGATACTCGCGGGCGCAGAGAAGATTTCGGTTAACTCGCTTGCCGTGCGCAGGCCTGAGATCATATCGGAGGGCGCCGCCGTCTTCGGGCGGCAGTGCATTGTGCTGGGGATGGATCCCGTCAAGAGCGGGAAGACGCCGAGCGGCTACGAGATAACGACGCGCGGCTTTCGCGAACACACCGGGATGGACGCCGTAGAGTGGGCGAAGCGCGCCGCGGATCTCGGCGCGGGGGAGATCGTCGTCAATTCCGTCGATGCCGACGGGACGCGGCAGGGGTTCGAGCTCGAGATAACGCGCCTTGTCGCGGATGCAGTGCCCGTGCCGGTCGTCGCCTCCGGCGGCGCCGGCTGCCCGGAGCACCTTGTCGCCGCGTTCAAGACCGCGCGTGCCGACGCGGCGATCGTCGCCGGCATGATACACTACGGGGATTTCACGATTGAGGACATAAAGAAAGCCATGTCCGCCGCCGGCGTGCCGACGCGGATGGATTGGATGTAAGGCATGAAGGACGCATTCAGGATACTTGTGATAAACCCTGGCTCCACCTCCACGAAGGTGAGCCTCTTTGAAAACGACAAGCCTCTTTTCACCAAGAGCCTTTTCCATGGCGCAGACGTGCTGCTCTCCTTTCCGCACGTCAACGACCAGATTCCGTTCCGCCGCCGCGTCATAGGCGACATGCTCGCCGCCGAGCGCATAGACCCCGCGTCCATAGACGCGTTTGTCGGTCGCGGAGGAAGTGCGCACACCCAGCCTGGGGGCGTCACCGAGATCGACGAGCGCCTCTACGTCGATACAGAACTGGGGGTCGGCGGCTCGGAGCATCCGGCGAAGCTCGGCGTGATGCTTGCGTGGAAGTTCGCCTGCGAGTACGGGAAGAAGGCCTACACGATCGACCCCACGAACGTCGACGAGTTCTGCGACCTCGCGCGGCTTACGGGCATACGCGGCCTTTGCAGGTCGTCGCATTCCCACGTCCTCAACCAGAGGGCGGTCGCCAAGTTCCACGCGAAGTCCATCGGCCGCAAATACGAAGAATGCAACTTCATAGTCGCGCACATCGACGGCGGCATAACCGTAGCCGCGCACGAGCGCGGGCGCATGGTCGACGGCAACATGGGTGCGGACGGCGAAGGGGCGTTCACGCCTACGAGGATAGGGTCTGTCCCCGTTCTCGAGCTTCTCGACTACATCGAGGCCCATTCGATAGCAGACGTGAGGCTAAAGTGCTCCCGCGCCGGCGGCTTCGTGGATCTCCTCGGGACGTCCGACTCCGACGCCGTGCATGCGCTTGTCGATTCCGGCGACAGGAAGGCGTCGCTCGTCTGGAACACGATGATATACCAGGTCTGCAAGATGATCGGCTCAATGGCCGCCGTTCTGCGCGGCAAGGTCGATGCAATCCTCCTGACGGGCGGGCTTGTGCGCTTTGGCGACGTCGTAGCCGGCGTCAAGGAGCGGTGCGGGTTCATAGCCCCGGTGGAAGTGTATCCTGGCGAGATGGAGCAGGAGGCCATGGCTCTGCCAGTCCTTGACGTCCTGAGGGGGACGGCGAAGGCGCAGGCGTATTCCGGGCGCGACGTGTGGGAGGGCTTCGGCGAGATGACATGAAAAAGACTTCTATGGAATACCGCGTCCCGTATGCGGACACCGACCAGATGGGGGTCGTCTACTACGGCAACTACCTCACTTTGTTCGAAAGGGCGAGAAACGAGCTCATGCGCGACTGCGGATACACCTACAAGCGCTGCGAAGAGGAGGGGTGGATGCTGCCGGTGATGCACGCGGAGGTCGATTACCGAAAGCCCGCGAGGTATGACGACATCCTTGAGGTGACGGCCTGGGTGGAGGAGATGCGGGGCGTGCGAATCAAGATAGCGTGCGAAGTGAGGCGCAAGGGCGAACCCGAGATCCTCGCGAAGGGCTTTACCGTCCACTGCTTCGTATCGACCGAGACCTTCCGCCCGGTTCCGCCGCCGGAGGGCTTCGCGCGGCTGATTGCGACTTGCGACGAAGATGAACGAAAGGAGAAGTGACATGGAACGTAGGATGTTCTTGAAGGCCATGGCCGCATCTGCGGCAGTGCCAACTGCGCTTTCGGGGTGCCGTTCGGCTGCCTCGCGCGTCGGAGTGAAGCGGTGCGAGCCGGAGTACCATGCGTTCTCGCGCGTCTTTCAGTTCATCAAGGATCCGTATCGCGCCGCGGATTTCATCAAGTCCTGCGGATATGACGGAGTCGAGTGGACCGTCCGTCCCGGGGGATTCTGCGAGCCGGCCGACGCAGTGCGCAGGCTTCGCGACCTTAAGGCCGCCGCCGACAAGGCGGGGCTCAAGGCGGACAACATCGTCGTGTCGTTTCTCCGCGGAGACGATCCCGGTGCGGAGGCGATTGCGAAGGCGGGCGCGGACGCCGGCTTTTCCAGCTTTCGCGGCGGATATTTCCGCTACGACCGCTCGAAGACGCATGCCGCGAACATGGACGTCTTCCGCTCGGGCTTCGATTCGCTGGAGTCCCTTGCCGCGCGGTCCGGTCTCAAGGCGTGCTACCAGAACCACTCCACGTACAACAAGAACGTTCCCCTTTTCGGCAGCTTGGTGTGGGATCTCTTTTCGGTAGTGAAGGACTACGACCCTGCGCTTGTCGGCATACAGTACGATCCGATGCACGTGAGGGCTGAGGGCGGGCCATCGTGGGACCATACTCTTGGCGCGGTCGCCCCGTGGATCGACATCGTGTGCCTCAAGGACTTTTACTTCATCCTCGATCCAGCCGACCCGAGGGACTGGAAGCGCAAGCTCGTGCCTGCGGGCGAGGGCATAGTCGATTTCGCGGAAACGAAGAGGCTTATGGAGCTTGAGGGCGTAAGGCCTCGCTTCACCGTCCACTACGACTACGACTTCCCGGAAGAGGAGTCGGGGGCCAGGGCGTTCGCGACGTCTGATCTCAGCCGCTACAGGAAGGTCTTCGGTTGCAGTTCGCGGCAATAGACTTCGAGACCACCGGCTTCGAGAACGGCGGCACGAACGAGCCGTGGCAGCTTGGGATCGCGTTTGTGGAGGATTCCAGGGTCGTAAAGACGATGGAGTTCTTCTTCGACGTCGAAGGCGCGCCGGAGCGCGCGTCGGGGCCGGATTCGCTTGGAACCATCCAGAGCTCCTACGAGACGTGGGCGCCTCACCTCGAGGGGCGTCGGCTCGTAGCGCACAACATAGCTTGCGAGAGGACGATCCTCACCCGTGCCGCGCCGCTTGCGCCGTGGGGCCCGTGGGTCGACACTATGAGGCTTGCAAAGGCCAGGTACCCTCGCCTTCCGTCTTATGCGCTCGGCGACCTCTGCGAGATGTTCGGCTGCATACCCGACATGCCGGGGCGCACATGGCACGACGGGCTCTACGATGCCGTCGCCTGCGCCAACCTTGCCATACAGCTCGCGATTTAGAAGAAATGGAGAAAACCTCATGCCAATGAATACGTCCATGCTTGCGGCATTCGCCGCGCTCGCTGCATCCGCCGCCGGAGCCGCCTCCGCAAGGCGCGTTCCGGTTTCCCTGGACTCGCTGCCTGTCGCGTGCAGCGCGGCGAGCCATGTCGATGGGAAAGCGCCGTCTCTCCTGCCGGAGGGCAGGAATTTCAAGCTTGTCTGGCATGACGAGTTCGACGGCGACGCCCTCGACACGTCCAAGTGGAGCTTTCGCACCAACTTCTGGGGAAGGCCTGCGCACTGGTTCGCCAAGCCAGAGGATGGCTGCGTCGAGGTGCGGGACGGAACGGTGCGCCTCAAGGTGAAGAAGCTCGCCAACGGGCAGTTTGTCTCGCCGCAGCTCCAGACGGGCGAGCTTCTGTGGGACGTTCCCGCGTTGGAGAATCCAAAGGGCTTTTGGTATGTCGGCAAGCAGATGAAGCCCAAGTTCGTCCACAAGTATGGCTACTACGAATGCCGCTGCCGCCTTCAGCGCAAGCCAGGCTGGTGGAGCGCCTTCTGGATGCAGACGATGATGCAGGGCTGCTGCCTAGATCCGGGGCTTGCGGGCATTGAGCAGGACATAATGGAGTCGTTCGACCCGGGTGAGGTCATAGTCTCTTCCTATCACCTCAACGGCTACGGCCCCGACTACAGGAGCTTTCACATACCGGCCGAATACGACAGGCCGCCGGTCTTCGACGGAAAGCTCAACCTCGCCCTCGACACCGAGAACTTCCACACGTTCGGGCTTCTGTGGGAGCCTGACGGATATTCGATATACGTTGACGGGCGCTTCCGCGGAAAGAACGGCAAGTACGTCTCGCACGTGCCGGAGTTCCTTCTCATATCGACCGAGTGCAAGTCATACAGGAAAAACCGCATGACGGGCTCCGCAGATCCCCAGCTTGAGGCCGCGGCCGCTGCGGGAGACGACTTCGAGGTCGACTACGTGCGCGTATATGACGTCGTTCCGTGACTGATTCGCCATTCTCGATGAGGCGCGGTTTTCCAAGTTTGCAGTCGGACGTCCTTGCCTTTTGCCCGGCATTTGGTATAATATGCGGAAATGAAGTTTGAAGACAATCTGAAAAGGCTTGAGGTCATTGTCGCCAAGATGGAGGGCGGCGAGATGAACCTCGACGACATGATTGCCGCGTTTGAGGAAGGGCGCAAGCTTGTGGCGGAGTGCCAGAAGGATCTCGAGTCCATACGCCTGCGCATCGAGAAGGTGACAAAGTCCGGCGAAACGCAAGAGCTAAAGGCATGAAGCGTATATACGTACAGGCGCAGGCCGACCATATCGAATCTCTTTTCAGGAGCTCGCCTGCGGCGGCCGTGGAGGAGCTTGTCTGGAACGCGCTGGACGCAGACGCGAAGGAAGTCAAGGTCGATCTCGTCACGAACCCGCTTGGCGCGGTGGAGGCAGTGAGGGTGTCCGACGACGGGACGGGAATAGACGTGCTTAACGCGGACTCCACCTTCGGAAACCTCGGAGGGAGCTGGAAGCGCGAAGGCAAGGGCACGGGAATCTACGGCCGCCGTCTCCACGGTCGTCGCGGCCGCGGCCGCTTCAAGGCGTTTTCGCTCGGCACCATAGTCGAATGGCGCACGACCATTAACGTCGGCGGCGAGAGGCTTTCCTATTCGCTGCGCGGCGATGCCGAGTCTCCGGGCGTCTTTGACCTTGAGTCCATCTCGCCGGGGCCTGCTTCGGGGACGGAGGTGCTAGTCACGAACGTGCGCGCCGCCTGCGATTCCCTGCTCGACGCGGCGGAGACGGTGCAGGGCCTTGCTGCGAAGTTTGCTCTCTATCTCAAGAGCTACCCTGACGTAAGGATATACTTCAACGGCCTCCCCGTGACACCAGTCATAGTGCAGAAGCGGACTTCCGACTACAAGCTCACGCTTGAGAACGGGCAGGAGGCGAAGCTTGAGATCATCGAGTGGAAGCGCAAGTTCGCGGGCTCCGGCAGGCTCATCTTCGCAGGACCCGACGGCTTCCAGCTGCACGAACGGCCCGCCGGAGTGCGTTCCGGAGTCGGAGCCTCGTTCACGGCTTACGTTGTGTCGCCGAGGTTCCCCGCCCTTAGCGCGGAGAACGCGCTTGTCATGGACGAGCTCCATCCGGAGGTGCGCATGTACCTCGACGAGGCGAGAAAGGTGATCAAGGCCCATTTCGCGACCGTTGAAGGCAACACAAGCGAGTTTGAGTCGGAGTGGACGGAGCGAATTCGCGCCCTATCCATGGAGGAGAGGCGGACTCTTCTTGCAATCGTGAAAAAATCGCTCAAGGCGAAGTAAAGGTTGCGCAAAGCTTCATGTATTTGGTAAAATACCAAAAAACAAACAAGACAAATCCAAACAAAAGGGGTGGGTTATCGGACAGTTCACTCGCGTAAACTACAAGATTCGCGTGCCGCAGGTTCGCGTTCTTGATGCACAGGGGCAGATGCTCGGCGTCATGGCGACGCGCGATGCTCAGAGACTGGCGGAGAGCCGGGGTCTCGATCTTGTCGAGATAACCCCCAATGCGCAGCCGCCGGTCTGCAAGATAATGGACTACGGCAAGTTCAAGTACGAGCAGTCTATCCGCGAGAAGCAGGCCAGGCGCGCGCAGAAGCAGACGCAGGTGAAGGAGATAAAGTTCCATCCCGGGACTGACACCGGCGACATAAACCACAAGCTCCGCCAGATAAGGGACTTCCTGGCGCAGGGAAACAAGGTGAGGCTTTCCCTGCAGTTCAGGGGCCGCGAGAACGCCCATAGAGACATAGGCGAAGACAAGATTTCCGAGGTCCTCGAAATGATAAAGGACGAGTGCTACGTCGAACAGGCCCCCAAGACCGACGGGCGCATCCACTTCTGCCTTATCGGACCGCCGCGCAAGGGCGGACCGAAGCCGCAGCAGCCCCAGCAGCGTCCGCAGCAGTCGGGCGAGATACGCATATCGGTTGCCTGACATTTGAGATAGGCGAATAAGATGGAAGAGCCAAAGCCTGATTTTTCCAACGGCGCGTATCTTTTCCCGCGCATCAACCGCGAGGGCCTCAAGTTCGGCATTCCCGCGCTTGCCGCCGCCGTTGCGCTCCTGGCGCTGTCTTTTATCTTCTGGCGGCTTGGGGTTTTCGTGATTCCGGCGTTCCTCCTCGCATACGGGGTCTTTCTCTTCTTCCGCGATCCAGACCGATATCCGCCGGAGGATCCAAAGGCGATCCTCTCCCCTGCGGACGGGCGCGTGTGCATGGTGTGCGAGTGCGCCATGCCGGATTCGCTTGCCGACCTCGAAGCGACAAAGGGGCGCTCGTATTGGCGTGTCTCCGTGTTCATGAGCGTTTTCAACGTCCATGTGAACCGCATGCCGACTTCCGGCGAAATACTCGAGAAGGAGTACGTCGCGGCCGGCCGCTTCCTCAACGCGTCCCTCGACAAGGCGTCGAAGGAGAACGAGAGGTGCAACTACCTTGTGCGCGCGGAGAACGGGCAGGTCTACGGAATCGTCCAGATAGCCGGTCTCGTCGCGAGGCGCATCGTCCCGCAGGTGAAGAAGGGGCAGCGGCTTGGGCGGACGGAAAGGTTCGGCCTTATACGGTTCGGCAGCCGTCTTGACGTCTACCTGCCAGAGGGCGTGAAGCCCGAAGTGCGCGTAGGCCAGACGATGGTAGCGGGCGAGACGGTCCTTGGGAGGCTTTCATGAGCAGGTTCAGGCTTCGCGGTAGGAGGCGCAGAAGCCGCGAGACAAGGACTGAGCGCATTCCACTGCGGTCAATGGTCCCCAACCTTGTCACGTCCATAGCCGCGTGCGCCGGCATAACTTCCATATCGTTCTCTTCCGAAGGCCGCTTCCTCCCGGCGCTCTGGGCTCTTTTCGTCGCGGCGCTGTGCGACGGCATGGACGGGCGCATAGCGAGGCTTCTCAACGCGTCTTCGAAGCTTGGCGCTGAGCTTGATTCGCTTGCGGACTTCGTGAACTTCGGCGTCGCGCCCGCCCTCTTCATGTATTTCTGGTTTACGGGAGGCCCGGCCCACGTGATCGACGGCCAGCCCGTCAATCCCGTGCTGATCAGGGTTGTCCTCGGCTGTGCGCTCTACTATGCGATGTGCGACTGCTTCCGCCTTGCGAGGTTCAACACAATGCTTGAGCAGGAAACGGCTCCGTTTTGGGCCAACTTCTTTACGGGCGTTCCGGCTCCCGGCGGGTGCTGGATGGTCCTCACGCCCGCGATAACGGCCCTTGCGCTCGACCTCACATGGCAGCCCTCGCCGTATCTCGGCATATTCATGCTCCTTTTCGTGGGCACTCTCATGGCGTCGCGGCTTCCGACAATATCGCTTAAGCATGTCCACATCTCGAAGAAGGCGATGCCTTTTGTGCTTGCGGGCTTTCTTCTTCTTGTGGCGCTCCTCGTTTCCAATTTCTGGCTCACGCTCGGCATAGTCGGTTTCGGATACATCTTGACGATACCCGTTTCCGGGTGGTTCTTCGTGCGTGCGCGCAGGCGCTATGCCGCTAAGCAGGCGGATCAGGCTGGTGCGCTTGATTCCAGCGCGGCGGTTTTGCTATAATTCACACATTCCGCGAGGCTGAGGCGGTGAGTGCCGCCCGACGCGGCGCGGGGTGATAGTCCGGGAAACGGGCAAGTAGGAAGGAATGTAGAATTGAGAATGTAGAATGTAAAATTGTGGTGTCGCGAAGCGACTCACCTTAGTTCTCCATTTTCAATTATCCATTTTACATTTCCCAAAGCTCCGCCGGGCGCTTGTCAATGTAGCATCAACGCTACACGTCGTTCTAGCGAAATACGACCAATATTTCGACGCTGTAAAGTCATCTTTCGGCGTCATAGTGCGAACGGCATGTAAGTGAAGATGCGCCCAACTGGGCGCATTCTCTCTTCTTGTATTCGCACAGGCCTTTGGTCGGGCTTCGCTAGAGTGCATGAACGAGGAGTGCGCTCTTTTTCATGTACAAATAGGGTGTTTGCGACGGTTGTGCGCAGGACGAGAATTTTCCGCATTGAATTCTCGCGCAGAGACGCAGAGGCGCGGAGTTTTCTCGGCAGGGCGGTTTCAATGAAATCGCCGCAAATGGAGGAAACGGCACGGGTATGAGGCGATTGATTTTGTCTTTGGTTGCCGCGCTGTTCCTCGGGGGCTTGGTAATGGGCGACACGACGGCACTCACCGCGGCAAAGAAGGCGAAGAAGGATGAATTTTACACGCAACAAGTAGATATCGAAAACGAGTTGCGTCACTACAAGGCGCACTTCAAGGGCAAGGTGGTTCTCTGCAACTGCGATGATCCGCGCGAAAGCGAGTTCTTCAAATATTTTGTCGAGAACTTCGAGAAGCTGGGATTGAAGAGGCTTATTGCAACGTGCTACAAGTCTCAGAACGTAGACCTCTTCTCGCAGGGCGACTGTGAACGTGCAATCAAGCAGGTGTACGAAGGCGACAAGAACGGCAATATGGTTCTCGACGACGACGAGGTGGGAGTGTTTGAACTCAAGGGAGATGGTGATTTCCGATCCGAAGAATGCGTTGAAATCTTGAAGGAAGCCGATATCGTCGTCACCAATCCGCCGTTCTCGCTATTCCGCGAGTATGTTGCGCAACTCGTGAAGTACGGAAAGAAGTTCCTGATAATCGGAAACCAGAATGCGATTACGTACAAGGAGATATTCCCGCTCTTCAAGGAAAACATGATCTGGCTGGGATTCGGGTTTAGAAGGAATTGCGCACATTTTAAGAGTCGTTATGTTGATATTGCAAGCGATGCTGATCATCGAGACGGAATGATAAGAGTTTCTGGGGTTATGTGGTTCACAAATTTAGACATAGCGAAGCGCCATGAAAAAATGCCTCTATATAAGAAATACTCCCGTATAGAGTTTCCAATGTACGACAACTACGATGCAATTGAGGTTGCTAAATCGGCAGACATTCCATACGACTACGATGGCGTGATGGGTGTTCCGATAACATTCATGGACAAATACAATCCTGAACAGTTTGAAATAGTGGGGGCAACCGAAAGTGAAGGCAAAGGATTCTCGAATGGCCTATGGCTTCCAGACAGCGGTGTTGCTCAGGCAGTAGTCAAGGGCCAACGTGTTTACAAGCGCATCCTCATCCGCCGGAGGTGAACTGATTTCCAATGCATAGGGCGCAGATAGAATTGCTTTCGCTACTGGGAGTTTCGGAGTCTTGGAGATGAGAGATTTCACGTCTCCGAAACTCCAGAGCTCCCTGAGGCGAAAGCAACTAAATCCTGTAAATCTTGTTAATCCTGTCTAAAAAAAGAAAGGCATCCGCACAATGAAGATCGAACTCCACCGTATAACAGTTCGCGACCTGGTCGACGGATACGTCGATGACGAGGAGGCCGGGGTGCGAGGCTATGGCGGCAAGCTCGACATACGCCCCGCATACCAGCGCAACTTCGTCTATAGGGAGAAGGAGCGCAACGCAGTCATATCCACCGTCATGAAGGGCTTCCCGCTCAACGTCATGTACTGGGCTAAGAACCCCGATGGCACGTTCGAGGTGATGGACGGGCAGCAGCGGACGATTTCGCTCT
>Ga0310786_10002682_pt1 | contig 26740 bp, 32 predicted proteins | sample AusTroGonzalo_MG_FD_203881 | JGI IMG/M metagenome (GOLD analysis project Ga0310786, IMG submission 203881) | Bovine rumen microbial communities from tropical cattle in Woodstock, Queensland, Australia - Gonzalo_03 (v2) (version 2) | ecosystem: Host-associated > Mammals > Digestive system >...
GCTTCAGGTCTAAGAAGTCGCCTACGACATCTACGATGTTCGCCGCCTCCTTAATCTTCTGGACCGTTAAATTGTCGATTTTACCCATATTATTAAGATGTAAAGCTAAGCGCGTATGTACGCGCGAGAGACCGCGAACGGGTGTAACCAGCCCTCTCTGACTGCGCCCCTATATAGGCGCAGGTCAGTGGGCTTGTTGCCCCGTGCAGGCTTGGCTTTGGTAAAGTTACTATATATACCTTTAGGTATATAGATTTTTGGTAAAGTTACTTGTTGTGCCAAAAATCATCACCCAAATCCATAGCCTCCTCAAATGGGTCTTTTTTCTCAGGGAAGTATTCAGGATTCAGTATGAATTTGATATGCGTCTGACCCTTGGTCCTTGTCTCCTTTGGCTGCTCAATGATTAAGCGTCTGTTGACCGCTACCTGGATGTCATCATTAAGAGCTGATGAGTTTTTCTGACCGCCTCGGCTCTTGAAGATACTCTTGATCTGCTCCTTTGAAGCAGGCCATGTAATATCCTCGCGTCCGGCATCCAACCAATTCTTGATTGAGTCGATGGCATCGTTCATCTTGGGTGCAGTAGTCAGTTGCTCAGGAACTCCCCACCCCATGATTGGCTGTACTTGGAAGCTCCAATCTGGAACATCGCGGCCACGGGCTTTCATCTGATGCACCGTGAAGGTGGAGGTGCCCGATGACATATTCCTCTCCTTCTTGGTAACAAAGATGTCCGTTACCTTGCGCTCTAACATACTGCCAAGGTGTCCTACCAACTTGTCGGCTCCTGGATTCTGATGCACCAGGCACCAAAGGCTGATATTGTAATAGGTGGCTGCCTGCATACACTTGTAGATAAGGTCTTGGCAGTCTGTGTTGCTATTGAAGTCATTAACAACGTCCAGAAGGCCGTCTATGAAGCAGACCGTAGGTTTGTATTCATACAAGGCCTTCAGAGCTAACTTCCATCTCTCCTTGGCTGAGCTGCTGTTCTTGTCCTCACTTGCGGCCTCGCGGAGCATGATGACTACAAAGTCATCGTAATCCTCACCGACCACCCTCTTGGTCATCGTCAGCACTCGATTCTTCATCGCTATGGTGTTGGACTCCTCCATCTCGGTATCTATGTATAGGACGCGAGGGTTGGGGTTCTCCTCGCTCAGCATATAGTGGAGGCTTCCGAACTCTCCGCTCAGGATGGCCGCTATCATCTGGGCAATGGTCATCGTCTTGCCATTACCCGCTTGCCCTGTAATGGCGTGTATACCACCAAGGGGAGCAAAGCCTATGCCATTCCACGAAAGTGTGTATTTCGGGGCCGTGTAGGGCTTTGCGAAGTCGAGGCGATACTTTGTTACATCTACGCCAAACCATTCGTCCTGTGGCAGGAAATTGGGGATTTCCACACCTTCAGTTATGGCGGGCAGATTGCTATTCTCTTCACTCATATTATATGGCTTGTTTTAGGTGCTTTCTTCTTCTTCTCACAATATTATGGCCGTCCATCTTCAGGCAGTGGCCAAGCCTTAGTTTTTTCTTGCGGTGGCGGATGGCCTCTAATGATCTGTCAAGGATTGCGGCAATATCGGAGATAGGTACATGCTCCTGATGGAGCACTCGCAGGTCGTTATCATCCGCCTGCGTCCAGGGTTTTAATTTTGCGCTCATAGTTCTGTATGTATTATGTGTGAATGTTCAGTGTAATAAAAAAGAGACTATCCTCGCGGACCGTCTCTCTAATGTCTCAACTTAAAATCATGAAAACAACATTACAGCTAATAAAGAAAAATGCACTCTGCATTCTACCTGCGGGCTTGTGACCGCCATCGGCTGCATTACATCTGCCGCTGCTATTCACGGCGGCAGTTATATATTGTCCTACATACCCGCCCTTCACGCTGACTCAGGAATTACCCACTAAGCGTTACTTTCGGGTATCATGCTTGTTGTAGCAATGTGTCAAAGGTCGTTGTGATAGCAGTGACCAGAATGGGCACCCAATCCATTTTCATTGACGTTCGCCTTTCGGCAGGGCTATACGAGATGCTATCTTTTGTTTGTGGAAGGGGCAGGATTCCAACCTGCAATCATTACCGACTGAGCTTACGGAATTTTGTTTTTGCGATTAAACTACCCTCCCAAGGTTGGGGCTTCTGTGTTACCACTTCCGCCCCGAGTTTAGTTCAGTTTAGTTTCAATGGGTAAGGGTTCAGAATGGCGGATCGTCTGGGCCTTCTGGTGCAAATGGAGGAGCAGGAGCCTGAGCTGTCGTTCCTGACTTCTTGGCCTCCTCCTCACGTTCTACCTCCTTGGCCTTGTACTCCGCATAATCCTCTATCTTGTAGGCGGTGAACTTGTTATACCAGCGCCCATTATACTCTGTGGCGTTTGGCTCGAATGATACGATGACGCTTTTGCCGACCATAGCATCGAATGCTGCAATCCTACCTGTGGCACCATCTGACACATCCACCACCATCTTCTTGGGGAACATTCCTACCTCCTCCAAAAGGTACTGAGCCACCTTCCAATGACCATACTGCGAATCGCCCTCGCGTTCATCAGTCTTGCGTAAAAGAATACCTATAAATTGCATGTTATGCGGCTTTAATTTCCTTGTTATATTCCTTCAGCATTACAATGAAGAGGATGGTGCTAAACACGCCGTACACAAATAAATCTGGCCGCTCAATCTTAGTGACCACATAAACCACTGCGCATCCAACTGCTATTGCAGCAAATACACATACAAAAAATAAATTAATAAGTCTTGTCATAATGTTGTTGTATTTATGGTTGTTTGTTGTTTTTAGTTTATTTGCTCCTCCTGTATTGGCATTCAGGCCTTGTAAAGTCTAACTTACACTCTAATATCATTTGATTAATCCTATGCTTTGGGAATGCAGGGTTAGTCTCCTTCTCTTTGCCGTTCTTGTCGATGTAGCGGACAGAGCTTTGAGGTAGCAGATGTCGGTATAGCTTCAGCCATGATTTCGGAATCATCTGGAATGTCTGGCAGAGCTCCTTTGCGCTGATCCATTCCTCATTGTACATAAGGAATGCCTCGCGTGTGGCCTCGTTCACCACCTGTGTAATTTCTCTTTTGAGTGCAGCATCCATGTTTAGGTCAATTATTAAAATTCCTTAATGTTTTAACTCGTTTTCCAAAAAATCGGGGAAATAGCCGTAATTTTGTCGCGCTGTTGTTAGTTGTTAAGGCTCCGCTGAGTCTGACGGCTATTATTACACCCGATTAGTATTTTTATAACTTCTGCGGGCAAAATTAAAACATCTGAGTTATATATGCAACTTATTGGTGTTTTATTTAACATTCTTTAAGGATAAAGGTGTTTTATTGGAGTTAGACTTTATGAATTCTAAGAAAGAAAGGTTACAAGAGGTGTTTGAACACCTGCGCAGGCATAATGGTATATTTTACCAAAAAGATTTGGCCATCGCTATTGGTATTAAGCGCACAAGTTTATGCCTTGCCATGAATGGCAATGAGGCATATCTAACAGATAGTTTATTTAGACGAATATGCAAGGCATATCCTGGCGTGTTCAACATTAACTACCTACTCACGGGAGAAGGCCAACTGCTATTAGAACCTGTGGAGCCACAAAAGGAGGAGCCAAAAAAATCCCCACTCGAACAAGGCCTCGAGAACTTGCTCCAGGTAGCTGCCCAACTCATCAAAGACAACGAAGAGCAACGACGCGAGCTCCACTCCTGCATCCAAGAGCTACGCGAATCCATAGCCATGCTCAATCAGGGCAAGACCTACCAGAAGCCTATCCAGGATAACTATGGAGTAAGTGAATCGACATCAAAGCTAAAAAAGTAAACAGAGTTATTAACAATAAAAAAGTAAAATGTTTACCCATCCTCAAAAATCATGCCTGAATATCAGCACGTTATAAACCATTTTCGAGCCCCATCCGAATCACAACAAAAATGGTGGGAACACCGTATTTATCGGGGTTTTGCGTGGTTGCGCAAAAATGAGGGTAAAACAATGGGTGGACGATTTTGGTCGATTTCGGTCGATTTATGCCATAATGTTTACCCATTGTTTACCCACTCCACTATGGGTGGGTAAACAAAAACAAAAAATCCTATGATTACAACCGCAATTGTTTTTGACCATCGAAACAGAACCAAGAGAGGTAAAGAAGGGCCTCTTGAGATCAGAGTTACCGTTGAGCGCAAGTTATATTACATTAATACGGGTATACGTGTATGTGCGCGTCAATGGTCGTTCGATAAAGTGGTGAACCATCCATGTGCCGACTCTCTGAATGAGCGTCTGGCCATTATCCTTGATTCCGTGATGAAGGACATTAACTTTGCCCTGAAGCACCATACGGAGATAGATATTGCCAGAATCAAGCATCATGCTTGGGGATGCGCGCAGTCGGCCAACTTTATAGATTGGATGAAGGAGGAGATTAAGATTCTGCGAGTGCGCGACATCCGGCACTATGACAACGCGGTGCGCAAGGTGATAGAGTTTGGTGGTATGCAGGATTGGTCGGACGTTACACCAGAGAACATATACAAGTGGGATGCCTGGCTTCGTAAGCTACCAGGGCGCACGAATGGCAAAATATCATCCGGCGGTGTATATAACTACCACAAGTGCATTAAGGCCTTGCTAAGGCGCGCAGAGCGCACAGGATTGCTCGCTGCGAATCCGTACAACAAGCTCAATGGGGAATTTGAACGAGGGGAGCAAGAGAACACCGAATACCTCACCGAGGATGAGATGAAGGCCATCATGGATTTCTCGCCCACACCTGGCACTTGGTTGGCTAAGGCCAGAGACCTTTTCATTTTCCAGATGTGGACGGGAATGTCGTATGCCGATGCGCAGGCCTTCGACATCAAGGCCTATAAGAAAATAAACAATAAATGGCTCATCGTGAATTCTCGCATCAAAACAGGTCAGCCGTTTGTCAATCAGTTGTTGCCGCCTGCTGTGGAGGTTCTGGAGCGGTATGAGATGTCAGTGCCTCGGATAAGCAACCAGGTGTACAACCGAGAGCTGAAGATTGTGGGTGCTGCCTGCGGTCTTAATATCAAATTGCACACGCATCTGGCCAGGCATACCTTCGCAACCTTCATGCTGCGCAATGGCGTGAGGATGGAGAATGTATCAAAGATGCTTGGCCATGCGTCCATCAAGCAGACGCAGCGATATGCCAAGGTTCTTGCCGAGAGTATACAAGAGGAGTTTGACAAGATAGATGATTTGCTGAGGGAGAAAAAATAAACCTCGACGCAACTTGTACATCGAGGTGTTATTCATTTCTTTGCCTCTTTTTGGAGGTACTCTGTGAATGCTGCCATGTCGTCAAGGAGGTCATTCACTTCTTCATCTGATAGCTGCGCCTCGGGCTTGGCGGTCTTGTAGCGGTCGAAGTAGAGCGGCCAGATGTCCTCTGAGGTCTTGTTGTACTTATTTTCGCGGAATGTGAATAAGGTGCAGAACAATATCTCGCGAAGTAGCTGATAGTGCAAAACACCTCGACGGCGGTAGCCTCTTACGATGAGGAGGAGCTCGCTGTACTGCATTTCATAGAGCGTCTCTCTCCTATCTCGTCCAATCTCGCCCACGACGAGCTGAATCAAGCCATGGGCGGTTATGCGTTTTTTTCGCGGTCCTCGGGCTTTTCATCGGTTTCCGGCTTGATAATGGAGGGCATATCATACCATTTCAGACGGAGCTCAATAACGGTGGTAACAAGTACCTCTCTGTCCTTTGGCCCCATATCGTACTGAATGTCATTGGCGGTGATGGGAGGGTCCTCATCGTTGCGCTCATAGGCTGCAACAATAGCGGCCAATGCAAGCGTATCATAGTCGAATGGCTTTGCCTCTGGTGGTACTACCTTCTTGGGCTTGCCCTTCTCATCCCATTCTGTTACGGTGGTGGTGAATACTTCGATGCCCTTGCCAGATAGTTGTTCATAGCCTCGCTCGGCTGCAAGGCAATAACGCATCTTTACTTCTTTTCCACAAATGGTAATAGTCTTTTCTGCAATCATAGTTACTTGGAGTTTGAGTTAAAAAAGCCTGCCCGATGTTCGGGCAGACTTGTGAGAGATTTAGGCTCCTACGGTGTAGTCGCCATAGCCGACCAACTGAGTGGTGTATTCGGCAGCCACTCTGTTCTGGCCGTTCATAGTCAGTGTCTGAATCAATGCCGAACCAGAGCAGATGATCGCACCGGCTGTACGCTGATTGTCGCCGCTTACGTTGGCAATCTTCCACTTCACCGGTGTGCCGGCATCGTAAATTGCCTGAATACCATTCAGGTCTTGTGCCTGCACAGATGATGTGATGACGTCTCCGCCTTCCATAAGAGCGTTGGATGTGATGTCGTACGACAATGTGGTAGGCTCCTGGTACTCCCAATCCAACGGAGTGTCCTTGGTTGAGTTGTTTTCCAGGGCGAGGCTCACATGCAGACTGAGCTTCTTTGCTGCACCAATAACCTTAACAGGAGCTGCGGTGTTGTCGCTGCTCAGGAACAGACGAACGAACTGACCCTTGGTATAACTACCTGGAGCAATCGTCTCAGAAGTAGGTGAGCTTGCCTGTGTAGTCAATGGTCCTGTGCCTGTGAATGTGAGATTCTTCTGAGAATTGGTACGGTCATCAAATTGAAAGGTTCCATCTGTAAGATAGGCCTCACCAACTCTTGCCCAACCAATACCGGATGCGGATTGGTTGTCGCTGACTGCTGTCTGATCCCACATGAGTTGGAATTTCGTTTTGTTCTTGATGGCCGTGAGCATTGCGCCAACGTCTGCAACAGACAGAGACTCTACCTGTACGCTCCAAGATTTAGACAATGTGGTGGGCTTTGCGGCCATGCCAACATCGTCTTTTGTGCTTTGGTCGTCTGTATTGTTATTCTCTGTTATGACGCAGTTTACGGCCATGCCAATCACATGGTACTTTTCGGCTGTTGAGTCCCATGTGAAAATGCGAAAGTTCTGACCTTTAAGTGTTCCCATATTATTACTTGTTAATTACGTCAAGCCGCTGCTCGAAGCCGCCGGTCTCGAAGTTCTGACCAACGGCACCTGCACCGACCTCACCGGCCTTGCATTCGGCAACGATTTCAGCAACCTTCGCCTGCAATTCCTCGCGGCTCTTGGCACTGACTATCACCTTACCGTTCTTCAGCAACTCCTCCACCTGCGGATTCTTAGCTGCGACCTGCTCTGTGTTGTTGTTAACTTGTTTGCTCATCTTCGTAGTTTTTCATCGTTACTTGATAAGTGATTACCTGGAAATAGCAAGGCTTCCTCCAATCCCACGCCACACCGTCAGAGGAGAGAGATTGCAGTTCTGGTGTGTCCTTGCCAGAGGAATAGAGGCCAACGATGTGACTCTCTACGGCCTGGCGCACCATCCTGACAATTCTCTTCACCTCGTTTCGGCTTCGACCTGCAACTTCGACGCTCGCCTGCACTTGGTCCTGACCACTCTCCCATACATTGTCTTTGTTGGGGTCGATGTTCACGAAGCCATCGTCAGTAACGATGATGTTAGGCAGAGGAGTGTTGTCTTTTTCCGATGGAGATACCTCGAAGCCCGTCGATGTAACGCGGCCACCGATTTCTGCCATCAGCGATGTGTCTACCTTGATAGCGTCGTATAAGATTTCGTCAAATTCTTTCATGTTGCATGTCTGTTGTGGTGTAAAGCGCAGGGCTTTGGTTTTTAGGCCTCCACCCTGCGGCCAACTCAGTAACTATGAATGAGTCCTTTACTTGTTCCTCCGACTACTCGGTAGTGGTACTCTCGGTGGTAGTCTCAGTGGTAGTCTCGGTGGTTGTGGTCTCAGGATCGGGGAACACCAACTTCAGCAACTTGAATGCCTGGGGCTTGCCAGAGGTGTTACCGTTAACCTTTGAGCTCAACTCGGAAATCGAGAACGAAGTGTGAACGGTGAGAACGGTGGTGTTACGCTTAGCCACTTCGGCGCTCGTAGCGTCAATCGTTGCGCGGAATTTACCGTGCTGTTGGAAGGCGCAATAGCCCCAGTGACCGATACCGATGAACTCGTCGCCTGAAGGTGCAGGAACACTCTCTCCGTTCAGCGCATAGTTGATGTATGGGCTGACGGTGTAGCTGTGACCAAGGCACTTGCCATCCTGGATGATGGTGCGGTTGCTGTCGGTAGTGCCAGGGATGGCCTTCATGAACTGCAACTTGGTCTCGATGGTCTTAGAGAAGGTGAGCCAAGGATCGCCCTCGAAGCCCTGATCCCACATCGCGGCAATCTTACTGGCGAGGTTTACACCGAAGTTGCTGTCGACGGTGATTTCCTCAACTTGGCAGAGAGCGAATACAGGCTTCAATGCGTGAGATACGGCGCAGTGGCTGTATGCGTACAGAGCTTTGAACTTTGCCAGACCTTTGGTCATCTTGTACTGAGCAAAGCTGTATAAGTCGAAGTCTGCGTTGTCGATGGCGGTGTTAGAGATAGCCAACGCAGCGGCAACCTCTACGGGAGAAGCATTCAACTTGGCGAAGTTGATCTTCTGCTCGCCAATAGGCTCAACCTCACCTGCTACGGTGAACTCTACATCGTCGATGGCATAGGGCCATACCTGATTACCTTCCACGCCTGTGACAATCTTCAGGTCGCCTGGAAGCTCGAGGCCGGGCACCTTAGTGTCGATGAGCTCATGGATGGTCAAGGGGATAGCACCAGAGGCCTCGATGTTACCTTTGGTGTTACCTGTGGCGGGGTTCAGCAGGATGGTGGTGCCGTTGGCGGCAGCACGGTCGTGCAGGTCCTCAGCGAAGGCAACTTTGTCCTCGCGGCACTTCTTGAAGAGCTCGCGGAGCTTCTCGCCATTGGCCTTCTGCTCACGCATCTTAGCTAACTCGTTCTCGTCGAGCAATCCCTGAATCTCGATGTGCAGGCGGTTGTCCTCACGGATGAGGGCATTGTACTCGCGCTCCTCCTCCTCGGTGAAAGAGCGGTTCTCCTTTTTCGCACGCTCGTCGATGGTATCGAGAGCGACCAGAATCTCCTGATGACGGAGCTGGATTTCCTGTTTTGTTCTTTTTGACATAATCACTTAATTAATTAAGGGGTTAATAATTATATCTCTCTTCGATTTTTCTACGCTGAGAGCGGAGGCGCATGGTGGCCAATTCGCGCTGCTTCTTTGCCTCGGCTTCGAGGCGTTCGCGCTCGGCCTTCTGTTCGGGAGTCTCCTCACCGTTGGCAGGGGCATTGCCCTTTTCTCTCTTCAACTGCTCCTCGATGGCCTTCTCCACTGCATCGCCTGCTTCGCGTGCTGCCACCGATGTCTGCTCGTAGGCAGGATGGGTGACGATACTCACGTCATAGAGACCTGTGACGCGTTTCACATGGCGAATCCATACCTCCTTGCCGTCGGCGGTCTTTTCCTCGGTACGCTCGTAGCTGACACCATTCTCGGTGTCCTCGTAGTCGTCTGAGAAGGCAAAGCTCATGCCTGTAATGTCTCCGCGTTTGATGAGCTCGAGGCAGTCGTTGGCGGTAGAGGTCTTGGGCAGATCGCAGCGGCATCCAACCTTATTCTCGCGGAGGTCAATCTCCAAGGTACCTTTGCCGTTATTGCAGCGGCCAAGGATGCAAGACACCGCGTTGGAGTGGTTGGTGTTCAGAACGATGTCAGAGCGGTTGATGAGCTCCTGCGAGATACAACCAGGCTCCATCACCTCGTACACCTCGCGGGTGCTGCTCCACGGGGTCAGATTCACAGAGCGTACACCAAAGAGAATGGGTGTTCCCTCGATGGTGCGACTCTCCTCCTGCCCTTCCTGCGGCTCACGAATCTGGAGTCCGCAGTTTCCAATTGGGATAAATCTTAATTGTTTCATCTTCTTACGATTATTACTTGCTACTTATCGGGCATAGTTACGCTTGGGGTTTACCGATGTGCGAATCCTTGCAGGCTGCGTGGCCAATTCGCGCTCGATACTCTCGATGTCCTTCTTACTTGCTTTCATTTCCGTCTGTATTAGTGGTTGGTCGTCCGCCCACGTTGGCACCCTTCTCCAAGAGAGCTTTCAGTGTCAGCAGGTTGGCTGATGCTATCGGCTCGTCTCCGTTGGCCACTGCGGGCATCTCATGCTCTGCACGAATCTCGTTGATGGTGCGCGCTCCTGTCTGGAGGTTCAGCAGGTCTACCTTTGCCTGACGTTCGGGGTCCATAGCGAGCAATGGCTTCTCGCAGATGTGGATGCGTCGCTCACCGTAGTAGTCGCGGCCAATCAGCTTGCGCGACATTTCCTTCTCCATATCCGCACGGTCGGGGCCGATGGTACGGCCTATGAATTCCATTGTCGCATCCGAGTAGGAGGTGTAGTGGCTGTTGGTGTCGAGCATCAGCAATGGGCGAGGAACACCCCAGAAACGTGCTATGTCGTCGAGGCCAAGGTTCATGTGTTCCAGGAGCTGCATGTCCTGCGATGTCATGCTCACGCTTGTGAAGGCAGTGCCACGCAAGAAGTTGATGTCCTGTCGGTAGACCTCCTGGCTTATCTCCTTGGCGTAGTTCTTACCTGCCGCCTTGCTGAATAGTCCGGCATTCATCGTTCCCTCTATTACCTTCTGCGGTGCCTCATGGATGAAACCTTTGACGCGGCCGCCCTTTGCTGCCGTCTCCAAGGCCTGCGCCTTCTCTGTCTTGATCAGAGAGAGCGTCTCGGCAGCATACTGCAATGTCGGGATTCCCCAGAAGCCGTTGTAGTAGCGGAATGTGTTGGGGAAGTGCATCACGTCGTGCGATGGCACCCCAACCTTGCTGATAATGCCGTAGTTGGTGTAGTACATGACCGTGTAGGTATCGTCCATGTAGTTATAGCCTGCGCACTCGGCCAACCAAAGGTGTACGGGGTCGCCGAACACATCGCGCTCGATGTAGACGAAGCCATTGCCCTGCATCATGCGGTTAATGGTCACTTGCTGCCATAGCGACGGACCATTCATGATGGGGTTCGGCTCCTCCTGGAGGAGGTAGTTCATGCGCTTGCCGAGGCCAACCATCCAAGGCAGATAGTTGCCCTTCTGTCTGTCCTTCTCTTGGTACTGCACGGGCATGAGTCCTATTGTCTTGGCGCGCAGCTCCATTGCACGATATACGGCGGACACCGTGAGGGCTCTGTTAGGTGTCCTCGCGGTAATTATGCGCTCCTCGAATGAGCCGCCCTTCTCGCCTTCATCCTGATTGGATGGAGTCTCCTTTGTCTGGAGGGTCTGCGTTGGTGTTGGGGCCTCACGACGGCGAATCCAATTTAAGAAAAAATTACCCATATCTCTTATTTGCTTTTTAGTTGCGCTTGTGGGAGCGCACCTGTGGGATTACTTCCACAGGGCGCTGTTGGCATCGAGCCACTTCTTCTGGTTGTCCAGGTCGTTCTTCTTCCAACTGCCATGCACGTAGTGTACATAGTAGGAGGTGAGAGACGAGTAGACGAGGGCCACCAATTCGGGCTTAGTCCTTCGGATGTCCTCCAAAATGACTGCGCCGGTGTCGTACCAATTATTGCGGTCGAGCATGTCGGGCAGCAGGCCGAAGGTGCGCTCAGGGTCGAAGTATTTTGCGCCATGAGCCTTCAGCAGTGGCACATTCAGATAGCAGAGCATAGGCAGCAGTCGGTTAATCTCCACCTTGTAGTGAGGCTGTCTGCGCTGCACTGCTCCAACTGCTGCATACTTCTCGTTGAACAGGAAGTTGATGTCCTTGCGGATGAGGATGTCCGAATCCATCAGGACAAAGCCATCTGGCAGGAGGTCAAAAAGTAACTGCACACTCATTTCGTGCTTGGTGCTCGCGTAGTTGGAGCTGAGGCGGACATGCTCCTGCTTGTTCGGGAACTTGGCAAGCTCAGCCTCAAAGTCTATGAGCTGCCCCTTGGTGTTGTCGATGATCTTACAGCCCTTGATGGTGCCCTTCAAAGGACGCTCATCCGAGTTGTCGAGGATGGTAATGTGGATGTCCTCGCCACCATGTTTGCGGATGCTTTTCACGAGAGCTTTTGTCAGCTCTGGAGTGTTGAAATGTACGATTGCGATTTCTTTTTTCATAATTACTTGAGTTATTAGTTAAACGATATAGCAAGTCGATTTTTACTCTTCCACCGCCTCCTGTGTTGTTGTTGGCGTTGTCGTTGTCGTTTCCTCCTCCTGCCTTGCTGCACCGTTCATCTCGGTAGCCACAATCTGAGTGGTATTGGCGTGGCGGTCGGAGTGGAGGCTCTGTATCTGGTAGGTGATGCCCTCGTATTCTATCAGGCTGTTACGGTCAATCTGCGAGGCGTAGCGCGTTCGGATAAGGATGGTGTCCGTATTCTCGAGCGCACATTGCGCCAGAGCCTTCTGCCCCCTATCCCACGTCACGTTGGCGTGCAGGCAGATAGCCTCCTGGAAGTTGGTCCGCTCACCGAATGGAGTGTCCGCAGGGCTTTTCTTGTTCAGCACCTTGATAATGTACTGCATCATGTCACTTGAATATGCCATAGTTGTAGTCTCTTTACAAAGCGAACAAAGCGCAGTAATAGGTTTACTGCGATCTATTCTGATGGCTGCTTACTCTTTTACATCCGGCTCTGCGTCGGGCTCCGGCTCGATGGCTTCGAGGCGGGCGATTTCTGTCTGTGCCGCATTGATGTCATCGCGCCACTGCTGACGCTCTGCAATCTTGTCGGCATACTCCTCCTTGGTGGCTGCGCCCTCTGCTATCTTGGCAGCGATGTAGTCGGTACTTGATAGCCTGGCCTCTCTGTCGAGAATAATTGTCTGCTGAGCATTAATGAGCTCAATGATTTCTGACTTTTTCATTTCCGTTTCAGTTTTAATTTATATTTATCGTTTAATCTCTGGCGAAGTCCGTACTGAGGTTTACTGACTACGTACTGACGGCGTTGGTCCCAATCTAACCACTGCCACCACTCCTCACCGATGGTGGCTTTAAGTTGCATGATGCGGTTGTACGATGTACGGTTCTTCAGTAGTCCTGTGTAGGAGTTTACGGTTGAAATAAAGCGGTCGAGCTCTCTGTACTTCTCGACCTCGGCAAGTTGGTTGTATTCGTGTATTCTGGCGATACATCGAGACCATGTAGCATCATTCAGTATAATGCTCCACGGGCGTATGTGGCTGCCCAAGAATTCAAGACCTTTCCAATGCTGCTGACAATAGAATTTGTGGTCATTCATCATGACGCCTTTTGCGCTGAGCCGTTGGCGCAGTTTGGGCATTAGGCTCAGCGCGTACATCTTGGCATTGTCCGGCACTATCATTACACCGTCGTCCATGAATACCGTGGTGCGAATTCCACATTCGTCATTCAGCCACGCCACCTCGTCATTGATATACAATCCCATTCCTGTCTGTGATGTCATGCGACCAATGGGTACACCTATACCGTCGGGCTTATTTAGGATTGACTTCTCGGGTTTGATATGCCGCTCCCATAGGTATTTAGGCGTGCGTCGCTCATAATGCTTTGCAGGGCAACAATGAATGGTGACCATTGCCAACCATTTCAGGAACGATGGCATCCACTCGCCGTACTGCGCTGATATTTCGTCCTGATAATTCTCAATAACGCGGTCGAATTCATACTCCATGTATGTGCAGTCGGCATTCGGAAAGAATCCCGCTAAGTCCCACTTGATTATCCAGGCCGTCTGCGTGTAACCTTGCGATACCTCGAATATATCCTCTATCACCTGGTTCATGGCCGCTTGCGAGCCCATGCCTTCGCGGTTGTTAAATGTACGAGGGTGCAGCGTCCGCTCGATATACGGCTTAAGAGTGTCACATAATAAATGGTCGGCTAACCGACCAACGAACTCTGTTGCGAATATCTCGCGCCATTTAGGTATAGAAGTAAGGAAGGTGTAGTTGTGGAGTATGCGGAATGTTCTTTCCGTGAGCTCGTGCATCATGCGAACAAGAAGCGGCGACCAATTTACCTCGAAGGCCATCGAATCGCGCCCGTAACGCTTATTTCTCCTGGTGGAGAACATCAGGTCGAGCAACATCGAAAAGAACGATACATCAGTCATAGATAAAAGCGCAATACAGCGAATACAGGTAAAATCGCGACCGCCTGAGACCGGATCGCGTTATTGACGTTGTTGTTGTTGAGATTGCCGTTCCAACCGTTGAAATTCCAAGCGTTGTTGACGTTGTACCTCGTGGCGAACCACCGGTTCGTGCGGGTCGGAGCCGCATCTGTGATTCTGCTATAAATGATAGCCGGGCTCCCTTTCACCTTATTCATGTCTGGCAGCAACCTCTTGCCCGTTTGGGCCGACCGTCTGCTGCTCCTGACGTTTAAGCGACCGTGCCGCATTTCTCCACTTCCTGACACCTTCCTCTATTCGTTCCAACTGCGTAGCGATACTCAGTTTATCCTTATCTGTCAGGAGCCCTTGCACGATGCAAAGCTCAAAGTTTGCCAACAATATACCGAACTCACCAAAGATTTCACGGATGCGTTCTTGTCGCACTTCCTGACATTCCTTTGCAATGGAGAAATGCCGGATAATGTTCTGCGCTGCCTTCTTCATCTCTACCGGCGCACCTTCTATCCGTTCTATCTTCGGCATCCGTTGGATGGCGGGATATAAAATGAGCAATAGATTCTTTGCGTCGGCAAGAATGGAATCTTTGTCGTTGTGCGCCTTATGTCCGCGTGGTTTCTTGTGTTCGTTCATTGTTTGCCTGAAGTACAAGGGCCTCACGTCACGCTTTCGCGATGACGTGAGAGCCTATATTAGGAGTTAATCAATTTCCAGAAGCGCGACCGCCTGAGACCGGAACGCGTTAAGGACGCGGCCGGTGTTGAGAGCGCCGTTCCAACCGTAGAAAATCCAAGCGTAGTTGACGTTGTACCTCGTGGCGAACCACCGGTGCGCGCTATTATTCACTGCGGTAGTTCCCATCTTGGTTATGCTCGGAGCAAGCGTGTTGATACATGCGTCCTTCATTAGCAGGGTTCCTTCCAATACGTCAGGCAGGTGCCAATCGCCAAAGTCGAGACCTGCAACGCCATACGAGCGATTATAGCCGTAGTAGAGAGCGGGGAACTTGTACTTGGTGCCGCCATCCTTGGTGGGCGCAGTCTTTTGTGCGTAAAGTTTGGCCATTGTTGCACCGTCGGGCAGTGAGAAGCATCCATACTTCTGCGGACATACCACAGCGTAGCATTTCTCCAGATACTCCTCGTAGGTCTTGTAGGCAGCACGGAGGTCGGCGCAATACTCTGATGTCTCGAATGCAGACGGGCGCACTGGTTCGCTGTTGCCGGCCTGCGGTCCTACGGGCTCGTTGCTCGATGGTACACGTCCGTTATTGGTGGCCCATGCCTTAGTGCGTGCGATATTCTGCACACCCCAATAGTTAGTGTAGAAGCCTCGCTCGCCGCGCCAATAAGCTGAGCTCTCAGGCATATCGCCCCAGGTGACATGTGCGATGGTGCAGCCAGTTGCGCTGACATTGTAGAAGCGGTAGTCTACGCACTCATCGCATTGGATGATGATCTGAGTGCCATCCGAATCCACCTTGTTTCCGTTCGCATCGGCCAGGTATGCCCACCATGCCTTAGTATCTCCCACCGCTGTGGCCTTAGCTGCTACGGCGGCGGAGATTTCCGCTGCTGAGGTAGCATCAATATTGGTGGATGTGAGCGTCACATCTACGGTAGTGTTGACCGAATAGTCAGGCGACATTCGGAGATTAATTGCCAATGTAGTGCTACTTATCGCAGTGATGGCGTACTGGCATACATCCAACCACTTCATATCGGCAGCATTCTTGTCAATCACACCTACCTTGCGGCCCATGCGCAGATAAACGTAGCCTACGTGTGTCCATGCAGTTGGGATGATGGCTTTCTGAATCCAAGACCCTCCCTTCAGGAATACTATCTTGTTGGCCTCGTCGAGCATTACGAGGTCGCCAACTGCGGGGCTTGTTGTGATGACGTTCACACCGTCAACTATAATCTCGCGTGTAGTCTCTATCATGGAGACCTGACTCTCTATTGTGGGCTTAACCGCTGCATCGTATGCAGCCTTGTTAGCATAAGATTTTATTGCCATAATTTTCTCCTTTCCTATTGTTAGTTAATTAATACCCAATCGCTGATAGAATTGGTCACGCTGAAGGCGGTGTATTCCTTCTTGTTGGTGGTGTCGAGGTACTTCTGCCCTATGAATGCGGGAACATTGGGAGCCGTAGGCGCACCACTGCCATAGACTATCATCGGGTAGTTCTGCACCTTTGGCACATCATCAGAGTTGATGCACACGGCGCGTGTCTCGCCCAGATTCTCCAACTGCGCCTTCAGGCCCTCTATCTCACCGAGGAGCTGTGCGAAGGCCTGCGCGATAACGGCCTGACCAGGAGCACCGATGAAGTTGGTGGCAATGTTCTTGAAGATGCCAAGGCCTACCACCAATGCAATGCCGCCGCTCACCGTTGCCGTGTAACCGCTAACTACCACGGTCATGGCCGTCGGGCAGAGGTAGACGTAGTAGCCGGTGCTTGGCATTGCGGCCACGGCCTGCTTCATCAGAGGCTCGTAGTACGATTCCGTCACCTCGCGTGTGGCAGGCAGTGTGGTGTAGGTCTGACCACCCATCACCCAACCTGTGAGGACGGGAGTATCGCCGGTCTCATCGTACTGCGCGGTATAGATGAGCGCAGGGTTGTAGTCGGCGGTTGCCGTTGCAGGCAGCTCTGGGTAGTCCTGACGGTAGGTGTAGATGTAGTTGATCACCTTGTCGTAGGTGCGAGTAACGATGCGGGCAAAGAGGCTTACATCGGCAGGCACTGCGCTCGCGCTCGGCACTAACAGGATGTCGCCTGCATTCAGGTTTACCTCCTCGCTGATGCCGTAGCCGCTTGCGCTGACCTCCTGACCGTTGACATTCACATACTTTCCGGCGGTAGCCTGCACAAGTGTGATGCTGCGCGTATTGTTGTACTTGCCAAGGCCCTGCTCCAAGAAGAGCACTCTGTTATTCGTGGCGGAGAACTTGTCGTCCACCTGTGTCTTTGTATAGTAAGATGCAAGAGCCTCACTGATGGCAGTGTTCATTTGGCTTGTGGTAGAGTACGAAGTCAGAGCCGCTGCAATAGCGTCTGCCACCTGCTGAGCTGTCTGCTTCTGTGCCAATAGGTTGTCAGTCTGCGTCTTTGTGTAATATGATGTCAACGCACTTGCGATGGCATTGCTTATCTGAGTAGCGAGGTCGGCAGATGTTGGCAGCGCATCCAATTTATTCTTCAGCGCGGTGGTGAAGTCCTCGGTAGATAGCTGCTTGCCGTCCACTTTATTCACCTTCTCTGACAGCATTTGATTGACAACCGCCGATGTGTAGTAATTGGTCAGTGCCGTGGTGATAGCGTCGCTGATGGCCAGATTCACCTCAACCGTCGTGCTATACGGTGCCAGTGCGGTGGCGATGGCGGAGTTCATGCCGGCGGTGTTGGTGTATGAAGTCAGAGCCGCTGCAATAGCGTCTGCCACCTGCTGAGCTGTCTGCTTCGGGATCAGCAGATTATCTACCTGCTGCTTGGTGTAGGTGGTTTCCTTGTCGGCCTTCAGAGCCAATCCCGATGTCACGTCGCTGCTGTTAGCCTTACCGTTAATCTGCGTCTGAAGATATTGGTCAGCATCCTCTCGCGCCAGACGTTCGGCGGCGATGGCTGCATCTGCACTACCTGCGGCATTGAGCTTGGCCTGCACTGAGGCATCCATGTCTGTCTGAGGAATGCCCGAGCCTGGCTTCTGATAAGCCGTTGCACCTGCGGAGGCACCTTCACGAATCTGTTGGAGGTCGCTAATGGTGGGCTGCTTGCCATTCAGAGCGGTTTGCAACTGCTCGTTGTTGGGGAGATTGTCGAGTTTCGACTTCTCGGATGGTGTAAAGTTCTCCTGCGAGAGGCCTTTGCCTTCCTCCTTGTCCTGCTTATTCTCGGCAAGAGCTTCTGCGGCGGCCTCGTTGAGTGGCACTTGGTTCAATAACTCCTGAACCTGCTCGCCTGTCTGTGTTAGTCTGTAATCCATAAAGCTATGAGTTTTATTCGTTAATATTCTGATCCTCGCGCAAGGCGTAGATGTAGCAGTCGTCGCTCGTTATGAATGGGCGGTCATACGCATCTACCAGGCGGGCATACTTGGCCGTTATCTCGCTATCCTCGATGCGCTCGTATGTGACATCGTGGTCGCCACACGCCTTGGGGCAGGCTTGGAACTTGGGGCAAGGAGTCGTCACCACAAAGGCAATGACCTGCTCGTCTGTCTCTGGGCGGACAGCACCAGGCACGTCTGTATCATCGTAATACCATGTACACTTGGCAATGACCTTGCCTACCATGCCGTCTGTGCTGAAGGCGAAGAGGTAGCCGTCGGTACTCTCGTACATCTCGGATTTCTGGATGACCTTTTTGGCTCCCATCAGGCCCCATCGCAGCTCCACCTGGAAGTTGCCATTGGCCATCGAGAAGTCCTCGCGGTCTATGGTGAGCAGGTACTTCACCGTCTCGCCCTGTACTATAATGTCCTTCTCTGTCATAGTTACAAAATCATGAAGGGTTTAATGTTAAAATCGAAAGTGTAGAGCACTTGCACAGCGCGGTCCTTCGTCATAGGCGAGCGATGCTCGTAGCTGTTGTCCACAAGCATGAGTGCTGCATGAATGATGGGAGCAGGCACCTCACCGAATTCCTCCTCGAGGCTCGCCACGCACTCGGCCACCGTCTTGCCTCTGTTCAGCAGTTGCGCAATGCTCATCTCTGCCGAGTTAGCATAGAGCTCGAGCAAAGCATCCTCGCAGTCGTAGTCGAGGCGAGAGTGCTCCTTGATGTACTCGATTGTTAGATATTTCATACGCTTATATATTTTAGTCTACTAATCCAACGAACTTTTAGCTGAGGTTTACTGACAAAAAAAAAGCCCCGAACCTCGCGGCCCAGAGCTTCTCACCTAAAACTAATACCATGAAAAAATAACACTTTCAGTTATGTATGATCGAATGAAGTTAAGTCAATGGGCCTGTGCCTTGGAATTGGAAGGTGCCCTGAATCAGATTGCCGCGTGTGGCCGTTATCTTACACACCTTCATGTATGCGTCGCCCTTAACACCAGTTGACTGCGCATTGCGAGGGCAGAAGGCCAACTTGAACTTCTGCGAAACCATCAGGATGTCTCGCACCTGCGCATCGGCCAATACCAGATAGTTGGTCGTGATGCTCCACGCCGTTCTGCCGTCAATGTATTCCTTTGCTTTGCCTGTGGATGGCGATGAAACCTCGTCCATGTCGCAGTCATACTGAATATCATTGCTCTTGGTGCATCCGATTGGAAGCCACAATCCCTGCTCCTGCTCGTCGGGGAACCAGATATATACTAAAATGTCGTTGCCTGTCATATCTATTCTTCTATTAATGTTAATACCATCTTGTCGTCTCCGAATTCATGCTTGGCGCATTGCAATATATAGTTCGCACCGTTATAGCTGAATCGCGTCAGCGGATTGGCGTGCAGTTGGCTCTCGGCCACCTCTATCTTCATGCGGTGGCGGCACTTTCCGAACACACGCTGCATATTGGTGCAGAGGTAACGCTCGGGCATCATGGGGCTTGTCTGTGTCACGCCCTCGTAATAGCAACCGCCCAGACGTTCATCATTGTTGCGATTTGCGAATAGCTGCCCCTTGCCGAAGAGGTTGCGCGTTCCTGCCGCCATGCCGAGGGTAACGGTCTTGTCGTTCTGGAACATATCCGATGCGATGCCCTCGTATGTCTGCACCGATTTGTTCTTTGGCTGCACCGTTGTGTCGGCATTAAAGCACTTGACGGTGAAGTTGAGGATGTCAAATTGGTGTGGATCGTTCTCGTCTATGTCATCGCGCCAATGCGGGAAGTTCAGGAATCCTACCTCGAGGATGCCCCTGCGCGTCTGGTCATTCTGAATGATGTAGCCCTTGGCATCGGGATAGAGGGCGTTATTCTCGAGGGTTGTCTGATTGTAGATGGCCTTGGTGGTGAGAAAATCCCAATTCTCGGTGAAATATACCTTGAACACGCTCACATTCTGGCTCCATCCTGCTCCCGTCCAATAGAGGTTGCCGAGCTTGACGTACATCCTCACATAGTCGGTGTATCTCAGTTGCACGGGTTGGTTGGGATTCAATCCGATGCGCACACTTCCATACAAGCAGACCTGCGAAGAGCCGGGGATGACCACCTCGTTGAGCGTCCGCATGGCAAGGTAGGTCTGTGCCTCGAGCTGAGCGGTTGTGGTGGGCGTTGTCGGAGTGCCTTGTCGTGCATAGATGCAGGTGTCTTGTTTCAGCTCGAAGCTATTTTTTACCTCGTCGCGCTTGCGGTCCTCGGGGTCGTCTGTTGATGCCACCTTCCACGAATCATAAAAGCAGAGGACATTGAACTTGTCGATGGCCTGAAGGTCTACCGGCTGCTCGAATATGCGGCAGTTGTGCAGGAATAGCTTATGCTGCTGCTGCGGATTGGCCAACCATGCCTCCACGCCCTTGTATCTGCTCTGCCCACCTTGGCGCGGCTGATAGGTTACGACATTAAAGCCCTGATAGGTGAGGTCTTGCAGCATGGGATCGAACACCAGAGGGTTGGAGTTTGCCTCGGCCTCTACCGTAATCTTGCGGTAGCCTTGCAGGTACTCCTCGGTGTGCTTGGTGCTTGCGTAGGACAAGGTGGCAATATCCGTCGGTGATGCAGCCGACTCGGGAGTGGCGTTGCTCAGCTCGGCGGAGAGGTCTGTGAAATCTATCTCGTAATAGTCATGCACCTGCCCTGGGGCAATGAGGTAGATGTCGGTGCCTCTGGTATAGAGCGACCATCCCCAATATTGGCATATCTTCTCCAATACATCAGCGCATGGTGTCTCATCCTCCCACGTTGCCGAATAGTTGTCGAAGGTCGAGCCGGAGCCCATCGTTGGATCTACGTTATCGGAGAAGTTGAACATCGAGATGCGCGCATTCAGATCGGGGAATGCCCAAGTCTGTCCGCCCGTTGTATGCTTCACGTTGGCCGTCAGGTAGAGGTTGTCCCATGTGATATTGTTCAACTTCGAGAACATGGAATAGATTATCTGACCCATCGTGAGGAATGTTCCCATCTGGGTGCCGAAGGAGAGCTTTGTGGCCTTCAGGACCGCGATGGGGCATTGTATGGGAATCTCGATGGTATTGCGGTAGCCGAAGAGGGTACTTGTCAGCACCACAGGCTTTATGAATCCTATCCACACAAGGCTATTGGCCGCCATGATCTGCACTTGGTGGCTCTGTACGTTGGTGGCTATGAGGTCCTGATAGCTGAATGCGTTGCCGTCCAGGTCGGTTGGCTCGTTTACGATGCGTAGGTAGCCACTCTTGCTGCGCAGCGGCTCAAAGTAGTTGTCGCTGTTGTCCTCGTCGATGGTGACGGGGCGCAGCGCAGGCCGCAGCCGTTGTGCAGTGCCGCTGAAGCCGTCCACCAAGATGTTCACCGTGTATTGAACACCTCGCAGGCTGTTGAATGTGAATGTATATTTTGTTGCGTATGCCATAATCTTATAATCCTAAGTATTCGCCTATTGTTACCCCCTTTCGTGATGCGCCGTTCTTGATGAGGAGCACCATTTCGTCTGCTTCGATTCGGGTCTCGCCCTTTACGGCAGGGCCGCCAGAGGATTGGTTAAGCTGTGCGAGGAGATTGCCCTGCTGCGCTCTGTTCAGGACAAGCTCGCCACTATCCAACATTGCAGGCACTTGGTCGCCAGACATCATATTGCCAGGTACGGTGCCATTGAATCCGTTGGCTGCATGGACCACACCACCTGTGTGCAGGAACCAACCGATGATGGGGATAGACTTCAATGCCGATGTGGTGGCGGTGATAGAGCTGAGCGTCTGTATGGCCATCAGTATGGTAGTGATAACCTGCATAACGCCAAGGGTCTTTTGAAATCCTTCGGGAACATCCACACCCAACTGCTGCAATGCGCCTGTGATGGTGCTAATGTTACCCGTGATTTTCTTCAGCGGATTGTCGCCGGCATTCTGTGTGCCATCCTTGTCCTTACTCTTTCCGCTGCTGACGACTCCTGTCTCAAAGTCGAGCTTAATGGGTGCAATGTCCATCTTCGCCAACTCCTCGTTGATAACGTCCTGAATGGCCTGCCAATCAAGGTTGGTGATATAATCCCCAGGATTCTCACCGAATATCTTGTTGAAGAGGGTCTGTGGGTCGAATTGGGCAATGTCGATGCCATTCTTCACGGCTACTTGTAGCAGGTTGGCAAGTGTCTGCGCATCGGCAAGTTGGGCGGTCAGATTCTTATAGAGCTCGCTGCCGAGGTCGGCATTGGCCAGATGGGTGTGCAGACGGCGGATGAAGGCCTCCATGTTATTCTCTGTGTAGGAGAATGCTCCCTTCATCTTGTCGGCATCAATGGATACGTCCACAACCTTGGGCGTGAGGGTAATACCTTCCACGTCACGCAGGGCATCTACGGCAGCCTGCGTGTTGGCGGTAACGGTGATGCTCACATCCTTATCCTCTATGGTGATGCCATCCAATTCGCGGATGGCATCGAGGGCCGATTCTGTGCGCGCCTCCACCTCGTAGGTGACGGGCTCGAACTGCTGAGGCTGCAACCGCTGCACCTCGGCATTGGCTTGGTTGTATTGCTGATAGGCGGCGGTGTAGGCCTTGTAGTCGTTGGCATTGAGGGAAGCGGCCATCTTGTCCTGAGCATCAGACAGACGCTTCTGGGCGTTGGCCAATTCTCGGGCGGATTCCATCGCCTTCTTCTGCTCCTCGATGAGCTTATTCACCGAGCCGCCGAGTTGCACCACCTTGTCGGCCACTGCCTGCTGCTTCTCTTTCAGCCCCGGCACCTCATACATCTGTCGGGCATCGCCCATCGCCTTCCACAGAGCCTCCTCTGCGACCAATTCCTTCTTCTTGGCATCGGTGGCGGAGATGGTGCCGGCCTTCACCTCAAGTGCTGCCTGCTTCAATGCCTGATTATAGTCAGCAATGGCTTGGTCTACCTTGGCCTGCGCCTTCTCGGGGGTGGTCAGCTTCGGAGTGGTGCTGCCGTTGCTGCCATAAGGCTTGTAACCTTCTACGCGGTTTATCTGTCGGTAAGATCGAGCCAACATAGAGTAGTATTCCTGCTCTTTGGCTGTACGATTCTTGATGTTAGTAAGAATGGTCTGATAGAGCTCACCGTCATCCTTGAAGATGCTCCATCCCTTGTATTGCTGATAAGGATTGGTGGTGTTGATATATCGCTTCTGCTCCTCCGACATCATATCGTAGTGCCCTGCTTTGGCAAGGTCAATGGCGGTTTGGCGATTAATCTCCCACTCCTGATATTTCTTGCCGAGGTCTACGTTCTGCTCGAATGTGCCTATCGTTTCGGTGCCGGCAAGGAATTTTTGCTTGCTCATGCTAAGGCGGAGCGATTGCTCGTTGAAGAGTTTGTCTATGGCATCAGTGGCGGCATTGACCTCGTTCTTGGTAAGTCCTGCCAACTCTTTGATAATGTTCTCTACCTGATTGGCTACACGTTCCTTCTGTTCCTTTGTCAGCTTGTCGCCATCCTTCAGTCCTGGTGTTGCCTTTCTGCCGTCTATCGGTGCTATATATCGTCCAGTGCGCAACATGGCCTCGAATCGATTCAACTCGGATTGACGCTTGGCAACTTGCGGGGTCTGTACGTTCTGTGTTGTCTGGAGGCGGTCGATGGCGTTGTAGGCATCCATTGCAGCCTTTGTGATCTGACCGATGCGGTCGAGGAATCCGCCAACGTCGCTTGTGTTAAGCGAGGTGAGGAAAGCCTCGTAGGTGCTTTGGGCGGAGTAGACCGTCCTGTTCCAATCGTCGAGGTTCTGCTCGGACGCAAAGAAGGCATCCTTCGACACCTTCAGGGCACCGACTGCTGCACCGATGGCAGCACCCCATGTGGTGAGGGCCTTAGTGCTAAGGCCAAACTTAGAGGCAAGTTCATCGAGGAGGCTGCCGGAACCCTTGGTGGAGTTTTTCATCTCCTCCAATTCCTTCTTGGTGGAGGTGATGCGGCCTTGCAGCTCATCCAGGCTTGCTGCCATAGCCTTTCCGTAGTCGCTCTGCTTCTGCTCGTTGGTCAGGCTATCGTAGGCTTTGACCACGCTGTTGTAGGCACCCACAAGGTCGCGGAGCTTGTCCTTCACGTTAGTGGCTCCCGACTCTATCTGCCCAAGGGCGCGAGCCTGCTCCACACTCTTCTGAGCGAAGCGGTCGAAGTCCTTTCCTGCCGTAGATAGCGTATTGGTAAGGTTCACAAGGCCCTTCGCGGCATCACGGAGGGCGGAGTCGTATTGCGTGGTCTCTAACTTAAATCTGGTAATTACGTCAACCATAGTATTGAGTCTTAATATAAAATTCCTGCTACGATGTTATCTATGATGTCATCCAACTGCTGTGCAGCGCGCTCTAATTCGCCCTGCGACTTTTGTCCGAACCAATTACGTGCGCCAATGGAGCCGCGACTACCTGTATTAATAGTCTTGCCATACTTCTGGAGGTCACCGCCTCGGCTGCCTCTCTTTACCTCGGTTCTGTCATTGACAGAGGTAAAGCGGATTTTTCTATCGCCTGTTCCGTCATTCAGGAATCGGAGGATGAATCCACGGTCTCTGCCTTGGTAGCTTTGCCTGCGTATGGTCTCCAACGAGCGGAGGCGGCGGTTGCCACCTCTCTGCCCTTCGCGGAGCTTACGCTGTGGCGTGTATTCCTTCAGGGCTCCTGCCTTCCTGGGTTGGAGAATATTGATGTTACCACCGAAGATGCGACGGTAGACTGCGCTGCGGACGGCCAAGTATGCCCTTCTGGGGTCGCTCTGCATCTGGAGGCCTGACCGGGCATCCTGCTGCATCGTCTTGCGGACAGCACTAAGGGTCTGCTTAATCGCCTCATTGATGCGTTTGCGCATCATGGGGTTCTTAGTGGAAGCCTCGCCCATCTTCTTGATGCGCTCCTCCAATCCCTCAACTTCTATAATTCCATTGTCTGCCATACAAAAAAAAAAAAAAAAAAAAAACGCCCCATATGCTGTTACACATATCGGGCGTTTTGGTGCCTAAGGTTTACTATATTTCCGCTTGCCTTTCAAGCTCTTCAATATAATCGTCAAGCTGGTCAAAAAAATGCTCATTGTCTATCGACGTATTAAGCATCACCATCAGACGGTCATGAACTTCCTTTAACACTTGCTTACGTTTATTATTTTTATCCATAATTAAATCTCCTTGGGGTAATTGTTTCAATTCGTCGAATGTGATGTAATACTCGCCAGGATCAACATGATTCTCCAGTGCAATTCTATCCCCGCTTACTGGATAATGGTGAAGCACCAATATATCCTTCAACGGTGATCTGCTATTGATAGCCTTACTTGCCTTATGCCATTTAATCTCCTTTGCCATAATGTGTTATTTTATTACCAAGTCCACTTCTCTACCTATTGCTTTGGCGATGGCGGCGAGGGCATCTATTCCCACGTTATACTTGCCAGCTTCTATGCGGCTGATGTGTGGGGCATCCAGTCCTGCCCTATCTGCCACCTCTGTCAATGTTATCTTTGCCTCTGTCCGTAGGGCCTTAATCCTTTGCCCTATGCGAAGCCTCTCCTGTTGTTTCTGTTCGTCTGTCATATTATTTAGCTTATTTGTTGGGAGGGTTGCCCCTCCCGTTTCCCGTTTAAAAGTTGTAGTCGAAAACCTCGCGTGGCTGCGCCTCGATGGTGAAGTGTCTGCCACCGCATCCGTACCATCTTCCGTCCTTGTGCTTACGGATGGTTTCGAGTCCGTAGCTCTCGTCGCTCTCGTAGTCCCATTCCTGAAGGTCGTTGTCGAAGTGTCCGCAGAAACCGCCAGGTACAAAACTGTCGTGTAATGCCTTCTGTGATTCCTTCTTAATGGTTGCCTTCATGCGGCGAACGATGATCACCTTCTCGCTCTTCTCCTCGATAATCTCGTAGGCGTGTGCATCGGTCCAAAGCCACTCGGTAGCGTACTTCTTATCCTGAAGCATAATCTCGTGGAACTTCATCTGAGCTTCGAGGTCTCGGAGTTGCCCTCGGATGCTGCTCATTGTTCTTATCAGATAAGCGTCGCGGTCTTCGTAAGTGGTACCGCTGTTTCTCCATGCGTTGCTCGCTGACTCGTAAGCACTTGTAAGGGTTGTGAACTCTGCCTTCAGGCTGTTGAGAATCTCGCTGTGGTTTGTCTTCTTTGTCTTCATAATCTTGTCGCCGCTGTTACCCGTTGCCGCCGGTTCTAATTGTTTTGTTTCTTATTTCTGATGCAAAGATACGGCTTTTTGTAACATGATACAACTTTTTGGTCAATTATTTTGTATTTTGTTACAATATTTGGCCGTTTTGTAATCTCCGAGTTTGCAAAATAGCATCTCTATTATCGGTTAGCGGTTATCGGTTAGCGAATAATTTTCAATTTTCAACTTTCAATTTTCAAAAAAAAAGGCTCGCCGCTGCGAGCCGTACAATTAACCTAATATTATACACACAATGCTACTTGTATGATGTTATGCCGCGTCTCACGACGCAAGCATAACCTGGAGTTAAAGACATAGGAATAATAATCCCAAAAGTATTAATATAAGTATCTG
>Ga0310786_10002683_pt1 | contig 26732 bp, 23 predicted proteins | sample AusTroGonzalo_MG_FD_203881 | JGI IMG/M metagenome (GOLD analysis project Ga0310786, IMG submission 203881) | Bovine rumen microbial communities from tropical cattle in Woodstock, Queensland, Australia - Gonzalo_03 (v2) (version 2) | ecosystem: Host-associated > Mammals > Digestive system >...
AGCAGTCCTGCAGGCTGAACTGCACGACGCCGTCGCAGCCTTCTTCGGCGCAAATAAAATCGACCTTTGCCTGGCCGTTCTTACTGGTTTTGTCTTCCGGCATTTTGGATTCCTTGCGGTTGATTCGGGTGGGGGAATTGAGTGTTTTTATCTTATAATATAGCATGCTTTTCTCATTTATGAAAGCTTTTTTTCAGAAAAAGGTGCATTTTTAAAGCAAATGACCGCACCCGGCACGAATACCGGGCACGGCATTTTCGAGAGAAGAAGCCGGTCTATTTTCGCATGATCCGGATCTTGGTGAGCTGCGGCGAAGCCTTGCCGTTCGCGCCGGAGAACACGAGCTTTGCCGAGCCGTCGGCGGCGACCGCATCCGCAGGGACCGGGATCGTCTTCTCGACGCTCTGCCCGCGCTCGGTGTTCACGTCCTCGGAGAAGATCTCTTTGCCGCCGAACACGATCTTCAGTGCAGAGTTGCGCCCGGACATCGTCACGGTCAGCTCCAGCGGCTCGCCGGACGGCAGGTTCGAGACGGTGTATTCGAACGAGGTCCCGGCGGGGGCGAAACGGAACCGGCGGCCGTCCATGCCGGCGCGGGCCTGCGTGTTGCCGGTCACGACCTTATGGTCGATCTCGGACTGCTGGTAGCCGGGGTTGATCTCGTCCACGAGGCGACGGCTGTTGCCCATTTCGAGGCGGACGCGGCTGACGACCGCGGATCCCTCGGCGTCCCACTCGGCCTTGCTGAACCGGTTGAAATACACGGCGTAATGTTCGTCCATGATGTCCATGAGCGGACGGAATTCGAGGTCCTTCGGGAAGATCAGGCCGTTGGATTTGAAGTGCGCGAATCCGTCGGCGGGTGTGAGCTTCGACAGCAGGTCCTCCACATTCTCCGCCACCATCACGGGCGGCGTCTCGTAACTCTGGCCGTCGTTGCGCCACGCGCGGGCTCCGGGGTTCGCCGGATCGGGCGGCACGATGCCCGCAAGCACGAAGGGTCCGTACATGAGGCAGACCGGATCGCCGGGCTTGTCGGTCATGGGTACGGCACGCAGGCTGAAATCGAACCCGATGCTCACGGTGTCCTCGTTCTTCCACGTGCGCTTCACCGCGATGTAGCCGTCCGGGCCCGCCTCGGCGGAAACGGGTTCGCCGTTCACCTTCAGCGTCATGGTCGGGCTCCAGTACGGCTTGCGAATCTTCAGCGTGAAATCGGCGGTGGAATCCTCGCCGGGGAACACCTTCACCGTCACGTCTCTCGCGTACGGGAATCCGCCGGAGACGGAGAGGCGTTTGCGGGGCGTCATGTCGACCCGGTACATGATGCCGTTCGGCGGCGGATACTTCCCGATCACGGTCAGCCACTGGAGGCCATCAAGCGAAACCTCTGCATCCCAGAACTGGTTCAAATAAAGCTCGCCCTTCTTGCCGGACGCGACCAGTTCGCCGTAACGGCCCGGATTCTCAAGCCCGGTGCCGACGCAGCACGTCCAGACGTGTTCGCTGGAGGAGAAGTTCTTCACTGCGACGGACGCGAGCGGCTGGAAATAGCAGTACGCGCCCTCGCGGTCGGTGCGGATCACGGACGACACATGGTTCAGCGTGGCGCGTTCGGCGAAGTCCATGACCGAGGCTTTCGGTTCCCACTCGAAAACGAGCTTGGCGAGCTTCAGCATGTTGTAGCAGTTGCAGGATTCGGTGGTGTGGCTGGAGAGGTGCTTCGCGTCGTCGCCGACGTTGAAGAAATACTCGCCGTCGCCGTGCCCGCCGGTCGCGTAGCTGCGGTGGTTCGCCACGCGGTCGAAGAAGAACTCGGCGATGGTCCGGTATTTCTTGTCGCCTGTGAGCTCGTAGATGCGGCCCATGCCGGTCATTTCCGGGATCATGGTGTTGCCGTGGCGCCCGGTCAGGATGTCCTGTCCGCGGCTCAACGGATCCATCAGTGCCTCGTGGTAGAAATGCTTCATGGCGCATTCGAGGTACTTTTTCTCGCCGGTGTCGGCGGTGAGGTCGGCCAGGACCTCGTCCATGCCGCCGAACTCGCAGGAGAGCATACGCTGGTTGTTTTCCGGCGTGAGCGGAGAGACCGCGGAGATCACGAAGTCGCCGAGCTTCTGCTCCGCCTCAAGCGCCTTCGGATATTCCATGAGGTGGTACACGTCGCGGAGTCCGGCGAAGAGCTTGTGCAGAGAATAGAAGGGCGACCAGATGCCGTTCAGCTTGAAAGGCTGCGCGTCGACTTTATTCTCGCGGAGCTGGGTGAACGTCTTTTTCGGGACGGGAAACGCGTAGCCGTCCGGGTCGGCGGTCTGCATCTTCGCGATCTCGTCCACCACGTACTCAGCCTGTTTCTTCGCCTGCGGGTCCTTCGTAATCGAATACACGTATGCCAGCGCGGAGAGGTAGTGCCCCATGGCGTGCCCGGAGAGTTCACCGTCCTCCCAGCCGTCGTACCGGTCGGCCTTCTTCGGCAGCCCCGCCTGGATGCGGAACGGCTCCAGCAGGCGGTCCGGCTTGATCGTGTAAGCGATGTAGTGGTTGTTGAGCTTCTGGCGTTCGGCGAGCGGTCCGCCCGTGAGCTTCACATATTCGACCGGCACACCCGCGACAGACTTGTATTGTTCGGCTCCGGCGCCCTCCGTTTTCCCCGGGATCGGGAAATCGGCGGCTTCACAGACGATCCCGGCGCAGCAGAGCGCGGCGGCGGACAGAACGAAACGGAATCTTTTCATGCGGCATCCTCATTTTTCAGCCGGGGCGCATGCAGAAAAACATACCCCTGCGTTTGACATCTTCGAAACTACGCGATACTATAGCGCATGAAACGGGCGAATGCAAGAAAGGTGCGGCTGTTTTGCCGTAAATTCTTCCGGCAGCGGGGGAAAAGACGACCGGGGAAAATGTTTTTTTCGGGCGAAGATATGGAACGCATTTGCATTTTCCGTTGTCTAATGCTATAATATTAAGATAACCTTTTCTTTTTGAATAGCAACCATGATGGAGGTTTTGATCCATGAAGCATTTTGAACTGATACTCGCCGCCGCGCTCTGCGGATCGGTCTGCGCGGGAATGGCTGCGAACGCCGCCGATGAAAAACCCGCCAAGGAAACGAAGGAAGCCGCGAAGAAGGCGGGTGTCGTCTGGCTGACCGACCTTGAAGCCGCGAAGAAGCAGGCCGCCGAAGAAAAGAAGCCCATCCTGATGTTCTTCACCGGATCCGACTGGTGCGGCTGGTGCAAAAAGCTCCACGAAGACGTCCTCGACAAGGATGAATTCCAGGATTTCGCGAAGGAAAACGTGATCCTGCTCGAGCTCGATTTCCCGAACTCCATCCCGCAGTCCGACGCTCTCAAGAAGCAGAACAAGGTGCTCGGCGAAAAGTTCAAGGTCAGCGGCTATCCGACCATGGTCCTGGTCGCCTCCGACGGCGAAAAGGAGCTGGACCGCACGGTCGGCTACAGCAAAGACCTGGTCAAGAGCCTGAAGAAAGTCGTGAAAAAGGAGTCCGCCATCGCAAAAAAAAACTCTGGAGAAGGATCCCCTGACACAGTCGGGGAAAAGCTCGCGTGGCTGACCGATTTCGAGGCGGCGAAGAAACAGGCCGCCGCCGACAAGAAGCCGATCCTGATGTTCTTCACCGGCTCCGACTGGTGCATCTGGTGCCAGCGGCTCCATGAGGACGTGCTCGACGAAGACGAATTCAAGGACTTCTCCAAAAAGCTCGTGCTGGTCGAACTTGACTTCCCGCAGGAGAAGCAGCTCCCCGCCGAACTGAAGAAACAGAACGCCGAACTCGCCGAAAAGTTCAAGGTCGACGGCTATCCCTGCACGGTCGTGCTCGCCGCTGACGGGGAAACCGTGATCGGCCGCCTCTCCGGCTATTCCCCGGAATATATCGACAAGATTCAGGACATCCTCGACGGCAAGGGAAAGCCCGTCACGATGGAGGAACTCAAGAAGCAGTTCGACTATCTGCCCGACATGCTCGTGGAGTACGAAGACCTGAAGCTGACGAAGGATGAGCTTCTGCAGGAGATTTTCGACCAGGAACCGACCGCCAGCGACTGCGAACGCATCACGAAGGAGGCAGTCGGCGAGATGATCCAGGCGAACCTCGACAACGCGATCCTGCTCTACCTCGCGCAGAAGGCCGGGTTCAAGCCGTCTCCCCAGCTCGTGAAGGACTCCGTGATGAAGGAGCTCGACGAGCTCCCCGCCGAACAGAGAAAGGAACTTGAGGATGCGTTGAAGGCGCAGGGCGCGTCGCTGGAGGACCAGATTGCGAAACTCGCCGAGATCGAGGCCATCCAGAAACAGACCGCCATGCAGCTCTTCGTGAACAAGCATGCGGAAGATGCCGCGAAGAAGGAGATCGACGAAGAGGCGCTGAAGGACCACTACGAAGCCAACCGCACCCAGTATCCCGGCAGCTACGACGCCGAAAAGGATAAGATCATGGACAACCTTGTGAAAGCAAAGGCCGCGTCCAAGGCGAACGAACTCGACAAGGAGATCGCGAACATCCGTAAGACCGTCAAATACTGGAAACCGGAATAATCTTTCGCCGCATCCGCCGTCCCGCCGATCCGCCAGGACCGAAACTTTCCCGAAAAAAGTCACGTTTCCGGTTTGAAAACGCGGGAATCGGTGCTAATGGTATATATCCGTTTTTTGTGAAAAGGACCGCGGGACGCCCCGTCCGGCGGACTCCGGAAGCAGAACCCCGGCATATCAAACAATCATACAATAACAAACAATAACACAGAACCAGGAGTGAACATGAACATCATGAAATTCACCGGAAAAGCCATCGCGGTCTGCTTCGCGGCAGGCATTGCGGCCGCTGCGCTCAGCGCCTGCGGCGACAAAAAAACCGACGAACCCGCGGCGCAGCCCGGCGGCGAACAGCCCCAGACGCAGACGCAGAACACGGAGATGCAGATCTCTGGGCTTGACGAGATGCCGGACATGAAGCCCGCATCCGAGACTGAGATCCTTGAGATTCTCGCGTTCCTCCCCGATCCCGTCGCGACGGTCTACGGCGAGCCCATCAGCAGAAAAGAAATCATCGACGAACTCGTTTCCCAGGAAGTCCCGGTCGAGATCTACAAGAGCATCGGCGAGGAACGCCTCCGCCAGGCCATGAGCCGTCAGATCGACAACATGATCAAGGACAAGGTCATGCTCAAGCAGGCCGAAAAGGCCGGGTTCAAGCCCTCCGCCGAATTCGTCGCCAAGGAAATGAAGGAAGAATTCGACGAACTCCCGAAGGAAGAGCAGGAAGAGATCGAAGAGGCGCTGAAGATGCGCGATATGACGCTCGAAGAACACATGAAACAGACTTCGCAGGATCCCGAAATCCAGAAGGCCGCCACCCTGTCCAAATTCGTCCATGTCGAATTCCTCGACAAGGCGAAAAAGGATGTCTCCGACGCCGATGTCAAGAAATTCTATGACGAGCACATCAAAGACGTCACGAAGCCTGAAAACGTGACCGTCGCCCACATCCTCATCCAGCCCGACGACGCGAACGACGACGAGGAAGCCGCCGACAAGGAAGCCAAGGCGAAGATCGACGCCATCTACGACGAGCTCCTCAAGGACCCCGAACAGTTCGTCAAGCTCGCCCAGGAAAAGAGCGACTGCCCCTCCGGAAAAGCATCCGAAGGCAAGCTCCCCGCGTTCGACAAGGATGGCATGCTGGTCGACGGAAACGGCGCCATGGACCAGACGTTCGCGACCGCGGCGTTCGGCATCGAAAAGGCCGGACAGATCACGAAGCCCGTCAAGACGCAGTTCGGCTACCACATCATCAAGCTGATCGAAAAGGCTCCGGAAGAAGTCACCCCGCTCGAAAAGGTCAAGGACAAGATCGTCGAGTACCTCGCTGCGGAAAAAGCCCAGAACGACCTCAACAAGATGCTTGAGGACGAAATCGCGAAAAATGCGAAGATCAACGACTTCGCCCCCGCGAAGGAAGCGCCCGCCGCTGAATGATCCGGCACAGACGCTGAATAGCATTCATCGGGACATCCGGTTCATCCGGGTGTCCCGTTTTTTTGTGCCCGGGCTGCAGATGCCTGCCCAACCTTTTCCCTCAAACAGGTCCCAGGTCCCCGTTGAAATATTATCTTGAGGGAAGATATGTCTTATTTTCATCCACAAGACGCAGACTGTTTTGCAGCGTTCAGTCTCTGCCGACCGTACTTCACGCCTTCGGCATGTGCCGCCGGACGGCACGGACCGCCTGTTCAAAGGCTTTGATCTCTTCCGGAAGCGGGATGCGTCCGGAGTAGCGGATGCGTTCGTAGAGCATGACGCACTCGTTCAGGGCCGGATCGTCGAGTTCCTTCGCCCACGCGCCGTAAGTCTGCCACGGTTCGCGCTGGACGCCCGTCTTCCGCCAGACCGCGAGCTGAAGCGAACGCATCATGCGGGCGAGACGGCGGATCTGCTGCGTCAGCGCATAACGTTTGCGGCGTTTGTTCCGCAGGTACATCACGGCCGCCGCCACGAGGGACAACGGCACGAGCAGTTCAAAGACGGAGCGGACAGGATGGGTCTTGACATGGTCGAGCGCCCACTGGTATGAGGTGTCCCACGCCAGGATGATCACCTGCGCCAGATAGCCGCGCCGGAACCAGTAGACCATGTTGTCGTACCGGAACGCGATACGGTCGCGGATGTCGCGGAACCACGATTCCTCCTCGAACCCGGACAGGATATCATCGATTTCCGTGCCGGGCGGCGTCGCCTCCACAAGCACCCATTTCTGTTCGTCATCCAGCCACGCCTCGGCCCACGCATGCAGGTCGAAATTCGTGGCGTAGTAGTAGCCGGCCCGGTTGTAGCGGCTGCAGAAGACGCCGGCGACGTAGCGGGACGGGACGCCGTACAGGCGCAGAAGCAGCGCAGCCGAAGTCGCGAAGAGTTCGCAGTGGCCCATCCTGCGGTAGAACAGGAATCGCAGGAGCGGGCTGTAGTACTCGCCGCGATCCGGGATATAGTCGTCTTTCCGCAGGGAATATACGAAATTCTCCGAGAAGAACTGCACGATCGCGGAAATCCGGGCTCGCGGAGACAGTTCCATGGGGTTCACATCGCCGAAGATCTCATCGGTCAGGACGGCGAGCTGCTCGGACAGCATGGGCGGCAGCCGCAGATACTCCTGCCGCACGGACTGGCCGGGCGCCATGCCGTCAGCCGTCGGCTCCTGGTACGCCGCCGCGGGGTCCGGCCTGTTGACCGTCACGATCACGCCGGTGGACGGGACCCAGTTTTCGGCGATCAGGCCGCCGTCGCGCGTGATGGCTGCGGATTTTGCGTCGAGCGTGACCGAAGTCGCGTTCGCGGGCAGGGGCGTCACGGTGTTGCGGAAATCGGACGCGAAGCGGAATTCGAGGCGTTCCGTGTCGGTGTCGCCGGTGTCCTGGAGCAGGAATGTCAGGACCGTAAGGTTGCGGTCCTCCTCCCGCGTGATTTCAATGATGTCCGTGGTATTCTTCTCATCCGCGACCCAGATGCCGCCATAGTTCCCGTTGAACCCGCGGTAGACATTGCCGCGCAGATACCCCGGCGCGGACGACGCCAGCGCCCGCATGACCACCCGGACCGGAGTATCCAGCTCGAACTGGGGCATCCGGATCGCCATCTCGGAGGGGAACGCATTGCCCTGCCCCGGAGGCGGCGGCTGGAAGATCTGCTGAAGGTGCGACCGCCATTCCCGGAACGTGTTTTCATTCGAAATGAAGTATTGCCTCGCGCCGAAAAACAACGGGATGAGCAGCAGCGCCGCCAGGAAACGGGCCATGCCGACGGAGAACCGGGGGGTCTCGGAGTCGTACCGGGCGTCCGCGGTCAGAAGCAGCAGCATGCCGACACACTGTATGATGGAACAGGCCACGTACGTCGCACGGTAATTCCGCAAAAGCGACGTGGTCCCGGCGAAACTGATGTTTTCGAGCTTGGCAGTGTTGTAGACGTCGCTGCACGCCAGCGTGGACAGCAGGACGATCAGCAGGCACAGCGCCGAGACCTCCCGCGTCCGCATGAACCAGCAGGAAATCGCCGCGGAATACAGCAGGAACGGCAGGAACTGGTGCGACCGCATCAGGTAGTCGGAAAACGTCAGACGGTTGTCCGGTATCTTCACGAACAGGCCGGGCACGACCGCCAGGATACCCGCCGCCAGCAGGGAGTAGATGACCGGGCGGTCGCGCAGGCGGAAACTGCGGTCCTGGAACACGGGAAAGACGACCATCAGCGCGGTCAGGATCAGAATGTGCGGCAGGTCGTATTTCAGGGACAGCAGAAACGCCGGCGGCAGGATCAGCGCACATCGGACCAGCAGACCAAGCTGGCGGCGTTCCGGCGGTTCGTATTCAAACAGGGATTTGACCGTCTTCATAGGGGCAGGTCGCCTCCTTTCAGGACGGTTTCCGGCGTGACCACGCGGAGGTCGTCCGGCAGTTCCGCCGCCGGCACATGTTCCGACACGAGCACGGGCACGATCCGGGAACCGCGGTCGTCCAGGCCGCTGAGGAACGCCTTTGCGGCGGCGTCCCAGCGCATCAGGATCACGAACACCGTACCGGATTTCAGGGCGTCTTCCGCAAGCGCGTCAGCCTGTTTCCCCGCAAATGCATCCCGCACCGACCCGGAAGCAGTGGCGAGCTCGTCCTGCAACGGGTCACAACCGCGGTCGGGCTCGCCGTTCGACGGAAACCGGGTGATCCGGTCGCCGACCGCGAGCAGGTCCACATGATACGATGTCGCAGTCAGCGTCTCCGCGATCGAAGCTGCCAGCGAGACCGCCGCCTCGAACGTCAGGTTTGTGCGGGCCTTCAGCAGGGATTCCGACAGGCTGAACAGAGCGCGCAGCGTTCTGGCGGCCATCCGTGTGCGCGGGACGTAGGTATCCAGAAGGATCGCCGCATGGGAAACGTGTTCCTGCTGGTACTCCTTGATGATCGGAGTGCGGTAGCGTGCCGTGGCCCGCCAGTGGATCTTGCGCGGGGAATCGCCCGGCCGGTACATGCGGCATCCGTAGAAATCCATGCTGTCGCCCGGCCGCGGCACGGAACGTGCGCTCAGGTGAGGCTGGACGCCGCCGTCGCGCGGGAAGAGGTTCCGCAATTCCCGGCTGGCAGGATGCACGATCAGGGACTCTTTGCGGCCGAAAAGGACGGAGTGTTTGAAGAGGTTGAACGGGAAAGAGGACTCCGCGATCCCCTGCGGGATGCTGAACACGCCGCGCCTGAACGGCTTCAGCTCCATGGAGAACGTTTCTTCCGAACGCCCCGGCACACTGCAATACCGGAAGCCATGTACGCGGCGAAGTTCCGGCAATTCGATGTTCGGGTCCAGCAGCAGGTCGGCGGCAAGCAGGCGGCGGAGGTTGCGGATGCGGTAGATCACAGGAAACACGGCACCGCATTTGGCGCGCCGCGGCAAATCGCGTTCGACGGAAAGCCGGGGACGGAAGATCAGCCCGATCGCGAGGTCGGACACCAGAAACACGAGCATGACGATGAAAAGGGGGATCGCAGGACTGTTCAGAGTGAACATGGAGAAGAATGCGAACATGGGGATCACGATGAACAGCAGGCGCATGGGACGGCTGAAAAGGCGTTCATACCACGCCATCGCCCAGAAAAGGAGTTTGAGCGAGGGGGAACGGTAATACTTGAAGACGAAGCCGAGCCCGTGCGACTCGCGCATCCACTGGGGACCGTCCAGAAACCTCCGCCAGAGGTCTTTGACGATACGCAGCGGATTCCGGCTCATGTCGCGGGACTCTTTCTCGGTGGTTCTCTCCCGTCTCAGACGGGAACATGCGTCTTTTTCACGATGGCGGCGACCTGTTCCGAAGCGGAAACACCCGCGTGACGGCTCTTCTGGTTCAGGATCAGCCGGTGCGTCAGGACCGGGTCCGCCAGGAAGGAGACGTCGTCCGGGGTCACAAACGAACGTCCGTTCAGCAGGGCGCGCGCCTGAGCGCAGCGGGCGAGGTCGAGCAGCGCACGGGGACTTGCCCCGAGCGAGAAGCCGTTCTCCGGATCGCGTGTGGCGGCGACAAGCTCGCGGGCATATTCCTGTACGGACTGCTCCATGGTCACGGCGCGCACGGATCTCTGGATCTCCAGCAGTCCGTCGCAGCCGATCACGGGCTCAATGCGGTCCAGCGGATCGTCCTGCCAGCGGTCGTTCAGCATGGCGAGCTCCTCGGCGGGGTCGGGATAGCCGAGCGAAAACTTCATGGCGAAGCGGTCCAGCTGGGCCTCCGGCAGGGGAAACGTGCCGAAATACTCCACCGGGTTCTCCGTGGCGATCACGAGGAACGGCTTCGGCAGATCGTAGCGGACGCCCTCGATCGACACCTGGTGCTCGTTCATGGCCTCCAGCAGCGCGGACTGCGTGCGGGGCGATGCGCGGTTGATCTCGTCGCCGAGCAGGATGTTCGCGAAGACCGGGCCGGGGTAGAATTTGAACTCGCCGGTCTGCTGGTTGAAGACCGAGGACCCGAGGATATCCGACGGCATCATGTCGGAGGTGAACTGGATACGCTTGAAATCCGCCTTCAGTGTCAGGGCCAGCGCCTTCGCCAGCGTGGTCTTGCCCACCCCAGGCACGTCATCCAGCAGCACATGCCCGGCAGCCAGTACCGCGTTCAGCAATAAATCGATCACTTCGTCTTTTCCGCGGATGACCTGTTTCAAACGGGTCCGTATCTGTCCGATCGTCTCCAGGTGGGACGTTTGCTCTGCCATATCTGCACCTCCGTAAAACTGCGGCGAAAACCGGACTGCGCACCGCGCACCGGCGACGTAAAAACAGAAAATATAATACCTCGTTCCGCGAATTTTTCAACCCGGAAAACGAATTTTAACGTTTTTTCTGTTTCTTTTTTAGAAAGAAAGGTTGCATTTTCGCATTTGGAGTCTATTTTATTATTTACGACTCAAACGCTGTAAACATCAGGAACACCCATGAAAAATATCCGTAGGTTACTTGCTCCCGCGGCTCTGTTCTGCGCGGTCATCTTCTGTTGCGGTTATCACAGCTGCGACCACGAGGAGGTCGACCTGTATATGGACCCGGAAAACTGGGAGGAAATGCAACGTCCGCCGAAGAACGTGGTCTCCATCCATGAAGTCATCCGGCACAAGCAGGGCGACAGCATCGAACGCACCGTGGCGTCGTATTTCGGAGACGACGTGACCATCCACTCCATCCAGCTGCTCGACTCCTCCGAGATCAAGAACATCTCCTATATCCCGATCCCCGGCGACCAGGGTTTTTACAATCTCCGCCTCGACTTCACCGAACGCGGACGCATGCTGTGGATCAACCTCAGCGTCCAGCATAAGGGGACCCAGCTGGCATTTGTCATCGACGGCACGGTGTACCGCGGATTTGTCCCGCGGCAGATCGCCGACGATGCGACATCCGTCATCGTGGACGGCCCGTTCGACCAGGCGACCGCAATGGCGCTTCAGAACAACGCGAAATACAACTATTTCAAAATGAGGAAGTGACCACGCCATGTCCGTTTCCAAACACTTCCGCCGGATTCTGCCGCTCTTCATGCTGCTCTTCACCGCAGTCTTCTGCTGCGGCGCAGGCGGGCAGAGCTGCAGCACCGATCAGGTCGACCACATGCTCGACCCGGAGAATTTCGACACGTCCAAACGTCCGCTGGAGGGGCTCATTGAGATCCAGGAGATCATCCTCCTGCGTCGCGGCACCGACAAGGAAGTCATGGCGCCCACGATGTTCGGCGACGACATCTGCCTGAACAAAACCGTCCTGCTGAGTTCCTCGGACATCAAAAAGATCAATGCCATCCCGCTCGAGAAACAGCCGCCCTACTGCAGCCTCGAATTGAAGCTGACCGACCGCGGCAGGCGTCACTGGATCGGCCTCAGCCTCCCGAACAGGGCCACCCATGTGGCGTTCCTCATCGACGGCATCGTCTACCGCACGTTCGTCCCGCGCATCTTCTACGACGACGTCGCCGACTCCATCATCGTGGACGGGCCGTTCGACCCCGCCACGGCAAAGAGACTCGAATCAAACTCGGCACGGAACTTTTTCCATCTCAACTGAGGCATTATGACTACTTCCGGAAACAATACTTGCATCCATACCGTCCGCACATCCCGAACGGCGCTCCGTAATGTCTTCCGCCTCGTTCCGCTTTGTTTCGCGGCGGCATGTCTGATCTCCTGCGGAGGAGACGGCAACATCTTCGACCCCATGAACGTCGACGGGAAAGAAGATGTCTACACGCCCGTCGTCGGGGAGCCCGGCGAATACGGCGTCGTCTCCATTCATGAACTCATCCGTCACAAGCGGGGCGACGAACGGGAATGCGAGATCGGCGCCATGTTCGAGGATGAAGTCATCATCGACAAGAACCCGCTCCTGGACTCCTCCGAAATCATCTCCATCGAGGCCATCGCGATCAACGACCTGCCCGGATTCTACAAACTCCGTTTCCACCTCACGCAGAACGGCGGCAAACTCTGGCGCAAGCTCGCCCTCGCAGACCGCGACAAGACCCCGTCGCTCGCTTTCGTCATCGACGACGTGCTTTACCGCACGATCAAGCCGCGTTTCCTCTACAACGACGAGGACGCCGTGGTCATCGACGGTCCGTTTGACGAGGCCGCCGCGCTGAATCTCGAGGCGAACGCCATCCGCAACTTCATGTATTTCTCACAGCAATAACAACGAAAGGACGCCGGCCATGAAAATCCTGTCCAGCATCAAAGCCGCCGCTTTCACGCTCGCGTTCGCGGCGCTCGCGCCGTCCATCTTCGCAGTTTCCGAAACATACATCCCCTCGAACGCGAAGTTCGCACTCTACATCAATGCAAACAAGGCGGTCAATTCGGCCTCGCTCCAGACTCTCCTCTACAGGGACGGCATCGACCTCGCAAAGAGCCTCGACGACGTGGCAATGGTCCTGGGCGACCTCACCGGCGATGTCTCCTTCTTCCTCACCGAGATCGACCCCGGCGACTTCGAGCATTCGCTCATGGACGTCGTCCTCTACGCCCCCGGCCGCGTGAACGACATCTACAAGCGCCTCGCCGCCCGCGAAGACATCAAGACCGAGGCATCTACCATCCCCGGCGCACGCATCCTGAAAATCCATGTGGTGAACGGAAAGACCGACTCGCTCGCCTTCTTCGAATTCGTCTCCGACGACATCATGCAGTGCCGCCTGGCGATCAACCTCCCCGACACCAAGCCCTATATCTGGACCGTGAACCCGAATACCCCCATGATGGTCACCAGCATGAAGACCAAGGGCGCGATCGTCTCCGCCGCGGTCGACGCCGCCTACGTCCAGGGCAAAATGAAGGCCGAGGAGGAAGCCCATCCGCGCACCGCCGAGGAGAAAAAGACGCAGATCAAGGCCGGGGACGGCTCCATCGAGATCGACGAGGAGGACCCCAGCATCGAGGACATCCGAAACAACCTCAAATCCATTTTCGTCCGCATCACGGAGGGATCCCGCGGCTCCCTCGACGCCGCCATCACGCTCCGCTGCACCTCGGCCGCCATCCGCGACGAGGTCTTCCAGACCGTCGACGGCTTCGTGACCCTCTACACCATGCTCTCCAGCACGTCCTTCGAGATCGGCAAGGACGGCAAACTCATCCAGAAGGGCGGCGGCGCCAACCCGCTCTCCACGCTCAAGCATGAACCGAAAGGCAATGACGCCGTCTTCACGCTGAACCTCTCCGAGGAATTCCTCGACGACATGGCGAAGTCCGCCGCGAAGAACAACAAGAAAAACAGCTCGAAGAAGAAAAACGACAAATGAGCGGGCTTCCGCCTCCGAAAAAACGGAAGATGACACGTTCTCAACGGTTTTTTCCGGTTTTTTCCGGTTTTTATTCTTTTTTCGATTTGAATCCTGAAAAAAATATGCTATCGTATTGTAACGAAGGAGAAATAATGAGTCGGCGCGCGCGCAAAGGCGAATCCGGACAGGTGCTCGCGGAGTATACCGTGATGCTCTTCATGGTCGTGCTCGTCGCCCTCACGCTTTTCCTTCTTATGCGGGTCTTTCTGGAATACGGCTGGCGTATCCTCACGCTGATTGCCTGGGAGCCCTGAACAACGCAACAAAACCTCGAACCAAGGAGTCCTGATATGAAATTCAACAGAAAGCACTACGGAATGAAACGCCGGTCCTCCGGCGGGCAGGCCATCCTGGAGTACATCATCATCATCTCGCTCGTCGCCGCGGCGGCGCTGACCGTGCTCGGTCTCTTCGGTGACCGCATCAAGGGCCTGATCTCCAGCAGTACCAAGGCGATCGGCGGCGAAACCGACGACTCCAACAAGAGCAGTCTGGAACAGCTGCGTGAAACAGGGAACGGCGAAGACCCGATCAGCTTCTGACCGGACTTTTTCCGCCTGATGAACAGACACGGGAAGCGTCTGCACGCCGCCCGTGTCTGGTTATTTTTCAACCAAGGACGTGATCTGTGCGCTGTCTGCCCCGACATTTCCTGAGCCGCAGGGCTAAGGATCCCCGCGGGATCAAGACCGGCTCCGAAGCGGCAAAGCCCGCCACGGGGCACGCGGGGCATTGCACCCGGGCCGGCATGTTCGCACGAAGGAAAGGCGAGCACGGATCCGCAATCCTCGAATCGTTCTTCTCCATGATCCTGCTCGGCATGATCCTCTTCGGCATCCTCCAGCTTTTCCAGCTCGCCGTCGCAGACATGATCACCGACTACGCGGCCTTCCGAGGCGCGCGCTCCGCCGCCGTCGGGTTCCGCGACGAATACGCCATCCGCGAAGCCCTGATCAAATCCGCGCCGGTCTCGGGCGCCATGATCTCCCCGGAACGCGGCGGCTATACCGACTGGAGCGGGGTCGAATCGGAGAAATCGCTTCTGCGCGGTTACATGGAGGGCGACCGCCATGTGGAATACGCCAACTGGGTCGGCGAGGACCGTTACCACATGAACTATCAATGCCCGCATTACGGCGAGCTTCTGATCGGAGGATGCTCCCTCTGCAGCCGCAACAGGAACCACTACGTCAGGGCATCGGCGCAGGGATTCGACCAGTCCATGCGGTTCAAGTTCGAGTTCGTCCACTACCCGCTGAACATCCCGCTGCACGACTGGCTCACAGGACGCGATTCCATCAATATTTCGGGTGAGGTCGAGCTCACGAATCATTCTTCGGCTTATTTGGAGTGACGGCGCATGAAGCAGGACCGGACAGCATTGCGGCGCAGACACGGCGAACAGGGCCAGGTGCTCATCCTGGCGGTCGTCGCGCTCATCCTTGTTATCATCGCCGTCCTGCTGCTGTTCGACGTTCAGACCGTGATCCGGGGCAAGGTCAAGGCACAGAACGGCGTGGACGCCGCCGCGCTGACCGCCGCGGAGTGGCAGAAACACTCGCTGAACCTGATCGGCGAGCTGAACCTGGTGCGGGCGACCGGGACCCTGATCTCCGACCCGTTCTTCGCCAACGGCATTTTGAACAACCCGAATTCGAACGCGGGGGAATTTTTCGCCGACCTCAATCTTCCGACCGCTCAGGAGAATTTCACCCTGTTCCCGGAGAAGGCCGAGTTCTACAATCCTGACGGTTCCCTGAACGTGGAAATGCTGATGAACGAGGTCCTGCGCGTGGAGAAGCAGAAACGCTATCTTGATGCCCTCGACGACCTCGTCTCCCAGCTTCAGACCCGCATCGCGTTCACTGGCCCGCTGATCGGATTCGGCGCGGCGCAGCAGGCGGCGAAGAACAACGGGCTTACGTTCGATTCCGACGCCAGCGAGTTCTACATCAAGTACCTGAACCTGGTCGGAAACGAAGGCGTCTACGAGCACATTACTCCGGTTTTCGTCAAGGACTACGGATGGCGCGGCCCGTATGTCTCCATGCTCAATTCCATCCTCGACTATTCGACGTTCCACAACGATTTCACCGGACACTCCGAAAACCGCGCCTACGGGATCGCCGCCGGAACCAAGTTCAAGTTCGTCGGCATGCCCAGCCTCACGACCAACCCGCCGACCGATCTCTCCAACTACCTCGGAGACAAGCATATCTACGAGATGATCCACGCACGCGACTGGTGCGGACTCGACCGCCTTCTCCGCCTGGATTTCAACGGCAACTGGTGGGGCGACTTCGAGTGCGAGTTCGATGAGAATTTCTCCGGGCAGTCCGAGATCCTTCCCCTGCACATCTCGTTCTCCGACTCGACCGGGACCTATGACAACGCCGAGGAGGCAAACGCGCTCGCCCGCTACGCGAAAAGCGGGAAGAAGCTCTTTTCCGACACGTTCAACCGGGAGCCCCCCTACGAATACACCGTAAGCGACGACGTCGAAACGAACGAGGAACACGACGGAAACAAACACACGTACTACACGTTCACCAACATCACGATCTCCATCAACTCCGCCCTCTTCGAGGAGACCTACAACGACGAGGATGCCGACCGCCGCTACGACCTCCTGCCGCATCTCTCCTGGGCCGTCTACGATGAAGAATGGACCTCATTCGACGACAGCAAGAAGGAATGGGAGGAATACCTGCGGGGACGCTTCAAGAAGGGCATGGATTACCAGTCCGGGGCGCGTGCATACTTCGAGGCGCAGCAGAACACCGTGACCGTCTCCGGCTCCATGGGACGCCCGCGGCACGGTTCCTACGCGCCCGACATCGGACAGGTCTTCGCCTCGGCACAGACGAAAGGCGAAGCGCAGCGCGTCTCCAACACGCTTTACCGGCTGAACAACACAAACACCTTGAACAAGATCGAAACGAACGCGGAGGCAAAGCCCATCGGACGGATCAGGACGGAAGACGGACAGATCCTTCGTCCGTTTGAGGCGGGACGCATGGTCCTGCCCGTCTTTACGGAGACCGCGCTCATCCCGATCGCGCTGGAACCGGTCGACGGCATGTCCATGCTCGACATCGGCTGGATGTATTACCTTACCGAATTCGTCCCGCTCCTTTCCGGCAGCCCGAGCCTTCAGGACGCCTGGCAACGCGCCATGGAGCGCTATCCGAACCATCTCGGTTATTTCTCGTATTATGTGAGCGCGCTCGCCGTGCTCAACGACCCGGATTTCCGCCAGGCCGGACTCGACTGGCTGGATGCGACCGCCGTCTGGGCGAAGGACGAAAACGGCAACCGCTATCCGCTTTACACCAACCGGGAGTACAACTGCACCGGACGCCGCGGCGGTTCCGGAAGCGGAGGCTGGGGCGGAACGAACTTTTCGAACGGAGGCCCGTCCAAGCTGCACTGAGCGGACGCGCCCCACACAGGATATCATTCAAAAAGGAGCATCGCATCATGCCTGAACACCCGTTCAAAACCATTACGGTCGGCCTGCTGGAGGTCAACTGCTGCCTGGTCCAGCTGCCGGGCTCGCGCACGCTGTACATCATCGACCCGGGCGGCGACTGGAAGCTCATCGAAGCCGAATCGAGGTCGTTTGACTACGACGAGGCGGTCATCCTGTTCACACACGCCCACGTCGACCACATCTCCGCCGCGGGAGCCGTCGCGGACGCCCTGAACGTCAAACGCGTCTACCTCAACCCCGCGGACAAGCCCATCTACTACAGCCCCGGCAACACCGTCGGAAACTACATCCCCGCAGCCGAAAACCTCCCCGATACGACCTGGCCGCCCGAAGACCCGCGGATGCTGGTCCTGCCCTGCCCCGGGCACTCCCCCGGCGGCGCGGCCTACTACTTCCCCGAGCTCGACACCGTCTTCTCCGGCGACACGCTTTTCTTCGAATCCATCGGCAGGACCGACCTGCCCGGCGGCAGCGAAAAGCAACTCCTGGACTCGGTTCACAAACAGCTTTTCAACCTGCCCGACGACACAATCGTCATCCCGGGCCACGGACCGTCCACGTCCATCGGATTCGAGAAGAAGAACAACCCCTACGTCTGAGGCGCGTTTCGCCTCAAAAAGCATGCTTATTCCGGCACGGCGTACTTCTCGCGCCAGGCCGCTGCCCGCCGCACCATGTTGTCGCGCAGAAACGAGGCGAAAAAGAAGATGTCGTTGGCATGGAATACGCCTTCGCCCATCTGCGCGCTCGCGTCGTACTGGCTGTCCCCCGGCAGGTCCACGACCAGCGCGCCGCGCCGCAAACGATCGGTATGGGCGCCGTTCAGCAGCGAGGCGCTGAACGTGCCGGCGGGTTCCTTTTCGGACACATAGAAATACGCCTTCTCCTGCGACGCGGACAAAGCGGCGGGCGTGCCGTCCGTTTTCCAGTTCAGCGGGTTGATCACGGCCCCGCCCGGCACGGTGAAGATGTTGTCCCCGGCGTCCTCGGCCTCGGTATTCCAGACCAGGATCACGCCCGTATCGTCCTCGCCCGTCCCGAGGCTGATCTCCCGTCCCTCGAAATCCCGTTCGATCTCGGCGGCGATCTTCTTCGGAAGTCCGGCCAGATAGGCTGCGGCGAAGCCGGATCCGGGGGAGATCTCCGGCGAGGTGCGGATGAGTTCGTACAGGTCGACGGCGCCCTGGCTGTGCCCGATCAGGATATACGGCATGCCGGGCTTGTGCAAGTATTCCATGAAATACTCGAACGCGGTCTTCGTGTCCTCGATCCCGTACTGGAGAAGCGTGCCGTCCAGGTCGGCAGTGAAATCCGTTTCCAGCGCGGTCGAATAGTCCGCCTGCCGGACAAACGGCGCATACAGCTTCAGCGGATGCACGGGATCGGTCAGGAGCCCGAACGTGAGGTCGATGTAGTTTGCGGCTTTCGTCCGGATGCGGTCGAACCTGTGGTCCATCACCGGACGCAGCTTGTTCTGGAACAGCGTCGGATAAATGTAGAAGACCTCGAATTCGGGCAGGACAGAGTCCGATGCGCCCATCCGCACCCAGCTGGAGGAATTGACATAATCGGGAGCAGGCGGGATGACGAGAGACGCGATGATCTCCGTCTTCGGGTCCGTTTGCCCCGGAGCAGGCGTCTCCGCATCTGTCTCCGGACGGGGAGCCGAGCAGGAAACGAGCGCAAAAAATACGAGCAGGAAAACGGGCACGGACGCGCCCCGTATCAGACGGAAGACTTTTGAAGCGGCGTTCATCGTATGGATACCTTCTGGATCAATTGCAAAAACGGATTCGCATTTCGAAAAACGTGGCGAATAATTTACTCCGAAACGGATGAAAAAACAAGGCGGAAAGATTTTTTTTCGTTTTTTTTTGATTTTCGGTTTTCTTTTTCGCGTTCCTTTGCTATATTTTAATGGCAAAGTCATTTTCAACGTCATTCCCCGAAAGGAGTTTTCAAGCATGAAGGCTGTTCCTCTGATCTCCGCTGCGGCGCTCGCCGCCTGCATTGTTTTCACCGCATGCTCCGATTATGTCGGCAAGGAAGCTACGCATCCGCTGTATGCGAAATACTCGACCGCGAAATCCGCGAAATCCTACCGCGAAGCCGCCGAAAGCCTGGAGGAATTCCTCACGATCTGCCCGAAGTCGCCGAAAGCGCACTACGATGCGGCGATGCTCTACAAGGAAAACCTCGAAAACTACCCCGCAGCCATCTACCATCTGCTGAAATATCTTGAGCTCAGCGGCGAAACGCTTTCCAAGCAGGACCAGGCGGACATCCGCGGATATATCCAGGCATGCGAACGCCGGATGTTCGATTCCTACCGGATCCGCAACGACATCAAGCTGGCGGATGAGACCCCGCAGATCGATTCGGCCAAGCTCGCCGCGAAGACAGCTGAGAATGCCGCACTCCGCGATAAACTCCAGAAATACGTCGAAAACGAGAAGGTCATCCTGGCGCAGAACCAGGAGCTCCGCAAGCGCCTCGAAAACGCCTCGAAAGCAACTTCGGCAACGACTGTCAAGTCGAGCCAGACGGCTGCCAGCACCAAGAGCACAGCAGCAACAGCCTCGACCACAGCCGCCGTGAGCTCCGGCAGCGTCCCGTCCTCCACGACCGGCACTCCGGGCACCACGATCACCGGCGAGGATGGTGTCCGTTACTACTATGTGGGGAAGGGCGAAGGACTTCAGGTCATCGCGCAGAAGATGTACGGCAAAGTGTCCATGTGGAAGACCATCCAGGAAGCCAACAATCTCGGCGACAATGCGATCCTGAAGCTCGGACAGAGGCTCGTCATCCCGCCCGTCCAGCAGTAACCGCTGTCAGCATCGAGGAGACACCGCCTCATGAAACGCATCCAGCTCTGGTGCATCGCCGCGCTGTTCCCGTTCCTCGCCGCATGCAACGTCAACCTCATCCCGCCCACCGATTTCACGGGGCCGAGGACGTTTGACCTCGCTTCCCCGGAACCGCTCGAAACGCTGTCCTACATCGTCGACGTCGAATCCTTCTCCAACGAGTGTTCCGGCCGATTCAAAATGGTCTTCCGCGAGGACGCCAGCCAGATCGAAGTCGACGAATACAACCGCTGGTCGATGCCTCCCGGAGCCATGCTCACCAAATATCTTGCGGCACGGTTCGCCGCACAGACCGGCAACCAGGGCCGCGCCGGAAAACCGGTGTTCGTGCTCGACGGCTCGGTGCTGAACTGCGAACTGAACAAGGCAAAAAAGCAGGTCGACCTGATGGTGCATTTCTTCATCATCGAACACGGCAATGATTCGTTTAAGATTACCGGGACCGAGGACTATGCCATCCCGGTCAGAGCGACCACGGCCGAGGCGTTCGCGGACGGCATGAACAAAGCGGCGGCAAAATTCGCCGATCATATCGTGTCCGTCCTGAAAGAAGAACTTGAAAAACGGGCCGCCGAGGCGAAAGCCGCACCGGAACAGAAGTGATCTGCTCCTGCTCCGCGCGCCATTCCCGTTTCACAGCATCCTCCACGGCACGACCATGACCGATCCGGACATCATCCTCTCGCATTTCTATCCGGAGGATACTCCGCTCCGGCGATTGCTTCTGCGCCACAGCACGCAGGTCCGCGACAAAGCCCTCGCCATCCTCGCGAACCCGCTGCGTCCGCCGCTTGAACTCGACGCAGAGCTGGTCTCCGCCGGCGCCATGCTTCACGACATCGGCATCCTCCAATGCCACGCACCGTCCATTCTCTGCGTCGGCACGCGGCCGTACATCGCACACGGCATCATCGGCGCGGAAATGCTCCGGGACTACGGACGCACGCACGGGATCGACCTGGAGCCATTCGCCCGCATCTGCGAACGCCACACCGGGACCGGCATCACGGCGCAGGAGGTCCGCAAACAGAACCTGCCGCTCCCCGAATGCGATTATCTGCCGGAGACCGCGGAGGAAAAGCTCATTTGCCTGGCCGACAAGTTCTTCTCGAAATCCGGCGACATGAAGGAAAAAACCTTCGATGCCGTCCGGCATTCGCTGGAGAAATTCGGCATGGACACGGTGGAGCGGCTTGACGCGCTGTTCCGGCTTTTTGGTCTTGTCTGACCGGCCGCGGGCGCCCGGCACATCGCTTTTCGGTTTTTTCTCCAAAAAAACGCGCTTTTTTTATTAAATCCATTCGATTTTTTTAAAAAGTGTGGTAATGTTTTATGACAACTCAGCCAGGATAACGGCTCGCATGCAGCAGAAGGGAATAAAATGGCTTCGTCAGGACAAACAATCATAACCGGCATTGAATTCGGCACGGACAAGATCTGCGCCATTCACGGCAGGCCGGACCAGAACGGGAATATCGAGGTGCTTTCTTTCGCCTCGCAGCCCAGCAGGAATTCCATCGTCAAGGGCACGATCGTCGACCAGAACGCAGCCCTGAACATCCTCAAATCCGTGCTCGAAGAATCGGAGAAGGGTCTCGGCAAGTTCAGCAGGTCGGAACAGCATGTTTATTTTCTGATCAACGGGATGCACGTCAGCTCGCGTTTCGGCGAGGGGACCGTACTGAATTACAACGGCGACAAAAAGATCCTGCCGACGCATGTGCAGCAGGCGATCGAAAGCGCGAAGAACCTGGCGGTCTCGACCGACCTCATGAACATCCAGATCTATGACTCGTCGTTCCTGCTCGACGACAAGAAACGCACGTTCAATCCGATCGGGTGTCTTGCGGAAAAACTCACCGCAATCATCCACATCGTGTTCGCAGACAGGAAACGCATCGATATGGTCCAGACCATTCTCCGCGAGCTCGGATTCGAATCCGGCTACCCGGTCTTCGTCCCGTTCGCCGATGCATACGGCGTACCGACGCAGGACGAACGCAGCCAGGGTACGCTGATCTTCGACTACGGAGCGGGCGTCTGCTCCTATGTGCTGCTGTACAAGGAGGGCGTCCACATGAGCGGGTCCATTCCGGTCGGCGTAAACAACGTCGCGAACGACCTGTCCGTCGCACTGGAGCTGCCATACGAGTTCTGCCAGAGATTCCTGCGGGAATCCAGGCTGGAGGCGCTCCGAGGCGAGGGCAAGAACTATGTCGAATACAAGGTATCCGCCGGCGGCTCCGAGAAAATCCGCAGGATCCCGCTCGATTCCTTCGAAAAGGTCATCGACCTGCGCCAGCGCGAGACATTCAATCTCCTCAAGAAGGAACTTGAACGCACCGGCATGATCACATACCTCCGCAACGGCGTCGTCATGACAGGCGGCGGTTCCCTGATCGAATCCGCACCCGCCACCATGGCAAATGTCATGAACGTTCCCGTCCGTTGCGGCGAGGCCATGAACGTGACCGGCGCGCTGTCGGCGTTCCGCAGTCCCATGCCGTGCTATTCCGCGATCCTGGGCCTCATCAAGCACGCCGCCGCCCTGGAAGAGGATTCGCCGTCCTCCGGGAACGGCCTGCGCCGCACCATGGTCCACGCCACGGACCAGTTCCTGAAACGCATGAAAGATCTGGGAAAGGCTCTCAAAATATGATGGAACAGAACGCAAACACCCCCGCCGGCCTCTCCCGGGCTCCCATCGGCAACGGAAAAGCGCTCGTCGTCGGGATCGGCGGCTGCGGCATCCGCATCCTCGAATTCCTGCGCGCCAATCCACGCGCAAAATGGCTTGTCACGCTCGCGGTCGACACCGACGGCGGCGTTCTCGCCGGGACCCGCGCCGACGCCGTCATCAACGCCTCGGCGGACTGGAACTCGAAATCCAGCGCCGGCTGCGGCGGAGACATCATCCGCGGCGAACGCGCCGTCTCGCACGAACGCGCCAACCTGAAAGCGCACGTCCGGGGGTTCTCCCTCATGATCGTGACCGGCGGACTCGGCGGCGGCACTGCCACAGGCGGCGTCCGCACGCTCGCCAGTGTCGCCCGTGAAGAGGGCATCCCCACCATCTTCCTGCTCACCACGCCGTTCTCCTTCGAGGCGCATTCCCGCCGCAAGAATGCCGAGGACTGCCTCCAGGAAATCCTTCCCGTCGCCGACGTGGTCCTGACGATGCCGAACGACCTGCTCTTCAGCACGCTCCCGCCCGACACGCCGGCAGAAAGCGCCTTCGCGACTTCCGCGCATGAAATGGCGTCGACCGTCGTCGGGATCTCCTCGGTCCTGCGCTGCCGCGACCTCATCGGGACCGATTTCGCCACCTTTATGCGTGCGCTGCACAAACGCAAGGCGTCCTGCGGCATCGGCGTCGGGTTCGCGGAGGATTCCGACGGCCTCGACCGTTGCGCCCTCGCACTCTCACGCATGCTCGATTCGCCGTTCCTCGGCGGCGGCGAGGCCATGAAACGTGCCGATGCCGCAATCGTCACGCTGACCGGCGGCCCCGACCTGGAGCTGGGCGAATTGAAACGCACCCTCGAGCTCGCCGCGGGCGTCCTGCCGAAGAACGTCGAGCTTCTCTCCGGCGCGAACGTCTGCGACGAGGCTGCCGGCTCCGTCCAGATGACCGCGGTCATTTTCCAGTATGCGCCTGAATCCAAGCCCGCCCCTCTGCCCCGGCGCAAGGTCCCCGCTCCCGTTCCGGCCGTCGCGCTGAACCATGCGGACGAACTCCCGCTGCCATTCTCCGCAGCGTCGGACAATGTCGAGGAGGTGGAACTCGGTCTCCAGAGCTACGACAAGGGCGTCTTCGAAAAACTCCCCTCCGTACGATTCAGCGATGAGGACCTCGATATCCCGACCTACCAGCGCCGCAACATCCGCATCGACAAAGGAAACTGACCCGCCATGTACGATCCCGAACAATACGAAAAGAAAGAGCGGACCGGATTCCATCTCTTCGCCGAGGGCGTGAGCAGGAAAGAAGGCAACCGATACCTTTTCGGTCTGCTCAAATTCATGGCCTCGGTCTTCGGCGTGATCCTGGTCTCCTGCATCGTGCTCCGGTTCCTCATCCTCGGTCCGGTCTCCTGCGCCAGCCTGAATTCAAAAAAGATCGCCCCTCCCATGATCGACGGCGAACTGGCCCTGCGGTACGCGCAGGAAACCTTCGACCTCGGGCCGAAGGTGTTCCGCACCGAAGGCGCGAAAAAGTCCGCGGAATGGATCGTGGAGCAGGCGCAGAAGATACCCGGCTTCGAAAAAGCCGGCCGTGTCCGCATCCCGCCCTCCGCGCATGGCGAATACAACGTCGAGATCATTTTCCCCGGCAAGGAACCGAACTTCGTCATCGTCGGCGCGCACCACGACACCAAACGTCTCTTCAGCGTGCCGGACTTCGCCGGGGCCAACGACGGCGCGTCCGGGGTCGGTGCCCTGCTCGCCATGGCCGCCGCCATCACGGAGTACACACAGAAGGAGCTTCCCCCCTGCACCATCCGCCTTGTCTTCTTCGACGGCGAGGAGGCGCTTTACCAGTACACCGAGACCGACGGCCTGGTCGGCAGCCGTGCCTACGTGGACATGATGAAGCAGGACTACTCCAAACTCAGCTGCCGCGCGATGATCCTGCTGGACATGATCGGCGACAAGGACCTGCATATCGACCTGGCGGGCAACTCCACGCCCGCGCTCGCGAACGTCGTAATATCCGAAGCGGCCGCCGCCGGATACGCCGACAAATTCTCCCTCGGCGAGACCGACATGCTCGACGACCACTACCCGTTCCTTCAGGCAAAGATCCCTGCCGTCGACCTGATCGACTTCAGCTACGGCCCTGAAAACCGCTACTGGCACACCGGGGCCGACACCATGGACAAGATCTCGGCGGAGAGCATCAAGACCGCCGCGGACGTCGCGCTCCGCGCCGTCTGGCGGCTCGCCGAAACCGGATTCGAAGATTTGAAGAAATGAGCACCGATTACTTCCATTGCCGCGAAAGCTTTCTGGCGCTGCCCGGCGTCCGCGAGGTCAGCAACGGGCAGTACCGGTTCGCGTTGGCTCCAGGTCCCACGCAGGACTATCTCGCGGAGCATTTCGCCGAGGTCGACGCCATGATCCGGGACGGGAACCGCGCCAAGGCCTCGGTCACATCCAGCGCCGCCGTCTGTGCGATCCCGGGCGGGGAAAAGATCTTCGTGAAGCGGAACGGCGTCAGCAGCCTGAAATTCGTCGTCCGGTATTTCTTCCTTCCCGCCCGCGTATTCCGCGCCGCGCTTGCCGCCGTCCGCGTCGAGGAAGCCGGCGTCCCGACGCCCCGCGTATTCGCGGTCGGCGAGAAACGGCGCGCTCACTTCCTGCTGGCAGGGTATCTGATCACTGAGGCGATGGATGCCTGCGACCTGATGTCGTACGTCATCGACCGCCCCGACGCCCCCGCCGGGATGCCCGCGGTCATCCGGGAGGCCGCCCGCGTCGCAGCCGCGCTCCACAACCACGGGTTCTACCACGGCGACCTGAAACTCGTCAACCTCTACCGTACGGCCGACGACGCCCCATGCGGAGTCTGGGACCTGGATTCCGCGCAGATCTTCCCCGATGAAGTCCCGCATCCTCTCGTCGTCCGCGAACTCGGACGCATCGTCTCGTCCATCCTGATCTTCGCAGAACAGAACCCGGCGTTCCCGGACGACTTTTTCGACCTGAACCGGATCGTGCAGGACCTGACCGAGGCTTATTCCGCCGCATCGAAAACGGCCGCGCCCGCCGCATCCGAGGTCATGGCAGCCGCACACACGCACTGGCTGAGCAAACGCAAACTCCGGTTCGACTATGGAGGACAAACCTCATGAGCAAGCACATCTTCACGCCGAACGGCAACACGCCGATGTTCGTCAATGCCGATAACGGCAGCCTCAAATTCATCTTTCCCGTCCCCGAGCAGTTCACCATATCCAACGACGACATCCTGCGCATCGACGATTTCTTCGACCCATATATCTCGCCGGACGATGTCCCCGGTTTCTGGTCCGGACTCCGACCGGAGACTACGCAGATGCCGGCGCTCTTCCTGAAAAAACGCGTCTATCCCGTCGGGCTCGGCCTCCGCAACCTCTTCTCCCGCGCCAATCCCTTTCGGCGCGCCGAATGGGCCGCGCTCGCCGCGGACGCCGGGATTTCCACGCCCGCCGTCATGGCCATCGGGATCCGGAAGAAAGGGCTCCTCATCAAATCCGTCTATCTGGTCATGGAGGCCGTTTCCGACGCGGAAGAGGTCACGGACATCCTCTGCCGTCCGAACGCACGTGCACGCCTGGCGCTCTTCATCGAGGACAGCTCGCGCCTCATCGCCGCGCTCCATTCCGCCGAGCTTTTCCACGGCGATTTCAGACTCTCCCATTTCTACTACCGCGGCGCCGTCCTCTCCCTCTGGAATCCGGGCTGGCTGCGCTCCTGGTCCGGCCACCTTTCCGAACGCAGCAT
>Ga0310786_10002684_pt1 | contig 26725 bp, 22 predicted proteins | sample AusTroGonzalo_MG_FD_203881 | JGI IMG/M metagenome (GOLD analysis project Ga0310786, IMG submission 203881) | Bovine rumen microbial communities from tropical cattle in Woodstock, Queensland, Australia - Gonzalo_03 (v2) (version 2) | ecosystem: Host-associated > Mammals > Digestive system >...
CAATACTGGTTGTAGTCTTTCCTTCCCCTGCCGGAGTTGGATTAATGGAAGTAACCAAAATTAATTTACCATTCTTTTTTTCACGGATTTTCTCCCAAACAGACGGCGAAATTTTAGCCTTATATCTACCATATAATTCTATATCTTCCTCTTCTAATCCTAGCTTCCGACCGATTTCCAAAATATTCTTTTTATCTACGCTTTGAGAAATTTCAATGTCCGTCTTCATAAAAGCACTCATTTGATGTCACTACATCGAAAAATATACTATATAATTTGAAAAAACAAAAATTGTAAAAATTGAATAAAATATGTATTAATTTTTTGATTTTTGCATGATATGATGTCGATTGTGTTGATTCGTAATGTAAGAGAGTAGTTTCGATGAAAACTTGGACGAAGACCGATCTTTGTGGTGTGGTGTTCATTCTATTTGGCGTGATTTTCTTAATCTTCTCAGATTCTCAAATTTTAACCGTTTCTTCGATGCTGATTTCAGCTGTAAGTTTGTTATACGGACTTTACGAATCGAAGTATGACTTAGCAAAGTATAGAGATTTGCTTTGCCACTATCAAGCAATTTTATCTGCAAACGCTGACGGATGGATCGCTTGGAATAAAAATCATGAATATATAAACTCATCCAAAAAGTTCAAGGATTACTTCGACTTCAAAGGAAATTCCGATATATTTTTTAAAGATATAATCTCTATCCTTCAACAAAAAGATGCTGAAAACTTATCGGTTGCGTTTAATCAATTAAATAAAAATGGTCAACCATTTGAAGCTGATATTTCCACATTAAATAACAAAAACATAAAGATCTCCGGATCAAAAATGATTATCGGAGGATTGGAAACCGTTGTTCTGTGGTGCCAGAATATCACTGAAACCTTCCACATCATGAGTGATATTGAGGATAATTTACTTTCTGCTCAAAAAGAGATCAGCTCATTGAGAGAAATGTTAGATACTATTCCTATTCAAGTTTGGAGACGCAATAACGGACTGGAGATTACGTATTGTAACAAAAATTATGCAGATTCCTTAAATGTCAGTCCGGAAAAAGTTATATTGAATAACATTCCGTTAATTCCCGGAGCAATATTTGGTCAAGGACATTCGTTGGCCGAAACTGTAAAGAAAACCAAAAAACCTCAAAAAATATCTCAATTTGCTGTCATAGATGGAGTCAGGAAAAAGCTTTCTATCAACGAAACTCCCGCTGCCAATGATGAATTTATCGGATATGCTTTAGACATCACTAAATCAGAAAATCTATCCTCAAACATCGATAAAATAGTCACAGCAAATCATGAGGTTTTGGAGAATCTCTCCACAGCAATAGCTATTTTTGGCGAAGATACGAGATTATCCTTCTTCAACAGTACTTATCAGCGCTTAATGAAACTGGAAGCATCTTGGTTACATTCTAAACCAACATACGGAGAAATTCTTGAGGAAAGACGGAATAATCGGCAAATTCCGGAGCACGCAGACTTTCAGATCTTTAAAAAAGAACAGCTTGCTTTGTTTACATCCATCACCTCACCACAGCAAGAACTGCTTCATCTTCCAAGCGGAAAAAGTTTAAGAATGGTTGTAGCGCCTTATCCATTAGGCGGATTGATATTTATATATGAAGATGTCACTGATTCGCTTGTTCTTCAGCGAAAAAATAATACATTGTTGGCTGTTCAAAAAGAAACTCTGGACCACCTTTATGAAGGAATTATGGTTTATGGAAGCGACAATCGTCTAAAAATAGTAAATCAGTCCTTCCTAAAAATTTGGAATATAAACGACATATCCGTAGATGAATTAAAAGGACGCCATTTATCTGAAATAATGGATATGATGAAATCCGGATTGGATTACGGAGATGATTGGGAAGCTTTCCGAGCTAATGCAATAAGTAATTTTACGGATAGAATTAACAAAACAGGGCAACTTTCCAAAATAGATGATTCCATAATATTATTTACTTATACTCCATTGCCGGATGGCGCCCACATGCATAGCTTCATGGATATCACAGATACCTATAAAGTCGAGCAAGCCATCATGGAGAAGAACGAAATGTTAAAGACTTCTCAAAATCTAAGATTTGAATTGGTTTCAGGAATATCTATTGAACTGAGAGAGCCTTTAAACTCAGTGATTGGTTTTGCAGAACTACTATCGAATCAATATTTTGGAAATTTAAACCAAAAACAATTAGAATACTGCAAATATATCCTCAGTTCATCCAATCAGCTGAACGAATTAATCGGAAATCTTATGGAAATGGTATCTATCGATTTAGAAGAAGAAAAATTGAATATCTCTTCTTTTCCGTTAAAAGAAACTATAGAGGAAGTAATCACCAGCATCTCCAAAAGAGCTCTCGAAAAAAATATCGATATTATAAGAACCTATGATGAAGACAATATTATTTATAATGGAGATAGAATTCGAATTAAACAGGCGATATTTAATGTGTTAATCAATGCGATACAGTTCAGCTCTCTGAACGGAAAAGTTAATCTGAGACTAACGACCGATTCTCAAAATGTGAAGATTATAATTACAGATAATGGAGAGAAATACCGTGATCCAAGTCCAAGTAGAAAAGTTTTTCAGCGGTCTAACAGCAAATCGGTCAATTTTATAAATTCGGATGCGAATAATATAAGTATGCCGTTAGTCAGATCTCTTTTGGAAATGCAGGGAGGATCTTTACATACGGCATTCAACGATACAGAGAGATGTACCAGCATTATTTGTTCTCTACCATTGAGTAATGCATCTATAAGAGATCCAGAAAAAGATTTGTCTTTAGAAATTCTTGATAAAGCAGTAAACTCGTAGCATGGATAAGAAAGATTATTTAGTAAAATCTATAAATTGCGGTTTAGAGTTTACTTCCTGCATCGTCGTAGGAATGTTTATAGGCATTTTTCTTGATAAAAAGTTTCAATGCATTCCTTTGTTTTTGATAATATTTTTGATACTCGGATGTGTTGCCGGGTATTTCAGTTTGATGAGATATATAGAGAAGAACCGATAATTTCCATCACTATATTGCGAATTTTTGAATTTCTCGGCTTACGTATTTCGGAAATTTCGTTCCTAATAAATGCCCTGCTCCTATCGTATAAATTATCTCTACATTGTTTAATTTTCTGAAATTATCTTCGACAATGCTGAATGGAATCACCCAATCATCCAAACTTGAAAGAACTAAATGAGGAATATCAGGAGATTCTATTCCAGAATACAGAAGATCCAAGTCACTCATCAGTAATTCTTGATTTAATTGAGATGGAAGAGACATCATAGGTGCGCCGCACATCGCCATAAAGTTACACAAAGTAACTTTCGGAAAATGAATGTAACTGTTTTTCATAAAATCCAAGTAGAATTTTCTTATACCGCGCATCGGCTCAAAATTTCCGAGATAATTGGAAAATCCTTCTATCGACACTATCTTATTCAAATTAAAAAAATCATATTTTTGATTTAAATCACAAAGTTTATGATATCCCAACGAATGCCCTACCCCTATCAACTTTTTCCCTTGAAAAATTTTCTTCAGATATTTTTCATCGTAATCTTCAGGATTATCGAAATAATTTTCAGAAAGCAAAACATATCCGTAATTCGAAAAATACGGAAGCATTTCGTCCCAATACTTATAGTCCGAACCAAATCCGTTAAAAAACACAAAAAGAAAATCATTTTGCGAATTTTCTGTCGATAATTTGCAAAGCATAGTCATCTCCAAGATTCCATAAAAAAAGACTACTTGATTTAGGTAAAAATACAGTTACTTTTTAAAAATTTTGGGACAAACTTTGGAAATTTGGCAGTGTTCACAGTCCGGTTTCCTGGCCTTGCAAACATACCTTCCGTGTAACACTAGGTAATTACTGATATTTTTCTTATATTTATCAGGAATAACTTTTTCCAAATCTTTTTCAACTTGAATCGGATTATTGCTCGTAGAAATTCCCATTATGTTCGTTAATCTCAACACATGAGTATCCACAGCAATCGTCGGTTGATCGAATAATTCATTTAAAACAACATTTGCGCTCTTTCGACCAACCCCGGGCAATGATTCCAACGCTTCTCGAGAGTTCGGCACACGTCCGTTATATTTTTCTTTTAAAATTTTCAGCAGACCGATTATATTTTTGGCCTTGTTTCGATAAAGCCCAATGGAAGAAATCTCCTTTGCAAGATTTTCTTCTCCTAAGTTCAGAAAATCATCTATTGTATTATATTTTTTGAATAGTCTGTCGGTCACTTTATTTACTTGAACATCTGTAGTCTGAGCAGACATTACGACAGCCATCAAAAACGAATAATCCGAAAAGCTTTTTAACTCACTTTTCGGAAACACTATCGTTTCGGAAAAAATTCGACAAATTTCCTCTATACTATTCTTTGGCATCCAAGAAATCCTTTAGAGAATAAAATCCTTTTTTCTGAGATACCAACCAAAAAGCACATTTCACCGCCCCTGAAGCAAAAACTCTTCGATTAAAGGATCTATGAGAAATTGTTATTTCTTCATCATCCCCTGTAAAACTGCAGATATGATCTCCGGCTACTCCTCCTACTCTTAAAGAAACTATTTGCGGAGCTTTTTTAAGTTGAGACGCCAAAAATAGGGTCGTTCCGGAAGGACTATCCTTTTTCTTATTGTGATGTCGATCAATAATCGAAATATCAAAATCATCTAAAACCTTTTCACTCATTTGAATTAATCGAGACATCAAAAAAATTCCTATACTGAAATTACTCGCATAGAGAATCGGCGTATGTTCTGCATAAGATTCCAGCTTTTTAAAATCTTCATCGCAAAAACCTGTCGTACCACAAACCAAAGGAATTTGATATTTTGCACAATATTCCGCTGCTCGTAATGAAACCTGCGGAACAGAAAAATCTATAACGACAGAACTGTTTTCTATTATATTTTCAAACTCATCTGCGGTTGTACAACTCGATATACCACCAAAAATTTCATCCGATCTCAAAAGCTTCGAGACCTCTTGTCCCATTCTTCCTGTAATTCCAACAATCGATATCTTCATCTTGAACCCTCTTTTATTCTACATTACTATAAGCAGGGTGTGGTTTTAAGTAGTTTTGTGAGGTATTTTATGGGGAGATATCGCAGAAGTATTGGCTTAATGAGTTTATTATACCGCAAAAAATCGAAAGTACGAAGTCCTGTTGCTTACAGAAACAATGAGTTAATAAAGTTTACCTTGTCCTTGATTTTGGCATCATTGTCAGTAAACTTGATGCTCGTCACAGATCGAACAATTCTCGGTCTTTATTCTTTGGATTCAATGAATGCTTCCAGTTTAGGAGGAAATTTTGTTGCAACGGTCAGTTTTATTTTCACCAGTATAGCTCAAATCGCAACTGTGTTTGTGGGGCAATTCAATGGAATAAAAGAATACGATAAAACGGCCCGAGCCCCCTGGCAAATGATTTATCTTGGTCTCATATCTTTCTTATTTTTTATTCCGGTAGCAATATTTTGCGATTGTTTTAACCTTTTCCCTGAATATTTGGAGCAAGAAGGTCTGATTTACACAAGGATATTATTGACTTTTTCCGGATTTCATGTGATTTCTGTAGCGCTTTCGTCTTTTTTTATCGGAAGAAAGCAGAGCTATATTGTGATTTTCACTTTTTTAATCGGAAATATAATAAACGCAATATTAGATTATGTCCTTGTATTCGGAATTAAAGGAATATTTGACCCGATGGGGGCAAAAGGAGCTGCTATTGCCACGGTGATCGTTGGTTTTGTGTTCAATCTCATATTCGCATCCGTATTTTTTAATAAAAATAACAGGGAAGAATGTAATACATTAGACTACAAATTTAGATCGAGTTTATTTTGGGATTGTTTAAAAATCGGCTTCCCTATCTCGTTGGGAAAATTTTTCAATCTCTTAGGTTGGTTTTGTATTATGACCTGTTTTATAAATACCTCGAAAGATCTTGCGACTCTCGAGTCATTTATAATGGGAATTTGGATGGCTTTCATATTTTTCGCCGATGGAACGTCAAAAGCTATTTCCGCTTTGGCCGCCAATTTAATAGGAGAAAGACAGTTAGAAGTCATACAAAATCTTCTAAGAAAATTCCTGACTGCAAACTATATACTGTGCACCGTATATTCAATCCCCTTGGTGTTTTTTCCGGAAATTATGGTAAGTTTTTTGGATAAAGCAGAAGGTGAAATCTATCATTTGATTCCAGACATTCATTTTACCCTTATAAGTCTGTTTGTAATTCTTCTGACTGACGGAACTTTTTACCTTTATTGCGGGGTACTTACTTCAGGTGGAGACACCAAATTCCCTACCTATCTCGAAACTGCAACATTGTGGGGATTGGTTGTAATTCCCGTAGCTGTTATGTATTGGACAAATTCCTTGGTTTCAATAAGACCTGCTTACGTTTTGATCCCTATATCAGGAATAATTAATTGTGGAATCGTGTATATACGCTATAAAAAGCTACTTTGGTACAAACAATTAGTTACAAAAGATACTGAAAATCAATTAATCTAGATTTTTTTGCCACGTTTTGATAGAATTTGTTCGGTAGGTGTTGCAAAGTAAGTGAGTAGCTACTGGATTTTGTGAGAAAATTGAAGATCTGTTGATATCTACTCAAATTTTGCAAAGTAAGAGTATGAGAGGAGAAAAATATGAATTTGTTTGAAAGTATTTATAGTTTATTGGGGTTAGCTTCGACTAATAACAATGTTGTGAGTTTTTCCTGTTCAACGATCGAACTACTGGGTTGGTGCACTGCATGTATTTCCTTAACCGGAGCATTCCTAAATGCACGGCAAAAATGGTACAGCTTTTTGGTATGGATGATTGCCAATATTTCTTGGATTATATATGACATTTATAATGGATGTTACGCTCAGGCTACGCTGTTCTGCGCATATCTTGCAATGAATGTATACGGACTTTATCGTTGGAAATTTAAAAATCCAAAAGCTGATACATTCAGAGAATATTTGGACGAGTCCTTATCCTAAAATTTTATTAATATTTTATTGATATTAATCTTTATAATTATTTATAATCACAACAGCTTGCGAGGGTTGTTGTGGTTTCTTTTTTATCGTTCAACTGCTTTATTTTGTTTTTTGTTATTGTAGATTTTTGGATCGTCTCAAAAAATCAATCTGCAAAAACATACACCATATTAACCATGTTTTGGATAATCGTTGGCCTTTTGTTTTCTGCTTATGTTTATTACTTCAGCCGAAGTTTGGAGTTGTTTTACGAATATTTAAGCGCATATTTCATCGAGAAATCATTAAGTTTGGATAATATTTTTGTGTTTCTTTTGATTTTTTCGAAATTCAATGTGGATTTCAAATATCAGCATAAAGTTTTATTTCTCGGAATTTGGGGAGCTTTATTCTTCAGATATATAATGATCTTCGTTTTAGGAGAATTAATAGATAAATTTCATTTCTTGATTCCGTTATTCGGATTTTTCCTTCTATATACCGGAATTACAGCATTAAAGAAAAAAGATAATTCTGCAGTAAATGTTGAAAAATTTTTTAAGAAATTCTCAAAGCATGTGGAATTAAATCACAAGGGGCACTTTTTTGTAAAGAATCACGACGGAACCTGGAAAATGACCCTACTGATTTTAGTATTGATACTCGTAGAAACCAGTGATATCGTGTTCGCTTTCGACTCAATACCCGCAATTTTTTCCGTAACTTCGAATAAAGACATAATTTATACCTCCAACGCATTCGCTATCATCGGATTACGGTCTTTGTACGGCGTTTTTTCGGAAATTATCAACAGATTATATTACTTAAAACACGCCGTCAGTATAATACTGTGCGCAATTGGAATAAAAATGATTTTAGCAGATGTAATTCATATCGGATCCCTTGAGTCATTATCATTCATAATATTGGTTCTAGTTTGTTCGTATTTAGCGTCCGTAAAGAAAGGAAAAGCATGAATTTTTTTATCGATATAGAACAATTTTTATCGAAAAAGCAACTGAGTTTTCAACAATTCATTCTGCTTGGATTATTTTCATTCTTTGCATTTTTCTCAATTATATTTTCTTTATATGAAGGAAATTATTTTTCTCTGATTTCGATAATCGTAATCGTAATAATCTGTTTATCATTCTCAAATGAGATAAAAAAGATCCAGTCTAAAAACAACTTGGTTTCGTTTCAACGTGATATGATAGCCGGAGGTTTCGACGCTTCTTTTTTCGCTTTCTTTATCTTCGCAGAAAATGGAAAATGTTTGTTCATCAACCGAATTGCTCAAAATTTATTTCCGGGATTTAAAATAAGAAATATCGAAGAGTTTATCTTATGCTTCAGTAAATATCCGCAAGTTGTAGAAGCTATAAAAAGCCTTAAACAATCCGCAGTAGATATGAAACAATCCCATATCGATGTACCTATGGATTTAAAGTCGGATAGTTTCGCCCTTTGGAGAATTTCAACTTCACCTATACCCGATCATCCGGGATTTACTTCTTGGACCATTGTAGATTTAACTCCATCAGTAAATAAAATAGAATCTTTAGAAACTAACGGAGTATTTTTGCTTGATGTATTGAATCATTCAAATCAAGGATATATCTGTTTAAACGAAATAGACGAAATCATTTTCTGTAACAAAACATTTTCATATATTTTGGGTGAAAAAATTCAAAGCATAATAAACAATCCTCTATCAAAATACATCGTAAGGGATAAAAATCCTACGGAAGATGCTCCTACATTTTCTGAAAATGTTCCCATAAAAATAAAATTAAAATCATCTGTAAGTGATAACGTCGAAGTTTTGATAAAACAGATCTTTAAAAATGAGCAAGGGTTACGGATATTCGCCATATCCAGAGACGTTGAACAAAATGATGATTTAATACAAGCTTTGGGCAAAACCAAATTATATTTTGAACACATTTTCGAAGATGCCCCGGTCGGAATAGTCATCACGGACGGCGCGGAAATGATAAGCGAAACAAACAGAACATTTCGTTCTTTAATCGAAAAAGAAGAAGTAAATAAAACTTCTTTCTTAGATTATCTTGTAGATGAAAAGAAGGAAGTTATTCGTGAAAAACTTTATCAACTGGTGAACTCAACCAGTACTTCGATTTCTCCTTTCGAAATAAAGTTTAAAAACCAAGAGTCCAAAACCATAATGATTTATGTTTCAAAATTAGATGAATCCAAAAGGAATAAGGATAATAACGGACTCGTTCTTTACTTCGTCGATGTTACCAAACAAAAAGAATTGCAATCTCAATTCGTACAATCACAAAAAATGCAAGCCGTCGGACAACTCGCCGGAGGTATCGCTCACGATTTCAACAATTTGCTTACCGCAATGATTGGATACTGCGATTTACTTCTCGAAAAATATCTCCCATCCGATCAGTCATTTAGTGATATAATTCAAATCAAGCAAAATGCGAACAGAGCATCCAATTTAGTCAGACAGTTATTAGCGTTCTCGAGACAACAAACTATGCAACCGAAGATTCTGAGTGTTACCGATATGCTCAGCGAATTATCCGCTCTACTGAAACGCCTGTTGGGAGCTAAAATAGAATTAAAAGTAATACATAGTCGCGAAGTCGGATATATAAAGGTTGATCAAATCCAATTTGAACAAGTCATAATCAATCTGGCAGTAAATGCTCGAGACGCGATGAAAAATGGCGGAACTTTATCCATAACGAGCCAAGTCTATACAACAAAAGAAGCGAAACTTTTGCGAGGAAGTTCCATGCCTCCAGGAAAATACGTTTTAATCGAAATTACGGACACCGGAACCGGTATTGAAGAAAAACTTTTGAACAGAATTTTTGATCCTTTCTTCTCAACAAAAGAAAAAGGGCACGGCACCGGACTTGGATTATCCACCGTGTACGGAATCGTAGATCAGACAGGAGGATTCATTTCCGTAGAGAGTGAAATAGGCGTCGGTACAAAATTCAGTTTGTATTTCCCGATGATTTCTGCAGAAGATGTATCCACGCAAGCATCGAAAGAAACTTCAAACGAAAAGAAAAACGCGGATCTTACCGGAACTGGAACTATTTTGTTAGTTGAAGATGAAGATGCAGTAAGAATGTTTAGCTCTCGAGCTCTGCGAGATAAAGGTTACAGAATAATAGAAGCATCCAATGGAGAATCTGCTCTTGAATTTATTCAAAAGAATGCAACCACTATTGATCTGGTAATTACAGATGTTGTTATGCCGAAAATGGATGGTCCTACCCTTATGGAACATATAAAAAAGCTAAATCCAAAAATGAAGATTATATTTATATCAGGATACACCGAAGACAGTTTCAGAAATTCGCTAGCGAACGATACCCAAGTACACTTCCTCTCAAAGCCATTTAATCTGAAAGAATTGGCTGGAAAGGTAAAAGAGGTCATGGGAGGCTAAGTTCGTGGGTTATTTCTTAAATTCGTATGTATTTATCAAGGAATATAGTATATACTGAACTTATATTTCGGCTTGAGGATACTGTCTTGGATATGAAGGATTTTCTTCTCCAGAAGGGGTTAGTTCGCACCTTTTTCCGCAAGCTGAAAGACATAAAAATATAAGTAGTATATGGACATATTTCATGAGCATGCTCTCTAAATCTTTTTTTAAGAAGTATATAGGTTTTCTGTTCGGTTTAATAGTCTCTTCACTAATTCACAGTGATTGTTTTGCGGATGATGTTCCGACAGAAAAAGAAAGTATAATATCAAAAATTTTTCAAACTCTTTCCAAGCCGTTTGAGGGTTATCCCGGATATTGGGAACAATTAAGTGATTTTGATATTACACTTACTAACGTCGAAACGAATGAAGAATTTCCATCTGAAACGTTTTCTTTGAAAAGTTTAAAAAAGAATGTTGTTATTCTGTTTTTCACGACTACTTGGTGTCCAAATTGCGTGAAAGTTTTTCAGGATTTGGATAATCTGTCTCGCAAGTTATCGGATAAGAAACTATCAAATGTGAAAATTATTACCGTAGTACTCGGAATGGACGACGACGCCTCCATAAAAAGTTATTATGAAACTAACGAAATCAAATCGTTACGTAGATTCAAATCTATATCGCCTTCGTTCTTCAACGTTATTAGAGCTGTTCCAACTTGTTTTGTTTTTAACAAGGAATCAACTCCGGTGTGGGGATTTTCGGGAATAGCGAATTACGGATCTTTAGAATTTTTGAATTTTATTGAGGATTTATCAAAGGAAGAAACAAAATGATTGAATGGAGAGGAACGACTATACTTTCGGTTCGAAAGGACAATCAGGTTGTAATCGCCGGAGATGGTCAGGTTACGATGGGAAACAGCGTGGTAAAAGCAAACGCGACAAAGGTACGATTCCTGTCCACGGAAAATGTTTTGGTCGGATTCGCAGGAGCTACCGCGGACGCGTTCACTTTACGAGAAAGATTGGAAGAAAAATTGGCGCAATATCCCGGACAGTTATCCAGGGCTTGCGTATCCCTTGCGAAAGATTGGCGTACCGATAAATATTTGCGAAAACTGGAAGCTATGATGGCTGTCGCAGATAAAGATCACTCTTTCATTCTCAGCGGAATGGGAGATGTGTTGGAACCGTCTGATGGAATTATCGGTATTGGATCCGGCGGAAATTACGCTCTTGCCGCTGCACGGGCACTAATAGATATGCCTTTAACTGCGGAAGAAATCGCAAGAAAAGCCATGAAAATCGCAGGAGATCTCTGTATATACACAAATCATTCGGTAGTTCTGGAAAAAATTGAAATAACAAAGGAATAAAAAAATGATACCTTTAACACCTTCGCAAATCGTAACGGAGTTAGATCGTTTTATCGTCGGACATAAGGAAGCGAAAAAAGCTGTAGCAATTGCTCTTCGAAATCGTTGGAGAAGGCAGCAGGTTCCAAGTCCTTTAAAAGAAGAGATTTTACCGAAAAACATCCTCATGATGGGACCTACCGGTGTCGGTAAAACCGAAATTGCGCGAAGATTAGCCCGTCTCGCGGATGCTCCGTTTATAAAGGTCGAAGCAACAAAATTTACTGAAGTTGGATATGTTGGACGAGATGTTGAACAAATTATCCGTGATCTGGTTGAAATCGCGATCTTTCGAACAAAAGAAAAAAATAAAGCTCTTGTCGAAGAAAAAGCAAGAATTCAAACAGAAGAACGTATTCTGGACGCTTTGGTAGGTGAACAAGCTACTCCTGAAACACGCGAGAAATTCCGACAATTATTGCAATCTAATAAACTAGAAGATAAAGAAGTTGAAATTAATGTTGTTGATAATGCTTCATTTGGTAATTCTTTCGAAATTCCCGGAATGCCGGGTACCCACGTGGGGATGATGAATCTATCTGAGATGATGAATAATGCTCTAGGAATTAATAAAACAAAATTGCGAAAAGTCACCGTGAAAGAAGCTCGGAAACTATTAAGTGTTGAAGAAAGCGACAAGTTGATCGATAAAGAAAAGATAATCAAGGAAGCAATTTTTGCTGTTGAACAGAACGGAATTGTTTTTATTGATGAAATAGATAAGATTTGCGCGAAAAACTCGCATGGCGCAGACGTCAGCAGAGAAGGAGTACAAAGAGATCTTCTCCCTCTGATTGAAGGATGCTCTGTAACAACAAAATACGGAACAGTAAAAACGGATTACATTCTTTTTATCGCTTCGGGAGCCTTTCACGTATCAAAGCCATCAGACCTTCTTCCGGAATTACAAGGACGTCTTCCAATACGAGTTGAGTTGAAAAATTTAACCGAAGAAGATTTCGTTAGAATCTTAAAGGATACTGATAGCAGCCTTATCAAACAGTATGATGCCCTTCTAAAGGTTGAAGGAGTACAGGTAGATTTTTCCGATTCCGGAATCAAGAAAATTGCGGAATTATCCGCTGTGGTTAATAAAAATGTAGAGGATATCGGAGCCCGTCGACTTCATACAATAATAGAAAAGCTTTTAGAAGATATTAGTTTTGAAGCCGATCAACTAAAAAATCAAAATATTACAATAGATGACTCTTACGTGGAAGAAAAAGTAGGACATTTAGCTAAACATCAAGATCTATCGCAGTTTATCTTGTAACGGTGGAAACGCTAAAATTCTGTTATTGATACGTGAATTGAATGTGCGATTGTTTTGCAAGGTTTTTGTGAGCGTTTTTTATCTAAGCTGTTTTTTTTAAAGAGTTGGGGTTGATTGTGTCCACCAACTTACCTTCACTATTTTGCCATAAAAAAGTTAAAAATCTTTTAATTTGAAGTATATTGATAAAAAATTTCAAAATTACAAATTTATCCACAAATAAGCACACGAAAAATTTATGAAATAGCCTTAACTGTGTATACAGTTGAAGTTTAATATTAATAATAATAAAATCTAAGATAGATTGTTTAAACTTGATTGTTCCGTCAATCAAAAAAATTAAAACGATAGGAGTTTTTTATGTCTACTGAACGGTTAGTAAGATGGTCAAGATCAATTGGCGATTTTTGGGAAAAGTTGGAAGATAAAAGTGTTTCCCCGAATTTGGTGATATCTTATGGATGTAGAAGTCAGTCCGGTGAAGGATTCGAAGAATTGATGAACTCTTTGAACAGTGATGCTATCCGTGAGAAAATATCTCATGTACACATTTGGGATACATCTTATTTATACCGTCACACTATTCCGGAATTTGAGCAATATTTAGACGTAACTATTCCGACTAAGTGGTTTCGCGCAAATGAAAAAGCTATATCAAAGTTAACATTACCTTACACGTTACATTCTTGGGTTGAAGGTCTGGATAGCCCTCGTTTCATTGAATGGTTGAAAAAAATTAAGATCAATTTTGCTGGAGATGAGAACGGTAATGGCATCATTCCGGAATTTCGCAGTATAGTTTTAGAAGAAGCGGAAAGAGCCGTAATCAGAGGAAATGGGACATTTGCTCAGAGTATTAGTTTTATTCTGGAGGAATGCGCGTATACATGTTTGTATTTTGAAAATAGCATTATCATATATCCGACCAGACTTTCACCACCGATCGAATACATCATTAAATATTATCATTCCAACATTACTCATTTACCGTACAGCATGTCTAACAATGCACAACGTCGACAACACAGATCGTTAGACAGAAATGAAGTGAATTGTGAAATAATTGATTTTATTACAAAAGTTGCACGTAATATTAACTTTTTTGTAATCAACAAAGACGGATCGATAGTATACAAAAACGAATCTTTAGGAAAGATTGTTTCCGAAACTGACGCCACAGCATTGAATCCAAATACATGGAAAAACAGTCTTGATGTGATTAATTCTCAAACCCCCATCATTGTGGAAGAATCAGATAAGGGAAAGTATTTTCTATCCGTAAAATCTCCTCTTATGGTGAATAACGAAATTGAAGGAGTGATTGGTTTATCTATAGATATTACTGACTCTAAAAAAATAGAAAAAGAAAAAGAAAAAATCGTAAAGTTAGAATTTTTGAATAAAATTCAGCAAGCAAAAATCGATTTTCAAATGAAATTTAGTCAGTTTATCTCTCAAATGGCTCACGATATCGCGTCTCCATTAGCAAGTTTAGAGATTTTTACTCAAAACTGTCCGAATCTTTCAGAAAAACAACATGAAATGTTAATGAATATCGTAAAAGACATTCGGAATATCTCAGATGATCTACTGAAAAAAGATAGGCTTTGCCAAGAACATTTTTCAGATACTCGTGATGAAAAATGTGTATCTATTTTCAAGGTTTTACAAGATGAAGTTGAACAAAAAAAACTGGAGTACAAAGATTCAGACGTTAACATAGAGTTGTTTTGTGAAGAGGAATCCAAATCAGCTGTAGCAAATATTAATGTATCTGACTTTAAAAGGATGATATCAAATCTTGTAAACAATTCTGTCGAATCTTGCAAAAAAAATAGTGTTATCAAAATTTCGCTTTCATCTTCTAACGAAAAATTGATTATAGAATTGGAAGATAATGGGCGGGGCATGCCTCAAAATGTAGTAGACCAAATTCTCAATAAAACTGCTCCGAAGAGCACTAAGCGCAACGGATTTGGTTTTGGATTGATTCAAGTTTTAGAAACGGTCAAACGCTATAAAGGACAACTGAATGTAACATCCATTGAAGGAAAGGGAACAAAATTCCAGATAGAGTTCCCTCTGGCCTCGTAAAACCAACAGACAGCCACCAGCTCAGCTGGTGGCTCTGCGTACCGGATTATCCATTAAATTTATATCTAGGATAAAACTTGAGAATCTAGTTCTTTACATCAAACATTAAATCTGAAATGGAAAATATCTCCGTCATTTACTACGTAGTCTTTTCCCTCTAAACGCATTTTTCCGGCCGCCTTCGCTCCCTGTTCTCCGTCGCATGAAATATAGTCATCGTAACTGATAGTTTCAGCACAGATAAAACCTCTTTCGAAATCCGTATGAATTACTCCGGCCGCTGTTGGAGCTTTAGCTCCTCGATAGGTCGTCCAAGCGTGAGATTCCTCAGGACCAACAGTAAAGAAAGTCAGTAATCCCAAAAGATCGTATCCTCCTCGAATCACTCTCGCTAATCCTGACTCCGAAAGTCCGAGCGATTCTATATATTCTTGCTTTTCTTCAGCATCTTTTATCATAGCAATTTCTGCCTCAATTGCGGCTGAAATCATGACCACAGACGAATTTCGTTGCTTTGCGAATTTCTCAACTTCTTTTGTATATCCGTTCCCCGAAACCACATCACTCTCGGAAACATTACAAACGTACAAAATAGGTTTTCGTGTTATAAGCTGTATCGTATTTGCGAATACTGATTCTTCCTCAGTTAACTCCAACTGTCGTAACATTTTTCCTGATTCCAGCCAATCAATGGATTTTCTCAAAAAATTCTTCTCGATTGCTAAATCAGGATTGTTCTTTCTGGCTATTCCTTCTTCTTTTCTTTTTAAACTCTCGAGATCTGCCAGCATTAATTCTGTTTCAACAATTTCAATATCTCGAATAGGTTCAACTGAACCATTAACATGAGTAATATCTGAACTGTTGAAACACCTAACTATGTGAAGAATCGCTTCAGTACTTCTTATGTGTCCCAAAAATTGATTTCCAAGTCCTTCGCCCTTGCTGGCTCCCTTCACCAATCCGGCAATGTCAACTATTTCGATTTGAGTAGGTATGATTTTTTCGCTGTTTACCATTTCTGCCAATTTATATAAGCGAGGATCCGGAACTCCAATACGACCGACATTCGGTTCTATCGTGCAAAAGGGATAATTCATCGCTTCTGCAGCATTAGTTTGAGTTATCGCATTAAATAAAGTTGACTTCCCCACATTCGGAAGTCCGACAATTCCGCAATTAAATCCCATACCTATTTCCTTATAATTTACGAGGTCGAATATATCCCATATTCAGTTGTTTGTCCAACTTATCCTCCATCTCCTTATCTGTATAAAATATTATCCTTTACGACGCCATGACATATTCAGAAATTAAATCAACATTTCCGACTTCCATAAATTCTGCGTCTGTCATCTGATGCCTAAACCAGGTCGATTGTCGTTTCGCATATTGTCGAGTTCTTATGAACATCCGTTCAATCAATTCTTCTTTTGATATTTTTTTCTTTAAAAAATCCTGAACTTCAACAAAGCCAATAACTCTGTCTAACGGCCCTCTATAATTCGGAAATCGCAAAAGGAATTCCTGTACTTCCTCAACTGCACCATTATCGATCATTTGAATAATTCGTTTCAGAATATTTTCTCTCAATTTTTCTTTCGATGGTAATAAAACCAGTTTTTTTATATTACCGTACTTTGATTTATTTACCTGATTCCACCAATAAGATAGAGGTTTCCCCGTAAAAGACGCCACTTCGTAAGCTCTCAATATCCGTTGCGTATTATTCGGATTCAACTGATTTTCAGGATCTAATTTCAGCAAATCTTCCATAAATTTTGCGCGACCAATTTTTTGAAATTTATCAAAAACTTCTTTTCGATAATTTTCCGGAACATCCGGAATTTTTGCTATTCCATGAATAACAGAATTCAAATAAAATCCTGTTCCTCCGCAAAGAATCGGTATTTTTCCTTTGCTATGCAATTCATCAATTTTTGCTTCCGCTAATTTCTTCCATTTTCCGACAGAACACGTTTCAAAAGGATCAAGTATCCCAAACAAATTATGACGAACTCTGCTCATTTCATCAGAACTCGGAAAAGCTGTCAGAATTTTCAGATCATCATATAACTGAATACTATCAGCATTTATGATTTCACAAAAAACACCTTTTTCTTTTAAATTTTCAGATATTTCGATCGCAAAACCAGTTTTACCTGAAGCAGTAGGACCTGCAATAATGTACACAGGTAGCAAATTCATATCCTTCTCGAATTAACGAGCAACCTCTCTTTTCAACACAGAACCTGTTTTTACCGTTGTTTTCAAGGTTTTATCACTCTTCAATATCTTATTTCTATCACATTTTACAACAACATATGATGACTTTTTCAGAAGCGGATCTTTTACATACATAACAACTTTATTCACGTTATCACTTTCTTTAAAAATAGTCTTTAGAGAGGATTTCAAATCATTCAAATTCTTGATCTCAAACCTATTTACCTTCTTTATGAGATTCCCAACGTTAATATTCAGGTCATCAATCAAAGAAGAACCGACAAAAGAAACCAAAACTCCACTCTCGTGAGAAGGTATTTTAAAAATCTCCCTCAATTCTTTTGTAAGATTTGTTAAACCTAAATCCAAACCGTCTATTTTTTCATAAGGAACGTCTTTCCCTAAGTTATCATCTTCTTCTATGAAGGAAATATCTTCTTCATTATACGATTTAACGGTAATACTCAACATTCTTTTGTTTCCGTCACGCATAATCTGAATTGGAACGACCTCACCAATCGGCAAATTGTTCAAAAGATATTCCACGTTCGTATTTTCGGAAATAACTTCCTTATTTATTGATAGGATAATATCTCCGACTTTAATTCCCGTAGACATTGCAGGAGATTTTTCACTGATATTCGTCACATAATATCCGACATTACTTCCAATCAACAACTTGGCGGCTTCTTTCGACATTCTGGAGGTAGAAATCCCCAACCAACTTCTTTGCATTTTTCCAAAAGTCTTCAACTGACCAATAACCTTCAACAAAATATTAGAAGGTATAGCGAAATTTATTCCAGTGCTGCGTAATCCATCAGAAACAAAGACTGTAATCATCCCGATTACCTCCCCGTTTGCTGAAAACAAAGGACCGCCGGAATTCCCGTAATTAACAGCGGCATCTGTCTGAATATAAGAAACCAAATGACTATTTTCACCCAATTCTGAAATCTGATCCGATAAATTTCTACCTTTATAAGAAATGATACCGGCAGTTACCGTCTTCCCGAGCCCAAAAGGATTTCCTATAGTAATCACTGGATCGCTAACTTCGATTTTATCTGAATCCGCAAACTTTACCGCCGATAATTTCACGTTTGGATCTAATTCTATTTTTAACAAAGCAACATCGTAATGCTCATCTTTACCAATCACTCTCGCGACGTATTCATTTCCGTCCGAAGTCACGATCTTTATTTGCTCGCTGGAATCGATAACATGCCAATTGGTTACGATATATCCGTCTTCGTAAATTATGAATCCCGTTCCATTGGAAGATCTACTTTCCGAGTTTTCTCCACTCCTATCCGCAACTATTACATCAACAACTGTATCCATTAAACGTTTAACGCCGCCCTTGACTTTTATGCCGAACACACTGGCATCGCTCACAAAAAAACAAATGCTGAAAATAATTACGAATAAACTACGCATGATTAATTTTTCCCCTTCATTACATTAAAGAATGAACCGTCTGTCGCGATAACAAAGGATGTATTTTTCTCCGCAAATGAACTTTTGTAAGTCTCAAGAGTTTGGAAAAACTCGAAGAATTTCTTATCTTTCGAAAAAGCCTCTGTATAAATCTTATTCGCCTCAAGTTCTCCTTCCGCAATCAAAGACTGCACTTTCGCATCTGCTTCAGCTATTGCAATCTGGTTTTCTTTATCTGCCGTAGATTTTATTATCTTTGATAACTCTACACCTTTTGCTCTAAGCTCCTTCGCTTCTCTTTCACGTTCACTGATCATTCTCTTACAAATAGCCTCACTGTTTTGCGGAGGCAAATCAGTTTTTCGAATACGAACATCGACTACATCTATACCGAATCCCTTTGCCGCAAGATTTACTTCATCGCGAATCTTATTCATCGCAGAAATTCTTGTATCAGATAACAAAGAAGACAGACTGACTCCTCCCAGCACGCTACTAAGACTTCCCAAAACAACCGGATGCAATCTATTCAAGACTCCATGTTCGCTACCCACCGCTTGAAAAAACTTCAACGGATCAGTGATTCTATACCGACCGAAAGCATCAACCATAATACGACGCTTATCTCCTAGGGTAACCTCTAAAGCTGAGAGCTCAACACTCATCAACCTTTTATCAAAGGAAGCAATTGAATCCATAAACGGAACTTTAAAATGAAGTCCCGGATTTTTTACAACTTTAACCGGCTCCCCCAAACGCGTCACAACAACATGCTCGATCTGATTTACCGTAAATATTCCATCAACTAAAATGAAAAAGGCTACCGCCGCCAATATTATCTTCTTCATTTCAAACCCTCCGCTTTATTTTTACCTAACTCCGTAAGCGGCAAATAAGAAACTGCTTTCAAATTGTTATCAACAACTATCTTCTTAGTGTTCTTATAAATGTTACCCATTGTCTCGAGATAGAGGCGCTTAGTTACAATATCCGGAGATATTTTATATTGAGAGTAAGCAGAAATGAATCTTGCGACATTTCCTTTTGCTTTCTCGATAAGAGTTCTCTTCTGAGCCTCTCCGTTGTTTATTTTCTCAGCGATCAAACCTCGAGTTCTCGCTCTAGTATCTCTATCATAAGCTTCCGCCCTGTTTTTCTCGCTTTGTTGCTCTGCTTGAGCTCTTTCAACATCGCGGAAAGAATCAATAACAGACGCCGGTGGTTCAACTTTCTGCAATTCAATACGAATAATTTCTATACCCATCTTATATTCGTCCATGATTGCTTGCAGACCTTTCCGAGCTTTGTTCTGAATGTCTCCACGCCCCTCAGTCTGAACATAAGTGAACGGAGTCTGACCGACTATATCTCTCATCACACTCTCAGCGACCGCCCTTATCGTGAGCGCTGGTCTTTTTGCGTTAAAAAGATAATCCTCAACGCCGTCATCTTTTATTTTCCAAAGAACACTGAAAGATATGTTCGCCAAATTCGAATCACCTGTAAGCATCAGACTTTCTTCTTGCTGATTTTCGCTCGAAATATCTATCTGATTTACTTTTGTGACCTCCTTTACGATTACTTGTTCAAAAGGATAGGGAAAAACATAACGTAATCCCGGTCCGACAGTTCTCACCCATTCTCCGAACCGCAAAACTACTCCCCGCTGATCAGGTTGTATTTGTAAAAACCCCGAAGCAAAATAAAGGGCAACAAAAACAGAACAAATTCCAACGAAACTACCTTTAAACGGATTTTTATCAAAAAATTTCCCGAAATTTTTTTTCACATCTTCAACAAATTCTTGTGAAGCGCCACTTCCCCAGTCGTCATCATTCCAAGGATTCTTCTTAGGCATCAAAACCTCCATAAACGCGCTTGCTATGATAACAAAAAGGCAGATAAAAAAAAAGAAGCTCCCCGATCGTTCGAGGAACTTCCGAAAATTCAAAAAGTTAAGATTACTTCTTAAAATCTTCCGCCGTGCGAATAATATTGAAGCTATTCTTCTTAACTGCTCTGAACCCTTCTGGAGTCAAGCTTGTACCAAACGTAAATGTCTGGTTATTCTTGTGTCCGTCTCTCGTTGCAGATTTCTTATCCTCGTAAGAAGAAGCAATATTTTCTTCAAACTTCACGCTAAAGTATTCATTGTCATATTTAACTGAGAATACCGGATTGCTTCTGCCTGGCATTCTGAAGTATTCGGTCTGAAGTTCAAGCCCCTTAAGCGCTTCAGGAGTAAAGGTAATCGATCCGTATTTCTTCATCCTTTCCTGATCCAAATGAGAATAAGTTCCCTTTATAGATACTTGCGAATCCAAATCTATACTGCAGGCAAGAGTTAATCTTCTGTCCGGAGACTGCTGATTTCTTCCCTTTGTTGGATCATCATAAGTCAGCCCCGCAACAGCGGTCATCATGCATCCTTCAAACGGAGACTTCGTCAAGCTAACAGAGTAATCTCTGAAATTGTTAATGTTTTCTTTTTTGTTATTAGCCCATTCCCCTCTGAATGTGAAGCCCGGAGTAAATCCCGAAATCGGATCACTATACAACCGAACCATTACAAATCTTGAATTTTCAGGAGAAGAAGGATTGTTTCTGAAACCGAACTTTCGCGCCTGCCCCGGAAAATACTTGTCCATGTAATTATCATAATCCGTAGATTGTTCATCGGAAATTCCGAGATCGCCGTATCCCCTCTCTGTTGCGCCAATCTGTGCTTCCAAATGAATTCCGTAAGAATTCTCAGGTAAAGCATAGAATATTCCTCCCCCCAGAGCTCTTTTACCTTTATACGTATCAGTAAATCCGACATTCGGAGAAATCTTTCCAAATGGAGTCATGAAAATTACATTAAAATCTAGCCCATAGGAGTTGTTGTATCCTTGAGCACCGAAAGCAAAAGTTACATTCTCGATCGGAGTAAATCTGTAATTTCCACTAAAGCGTGGTTTATTTCGATATCTCATTTTGTAAGGATCATCAATATTCCAATAATGAGTAAAAGCAATAGTAATATCGAAGTCATCCGTTCCTAAATCCGGCATATCATAACCGCTAAAGTAATCAACTGTAAAAGTTTCCGATCTACTCACCTGATCAGAGAGCTTTATCGTTACTCCCGGCAGTTTTGCTTCTTCTCCTAAATCATCTACCGTATAGATTCCGGGAGGAAGAATACGCACCCTCAAAATTTCATTACCCAAACGAACTTCAGCCTTGCTTAATTTCGTCACTACAATAGGTAACCCCGGATTTATGACATTTCCATTACCTCCCTGCCGAGCAATGTTAATACCACCTCCGGAAAACGGTTTTTGAAATCCAATAGTGTTTCTTGTTGCGACGTCACCGACAATGATTTTTATATCATGGGTTCTATCATTATAAATTGCTCTCGCATAACTCCTGTAAAAATGAGATTTATACACGCTGTTTGCAAAACTTCCCTGAACAGCTCTACTAATGCCATCTGTATAGTAATGATCAAAAAAATCCGGCAAATTTCCCGTAATTCTGCTCATACATTTCGCACTTCCTAAAAATCCCGCGTATTTTGTAGAACGACCATAAGAAAAATCAGCATCAATTACTAAATCACCCAACGAAAGAAAAGGGTTTAAACAAACCATCGAGGTATTCTTGGGACCAAAAGGATAAGTGTTATCTCCTCTGTTGTGAGATGCATTCACATTAAGAAAGCTTCCGTCAAGAACACTTTCTTCTGAACTCTCTTTTTCTGCTAACAACGAACCAAAAACTAAAAAACTAACGACAAACACACTTATTTTTCGAAACATATTTCTTCCTTCTATAGAAACAGAGTCATACTATCACAAAAAACAACAATTTGTGAAAAATTTTATAGATTACTGATTTTCGAGATTAATCACTTCTGCAGAATATGTTTTACACTTAAAGCAAGACCTGTCTTATCATCCACCTCTACCAAAAGTCCGGAAAAAGTCCCCTCACCCGTTGCTGGAACTAATCTGCCTGTTCCGAATCCCTTCAAAAATCTTTCAATACTCACCGATTTTTGAAATCCCAACACAGAATTATAATCTCCGCACATACCAAGATCTGTCTGATATGCCGTACCATTTTCCAAAATCCTATAATCTGCTGTCGGAATATGAATGTGTGTTCCGAATATTACTGAAACCTTTCCATCTAAAAAATGTCCCATCGCGAGTTTTTCAGAGGATACTTCCGCGTGAAAATCAACAATAATCGCAGAAACATTTATCCCCAATTTATATTTAAGAAAAACCTTCTCCATGAACACAAAAGGATTGTCTCCTATCATTTGCATATCTTTTTGTCCTAACAGGTGAACAACAACCACTTTCTGTCCGTTCTTTAAAACATATTCACCGATACCTCTTCCCGGAAGCTTATCTGAGGTATTAGCTGGCTTCAGCAGTCTCTTGTCTGACGATAGCATCGGAAAGATTTCTTTTTGATCAACCAGATGATTCCCACCGGTAAGAACATCTGCTCCCATCTCAAAAAAATTATTTGCAATACTCGGAGTTACGCCAAATCCATGAGCGGCATTGTCTACATCCACAACGATAAAATCAACTTCTTCTCGATATTGTTTTATGTATTTTTTCGCAACATCTCTTCCGGAACGTCCAACGACGTCTCCGCACATTAAAAATTTCATAATTTTTTCAACCTACTTTCTTTTTTTTACAAAGAATTTCGGAGCAGAACGAACCAAAGTTTTCCTGCCCAACTGATGCAGTTTAGCAGAAATATTGTTATCCACCAATGAATAATAAGAAGGTAAGAAAGATATGTTCGATTTCATTTCACTAGCTGCTCTGGAAATCACTGGAGTATCACGTATCTGAATATTTCTGACTCTATTCCATGTGTTGTAAACTAAGGAACAATATGGCTTATAATGCCTAGCCGCTTTTGAATGATAGTATCCGACCGCGTGAGTCCATGAATTATACGTATTCTTCAGCCCTAAAAAAAATCTTGCCGCATAATTTACGTTAGCCCTCGGGGTAAAAGCTTCCTCCAGATTTTTGAACGCAGTGCTGTGATGCAAAAGATTAACCTGCATACACCCGACATCTATGTTGCGAATCCCTCGAGCTATCAACCTTTTTGTTGTGGCAATAGCTGCGCTTTTCGTCGTGCAATAATACCCTCTTCCATTCGCACATATAGTCCACGGCCATGGTTTTTTAGAGCGTCCAACAGCACGCCCCGATTCTACCGTAGATATCGCTAATAATAGCCGATTTGGGATACCGTATCTTTTTTCAGCTTTGATAATTTCACTTTCGCAAAGCTCATGCTGACCGAAATATCTGTCTTTTTCCTCCATCTTTGTCGCATCATTCGGAAGAGTAGACGCTGATAAACCTAACTTTTCGGAATTATCGCTCTTTTCCTGTACATTTTTAGGTATGGATTGCTGCATCGAATCCGAACTCTTACTGAAAACTTGCTGTACGTCATTTTTCACAGTATTGAGGCTCTTTCCTGAAGACAACAATAAACTATTTGCATCCAAATCGGAGTTTAATAATTTCGCGGGATCTATTCCAGAACTAACAGCAGATTTCAACAGATCTAATCTCGTACTATTCTCGCTTTGTGCTACTTCTGCACATAGTTCACCAAAGAAAAAAACACTATACAACAAAAACACTTTTACTATACTGTTCAAAACCTACTCCTAACCATCTGCTCACCGAGCAAAAATGCTGAAATAAATCCAACAATGAACAATATACGGATAATTCGTTAAATTGATGTTAATTTACGATAAAAACTATAATGCCCTTATAACTATGTCTTGAGATACCGCCTGACGAATAGTATTTCCGACGGCATTTTCTAAGGTCATACGAGCATGAGGACAACACGAACATGCGCCCTGCAACTTCACAAACAAGACATTATCTTTAAAATCGACAATTTCTATATCTCCACCATCTGCTTGCAACGACGGTCTAACATACTTATCGACAACCTCATTAATCTGTAACAAAACTTTCTCCGACATCTCGCCCTTCAACCTAAACTTGGGTTTCAATATACACGAACAAAGAAAATTAATCCATCAAAAATTATTCATGATCTTCGTGTTACTTGATAAATCACTATCGACAATATATCATGCTCGTATTGGGAATAAGGAATGAATATGGATAAAGAAAAGGCTCTTGAAGCGGCTCTTTCTCAGATAGAAAAGGCGTTTGGAAAAGGTTCGGTAATGAAGCTGGGGCAACACGGCGGAGTGATTGATATTGAATCAATATCAACCGGATCGATTGGTTTAGATATGGCTCTCGGAGTCGGCGGATTTCCAAAAGGAAGGATAATCGAGGTTTTTGGTCCAGAAAGTTCCGGAAAAACAACTTTAGCTTTGCATGCAGTCGCTGAAGCACAAAAAACCGGCGGAAAGTGTGCCTACATCGATGCTGAACATGCTTTGGATCCTGTATATGCTCGCAATTTGGGAGTGAACGTTGACGAACTGATTCTTTCTCAGCCGGACACGGGAGAACAAGCTCTTGAAATCGCAGATACATTAGTACGTTCGGGAGCGATCGATGTTTTGGTTGTTGACAGTGTCGCAGCTCTTGTTCCCAAAGCTGAGATTGAAGGAGACATGGGTGATTCTCATATGGGATTGCAAGCGCGCTTGATGAGCCAAGCGTTGCGAAAACTGACATCGACAGTCGCAAAGTCAAATTGTATTATGATCTTCATAAACCAGATCCGTATGAAAATCGGTGTTTTCTTCGGAAACCCTGAAACTACCACCGGAGGAAATGCGTTAAAGTTTTACTCCTCTGTAAGATTAGATATTCGTCGAGTCGGCTCGTTAAAAGATAAAGATGAGGTAGTCGGAAACCAAGTTCGAGTGAAAGTTGTAAAAAACAAGGTTGCGCCTCCGTTCAAAGTTGTGGATTTTGACATCATTTACGGAGAGGGTATCTCGAAAACAGGTGAACTTCTCGATATGGGAGTGAAAATCGGAGTGGTTGAAAAATCTGGAGCATGGTATTCCTTCAACGGAGAGAAGATCGGTCAGGGAAAAGAAACCGCCAGAAATTATTTGAAAGATCATCCGGAAGTTGCGGAAAAAATTGAGAAAAAGATTCGGAATAACTCCGATTTAGTTTCGGAAGCAACTGAAAAGATAACAGATGATGCGACGGTACTTAATAATTGATAAAATTAGGACGATATAATAGTATCTATTGAAAATAAAGAGGGGGAAATAAAAATTCCCTCTTTTTTCTTTAAAAACCGCCCAAAAGATATTATACTAGTACTAGTTATCATTGGGTGAGAGTTATGGCTGATTTTTTTGAAGGACAGTATGTTGTATATCCCGCACATGGTGTTGGTGTCATAAAAGGAATAGAAACTCAAGAGATCGCGGGGACACAAATTCAAGTTTTGGTTATATCCTTTTCGAAAGATAAAATGATCGTAAGGTTGCCTTTAAACAAGTCTACCAACAAAAAAGTACGCAAATTATGTTCAAAGGACATAATGAAAGAGGCTTTGGATTGTTTGAAGACCCCCGCAAAATCCAAAAAGATGATGTGGAGTCGCAGAGCGCAAGAATATGAAAATAAAATTAATTCTGGAGACCCTGTTTCAATAGCTCAGGTTATAAGGGATTTGCACAGAAATCCAAATCAGCCGGAGCATTCTTACAGTGAAAGACAAATCTACAAAGAGGCGCTCACTCGTTTATCAAAAGAGTTTGCTATAGTTGAAGAGATGGCTGAGGATGAAGCTTTAA
>Ga0310786_10002686_pt1 | contig 26719 bp, 26 predicted proteins | sample AusTroGonzalo_MG_FD_203881 | JGI IMG/M metagenome (GOLD analysis project Ga0310786, IMG submission 203881) | Bovine rumen microbial communities from tropical cattle in Woodstock, Queensland, Australia - Gonzalo_03 (v2) (version 2) | ecosystem: Host-associated > Mammals > Digestive system >...
AATTCAGATGTCTTTTTGTTTGGTCAAATCCAGATTTTATGCCGATTTTAAGCGTTTTTTGGTAAAAAATGCTCCACACTTAGCTTAGAAGAGCCAAAAGTTTTTGATGATTGTCTCGTTGCTATAGATGAATTTCATCATGTTTCCGCAGATGATTCGAGTCGTTTGGGTGAAATGTTGCGTGGACTGATTTCAAAGTCTTCGACACACATAGTCGCTATGACCGGTTCATATTTCCGTGGAGATTCTGTCCCAGTGCTCTCGCCAGAAGACGAAGCGTTATTTACCAAGATTACTTACAATTATTACGAACAGCTTAATGGTTACAAGTATTTAAAATCGCTTGGAATCGGCTATCATTTTTATCAAGGGAAATACACATCGGCAATCGGAGAAATTCTTGATACCGACAAAAAGACGATTCTTCATATTCCAAATGTGAATTCCGGGGAATCCACAAAAGATAAACATTCTGAAGTCGACTTTATTTTAGATTCAATTGGTGAAGTTGAAAAGCAAGATTTGGAAACAGGCGTGATAACGGTTCGTCGTAAAGACGGAAAATTGTTGAAAGTCGCAGACCTTGTAGATGATGAACCGGCAAACCGTACAAGAATTGTCGAATATCTTCGTAAAATTGCAAAACCCGAAGACATGGATTTAATTATCGCATTGGGAATGGCAAAAGAAGGTTTCGACTGGCCGTTCTGTGAACACGCTCTTACGGTCGGATATCGTGGCTCGTTAACTGAAATCATCCAAATTATTGGGCGATGCACACGAGATAGTAAAAATAAGACTCATGCACAGTTTACAAATTTGATTGCTCAGCCCGAAGCTAAGGATGATGATGTTGTTGTCGCCGTAAACAATATGCTTAAAGCAATTACCGCATCACTCCTCATGGAACAAGTGCTTGCTCCTGAATGGAATTTCAAAACTCGCGAAGATGGAGATGATTCTGAAGAACCGGGAACAATCAAAATCCGTGGATTTAAAACACCGTCGTCTAAACGAGTTAAGGATATTATTGAAACTGATATAAACGATTTGAAGGCTTCCATTTTGCAAGATAAGACTATGCAAAGTGCAATGCCGGGCGGTGTAGAACCCGAAGTTATCAACAAGGTGTTGATTCCAAAAATTATCCGCACAAAATATCCTGATTTAACCGATGAAGAGGTTGAGGAAGTTCGTGAACATATTGTTGCTGATACAGCCATTCGAACGGCAAAAATAGAAGAACACGGCGATAAGCGTTTTATTCGCATGGCGAATAAATTTGTCAATATTGACGATTTGCATATCGACCTGATTGATTCAATCAATCCCTTCCAAGCCGCTTTTGAAGTGCTTTCAAAATCTGTTACGCCTGGCGTGTTGAAGATGATTCACAATGTCATCGAAGAAACCCGTATCGAGATGACCGATGAAGAAGCCATGCTTCTTTGGCCTAAAATTAAGGCTTTCAGAGAAACAAATGGACGTGAGCCAAATATATCTTCTGTCAATCCACAAGAAAAGCGATTTGCAGAATGTATTGTATATCTGAGAAAACGTAAGAGGGAACGCGATGCCCAAAACGCTAGATGATATTTTCGCTGATGATTCCTATGGCTTGCTAAATGAAAAGTCCAAGGCGAATCCAATTACAGACCAAGATCGCATGGTTCAAGAATTTGAGGAACTTTCACGTTTCGTAAGCGAAAATGGCAGGGAACCTTCTGAAAATAGCAATGATCCATCTGAATATCGCTTAGCCAAAAGGCTCGCGAAATATCGTAGTGATAGCAAGTTGATTGAAAATCAAGCGATATACAACGCCGATGTTCACGGATTACTTCATTCTACAGGAAAAAGCAATCAAAGCAAGGAAATGAGTTTTGATGAAATCCTTGATTCTTTTAATTTGAACGAAGAAGAAAAATCCATATTCGATTTACATCCGTTGGTAAAAAAAGCTATCGATCGCGATGAAGCAGATTTTATTGCAAAACGCAAACCATGCAAAGATTTCTCCAAATACGAATCAAAGTTTAAAAAAGTTCAAAACGATATCCGTAGTGGCAAGCGAAAACTCCTCGATGCAAAAATATCTCACCTTAAAGAGGGTGGATTCTATTTTTACAATGGAGTGCTTTTCTTTGTAGAATCAATCGAGATTTCTCAAAAAAATGCAGTTACCCCCGAAGGCAAGCATATTTATGAAAACGGTCGAACTCGCTGCATTTTTGAAAACGGAACCGAAGCTGCTTTACTTAAACGTTCTGTAGAAAAGTTATTGTATCTGAATGGAAAAACTGTTACTGAAAATAGCGAAGAAACAGCCGCGAAAGCAGAAAAGGAATTGGGCATCAACGAAAAAGATAAGGCTTGTGGCTTTATTTATGTTTGCTCTTCGTTAAGCAAAGAACCGTCCATTGCAGAAATTAAAAACCTGTATAAAATAGGCTTTTGCACTACATCAGTTGAAGAACGTTTAAAAAATGCTGAAAAAGAACCTACATATTTGATGGCTCCAGTTCGCCATATTGCCAGTTGGCAGTGCTTCAATATGAACCCGCAAAAATTTGAACAATTGATTCATAATTTCTTTGGTCGTGTATGTCTAAATGTGGATGTCTTTGATGAAAAGGGTGAGAGACATATTCCAAAAGAATGGTTTGTAGTTCCGTTACCTGTAATAAAACAAGTAATTGAAATGATAATCACTGGTGAAATTATCAAATATCGCTACGATGAAAAAAAACAGGTTCTAGTGAAACGATAGGTTTTGTTTCAAAAGAGGACTTTCCAAGTCAATTTCTGACTTTTTTTTTTAAAACTCTTGCTTTTCTGGGCTAAATAATATATAATTGTTAGAAATTAGCGAACATGTTACTTTGAGAAGAGGGTAAATATGACTTTTGGAGATTTTGTGAGGGAAAAACGCCTAAATGCAGGCATAAACCTTAGGGCCTTAGCCAAGGAATTGGATATAGTCCCTGCTTATATGAGCGATATCGAAAAAAATCATCGTTACCCGCCGGATAAGGAAAAAATTTATAAGATTGCTAAAGTTTTGAAGTTGACGGAAGAAGAAAAAAATCAGATGTTTGATTTGGCTGGCGAGGCCAGAGTTGGAACCATCGCTCCAGACATTTCTGATTATGTAACTAGTCAAAATGCTGCTCGTGTAGCACTTCGCAAGGCGAGGGACTTAAACCTCGGAGAAAAGGAATGGGTGCAGATTTTAAAAAGCATCGAGAAACAAGGAACCAAAAAGTAAATGAATGTGAAAATCTATACATCGGCACAGTTGGAAGAATTTGCGCAAGCAAAGCGCAGAGAGTTTTTCGGCTATAGGCCTCAGAAAAATTCTTCCATCGATGTATATGATTTTGTTGACTTTGTGGGCTGCGAACCGGACTGGAAGTATATAACGCCCGATCAAAGCATTTTAGGTTGCGTCTGTTTCTGCAATACTACTCTGCCGACATGGGAAGATTACGTTAACAAGCGGTCCAAGATGCCTGAATTTATTGAATTTTCCCGTGGTACGATTATCATAGACCAAGCTTTAAATGAGGGAAAGGATCGAGGAAAAGAGAATTATACTGTTGTACATGAGTGTTTTCATTGGTTGCTTCATCAGTATTATTTTTCCGAAAATGACTCCGACGCTTGTCATACTTGTGGTAATGATTTTCTCTCGATTTTCGGTTGCTCTGAAGACGACACAGCGATAAATATTATCGAATGGCAGGCGAACTACGCTGCCGCATGTTTCTTGATGCCACAAGAAGAGGTAACGCAAGTTTTTATGCATATTGCTCGTCTAAAAAGGTTTCCTCAACAACCGTTAGAAATGAAAAGTTGGATGAATGCTTACATTGCCAAAACTGCAAAACAATTTGGTGTGAATTTTAATCCGATGAAGTATCGGTTGCAGGAACTTAAACTTATTCAGTAGGAGAAAGGTATGGATTGCAAAGAAGATGAATCGCCATTGTTTGTTGACGTGGCTTTAGACGAAATGGGACGAGAAGCCCTTGAATATGGGTATGATCAAGATGATGAATACAAGTCGCATTTCAAAAGGTTGGTGCTGAGCCATCAAGAATTTGATTTAATCGACGCATTTCTTTTGACTTTTGTTCAGGAATTTAATGTATTCATTGACAGAGGTGAGTTCTCGACATTGCCCAATAAGGACGTTCTTAAAGCAAAGGCTTTGACCGAGACATTCGCACAACAACATCCTGAAGCGAGGGGTGTATGTGATAAATTAATCAGCCAGTTTAATGTGGCTATAAAAAGTGGAAATGACATAGAATTTACCTAAAAATTTTTTTTGTTAAATGTGTTAGAAAAAAGCGAACAACAAACGGAGGAAAAATGAAAATAGACAAATATACCATAGTGGCTGAATTAGAGAGTTTTATAAAGGGAAAAGGTGTTCCCTTTATAGATGGCTTTCCTGTTATTCCTCAAGAAATGCTCATTCGAGAAATGCCCGATGAGATACTCCCTTTCCCTAATCACCTTAAAGCTAAAAATTCTATAAAAGCGTTGCTTTGCAATTTTTCAAACGATGAAATCATTTATGGAACATTGGCTCATCTCGATGAACGTATAAACATTGCAAAGAACTTTATGGGAATATGCGGTTTTGATTTTAGTGCCAGAGAGGGTGATAAAGAAGTGAATCAAGATTTTTATCTCTATTTGAACAAATTGCTAGATGCCTATTTCGCTTTGAACGGCATAAAGATTCTTCCAAATTTTAGAATTACTGGAGAATTGTCTTCTTTGAAGGTGTTTCACATATATCCGCCTAAAACTTGGTATGCTGTTGGTACCTTAGGGTGTGCTAATGGTCGCGTTGCAGAAAATGAAATGCTGCTTCGTTACAAGTTGATTTTTGCACGGCCAGGTCATTTGCTGATTTACGGAGTGTTGAAAGAAGAATACGAAAAAATTCTAGAATCCAATGAAACTCCATATACTGTTTTTGAAGATTATGCTAGACGTTCTAGAGGAGGAAAAATATAATGGATGCAAAAGGAAAATACACAAGATTGGTCCAAACTGTCAAGGAAAATGTTGATAAGGACAAGGTCCTAAAAGCGCGGCTTGAAAACCGCAACCGACACCAAGCAAAAAATAAGGAACTTTGGCAAAAGGTGAATTTAGATAAACTTGTTGAAAAATTTGCTCCCGGTTCCGTTCCTGAAATCAACAGTAGTGGAAAAATTATTTTTCATACTCCTGGTAGTGATGTGCAATTGGTCGCAGAAGCGACTATAGGAAGTGTTCGAATAGAAAGTTTGAAACATTCTGGAACGAGACGATACTTGGACTTGGATGGAGTCCTTAGAAATAACATAACCGTCAATGGAAAAACCAGAGGCCGAACGAAAGAAGAATATGAATTAGCGACTCATTTTAGAATTATGAAATTGGAGGAGATGAATAAAGAATGAAACAATACCAGCATCAAAAATTCCTTCTTCAATGTGATTATGAAAAACTCGAAATGAATAGATTTCTTAAGAGTATGCCTGCCGATACACCGCTGTATATACAGAAAAATGATTTGTTTGACTATCCCGTATATAGAAGAAAGATTCCACTGTCTGTATTGGATGGATTCGTTGATTCGCAGCGAGATTTTGATGCCATTGTCAAGAAAGTGAAATATGTTGATGAACTTTATCTTGTGGATGACAGAAAAAAATCAGAGAGCGTTTTTGTTCAAAATCATGCTGCTGCAACAAAGAAGGCCTTTCTCTGGCATTTCTTGAATGTGGGAATCTTGTGCTTTGTCGCTCGATAGTTCGATAAATGTCTCATTTACTCATTGCTGCGGACAAATTTGTGCAATGGGGGTATGCTGGTGCTATACATGGTTAACAAAACTTTGCTAAATCAATACACTAGTGTCCACTAAAACTTTTTACACGCCAAATAAGTCCAATTGATCGGGTTCTGTGCATTCTTCAGGCACACGGATTTTGGAAAGAATTTCATAAAGAGGAACTTTCTCCATTAGGGATATACTGAGTATCTGGAGAGCCTCATATGCACTTCTGTCTATACCTAAATCGTGAAGTACGATTGCCACAAGACAATATGCCGTTATGGCCGAGTAAATTTGTATGCGGACTGCATTTTCTGTGTGCCCCCAAAACTTCTTAACTTTAAGATGTTGCTTCAACCACTTGAAGAACAGTTCCACGTTCCAACGGTTCTTGTAAAGCTCTGCTACAAAACCCGCATTGACTGTGAATAAATTTGTCAGATACGTGAAAGTTCTTTTTCTTTCAGAATCGTAATATTTGACCATTCGCAAGACCCGCGGGTAGCTTCTTCCTGTTTCCATACCCGTCATTTTTACAACCTCATCGGAAACAACATTTTCTTCATTTACTTGTTTAAAATATAACGTTTTATAGAGCATTTTTCTTTTGGCTCGGACCACGAAAAACGACTTGATTATCGTTATTTTGAACAAACGTTCAAAATTGTTGTAAGCCCTGTCAAATACATAGATTGAGCCTGTTTCGTATGGAATTTCGTCCATTGCATTTACATCGCCCAGTTTGGCTTCGCTTATATAGATAAATGATGGAATCTGAGTCTCGACATCATGTAAAACATGGATCTTTATCCCAGCCTTGTGTGTGCGAAATTTCGCCCAAGAAAACAGGCGAAGGCACAGGTCTATAGTCGAAGAATCAAAAGCGTAAACACGACCTTCGATATCAAATTTCCTTTCAGTTAGTTTACTCCGAGCAACGGCAATCACATGGGTTGCGTACTCCTCAAATATTTTGTATGTACTTTTTTCGTTCGCTTTGGCGAGGTTGCTTTTCGTTACGTTCTTGCCCACACCAAGATGGTAACATCGGGAATGAAACGCATCGAGAACGACGACTACATCCCTTAAACTTTCCCGACCGCCCAGCTGACCGAACATCATTGCGAGGAGCTGGTTCCAGCAAGAAAAATGTTTTATATACCGGTCGCCACCTCGACGACGAACTATGCTATTGAAATCGCTCCTGTCAAGGAAGGATATAAGTTGCGAAAAAACATATTTGTCTTGGTTCATGTTTCAAAGAAACATAATCCGAACGGATTTCAAATCCGTTTAAATCAAAAAATGCTGTAACCCCTTGTTAAATAAGGGATTAAGCAGTATTTCCATCATTTTTAGTGGACTGCAGTGGTGAAATATCATAAAGTTGCAAGCTACGAAGATTTGCTGAATGCGATGGAAGCTGTGTAGATTGTCTGTGTAGAAAACGGAATCTAGATTAAAGCCCCTCAAAATGAGGGGCTTTAAAATAGTTTAAATTGCGGGAAAAATGATTTGACCGCTTGACAAACGTTGCTCAAGAATCTATATTAAATAGTGAACAAATGTTCATTTTGTTATAAATGCTAAAGCCCCGTAATTTTATGCATGTTTGCGGGGAAGGAGTAAAGATGAATACTAGCCAAATTAGGTCAAAAAATATTATATTGCCAGTAAGCAATATGATGTATCCCTTCATGACACTTGATGATAACGCAGAAATTGTCCATTCTGAAATGGGTAAGGATGGTCGTGTTAAGGTGTATATCGAGAAACCCGATGCAAAAGATGGCTTTCATCGGGCAACATGCTATTTACCCTCCTATACATGGGAAGATGTATTCGGTTTTTCAGATGAGGAACTCAATCGCTATGAAAAAGTGATTGAATCAACTGCCCATTTGATAATGGAATTCTCTCAGAAAGGTGGGTTTAGCAATGCCGCAAATCTTTAAAATCGGATCGTTCTGGGTTTATTTTTGGTCAAATTAATCCGCGAGTCTTGCAAAACATTCTTCGAATTATAGAAGCTCGTAACGAGGAGGTTGTTGAGAAGTGGATTGCGCATTTCGGCGAAATATCATATTTTTGCTGAGAAGGAAATCTGAAACTTTGACTGGACGAGATTACGGCAAAAATACTTTTGGAGACGTACACGTAATTGCTCCTCAAGTTGGGGAACAATAATTGATTTAAGTAAATTTGTTCTAAATTATCGTGCTCTTAGAGTCTCGGAACTCTTACTTTGTCGCCGGCGTTCAGGTGTTCGAGTGTGACTCCCGGATTGACGGATTGCAATGAGGAGAGCACGTAAAAGCGGGGGAGGTTCTGCGTACCGGCACCGTAAGTCCTGCGGAGCAGCTTGAACAAGTCTTCGCCATCGTTGACGGTGACGACCTTGTAAAGACTCTTGTTCGACGGGTCGGACTGGAGGGCAGAGAGTGCGTTCGAGAACTTGGCTACGAAATTCTCGGCGGAATGGTTGGGCTTGCTTTCTTGCGTGTTCCTTGCGACGGACTTGTCGTTTTTCGGTTTCTGGGCGTCGCTTTTCGAGTGTGCGTTTTTGGTGTTGCCCGGTTTTCCGGTGACGGACGGCGGCAATTTGAATACGGGCGCCTTGAATGCGTTCATCTTAAGGCTTACATCGGCGGAATCCTTGCCTTTTTTGACGGGTTCGAGTGCCAGAATGGAGTCCAGGGAGGCAATATAGTTGCTGTCCGGCCATTCTTCGAGGACCATTTTCTTGTTGACTTGGATGATTTTAATGGTCGGATGGTCGTTTCCGCAGGCTAAAAGCAAAAAACAGGACAATGAACAGAGCAACAATAAAGATTTCATGCTATAAAAATACTAAAAAAGCTATTGTAACTTGCCAAAAATGCAAAAAACAACTAAATTTTGGCTCCAAACATTTACTTCATAGGAAGTTTTATAATGAAAGAAGGTATCCACCCTAATTATCAACCGGTCGTGTTCGTCGATGCGAATACGGGTAAAGAATACATCACCCGCTCCACGAAGTCTTCCGCCGAAAAGAAGACTATCGATGGTGTTGAATATAGCGTAATTTCCTTGGAAATTACGGCTGATACCCATCCGTTCTGGACGGGTAAGCAGCATCGCGTGGATACGGCTGGCCGTATCGACAGCTTCAACAAGCGCTATGGCGGCGGTGCTAACATCACCTCTGCAAAGCGTAAGACTCGCAAGGCTGTGCCGGTCAAGGCTGAAGAAGAAGCTTAATCTTCTAAAGTTTAGGGCCTCCCTAGTTAGGGAGGCTTTTCTCTTATTAACCCTAGAGGATGCAAAATGAAAAAGAAACTTAGCATTTGTGCTGCTGCTATCATCGCCCTCGCCATGACCGGTTGCGAAAAGACTGGTACTATCGAAGGTGAAGTTTGCGATGCTTTCACCGGTAAGCCGTTGGAAATGCCGACTGTCGGTATGGACTCCACGATTTACACCACCCTTTCCAAGAAGTACGAGTTCAATCAGGAACTCCGTAAGGGCAAGTTCAAGTTTGTCAATGTTCCTCCAGGAACATATCGTGTTTATGCGGGTCGCTCTAAGTATGTCAAGACTCGTACATCGATTACGACGACGGAACAGAACCCGAACGCAACGCTCAAACTTTACATTTACAACTCTCAGGTGGAACCCGGTTTGTATCAGGGTACTGCTGAAGGTCCGCTCAAGATTAACAACCAGTGGGTTGTTTATTCTACCAATTGCGACGAATCCATTGTCGGTTACCGTTTGACGATGCCGTTGCAGGTCGAAAACGCTACTGCAAGCCTTGCTGAAAAGATGGGCATTCCGAAGAAGGGTAAGAAGGGTAAGAAAGGCAAGAAGGCCAAGCCGGCACCTGATGCTTCTTCTGTCGCAACCAAGGTCTCTAACCTCCCGGATCCGCGCGTTATCGAAGGCAAGCTCGAAGTGTTCTTCCGCAATGCATCTTCTGTGACGACTCCGCTTATTGCAAAGACCTATCCGGCTGTTGTCGCTTCTGTTGCATCTCACAAGGACTGCAAGGGCTTTACCGAAAACGACAAGACTGGTGTATTCCCGGTTAAGGACAAGGGAACGGATCTCAAGGTCGAATACGTTGCTGAAAACCTCTTCAAGATTACTGGCGAACTTCCGAAGGGCAAGCAGATTATCCAGCTTTCTCAGGACGGAAAGACTCTCCAGACGTATTACTTCGAAGCTAAGTAATTCGGAATACGTTTGAAATTAAGAAACGCTCGGGTTAAACCGAGCGTTTTTCTTTGTTGATTATGGTGGCCCCGGAACACTTCGGCGTAGCTCAGTGCATCGCAGAGTCCGGGGTGACATTGTAATATTATGCCCCGGCAGCCTCTAATCTCGCTACATGGCAATATGCCAGTTCCTTGGTTTTCTCGTCTCTGAGGTGCAGGCTGGAGCCTTCGCAGTAGCGCCAGTACTTGCACTTCTTGCAGTCGCCGATTTTGGCCCAGCTGCGGTCGCGCATCACCTGGTAACGGTTCTGCCAAACGTCCCACAGGTCGTCCTTGTAGATGTTGCCTTGGATGTAGTCGCCGCGCAGGCTCGGGCATGCGGAAATGCTGCCGTCGCAAAGCACGGAACTGACGTTCACGCCGGCTCGGCAGAAGAACGGGTAGTTGCGTGCGTCTTTCTCGTAGCTGCCGAGGAATCCTTCGCAGCCGTAGTTCACGTTGATGACGTTTAGGCTTTTCACTTCGCGGATAAAGTCGAACACCTGGCGGAATTCCTGGTTCGTGAGCTGGAACAGCGGATTGTCCTTGGCGCGGCCTTTCGGGAACACCGTCGCGATACGCCAACGCTTTACACCGATTTTCAGGAGCAAGTCCAAGATGCGGGGGAGTTCCTTGAGGTTTTCGCGGTTCACGCAAGTCATCACGTCGAAGGTGAGGCCTTCGGTGTGGGCGGCCATGTCGATGGCTCGAACGGCGCGTTCAAAGCTATGCGGGTCGCCGCGGAAATGGTTGTGGTTCGCTTCGAGGCCGTCGAGGCTGATGGTGAGCGAGCGCAGACCTGCGTTCAAAAGGCGGGTGTAGCGTTCGGGAGTCATGGCAAGTCCGTTTGTGACCATGCCCCAGGGGTAGCCGCGCTTCTTGATTTCTTGGCCGCATTCTTCGAGGTCGGGGCGCATGAGCGGTTCGCCGCCGGTAATCACGACGATAAAGTGTTTGGGGTCGATGTGCGGGGCGAGCTTGTCGAGTACGCCCATGAAGTCTTCGCGGGGCATGTCGGGGATGGCGTCCTTGACGCAGTCGCTACCGCAGTGCAAACAGTGCAGGTTGCAACGGAGCGTGCATTCCCAGAAAAAGTACGTGAGCGGGTGAGCCTTGATTTCGTTGTGGCGGTAAAGGCGGTAAGCTTCGAGAGCGAGTTTTTTCTTAAGAGAGAGTTTCATAGGTATCAGGTGTCAGGTTACAGGTTTCAGGGGTTAGGTTACAGGTTTCTGGTTTCAAAATCCTTCGTCTGTAGGTGCGAAGCACCGTTCTTTCGTCTAAAATTAGTGGATGCGTTCTCCATCTACATAGTATTTTGACTTGAATTCGTCTTCGGTATAGATTGTCTTGTTGTCCTTTTCGTCGCGGCAGTTGAAAATAGTCGTATTGTTGTCTGTATCTTCGAAACAAACGACCTCGTCTTTGCAGAAATAGGTGTCCGTACACGGGAGATACGACCTGGTGCAGTTATCGTAGTTTCCGGAAATTTTGTCCTCTTCGTTTTCGCAATCGAAGAAAACGCCGTATTCGGGACACATCTTCTCAAACTCGCATGCAATCAGTTCCTTGCTATCGCTTGACGAATCATCGCCGCATCCGGCCCAAAAGAAGGCGCACAGGCTTAAAAGAATTTTTTTCCAATGCTTATTGAACATTTTCCCTCGTCAAAAGTTAGTGAATACGTTCGCTTTCAACATAGTATTTTGAGTTGAATTCGTCTTTGGTGTATGAGATGGATTTGCCTTGATAATCCGTGCAAGAAAAAGAATCACTATAACCATAGTCTTCGCATATTGTTCCGTCTTTGCATTCGTAATAATCTACGGAAATGTAATTTTTACCATTCTCGCGTGTGTCGTAAGTTCTTGATTGACGTTTGCACGCTATTTGTTCATTGCTAGAACTTGACGGAAGAGGATTTACGCTGGAACTGCTTTCGGGCATCGGGTTACATATATCAGGCGGGCATCCATAGAGATCCGGCCCTTCGACGGAAGATGTTTCATCGCAACTGGCCCAGAATAGGGCCGTTAATGCAAGTGCAATTTTTTTCCAGTGTTTGTAGAACATATTTAGGTTACAGGTTTCAGGTCTCAGGTATCAGGGGGTAGCTTCTTTCTTTTACGTAATATTTTAAATCAAATTCGTCTTGGGTGTATGTGACACTTTTGTCCGATTTGTCGCTACAGCTAATAGAATTTGAGTCTTCTTGTTGCCTACAAATCGCTCCGTCTTCGCATTTGTATTTGTAGGTACATTTTGAATCTACACCATAATCGGGGCACATTGTTTCAAGATCATCACATGCGGTTTGATCTATTTTTGAATATTGTATGCATTTGTCGATAAGATTCTGTATAAACGATTTGTTAGAGTCCAGTTCTTTTTGATAACGCGGGTTTACGGTTGTTTCGCCGTCGCAAGTTTGTTTTTGAGCAAGGATTTCTAGGGGGATATCGCTAATGACATAGTATTTTGAAATGCGTTCAAGGCAAAGGGAGTCCTTTTCACGAAGGCTGCTCGCGTTTGCTTTCATGGCGGATTCTATAAGTTCCTTTTTGTCTTTTTCGTGTGCCGCATATAGACTGTCTTTGGTTGCCGTGAAATCGTGTTTTTGGCAAAGCGGGGACGGGGGCGTTGCGCTGTTGCTGGAGTTTGGCTCTGTGCTAGAACTGGACTGATATTTTTCAGGGAATTTTGCCTTGTGGGCTTCTTTGGTATAGATGAGTTTTTCTGTGTAATCAGTTACCAATGTAGTCGCATCATAGGTTTCGTTATTTGAACATTTATATATCGGTGTTCCAAGATCTACATGTGTACAATGAGATTGTGGTGTTCTGAACGCATTATAATCCGCATCAATCCATTTTTTTAGATCTGCGATTGTTTTTTCTTCGAGTGAGTCGAGCTGTTCCAATGTCAGAGTCTGGTTTTCCTCAACTGTTTTTTTGTACTCGTCGATTTTTCTTTGAATTGCTTTTTCGTTGTTTTTTGCGTCTTCTTCGTCGAGGCATTTGCCGCCGTTGATATTGCTTTGAGTACAAGTGACGCTTGGATCGCTTGCAAGTCTGTATGCGTTAGGATTTAAACTACTGGAACTGGGCGCTGTAGCGCTGCTGGAACTTGGAACTTCGGATGTGCTACTTGCGACCGCATCAGAAGAACTGCTTTCGGCGGCGTTTTCGCTAGAACTTTCGATATTGCTGTCGGAACTTATGCCGGGTTCAACAGCGGATGAAGTGTCCTGACCGATTGTCGGGTACGTGCTGCCATTTTCGCTCGTGCAGCTTGCCCAAAAGAGTGCTGTAGTCGTGAGCAAAAGTTTTTTCCAGTGCTTGCGGATGTTCATTTTTAGGTGTTAGGTTGTAGGTGGTAGGGGTATAGACCGATGACTAATGACCAATAACTAATAACGTCTTTTCGTATAATATTTCTTTTCGAATTCGTTTTTGGTGTAATTGATTTTTTCGCCTTGCTTGTCGGTGCAATTCATATCGTTTTTGCCTTCGGTTCTTCGACACGAAAGACCGTCATTGCAACTGTATTTATAAGTGCATTTAGAATCTACGCCGTATTCGGGGCACATGGCTTCAAGATCGCATGCTGTCAAATCTGTGCTGGGGTTTGAACTTTCTAGACATTCTTTTATACTCTGTTCGATTTCCTTCAACTTGTCTTCGTAAATTTTTTTGCACTCTTCGTCTAGCGCAGGCTTGTTCTTTTCCCATTCCTCTTTCATTTTAAGGTAATCGAGATATGCTTGTGTCGGGCGTGTGATGCCGATGTTACAAACTTCATCGGGATGTATGAGCACTGGTGCGCCGTATAGGGCAACGAACATGCTTAGTTGTTGACGCAAATTTGCGAGGCTTTGAGGAATCGTTTTCTGCGCCTCCATGATGCTGTCGATTTTGGCGACTCCGGCGCGGTTTGCCTTCTCTTCTGCATTGGATTTTGCCACGCTCTCTGAATAATCCGGTGGGTAATAGCTTATGACGGAATCCGTGGGCTGACACGTCATGGGAACACCATATAAAGTATCCGATACGATTCCTGAGCTCGAACTGGAAATTCCTGTTTCGGAGCTTGACGAAACCACGGCTTCGCTGGAACTTGGGACTTTGGCAGAACTGCTTTCGGCGGCGTTTTCGCTAGAACTTTCGATATTGCTGTCGGAACTTATGCCGGGTTCAACAGCGGATGACGTGTCCTGACCGATTGTCGGGTACGTGCTGCCATTTTCGCTTGTACAGCTGGCCCAGAAGAATGCTGTTAATGTAAGTGCGATTTTATTCCAGTGTCTATAAAACATATCTTTCGTCTCTCGTCTGTAGGCTCGTAGAGCCGTTCTTTCGTCTAAAGTTTGAGGCTTCCGCTACTCGGCTTTGAGGTGTGAGTTTTTAGTGGTTGGTAAACAGTGGTTCGGTGTCAAGTTTCAGGTTTTGGGGGACAGGTTATGGTATTGTAATTGCATCCTCCGACATTACGTTTAAGACCATTTTCATCAGTGGTTCGATAGTCATGGCATGCCCATGGTCCTGTTGTACAGTTTGCTGCTTTTTTAGAACCTGGAGAAGGAGCGTATATTTGGATATCTTTAGGTAATTTTTCGGCTTCTTTAGGAACTACATTATATACTGAATAGTCTCGTAGATATTTATTGCCATCATCGCATGATATAATATCAAACGATTGTCCTTTGTCATTTTGTGCTGTGTCGTTATAACAGTAAACGAGTGATTCATCCGTTTTGATGTAGTTGGAAAGAGCATCTTCGATACTGCTAGAACTTACTGTTTCAGAATTCGATGATTCTGTTTTTGACGAAAGTTTCGTTTCGCTGGAACTGCTTGTGCTGCTTTCGGGGCTTTGATTACACACGTCTGGCGGACAACCATACAAATCTCCTCCTGAAGATGACAGGTCTTCGCAGCCCGCCCAGAAAAAAGCGGTTGTCGTGAGGAGAATCTTTTTCCAGTGTTTGCGAATGTTCATTCTTTCGTCTAATCTCTCGATAGTAAAATGTAAAACTTAACTAGATCCTTCGACTTCGAACCTACGATCCTCCGCTCAGGATGACACTTTTCATTATTCATTCTTTCGTCTAAAGTTAAATTGCTCTGGATCCTATCGGTCGCATGCTCCCTCCAGGATGACAGAATACTCATTGCTCATTGCTCATAGCTCAAGGCTCAAGGCTCATCACTCACTGCCCATACCTCACTCCTTTTCCGGGCAGTCGATGACGGGGTAGCATCCGCCGACATTTTTTTCGTTTCCATTTTCATCTCGAGTGACTCCGTCGATGCAGATGTCGGCTTCTTCGTATTTGCAGTTTATAGCTCCGCAATCATTGTGGTTGGCAATAGGTGCGTTTACTTCAACGCCTTTGGGCAAATCCTTGCGCATCTCAGGAATTTCGTTGTAAAGTCCCGGGAATCTAAGGAATTTGTCTCCTGACTCGCATTCGATGATGTCGAACTCCCTGCCCGAATCATTTTTGGCTGTTGTGTTGTAACATTTGGAGGCGAAACAGCCGTAAGTCGCTACGGCATTGTCTTTGTTTTCGCTACAGCCCCAAGTAAAGGTGAGCGATGAAAGGAAAATGAATTTTAAGAATTTGTAGAACATAGGGATAGTAGTCAGTGGTTGGTGGTTAGGTGTTAGCGTTCATCACTCTTTAGGCATTTTTCGATTCTCTGCTTGATTTCGTTCAGTTTATCTTCGTAAATTTTTTGGCATTCTGCGTCCAGGGCGGGTTTGTTCTCTTCCCACTCCTCTTTCATTTTTAGGTATTCCAGATATTCTTTCGTCGCGCGAGTTGTTCCGTCGCTGCAAACTTCGTCCTTGGGGAATGTGGTGGGGGCTCCGTATAGGGCGACGAGCATATCGAGTTCCTGACGCAAATTTTCGAGGCATTGCGGAGTCGTTTGCAATGTTTTTTTGAGGCTGTCAATTTTTGCAACTCCGGCTCGTTTTGCCCGTTCTCCGGCGCTCATCTTGGCGATATCTGCAGAGTATGATGGCGGGTAATAGCTTACTGTTGAATCTCCGGGCGTGCATGTGACTTCGGCGGAACTGGAACTTTTGGGAGTGCCTTCACTAGAACTGGATATCGGCTGATTTGATTCAAGGCAATTATTTATTTTTTCTTCGAGTTTTTCGGTTTCTTTTTTATAAACCTCATTATATTTTTCGTCGTATTGCGGCTTTTTCTTTTTTTGTTCTTCGTCAAATGCTAGCTGTTCGAGGTATTCTTTGGTGGGTATTGTTGTGCCGTCGCTACATTTGAGTTCCTTTGGGGTTGGAGTGCCCCATTTGGGTGCGCCATACACTGGTGCAAATTCGCTTTCGAGAGACTCTTGGATTTTTTCAAGACATTTTGGAACATCTTTGTCTTTGAATTGTTCAATGACTATATCGCTGATTTTACGGGTTGCATCCCACTTGGCTTGAGAGGTGGCGTCAGATATGGCAGCACTTTCGGTGTATTGTTCTGAACGGTTATTGTAAAAAATCGAGGTTGGGTCGTACCCGCACGAAACCTGGCTACTGGAGCTTTGTTCGCTGCTGCTGGAACTGGGTGGCTTGATGCCTGCGTTGTAATAGCGGGAGCGGAATTCGGCTTCGTTGAATTTGATTCCGTTGCAGTTGTAGGTCTTTTCGGTGACGATGACAACTCCGTAATCGGGGCAGACGACTGCTCCTTTAAGGTCGCCATCGTCGTGGGTGTAGCATGGTTCGGGGCCGACATCTTTGAGAACTTCACGTTCCTTGCAAACCACACCGTCTTCGCAATAGAGCTTTGTTTCTGCGATTTCGTCGTTCGTTTTTACGCCTTTGCCGTCTTCGTAACAGGGGGTTGCTACAACGCCGTATGCGGGCGCTGGTAGTACGAAACTGCTGGAACTTTCGGCTTGACTGCTTGATGAGACGGTTTCGCTGGAGCTTGGTGCTGCTGCACTGGATTCTGGAGTCGCTTCGCTGGAACTGTTTGGTTGCTCGCATCCTCCGGGAGGGCAACCGTAAAGAGGGGGTTGTGTTACTGTCGTATTGTTGTTGCAGCTCGCCCAAAAGAAGGCGGTCAGTGCAAGCGACAATTTTTTCCAATGCTTGTAAAACATTTTTAACTCCTTACCAAGTAATCCAGTGCGTTTTTATTTAATATAAATAAAAGAACTGTATAATTTCCATATACTTTGGTAAAAATTTCTGGAATTTACGTTTGTTTTCGCAAAAAAATTGAACTTTTTTGAGGTGGCTGTATTATATAGAATCAATGAGGCTATTGGGGGCCAAAGCAGGTTTTAATGCCTTATCATGATTATTTTTACATTACTATTTTCCGTTGCATGATTTAAAGTATTAATTTTCTATGGTATTATACAGGAACGTCTCATGAAAAAGAACCAAGGTTTTTTCTCCTATTACGGCTTAGCTTTTTCTCAAGTAGCTATTTCTACGATAATTGTTGGAACGATGGAACTGGTTTTTAGCCGTATGGGTTACACGGCGACGGGTTCTTGGCAATTTTATGTGTTGCATTTGCTTTTCTTGTTGCCTTGCATTTTGTTCTTGACTCCGGCAGGTTATTTTTCGGACAAGTATCCTAAAGAACGGGTATTGTTATATACGACGCTACTGTCTATTCCTGTGCTAGGTCTTTTCTGTTTTGGCGTCTATAGCAAAAGCGTTCCGCTGGTGTTTACATCGGTGGGACTTTTCTTTATTTTTCAGGCGTTCCAGTCTCCGGCGCGTGGCGGTTATCTTAAGGAACTGATGGGGGTGAGGAATCTCGCGTACGGTACGGGTATCCTCATGATAGTCTGGTTTAGCGCGTTTGTGCTGACGTTGCTCGGTCTTGCGTTTGCGAGTTATCACGGGGCGTGGCTTGCAGTGATTGCTGCGGTGGGCGCGTTGCAGTTGCTGGGGATTGTTTTTGCACTCCGTCTCCCGGCGATTGGTGGTTTCGACCCCGATATGAAGTTCCCGTGGAAACGTTACTGGAATCTCGTCTTTGCACGTCGTAAGTTCTGGAAAGCGTGGAGCAATCGCGGTATCCGTCAGTCCATCATCGGGCTTTCGATGTTCTGGGTCTTGATATTCCTCATGGTTTTCGTGATTCAGGACCAGTTCAGTTCGGGTTCGCTTTTTGGCGTGGATGCTTTGGTGAATTACGCTATTTTGGGTGCTGCAATTGGCTTGATTGGCGGCTTTGCGTTTGCGATGCGCATGTCGAATAATTTTATCGAGACGGGACTTGTGCCGATGGGGACGGCGGGTTCTGCGATTTTGATTTTCTTGATTCCGTTTATTCCGAGGCCGTATAATGCGATTGCGTTTGCCCTGCTCGGTTTTTGTGCGGGCATGTACATGCTCCCGATGTTCGCGTTGCTGTTGTACAATTCAAAGCCGAGGTCTGCGGGCCATGTGCTGGCCGTGAACAACATGGTGCAGAATGTGTGCGTCATCGCGTTCGATGTGCTTGCGATTTTGTCGATGCGTTTACTCGGACTCGACCGCATGGATTTGTTCTTCTTGCTGGGCGTGTTCTGTACGGGGGCGACGATTTGGGCGTTGTGGATTATGCCGCAGTCCCTGCTCCGTCAGTTGCTCCGCACAATGCTTTCGGTGCATTATAAGTTCATCGTCAACGGTCTCAAGAACTTGCCGTGGGAAGGCCCGGTATTCCTCGTCAGCAATCACATTTCGTACATCGACTGGGCTTTGATCCAGATGGCAAGCCCGCGTCCGCTTCGCTTTGTGTTGAGCCGCCGCTCGTATGAAAAATGGTACGTGCGCCTGATTCTTTCGCAGATGAACGTAATTGACTTGGACTTGGCGCACCCTGAAAAGGCGATGGCGGAAGCCCATGCGTCGCTGTTGCGCGGTGAGGCTGTCGTGGTGTTCCCCGAAAACGCTCTTTCGCCGACGGGCAACGTGAACCGTTTCCGCTTGGATTACAGTTCTGCGATTAAGGATGTGCCGAAGCTGATCCTCTTGCCGCTTTATGTACAAGGTCTTTGGGGTAGCTCCTATTCCATGGCGAGTGCAGGGTATCAGGATATTGTCCATAGCGGTGGTCGCATCGTTTCTGTGGCGTTTGGAAAGCCTGTGCCGGTGGATTGTGGCAACGTGCAGATGTTGCGTTCGATTCAGGAACTCTCGATTACGGCGTGGGAAGCTTACATCCGCAGGCTCCGCCCGGTCCCGAACAGCTGGATTCGTTCTGCCAAGCGCAAGAAAAACTCTCCGCTGGTGTTCAGCCCCGACGGAAAGCATTTCTCTGGTTATTCGCTTGCGACGGCGGCTATTACGTTTGCGAACATTTTTGATAAACTTCTCGGCAAGGACGAAAAGTGCGTGGGCATCTTGATTCCGCCATCGGGACCCGGTATCTTTACGAACCTCGCGATGCTCCTCAAGGCGAAAACGGTTTGCAACTTGAATTATTCCAGCACGCCGGAAACGATGGATTACTGCTGCAAGGTGGCTGGCGTCAAGACGATTGTGACCGCCCATGCGTTTGTGGATAAGTTAAAACAGAAGGGCGTGGATCTCGAAGGCCAGTTGCTTTGCAAGTACAAAGTCTATTACATGGAAGATTTGGGCAAGCAGTACGTGAAAAAGCCTACGCTCATTCTGAACTTCTTGCGTGTGATGTTCTTGCCGGTCTGGTATCTCGAAATGCGCTTCTTCAAGAAGGTGACTCTTGACGATGTGGCGACGATTATTTTCAGTTCGGGGTCCGAAGGGACGCCGAAGGGCGTAGAACTCACGCATTTCAACTTGATGGGGAACATCAAGCAGTGTGCAAGCGTCATCAACGTGAGCCCGGAAGACGTGTTCCTTGGACTGTTGCCGCTGTTCCATGCGTTCGGATTCTCGATTACGACGATGCTTTGCATGGTCGAAGGTGTCGCGGTTGCGACATGCCCGGATCCGACGGATATCCGCTTGATTGGCCGCATGGCGGCGGAATTCAAGGTGACGATTATGGTTGCGACGGGGACGTTCTTGCGCATGTGGGGCACGAGCCGCTATATCCATCCGTTGATGTTCGAACATGTGCGTGGCATTTACGCCGGTGCCGAAAAAATCCGCGAAGATGTCCGCAATTTGTACAGAACGAAATTCAAACTCGAAATTTTCGAAGGATTTGGCTGCACGGAAACGACTCCGGTCGCATCAGTGAACACGAAGGATGTCTTGCTCGATGACTTCAAGACGGTTGTGGTGGGCAACAAGCCGGGGACGGTGGGCGTGCCGATGCCGGGCTGCCAGTTCCGCATTGTCGATCCCGATACGATGGAAGAACTCCCGCTCGGGACGGACGGCTTGATTTTGATTGGCGGTGCGCAGATTATGAAGGGGTACTTGAACGACCCGGAACGCACGGCGAACGCGATAGCCATGATTGATGGCCGCCGTTGGTACAAGACTGGCGACAAGGGCCATATTGACGAAGACGGGTTCCTCACGATTGTGGATAGATACAGCCGCTTTGCGAAACTTGGTGGCGAAATGGTGAGCCTTGGCGCTGTTGATTTCAAGATTTCCGAAAACTCTCTGTTCGATGAAATTGACCACTTTGCTGTGGCGGTTCCCGACGGAACGAAGGGCGAAAAGATTGTGCTCCTTTATTCGGGCGACAAGACCGAAGACGATGTCAAGACGATGCTCCGTCAGATTGGACTCCCGCCTTTGATGGTTCCTGGAGCAGTCCTCAAGATGGATGAACTCCCGAAACTCGGTTCGGGCAAATTTGACGTACAAACTGGCAAAAAAATTGCAATAGCTCGACTTGGAATTAGTGTATAAAGTTATATTTTATGCACTATGAAAAAAGATACGCTAGGAAGGGTCGAGGTAAAGCGCAAATCTTTGCGTCAGACTTTTATTGAATGGAAGGATTCTCTTCATTGGGATAAACCTCAGAATATTATGTTGGTGGTGACAGCCGTTGTGCTCGTTTCCGCTTTTGTCATCTTTAACAATCTTTCGGTCTCTTATGCTCGCCGTTGGGATATCGATTGGGGGTATTACTCTATCCTCTTGACGTTCCTTTTGCTTGTGGCGGGTGTTGTAGTCAATGCTCCGTTCGTAGCGAAACACCTTCGGGGATTTTTGCCGAGCGGAAAGGGCTTTTGCGGACTTGCTTTGCTGCTCATTGTGTTCTCGGCGTTCATCTTCGCGAACATCGGCAATACGCACCGCGTTCTGAGCGACGAAACGAGCTGGGAGTCGATGGGACTCCAGATGTACTTCCAGCACACGGGCGGTGTCTGTAACGAAGGAATTTGGACGGATGGCGTTCTGGATTGCAAGACCGAAGTGAACAACTTCAAGGGCAAGGCTCTAGGGTTCGTCTATTCGCTGGTGTTTAATTTTATGGCGCCGAATCGCGATACGGCATTGCTGGTGAACTATCCGTTCTACATCTTGAGCTTGATTGCGTTCTTCCTCGCTCTCTGCAAATGGTTCAAGAGTGATAAGCTTGCGCTTGCGGCGACGGCGTTCTTGGGCGGCATGCCGATTTACCTGTTGCAGTCGCGCTCCGCTTCGACGGAAGTTCTCTACATTCTCTTGCTTGCGGTGCTCATGGCGTGGTACGCTTTTGTGCCGACGAACAAGGTCACGTGGAAACATTTCCTCTTTACGGTTCCGCTGCTCGGATTCTTTGCGCAGACTCGTCAGGAGACAGTGTTTGCGTTTATCCCGTTCGCGCTTTACTATTACCGTTACTTCCTCGAAAAGTCCTACCGCTTGCCGGCGTTTGTCGCTTCGGTGATTGCGGTGAGCTGGCCTTCGATTAACACGATGGCTGCGTACCGTGGTTACGATTTCCAAGGCGGCGAGCATGCGGCGCATTCATTAGAGAACTTCTGGTTCAACCTCAAGACGAACATCGAAGTCATGATGAACCTCAAGCAGGATTCTGCGTTTGGCGGCATCATGGAAAATCCGTTCTACACGACGTTCACCGTGATTTTGCTCCTCTCGACAGCGTGGCTTTTGTTCCGCATGATTTATTCTCGCCGTTACGTTCGCGGGTTCATCTTGGGCTTCACGTTCTGCTTGCAGATTTTCGTGATTCTCTTGAACGTGTCGGGAACGTTTACGATTGACATCAACCAGCGTTATGTGTTGGTCGCGCTTCCGCTGTTTGCTCTCTTGATGGCTCTTGGACTTTACGATGCGCTTCTCTTTGCAACGAAGATGAAAGACGATGCGGCGGCGAAGATTGTCGTGGGGGTCGCGTGTCTCTTGTCGGTCGGGCTTATGCTTTATCATGCTCCGAGTTACAAGGCTAACATGCTTTATTACAAGAATAAGCTCCTCACTGAAGAAGATTTCTTGAATACGGAACTCGCGAAGTATCCGAAAAATTCTGTGTTCATTTACGCCAGACCTTGGCAGATGCTTGCTTCGGGCCACACCTCGTTTAGCGAAAGTACTTTCAAGAACTGGAGCACCGAGACGTTTGTGGAATGGATGCAAAAGTCCGATGGCAATATTTATCTTGTCCGTGGTCAGGACGGCTATGGAACGGTCAACCGTGCAAGCCGCGTGGTGGGTTTCAAAACTACAGATCAAATCGACGATATCCTCAGCAATTACAAGAACGAGCGCGTGTTGATGAACGCTAGGGATTTCGGTTACGGACTTGCAATTTACAAGATTATTTCGAAGAAGGGCGTGTCGCATTACGCTCAGAACTTCATGGTGAGCGAAGAATCGAACGGCATGATTGTCGTGAACAAGCGCTTCCCGGAATCGATTGCTTGCGGCTACAAGATGAACGACAAGGAACAGGCCGAAATGCTTGTTTCGAACAATGCGGATACATTGCTCTTGGATTCTGCAAAGATTCGTGCGGGCATGAACCGCGTCGTGTTGAGCTGCTACATGCCGGACGAAGATACGCTTGTGACGTACAGAGATTTCTTTATCGAAGGCGAAAATGTGACGCTCCTCTCGAACCTCAAGATGGGAAAATTCTTCCAGGATTGGGGCGAACCGCAGAAGAATACGTCGGTAGAGCATAACAAACTCACGTTGGATGGCGAACCGTTCCGTTATGGTATCGGTAGCCATGCGAATTCGTCAATTGAATTTTCGCTCCCTCGCAGTTTTGATTGGCTGCATGTGGTCGTCGGGCTTGATGATGAAAGTGCTTGCGGTGATGGTGCCTATTTTGCCGTCGAAGCGGATGGCCGCGAAATTTACCGCACCAAGAAACTTTATACGACGGACAAGGAACGGCTGAATCTCAAGATTTCGGGTGCGAAGTCCATCAATTTGCGTGTGTTGATGGGCGAGAATAAGGACTGCGACCACGGTGACTGGGCGGATGCCTGGCTAGAGGCGGAAAAATGAAAGTCCTTGTAGCTCCACTGGATTGGGGTCTGGGACATGCGACACGTTGCGTGCCCGTTATCCGCGAGTTTTTGCGGACGGGTGCCGAAGTGGAACTTGCTGTCGTGAAGCAGAATGCAAATTTCTTTCGCGAAATGTTCCCGGAACTCCGCCAGCGAATTGCTCCGAGCTACAATATCATTTATCCGAAACACGGCTATAACATGGCTTTGTGGTTGCTCAAAAACAGCATGCACTTGAATGCCGTGATGCGCTATGAACATCATTTTGCCGAAGAAATGGTCGCACGTCACGGTTACGATGTGCTGTTTTCGGACAACCGCTTTGCGTTTTATTCGAAAAAAGCTTTTAATATTTACATGACGCACCAGCGTCGGATTGCGTTCCCGCGTGTGTTCGCGGCGTTTGAAAGCGTCGGGGTGCTTTGGCATGCCAACGTGATGCGCAAATTTGACGAAGTCTGGGTGCCGGATTTGGAATTCTTTCCGGGCTATGCCGGTGTTCTTTCGCATTCGGGAGCGACTCCGGGCGATAAACCGTTACGTTATGTGGGAACGTTGTCGCGCTTTTCGGAATGTACTGTTGTGCCGCCCCTTCAAAATATTGATGAAGACAATGTAGATTTGATGAGCGTCTCTGAATTTATGGCGCGTTCCTCAAGTGCCGAATGGGATGTCTCTGAAAAGAATGTTCGGTATAAGATTGTGGCGATTGTGTCTGGCGTAGAACCTGCACGGACGCAGTTTGAAGCCCAATTGCGACATGCCTTGATGGAAATTCCTGGTCGCCACTTGATGATTCTTGGGAAACCTTCGGTGGAACGCAAAAGCTGGGTTGAAGGAAATATCGAGTTCCATACGCATCTTGAAAACAGTGCTTTTGCGGATGTCGTGAAACGTGCTGATTACGTGGTGAGTCGTGGCGGTTACAGCACTATCATGGACATGGTGGAGCTTGGGGCAAAATGTATTTTTGTGCCGACTCCGGGACAGTTTGAACAAGTTGTCCTTGCTCGTGATTTGTCGAATGCGGGGGTTGCGGTAGATATTCCTGCGGACAAATTGTCTGCCGAAACGCTTACTAAAGCTTTTGATTCTTGCGTCAGAATGCCGAAAATCGAAACGCGAAATTTACTCCGTTTCGCTGTTGAAAAAGTTGTTGAAAAAATTAGAGATAAACAAATATGAATCAGTTTGTACTTGCTTTTCCGATTCCAGTTTCTGTTGATGAAACTTTTGCTATTACCGAAAATGTCAAGGTTGCCGCAGACGCTAAAACCGTAATGATTCCGGGTTGCAGTGTGCAATTTAACGTTGTTCGTCAGCCAGCAATGGCTGATGTTCTGGAAATTTTCAAGGATCATTGCGAGTTGAACGCCGAAGAGGAAAAGGCTATTGCCTCTCACAAGTCGCTTTTGTTCTTGCTCGGAAACGTGAAAAGCATGAACGATGTCGAAATGGTGAATACCGCCATTCTCAAGATGTTTACTGCAGGCGCTACTGGCGTTTATATGCAACAGGCTGGAACCGCTTGGACGGAGGGCGAATTCCGCGATACGCTGGGTTCAGGCGAATACCCGATGGATCCTTGGATTAACATCATCGAAGGTGAAGACGAAAAGTCTCTTTATACGCTTGGACTTGCAACATTTACGCTTCCGGATTTGTGCACCGCTACGACGGATTTGGATCCTGAAGAATTGCTGTTAATGGCGGCTCATTCGTTGTTTGATGGCGAAGTTCCTGCAAAGTCGGGTTCTGTTATTGATTGGGGTGAAGGCGAAAAATATGTGCTTCGTCAGGAACTCAAGGGCTTGTTCTCCAAAGACGCTCCCGAATACAATAAGCAAGGCTTGCTTCGGATTGTGAAAAAGTAATTGTTTCGCTATATTAGCATCATAAAGGGGAGCTTATGGCTAATGTTTTGAAGTTTGAAGGTATAGATAATGCGCGACAGCTCGGTGGAATCCTGGCTGGGAACCGTCGTGTCAAGCACAATAAGCTTTTTCGCAGTGGAAATTTGTCTAAGGCGACGGAACATGATTTACACCGCCTACGTGATGATTTTGGCGTGAACATTGTGATTGATTTTCGCTCTGATTTCGAGTTTATGCGTAAACCGGATAAGCTTTTGGAGAACATGCAGATGGCTCAGATTCCTATTTTGGACGAGATGATGCATGGCGATGCGTTCAATAAGGATCAAGTGGTGCCTGCAACGGGCATTGATTTTATGGAATTCCTTTTCGGGATTGCACGCCATCCGATTGCAGGGACTTTGAAAGCTAAACTTTACAATTATTTTGTCGAAAGCGAATATGCTTTTCGCCAGTATGCAAAGTTTTTTGAGACTGTTTTGGCGCAAAATGGAGCGCCGATTCTATGGCATTGCACGTCGGGCAAGGACCGCTGCGGGTTTTGCTCGGCCCTGATGCTTGCAGCTCTCGGTGCCAACGATGATGACATTTTGGATGATTACGAGGAATCCCAAAATTCTTACCGCAAGCAGCTGGAAGCGATGTCTGCGAAAGGTCGTGCATCGGGAATGACGGATGAACAGCTCGATATTTTGCATTTCTTGGTGAGCGTCAAGCGCGATTATATGGAAGATCCGTTTGCGAAAGTCAATGCAGAATACGGTTCGCTTTTGAATTTTATAACGCAGAAAATAGGCGTGTCGCAGGAGAAAATCGAGACGCTGCGGGAATACTATTTGGAATAGTTTGCTCAAAATAAAAACGCAGACCCGAAGGCCTGCGTTTTGAAAATTTGAGTGGATTCTATCTCCACCTTGTGGCTCCAGAATGACAGCATGATTGTCACCCTGGAGGCTACGCCGATAGGGGCCATAACGTGATGGTGGACTCGATCCGCCATCTGATTACAGCCCACTGCTCAGAGTGCGAAGCGCGACCTCACCCCTCAAAGGACGAAGCCCGTGCTCATACCTCTATTACAGTTCCGGTTGCTTGCCGGTGAGGCGCACGAAGATTTCTTCGTACTTGGCGAGCGTGTTCTTCACGACGTCAGCCGGAATTTCCGGACCCGGGTAGCACTTGCCCCAGTCGAGAGTTTCGAGCCAGTCGCGGACGTACTGCTTGTCGAAGCTTTCCTGGTTTTTGCCGACCTGGTACTTGTCTGCCGGCCAGTAGCGGCTGGAATCCGGAGTCAGCACTTCGTCGATGAGGATGGTTTCGCCGTCGATTTCACCGAATTCGAACTTGGTGTCGGCGAGGATGATGCCCTTGGAGGCAGCGTAG
>Ga0310786_10002687_pt1 | contig 26718 bp, 11 predicted proteins | sample AusTroGonzalo_MG_FD_203881 | JGI IMG/M metagenome (GOLD analysis project Ga0310786, IMG submission 203881) | Bovine rumen microbial communities from tropical cattle in Woodstock, Queensland, Australia - Gonzalo_03 (v2) (version 2) | ecosystem: Host-associated > Mammals > Digestive system >...
TAGAAGATAAGCGGCAGGACGGTCCGTCCGGTACCTCCCTGTCGCCGACAACTAAACCGAGACTAAACATGTAGAAAGCACTTTTGCAACACGTTTGGACGGGGGTTCGACTCCCCCCGGCTCCACAGGAAAACAAAAAATCCCCGCCAGAAGCGGGGATTTTTGTTATTTATAACTGCCAGTCAATCTCCGTCTTGCCCTCCGAACGCAAAATGGCGTTGGCTTTGGAGAAGTGCCTGCAGCCCAAGAAGCCGCGATGGGCAGAAAGTGGCGAAGGATGAACTGTGGACAGTATATGGTGCTTGGAAGTGTCGATAATGGCCTCCTTTTGTTTGGCGTAATTTCCCCACAAAAGGAAGACCAAGCCCTCACGCTGTTCCGACAACTTGCTGATGGCCGCATCGGTAAAGCGCTCCCAGCCATGGTTCTGGTGCGAGCCCGCCTCATGAGCACGCACCGTCAGTGTGGCGTTGAGCAAAAAAACACCTTGCTCTGTCCATTTCTCCAAATTACCGCTTCGGGGAACCACAAAACCCACATCATCATGCAGCTCTTTGAAGATATTGATAAGCGACTTGGGATGGGGCACCCCGTCCTGTACAGAAAAACACAGACCATGCGCCTGCCCCGGCTCATGATACGGATCCTGCCCGATAATCACCACCTTCACCTTGTCAAAAGGTGTCTTGTTAAAGGCATTGAAAATCAACGGTCCCGGAGGATATACAGTGTATTTTTGTTTCTCCTCCACCAAGAACTGCTTCAGCTCCGCAAAATAAGGCTGCTGAAACTCGTCCCATAGGACTTTTTTCCAGGATTCTTCGATGTTTGGTGTTATCATTTTAGGGATTAGGGGTTAGGGGTTAGAATTCAAAATTCAAAATTCAAATGAATATTGTTTAGTGTTTAGAGTTTAAAAATTTTGAATTACTACTGGTGCATTAAAATTTGAGTGTTCTATAATATTAATGTAGTAAATATCAGTTGAACGAATTAGATTACGGCCTCGAAGAGGTCGAATCTCAATAACCCCGCACGTAAGTGTAGGGTCTGATCAACTAGTGACGAAAGTGTCGTACTCCAGTGAATATCATAGCGATGCCGAGTTCATCACAGGCTTTGATGGAGTCCTCATCACGGACAGAACCTCCGGGCTGGATGATGGCCGTAACGCCATACTGGGCAGCCATGCGCACCACATCGTCGAAGGGGAAGAAGGCATCGCTCGCCATACAGATATGATCGGTATGACCTGCCTCTTTTGCTTGTTCAAGGGCGATATGGGCAGAGCCCACACGGTTCATTTGACCCGCTCCCACACCGATAGTCTTCATGTCTTTAGCCAAAAGGATGGCATTGGATTTCACATGCTTGCATACCTTCATACCGAAAAGCAAATCACGCATTTCACTTTCAGTGGGCTGTTTTTTGGTCACCACCTTAATATCATAGTCCTCGGCACCGGCACGGTCAATGCTCTGCATCAGCATACCACCAGTAACGCTGATAAACATCTTCTGGTCCGCTTTGCTCTTGTCCAAATCGAAGGTCATCAGTCGGATGTTTTTCTTGGTGGTCAACACCGCCAAAGCCTCCGGTGTGAACTCAGGTGCCAGAATAATTTCCAGGAACACAGGCTTCATAGCGGTAGCCAAAGCCTCATCCACAACTTGATTCGTGGCCACAATACCACCGAAGATGGACACTTTGTCGGCCTCATAGCAGCGGGTCCAGGCTTCCATACCGTCTTTGCCAATGCCTACACCGCAAGGGTTCTTGTGTTTAACTGCCACCACAGTAGGTTCGTCAAATTCACGCAGAATCTGCAGGGTGGCATCTGCATCTTGTATATTATTGTATGACAATTCTTTGCCATGCAACTGAGTAGCCCAAGCCATGGAATAGCCCTGTTTCTTGCCAGCATAGAAAGCCGCTTTCTGGTGAGGATTCTCGCCATAGCGAAGTGACTGTTTCCGAGTGAACGTCAGAGTCATGTTTTCAGGATCATCTTCCCCTACTCTGTCAGTCAGATACTGGGCAATCATGGCATCGTAAGCAGCGGTGTGTCTGAACACCTTGGCAGCCAAACGGGAACGGGTTTCCAAAGAGGTGTCACCATTGGCCTTGATTTCAGTGATAACAGCATCGTAGTCGTTGGCATCACACACCACCGTCACAAACTGATGGTTTTTGGCTGCGCTACGCAACATGCTGGGACCACCAATATCGATATTCTCAATAGCTTCGGCAAAGGTCACGTTCTCTTTTTCAATAGTTTGTTTAAATGGATAGAGGTTCACCACCACCATATCAATGTATTGGATGCCATTTTGGTGCATCTCCTCCTGATGTTTCGGGTTAGTGCGTACTGACAGCAAACCGCCATGTACCATCGGATGCAAGGTCTTCACACGGCCATCCATGATTTCAGGAAAACCAGTCACCTCGCTAATACCCATCACGGGCAAACCAGCTTGCTCAATAGCTTTTTGCGTTCCACCGGTCGAGATAATCTCATAACCGTTTTCTATTAATTGCTGGACAAAAGGAATCAGATTCGTCTTGTCGCTCACGCTCACCAATGCTCTTTTCATAGTCTATCTATTTTTGATTATCTATAATAAGTAACCTACAAAAATACGAAAATTTCACGAAGTTGTTGCATATCTTTCTAAAGTTTTTTCAAGAAATTTCGGAAATACAAAAGGGGCTGCACAAAATAAATAGAGACGCAAAAATTTGCGTCTCTATAATTATAAACGAAAAAATTCAAGAATCCTTATTTCACCTCCCAAGTATCGCCACTATTCAAAAGATCATCCATGCATTTGTATTTGCCGGTGGCCATTTGCTCTTCCATTTGGTCTTCATAGAGCTGGGTGTAGGAGGTTTTCTTCACGTTGCGGATTACACCGAGAGCCACAGGCAGGTCACCGCTCATGCGGGCCAGCATCATGTGGATACCAGTGTCCTCAGTGTCTTCATGATGAATCATGATATCATCGATGGTAATGCCGTTTTCGCCAATGGTAACGGCCTCCAAGCAACGTCCGTTGAAACGGAGCCCCTTGTTCTTCTCCTTACCAAAGATCATGGGTTTGCCGTCCTCAAGAATGATGGTGCGATCGTCGCGTACTGCACGGTCGGTGATGGCGGCATGCGCCTTGTCGTTGAAAATCATGCAGTTCTGCAGCACTTCCACCACGCTGGTACCGTCATGCTTGGCAGCACGGGTCATGATGTCGGTGGTCAACGGCGGCAGGCAGTCCAATGCGCGTGCATAGAAGGTGCCCTGTGCGCCCATCACCAACTCGCCCGGATTGAAGGGATAGTCGATGGTGCCATAGGGAGAGGTCTTGGTCACCTGACCGAACTTGGTAGTCGGGCTGTATTGACCCTTGGTCAAACCGTAGATTTCGTTATTAAAGATAGTGATGTTCAAGTCTTGGTTACGACGCACCGCATGAATCAGGTGGTTGCCACCGATAGCCATAGAGTCACCATCACCCATGCTCACCCACACGGAGAGAGCCGGGTTAGCCAATTTTACGCCAGTAGCAATGGCACAAGCACGGCCGTGGATGCTGTGGAAACCGTAGGTATCCACATAGTAAGGGATACGTGATGAGCATCCGATACCGGACACCATGCAGATGTTCTCCTTCTTGTGGTTGGTTTTCGGGAAGGTGTTCAACAATGCGGCGAGGATGGCGTGGTCACCGCAACCGGGACACCATTTCACCATTTGGTCGCTGGTAAAGTCAGCTTTTGTATATTCGCGATCCGCTCTGGGAACAAAATGTTTTTCTGCCATAATTATCTGTAATTAAATGGTTCTTGATTGAGTTATTTGGCAAGCAGTCTTTCGAATTCAGCCTTCAGCTCACCCACCTCGAACGGGAGACCCATAATCTTGTTGTATTGGGTCATCGGGCATTCGGGGAACTGGGTACGGAGGTATCCGGCAAACTGTCCATTGTTAAGTTCGCAAACGACAATCTTCTTGTATTTCTTGAGGATGTCGCCAGTGTTCTTCGGAAGCGGGCAAATATAGTTGAAGTGGGTATAGGCCACTTTCTTGCCTTCTTTATTCATCTCTTCCACAGCGAGGGTAAGTGCGCCAGAGGTGCCGCCCCAACCCACAACGAGGAGTTCAGCATCAGGATTGCCAGTCACTTCCTGGTCGGGGATATAGTTGGCCACACGGTTCACCTTCTCCTGACGGTTAGCCACCATCAGAGCGTGGTTTTCGGGATCAGTGCTGAGAGGTCCGTCAGGACATTTCTCCAAGCCACCTACACGGTGTCTGAGGCCTTCCATGCCTGGCAGTGCCCATTCGCGTGCAAAAGTCACGGGATCACGACGGAAAGGTCTATAGTTGGGATCGTTAGGCGTAGCCAAACGTGGTTTGATTTCCGGCATGTCGGCCATCTTGGGAATACGGAACAGCTGTGAGCCGTTGCCAAGGTAACCGTCGGTAAGGAGAATGACAGGGGTCATGTGCTCCAGAGCAACCTTAGCGGCATTGAAAGCCCAATAGAAGCAGTTGGCGCTGGAAGATGCAGCCATCACCACTACAGGGGCTTCACCATTACGACCGTACAAAGCCTGGTTCAGGTCGCTCTGCTCGGTCTTGGTGGGCAGACCGGTGGAGGGACCGCCACGTTGAACGTCAACTACCACCAAAGGCAACTCCACCATCACGGCCAAACCGAGAGCTTCGCTCTTGAGGGAAAGACCAGGACCAGAGGTAGAGGTACAAGCCAAAGCGCCAGCGTAAGAAGCACCAATAGCGGAGCAGATACCTGCGATTTCGTCTTCAGCCTGGAAGACACGCGCTCCCAAAGATTTATGTTTAGCCAACTCCACCATCACATCTGTGGCGGGGGTGATAGGATAAGAGCCTAAGAACAGTCGGCGACCGGATTTCTCGGATGCGGCCAAAAGACCCCAGGCGGTGGCCACATTACCGGTGATGTTGCGGTAACGTCCCTTAGGCATTTTGTCGGCCTGAGCAATCTCGAAAATATGGGAGTGCATCACTTCCAACTTGTCGGCATATTCGTAACCTTCTGTCAAAACGGCCTTGTTCAAAGCTACCACATCAGGTTTCTTGGCGAACTTGCGTTCAAGGTAAGCGAAAGTCTGGTCGAGCTTCTTATGGGTAGCATAGAAAATGATACCCAGCGCGAACATGTTACGGCAACGATCAGCCGTCTTCTTGTCAGCGCCTTGCTCGTTACCGATACGCTGAGTGAACGAGGTCACCGGAGCCTTGATGATGGTGTAGGCGCGTTCCATCTCATCGGTGAAGGGATGGTTGTTCTCGTTATAGCCTGCTTTTTCAAGCGCCTCATCGGTGAAAGTGTCGATATCAACGATGACGGTGGCGCCTTTTTTGGCCCACTTGAGGTTCGACTTTAGAGAAGCCGGATTCATTGCGACCAGGATGTCGCATTTGTCGCCGGAACTATAGATGTGGTTACCCACGTGCACCTGATAGCCAGACACACCAGCAATGGTATTGTGAGGGGCGCGGATTTCGGCTGGATAGTCGGGGAAGGTGGCGATGTCATTGCCAGTGAGGGCAGAAGCGTCCGAGAACAAGGTTCCGGAGAGCTGCATACCGTCGCCAGAGTCACCCGCAAAACGAACGACGATGTCGTCAATTTTTGTGATTTGCTCTGTTGCCATAAAAGTTTTAGATTTTGATATTATTAATTTAGTGAATAGAATATTTTTTCTCAATCATTATTTCTGAATAACCATCTTCTTGCTCAATACGGCATCCTCAAACTGGAGGGTGTAGATGTACATACCTGCAGCGTATGAAGAGGTGTTCAAGTCAATATAGTTTTCACCGAACTGGGCATTGATAGGTTCACTTAACAGTTTCTGACCAGTCAGGGTAAAGACTTCAATCACAGCCTTGCCTGCCGCGGGAGCCAAGAAGCTGATGCGGGTTCTGTCATCTGCCGGATTCGGCACATTCTGGTTCAGCACCAAACCACCTTCCTTCACATAATCTTCAATGCTGTTAGCCGCACAAGGATGAACTGTATAGTTATCATTATACGGATTTTCATCCTGAGGAACATATACTCTTGCCTCAAAATCACAGAATGCAGTAGTGGAGAATACTCTGAAGGCATTCTCAAATGTGTGTCTGATAGTATCACCCGGCATAAAATATTGAGGAACTCCATCAATAATATCGGCTGTCCAGCTTTCCGTGAAGGAAATCACATCATTACCCACTTTCAGCGTACCTGTAATCTCGAAGGATGTGATCTGTGCGAGACCGTCATTCACCACATCAACTATCGGATGTATAGAATCTCCGTACAGCATACACGAACCTGCGGTATCTCTAAAGTCATAGGGATAAACTATCGCTGCCACACCAATATCGGGTTTTCCGGGCATGAAGTTGATATCATCCATACAAATATCCATCTTACGTTTATGTTCAAAGGTTCTGAATCTCACCCTTGCCACTTCGTCATTATCTCTGAACATGAGAACTCTGTTTTTCCAACTGGAGGTCGAGGATGCCTGTGTTGGACCCACTACAGAATCAACTGTAACAAAAGTATTATCATCACCTGTACCCACCTGCACCAAAAGTGTTCCTGATGGCGCATTCGAACCACTACCGGTTCCATAAATAAACTCCCAGTAATCCAACTGAACAGGATAACCTTGACGGAAATGCAAATCCATACATTTGGTTGTCAATAAGCCCGATGCTGTATTGGAATTATGGTTACTCTTACCCAAAGCAGCAGCATACTGATTCATATTATTGGTCATAGTATGGTCTTGCATCGGAAGGTCCGGATTGGATTGAGTAGGACCACTATAGTTGCCCCACTTATAGGAGGCATCCGTAGTACCTCTGAGTTCAAAAGAATCAAATGTAGGGAATGGATTATCAGGGTCGGTAATAGCTTCATCAAAAGTATGCAAAATAGGAATAGTATCCACGGGGAAATTTCCGATCGTAAAGCTGGTTTTCCAAGCATTGTTGACCGTATGCTGGTCTGGAGTATAAGTCAACTCTGTGACAACAGTATATCCTCCCGGAATATCCAAGGCCACATTGGGGATAGTAAAAGTCTGGGTTTCACCAGGAGCGATAGTACCATGTGACACTGTAGCCGTATAGACATCTGATGCAGTACCAGAAACTGTAGCTGTCAACAGCATTTGATTAGCCTGTGAAAATGTCTGGGAATTGAGACCCTGATTCTTCACATACACCTTGATATTGGCCTGTTTATCAGGACAAGAAGCGCCAGAAGGCTGCAAGTAACCCACCACAGCCAAATCATCATCAAAAGGACCTCTGATAATCACCTTATAATCTTCTGTTTCACCATTGTCATAATAGCCACAACCTGTGTTGGCTAAATTAGTGGCAGTAGCAGCTGTCACTCTCATCAAAGTCGGTCCATCCAGTGCTGTTGGGCTAATATGAACCAAACCTTCTGAGGTGGCATTTTCAGGATGCGAGGTATTGAAATTATTGGCTGTAATATTGATTACTCTTTCATTATTATAATCAATAGCTCCATCTCTATTAAAGTCAATGAAAACATACTTGTACAACTTGACACCTGAATTTCCTGTGAAAGAGTTGGTGATACTAATAGGATAAGTCTGACCCTTGACCAATACAGCAGGCGCAACCGAAGTAGTATAGTCAGTATAGGAGACAGTGTCTGCCGTACCAAACGGGGTCCAGCCCGCAGGCAACGGAAGATTGTCAATACCTGCAAACTTCACATTAGAGATACTGGGGCTCACCGCATTTTTCGAACCAGCTCCACAGATATCCTTTCTCAATGATATCACAACCGTATCGTTGCTCGGATACTGATCGGCGGAACAGGTTACATAAACCTTGAAGTCCACCGGGAAATACACCTCCGACAAATCAACAGGAGTGGTGAAGGTATAAGACACCATACCCTGGCTCGGCACCGCTACAGGATTATTAACGGTCACTGGAGTTTGTCCCTCCAGCTGGTAACTCAAACTGTAATTATTAGCAGTATTATTACCATGATTGTGCAACTGGACAGACACCGTTTCATTGGTAGTATAGGCAGCATTCGGAGTAACGGGGTTGACAATACTTACCACATCCAAATCAATATTAGGAACAGCGGTATGTATCGTAATACGTCCTCTGTCAGCAGTCTCACAAGAATAACTGATATTGAATTTCGTATTATACCTGACAGATCCTTGTTGCATAACAGTATTTCCAGTTCCCAATATAGGATTGAAAGCATTGTCGGTGGAATAATACACCATTCTTTTCTTTGCGGAAGGAACATTAGTGGATCTGAATTTATGTGCCGTATAACCCAATGTACCGCTGCCGCCATGATGTTCTGTCAAAAGGAGCAAGTTGTCGCCCGTGTAGTAGAAACCACCAGGAATCACAAAACTATACCAACCCGATTGGTTGAACTCAAAGTTATCGTCAGCGATAAGCATAGCGCCACTGGTCAAACTATCCCAATTGTTCTGATACTTTTGGTTCACCAACTGAGGAGTTAAAGTAGAATTACCATTAGCATCCTTGAAAACATTATCATTCTTCAGGTACAGTTTCATCGGAATCTGTCCACTTCCCACTCCTGAAGAGGGAACGAAGAAGGAAATCGTATCAATGAGGCCTTCGCTGAAACCAAGGTCTTCTACGGTATACATAATAATACCCACTGAATGTTCTTTGGAGAAATTAAATGGCAGCACACTGTTGTCCACAGAAGCCGAACCAACAGTGGTATCAGCGGTAAACTGTGGATCAAGAATACGTCCACTATAATAGAAGTACGTCGGATCCGTCATAATGGTCGGTGTTGTGAAAGATGTACCCTGGGCAAGAGCAGTACCTCCTGTAGGTTGGTCATAAAAATAGTACTGGTTGAATACAGTGTCAGTAGGTGTAACTGTAGCAGTACCACCGTACGGAGCATTGATAGCAGGGGCAGTAGCACTTGGTATATCGGCAGGAGTGGCAGGAGTGGCAGGCACAAACAAACTACCCATGATGGTGTCATTTGCACGGTACACATACATGGATGAGTTCACTGGGTTAGAATAAATCTTATAATTGTATATATTATTATGAGTAGAAGAACCCAGAGTCACAGTATTTCCAAAGGTGATGGGCGTTGGCGCCCCTCTATAGATCGGCTGACTGATGGTATGCTCCACTGAGGTGGAGGTAGAAGTAGGAGTGGCGCCCGTAAATTCAGCTTTCAATTTAAAAGTATTGGCCGGGATCGTATCAGAAGCATACCAAGTATTGTTAACTTGCACTTGGAGATGAGGATTGCTGACACCACACTGGAATGACACCGGTGAAATCAGCTCGTCAGTACTGATATCATGCAACGGAGTAGCCACATTGATCTGATATCTGGTAGTACGAGTTGTACAAGACTGGGCATTTGCCGGAGGAGTTATACCATTAATGAAATAAACCACCGTATCATACAACACATTTGTGGTAAGCACTGGGGTATTGTTGTTGTTAGTTGTGGAACTACCACTGGTGGGACCCTGATAAACCCATTTAGTAACGGATGTATTCAACAGAGGATTATTGCGGTATACAGCATATGTATGCAAATATTCACCTTCCACTATAACTTCAGCAGGCATTGAAGATGTCTTTCTTGACAAAATAGAACCTCTAATAGTGTCATTTCCACGATAAGCGGGTGTTCCAATCAGGTCAGTCACAATCGTGTAATTGTATGTCACGTCATTGTTAGGAGCGCTTAAGTTGACCGTGCTGGTGAAGGTTACTTCTTTTTCCTCATTGGGTGCAAAACCTTCACCTACAATCTGAGACACAGTTTGTGACTGCGAACCCACCTTAAATGTAGCCTTCACTTCCACTACATCAGCAGGAATAGGTTCGTTAATCAGATTGCGAACCTTAACCACAATATTTTCATCCAACAGAGTACAATTTGTAGCCAAGGGGTAAATCAATTCCACAGGTTCCACATCGTACTGTGGCACATCATCGGCAACAATCTCAATCGGCACCTTCTCACTCTGACATTCGGCATCCACAAACTGGAACTTCATCACCAAACGCTTGGAGTTTGTTGAATAGTTGCCCGTATTAAATGCTTCTTCTGAGTTAGCACCCTTATACAACACGCAATTGCTGATGGAAGAAGAATTAAACTTGAGGTTGGCAGAACCTGTCGCAGCGGAACAACTTGAGCCACCGCAATAGGTCTCTGTCAGAATCAGAATGCTGTTGCCATCATAATCCATGGGCACTGGCAAAATGAAAGACACCCAACCTGTTTCATCGAAGAAATAATTACCATCATAAATCAATGTAGCATCCGCAATATCACTATCCCACGTGTTCAAAGGATTGGCACTGGGGAATGCTGTCAAACTTGTGTTCTTTGCATACAGTCTAAGCGGAATTCCCTGCTCACCATCAGCGGCATTGCTAACATACAAACTGATCTGGGTCAACTTTCCGCTGGCATTCAGCTCATTAGCTTTGTACAACAATTTACCACGAGAGAAACCATTGCTAAATACAAATGGAGGTTGGATGTTATTGGAAGCCGTAGTATTCCATGTACCTCCTGTAGGTGTATAAATCACAGCGGGTGCGGAAGTCACATAATATGTAGTATCATAATAAACCAATGGGGTTACGTACGGATCACCGACATACTGCAAATCCCAAGACTCATAGCCTGAGTTGGTGTACCAGAAATGGGCAATACCCGTTGAGCCAGCGGCATCTGTCGCAGTCAAAACACCATGGTTATGATAACTGACATGAACCGTATCTTCCGTTATCGGCATGGGGTACTTACCATATGACTCGATGGTCACACTCAATGTATCATTGAAACGAACTCGGTCATTGGAAACCGCATCTACCCATATTTTAATCGTATAAGGCACATTCACGTTCACCAAGTTGTTGGTGAAATCGTACGGATTTACCGGAATGGTATAGTCCATTGTTTCATGAATACCTATAGTTTCTGTGATGGTTGAAGTAACCTGAGCACCACCATTCACAGTATAATAAATCGGAGTACCTGCCTGTAATGAGTCTGTACCATTATTGGTCAACTTCACCACAATGTTCTCGTGACCCAAATCACAGTCAGTCAATGGATGTACCAATGACAGCAGTGCCAACTCATGACTCATGTAGCTGTCAACAACTGCGGCAATCATCAGACGGCCATCGGTTGCCGCTGTCAGTGAGCCATTAACCAATTTATAATATGCATTGCTTCTCAACGGAGCTTCTTCCTGAACGCCCAAATAGGTACCACCGTCCAGCATCTCGATACCAACATACAGGAAAGTATTTGTACTTGTAAGGGCAAAATTATGAATTTCACCTGTCACCCATTGATTCTCCATAGCAGCAGTAACCGTAATCTCATCTGAACTTTCAATAATGTTACCTGATGCATCTGTCACAATAAAGCGGAAGTGACGACCCACATTGAGGTTAGCGGCTGTATTCGTAATGAACGCCTTTACATGGGTAGCAATCAAAGTATCTACCACCTCATATTTATTCACATATGCAATGTTGCCAGTACCGCCAACACCGATAGTAGAATAAGTGAAATGCTGGCCATTGACCACAGAATCATTGGCATAAGCCACTTCATTGGTAGTTGTCGTCATCTGCCAGGTTTGCTCGTTATTGTCAGCATTCATATCCGATGCACAGTATACCCTCACCACATTGTCGCCGGGGTTATTCAAATGCACACCATTGAATGAGACCGTCATGCTTCTTCTGGAATCCAATGATGGAACCGTGATGGTGTCTCTGTAAGTATTGGCTCCGGTAATTTCCAACATCACCTGGAAATTGGTCTGTTCAAGACGGCCTTCATTGCTGATATTGGCATAAACTTTTGGTGAGACCTCGTGCTGAGTAGGATTAGCACCCAAAGTCCAGATGTCATTCACCGCCAAGTCATTGTTGTAGAAATTTCTTACCACCACACGGTCAATGTTGATATTATTTTTGGCATTGGATTTGGCATCAAAGGCGATATAGATACAGTTCTGGTTGCTGTATGGAGCCAAGTCAACCATATATTTTGCCCATCCTGGAGTCGTATATGCCTGTTTGTATCGTTTCACCAACTGAGTTGAGACACCCGCAGTGTCCACAGAGTTAACAGCGTCATAGGTCATACCCCCATTGGTAGAGATTTTTACGGTAACGCCTTCTGTGGGGCTATTCACGTTATCGTGAGCAAACCAATATTCCAGAATCGGAGTAACAGCATCCTGCAGAATGGTTACTGGCATGATGGCACGTGACTCGGTATTGTTGGCAAATACTTTGGAGTTGAAGAACAAACGTCCCAAACCATAGTTCGGAGCGATAGCAGGAAATGTTCCCGCACCCAGTTCAACGGTCCAGTTACCAGCGCCAGTGGTGCTGATCTGCTCAAAACGCCATGAGGGATAGAGCACGTTCGTTGAAAACGTCTCCTCAAAGTACGGGAAAGCAGCCTGGATTTCGAAAGAACCTGTCAAAGAGTCATTCTGTGAATTATTGTCACCATTAATGTGAATATCAAACGAATAGTCATACACCATATTAGTAGATACAGAGAAATTGGCAATTACCTGTACCTCTTTGGTCTGAAGAGGTGCGATAGTGCCCGTGTTCACATTAGCCGAACCCGTTGTTGTACCTATCGTATAATGAATAGTAGCAGGTTGGTTGGCAAAGTTGATAATAGCACTACCTGTATTTTTGATACGAACCTTGATCGGATAATGCGTTGCCGGACACTCATTGCCCAACACTGGAGATGTCAACTCAACCATGGCCAAATCGATAGCTGGAATTGCGCGAGTATAGCAACCCATAAAGGTAATCGTGTTGTAACGATTCGTACCTCTGATATCAGTAGTAACATAACTTAAGGGCAAGCATTCCAAGCCTTCAAATTGAGAAGGCACCAACGAATCAGTTGGGGAAACGAAAGTGAGAGGAATACTGATAGAAGTTGTATCATCACCTCTTGGGGACATAGCACTCTGCCACTCCTCAAAATTGTTTCGAGGTGCCACAAACCAACCCAAAGAATTACCTACTGAGTAATACTCGTTATTGTTCAGTTTGATGGTATTTGCCAAAGCTGAAGCAGAGGTATAATTCAGATAAATAGCATAATTCTTATTCTCTAACGACGTACTGGCGTTGACGAAAACATTGTTGTAAATATTGATTTCTTTGGTAGATGATGACGCACCTGTGACATACAAAGGAGCCGACTGTGTAATGTTCTCCAACGAATACACATAGCTGCTGTTGTGAGCCAAATTCATTTGTTTTGAATTCTGTATCAGAATGTTATATCTTCCAGTAACCGTTGCCTTATTGATAATCTCGTTATTCGCCACAGTCATGATACTAGTCACACCTGTTGAGTTAGCATACGTATCGAAAGAAAGACCTGTACCACCTCGTTGGTTCATCTTGATACTATTAGCGGAAACACTTTGGAAATCAGCACCATTTTTAATAGCAATACCCACAAAGTTCATATCAGAAGAAGTGGCTTGCTGATTGATAATATTACCATCGATCGTCCATATTCTTGAGTGAATAGCATTAATACCCGTCACGGTGGCATTAATGGTATTACCCCTCACCATAAAATTATTTTCTTTATACGTGATATTGTTGGAAGTGGCACCTGTGAAATACAAACCAAAATTGACATTGCTGATCGTGTTGTTAGTGAATGTCATGTTATAATCCGCGATTCCACCACCGCTAGTTGGCGGTGCAGTGATTCGTCCAATAGCCGATGAATTGTAATACGGGGTAGCGCTTGAGGTTGTACCCTGGATATCGCAGTTGTCAATGGTGATATCATGTGAATATCTACCGACAAAGTCAACACATCGACCCACATTGGTATTCCGGATGGTCACGTTTCTGATGGTTACATAGGCCATTTCTGTGAATTTCACTGGAGGATTATTACCCGCATTGGCAATGATCACTGCGCTTCTGCTCACACCAGGAGCTGCCTGGAAGGTGATGGTGTTGGTGCTGTCCAGCCCCGGATATTGATCATCGAAATCAAAGCCTGTATAAGTACCGGCATTCATATTGATGGTCACAGGGCCATCAAAGCCACAACGGTAGAAACGCTCTTTCATAAAACGTACCGTCGGGAAATCTGCTCCAGGGCCACCCAAGGTATAGGTTCCTGACAGGGCGCTATCGCAAGCATAACCATCGTACTTGATGGTATCATCCGTACGGCGATCTAAGTTCGTCACACCATTACGAGATATTAACCAAACCTTGATGTAGTTGGAGTCGCGCAGAGCCACATGGTTTCCTACAATAATCGTATCGGTATAGTCCAAACACAGGTCACCTGTCCATGAAGCGACAGGTTTATCAACGCCATTCACACTCCATCCAAAAGTCGCGGACGTCATATGGTTGGGGTTGGCTTCCGTGGCGAGACCTTTATTACGGAATACCACCTTTATCGGATAGCTCTGACCTGTTACCATACGGTCGGGATAGATCGGCAGTTCCTGGAAAGACTCCATTTTGCCATCATTTACGGCCAACGACTGAGTAGTCTGCAAGAAGAAGCTAGTATCCAATTTCATACAGCTACCATGAGTATCCTCCACGTAAATGTGGTAATCTACCGATGTACCGTAACACTGCATAGGAATAGTCCATTCCGCCTCTACGATATGGTCACCGATTCCGCCGTTGAAATAGTTTTGGGTAATGGTATTGACAATGGTATCTGTCACACCTTCGCTAGTATGGTACCAAAACACAAGTGACTGCAAATTAACGGTGTCATTATCTGTGATTCTTGTCTTAATGACAAATGGGCCCGTGTTATTGTTGACCGTTCCAACATATACAGTAGGCAATAATTTGATGGTTGGCGGAACCAACTCCACATTGGAATAAATCAATTTCAAGTTATCAATATACCAACCTGCGCAGACTTCAGTACCGGAACCAGTACCTGATGCATGCATTGTCTGAAAACGAATACGAAAATACTGGTTGTCCGTACCTACCACAAACTGTGACATATCAAACAATTCCTTTTTCCACCATGTGTTTTGCGGCACGGCTGCGTTATTATTCTTCTGCCAAATTGTGTACCAGTTTTGAGAGACATTACCAGCATTGATGACCTCGGCATGACCATGGTAGTAGGGACTCTCAGTCGTATAATTGTTCATGGTCACCCAGCTACCCCACTGAATATCACCTTGTGCGGACACGCTCGTTGACTGCTGATAGAGGATGTAACTTCTATCATTGTTGTTGACCTTACATATCTGGTCGAACTCCAAATACACATACGGGAACGACCTGTTCACCTCTATAGCACGAGTTGTACAAAAAGAAGGTGATGCCGTAGGATACGATGGCGTGTGATACGAAGCTGGTGATGACACAAACAAAATGGAATCTCTTCTCCAGTTTGCCAATTCACCAAAGTTTGCGGAAGTTGTCATTTTGATGATATCGCCGTCAAAATTTTCATAAAAAATGACGGTAGTGTCCATCAGCTGAGCCGACAACAGGAATGGCATCACAACAATAGCCAGTGAGAATAATAACTTTTTCATTTTCAAAAGGTTGTATTGATACTTATTTTATTTTTTCCCGTTTATTTGAATATATTATATATATTGCTTTAAGCAAAGGACAAAAGTAATAAAAATTTCCCAAATAAACAGCATCAAACAGAAAAAAAACAACAAAAAAAATCCTGTCGCAAGAAAAACGACAGGATTAATATTTTATCTTCTTTGTATCAAATACTTACGAAATATATACATCAATCAGTCCCTCTGGTGCCTGGATGTAAATTGTTCGACCTTCCCGATCCACTTTTTTGAAAATCTCGTCAATGGCGGGAATCAACACCTCTACCCCACCGTGGTCAATCTGCATAATCGGATGATGGCTGATATCAATAAAATCCTGACAAACACCTATATCCCCTTTTTCCTCGTCGATTACCTTGAAACCGATGACCTCGTGGAAATAGAACTTATTGCCTGTGAGTGGGGGCAACTCCGACAAAGGAAGGTATAACTCAGCCTTAACCAAAGTCTTAGCCTCTTCCTCATCCACATCCGCGAACTTGATAACAAAGGTGTTGGCACCACGATACTGAATATCCTCAATCAAATAAGGTAGCTTCTCATCTTCCAAATCAATGAAGACCGCATCCAGATTGGCATATTTTTCCGGCTCATCGGTGTCAAAATAGCAGCATAATTGCCCTTTGATACCAAAGGGTTTCGTGATGTGACCCAAATAGTAATATTCGTTTTTCATCCTTCTTTATTTTTCGCCTTAATCTTTGAGCTAATTTTCAACTTTCAGTTTTCAGTTTTCAACTTTCAGTTTAAGGCTCTCGAATCATTTAAAACAAATATAGACGCAACGAAAGGGTCGCGTCTATATCGTAACTCATTGACATGAAGTTTATTCGGCAGGAGTTTCAGCAACTTCTGCGGGAGCCTCAGTGGCTTCTGCGTTAGCGGCTTCTTCAGCGGCCTTAGCCTCTGCCTCAGCAGCCTCAGCCTCAGCGGCGGCGGCATACTTGGCAGCAACCTTAGCGGAGATAGCTTCTCTCACCTTGGTCTCGGCTTCCAGACGAGCCTTCATTTCCTTGCGGCTCTTGTCAGCATCTTCGCGTTTGATGTTGCTGACTTTGGATTCTTTAGCCTGTTTCCATGCATCGAATTTACGATCTGCATCCAGCTGAGTCAGTGCGCCTTTCGCGATTCCGCCTCTGAGATGCTTCATCAAATAAACACCTTCATGTTTAAGAATCGAACGGGCGGTATCTGACGGATCAGCGCCAGCTTCAACCCAGTACAATGCTCTGTCAAAGTTTAAGTTTACTGTTGCAGGATTGGTCAGCGGGTTGTAGGTGCCGATCTCTTCGATATAGCGTCCGTCACGTGGTGCACGACCATCTGCAATTACAATGTGGTAGAAAGGTTGGTTTTTCTTGCCACGTCTTTGTAATCTGATTCTTGTTGCCATAACTTTTTGTTGTTTTTAAGTGATTAATTTTGAGGGTGCAAAGATACGGAAATTTTCAATAGAAAAATTTTTTTTTGATTTTTTTCTTGAAGATGAATATCGTATTCATTTTTTGTATATCTTTGCAGTCACAATTTCAAACGGCCCATTAGCTCAACTGAATAGAGTATTTGACTACGGATCAAAAGGTTGCAGGTTTGAATCCTGCATGGGTCACAAACTAAAAATCAGGCACTTACAACATTTTGCAAGTGCCTTTTTTCTTTCTCTAGACTCCATCCCCGTTTCAACCCCACCCCATCCCGCCAATGAATTTTCGCGGAAAAATCTCTGATTTTATCCGAAATTTCATCAATTTCGATTTTTTCTTTCACTTATTATTCAGACGGGATATGACCCATCACTACAACACTTTTTTTATATCATTAGCACATTATTACATTGATAATTAGCATATTAACTAATTTGCACATTTGCTAATTTTTCCGTATTTTTGCCGCCGCTATGATTCAGATTAACAAACTGTCGGTCAACTTCACCGGCGACTACTTATTTAAAGATATATCCTTTGTGGCTGGCGACAAGGATCGCATCGGACTGGTGGGCAAAAACGGCGCCGGCAAGTCCACCCTGCTCAAGATCATCCACAAGGAAATGGAACCCGAATCGGGCACCATTGTCATCACCTCCGGCTACAAGACCGGCTACCTGCCCCAAGAGATTCTCGGCAACTACGACAAAAGTATTTGGGAGGAGACCATGTCCTGCTTTGTGGAACCCCGCCGTTTGGAAGCCAAAATCAAGGAGATTAACGCTAAACTTTCCGACAGAACTGATTATGAATCAGAAGAATACATTAGCCTAGCACAACAATTGTCCGATGCTACCGACCGCTTCCACCACCTTGGTGGCGCCACTATGGAAGGTGATGCCGAAAAGGTACTCTTAGGTCTGGGGTTCAAAGCCTCTGACTTCGCCCGTCCGATGGCCGAGTTCAGCAACGGCTGGCAGATGCGTGTCAACCTGGCCAAAATTCTGCTGCAACAGCCGGAAATCATCCTCCTTGACGAGCCCACCAACCACCTCGACATCGAATCCATCCAATGGCTGGAGGACTACTTGGCCAACTATTCCGGTTGCCTCATTTTGGTGTCTCACGACCGCGCCTTCCTTGACCGAGTCACCAACCGCACCGTCGAAATCACCTTCGGCAGTTTGCAAGACTATAAATGCAGCTATTCCCAGTATGTAGAACAGCGTCTAGAACGCATTGAATCACAGCAAAATGCATACGAGAACCAGCAAAAAGAGATTGCTCAGATAGAACGCTTTATCGAGCGATTCCGCTATAAGGCCACCAAGGCCAAACAAGTACAGAGCCGTATCAAACTGCTTGACAAAATGGAGAAAATCGAGGTCGAAAGTATCGACCATTCCTCCATCGCCTTCAAGTTTCCTCCGGCACCCCATTCGGGACGTGTGACCGTAGAAACCGAGAACCTCAACTTGGGCTACGGATCCTTGGAAGTACTGAAAAACATAGACTTCCATTTGGAAAGAGGCGAGAAAGTGGCTTTCGTGGGCCGCAACGGCGAGGGCAAATCCACCATGGTGAAAGCCATCGTGGGCGAATTGGCTCCTCAAAGCGGCAAACTGACCTTAGGACACCAAGTGGTCATCGGTTACTACGCCCAAAACCAGGCCCAACTGCTCAACCCCGACAAAACCGTTTTCGAGACCATCGACGACATCGCCGTAGGCGACATCCGACCGAAAATCCGCACTATCCTCGGCAGTTTTCTCTTTGACACTGAAGACTGCGAAAAGAAAGTACGCGTGCTGTCCGGCGGTGAGAAATCCCGACTGGCACTGGCCAAACTGCTGCTCTCCCCTTTCAACCTGCTCATCCTCGACGAGCCCACCAACCACCTCGACATGCAGTCGAAGGACGTGCTCAAAAACGCACTGCTGCAATATGAGGGCTGCATGATTCTGGTCTCCCACGACCGTGATTTCCTGCAAGGGCTAAGCTCCAAAGTATTTGAATTCAAAGACCATCAAATCAAAACCTACATCGGCGATGTATATGACTTCCTCGAAAAGAAGAAACTGGATTCGCTGAAAGAACTGGAGAAAAAAACTCAGGCTATTGGCGGTGCCGACAAGACCGACAGCAGCAACAAAATCAGCTGGGAGAAGAAAAAAGAGGAGGAAGCCACCAAGCGCAAACTCAAAAACCGTTTGGGCAAAATCGAAAATGAAATTGCCGACTTGCAGCAACAGTTAGCCGTTATCGAAAACAAAATCTCCAACCCTGCGGACTATGCCGCTGAAATCAACTCCGGAGAATTATACAGCCAATACAATATTATTAAAAACACCATCGAAGAGAAAGAGATGGAATGGCTGGAATTGCAGGATAGTGATTAGTGGTCAGGATTCAGGGGTCAGGGATCAGTGATTAGGGGTTAGAAGGTTAGAAGGTTAGGGGGTTAGGAGGTTAAAAGGTTTATTAGCACATTGTTAATTAGCACATTAAAAAACATCAATTGTCAACTATCAATTTCTGACCCCTAATACCTAATCACTGACCACTGACCACTGACCACTGTTATTAAAAACGGGCTGTTCACAATTTTACCACTAAATTGTATAATACTGCATACCATTTTCATATTTTTGTTCGTTAATTATCTTTAGTAGGATTATAAAAAAACGAGCATATATGAAATCTCTTTTCGAAAAAATACTTATTGCTGTCATCGTTCTGTTTTCCGCGCCAGTGCTGGCACAGAAGCCCGCCGCCTATGACTCTCCCCGCTACGAATACCAGCTGGCCAAGGAAATGTTCCAAAAGCAGAAATACGGCTCCGCACAGCAATATTTCAAGCAAGTTTACGAATTCAGCGAGGACAAACAGCAAGACCTGAAGGCTGACTCCTATTTCTATATGGGCATCTGCGCCGCCAAACTGGGCAACCAGGATGCCGCTTTCCTGCTCAGCGACTTCATCCGCCAATATCCTGTCCACGCCTTTGTGCCCCAGGCCCACTACCATCTGGGCATGTACTATTTTTCGAAGAAACAGTACAAAAAAGTGCTGGAACAGTTTGACGAGATTGACGAACGTGTGGTCAACAAAGACGACCTTGCCGAATTCCGCTTCAAAAAAGGCTACTGCTATTTTGCCACAGGCAACTACGCAGAGGCCAAGGCGCTGATGAAACAGAGCAGCGAGGAAAATGGCCCCTATCACTACCGTGCACTATATTATCTGGCCCACATGGCCTATACAGACAAACAATACGAGGCCGCTTTGGAAGATTTTCAGAAATTGCTGAATGTACCCGAATATAAAGACGAGGCCAAACAATACCTGATGCAAATCTATTTCATTCAGGAACAGTATGATAAAGTCATTGCCATGGCTCCCTCGGTAATGGATGAAAACACCCTAAAAAACCAACCTGAACTATACCGCACACTGGCATTATCCTACTATAATCTCAAAGATTTCGACAATGCAGAAAACGTTTTCCGATCCATTCTCAACAACGACAAAGTGCAACTCGACCGCAACGACTACTTTGCCATCGGCTATACTTTCTACCAAAACAAAAAATATTCCGAAGCAGTGAAATATCTGTCGAAGACCACTACCCAGAAGCCCAGCGACGAGATGACCCAGGACAGTTATTACCTGATTGCCGACTGCTACCTGCAGCAAAAAGACTATCAAGCTGCCTCACAGAACTTCCATCAGGCCTCCAAGTACAACCATAATCCTGAAATTCAGGAAGATGCCATGTACAACTACGCCAAACTGCAATACGAAACCTCTAACAGTCCCTTCAATAGTGCCATCAAAGCCTTGGAGGAATACATCAGCAAATACCCTTATTCCTCGCGTTCGCAGGAAGCTAATGGCTATCTGGCCTCTATATACATGTCCACCAAAAATTACCAAAGCGCCATCAACTCGCTGGAAAAGATTGACATCAAGAGTCCGGCACTATTGCGCGCCTACCAGCGATGCACCCATTTCCGCGCCTTGGAGATGATCAACAACCGCAACTACAAAGATGCGGTCAAGATGCTGAACAAGTCGATGACTTACCCCATGGACAAAACAATCAACACTGAAAACTTATACTGGAAAGCCGAATGCGAGTACCGCAACGAGAAATACAAAGACAGCTATTATTCCTTCCAGAACTATTTCAAAGCCAGCAATGTCACCAATGACGTGAACTATGCCAATGCCTATTACTCATACGGTTATGCTGCCATGAAGCTTAACAAGTACAGCGACGCCGCCCAGTCATTCCGTAAATATTTGCAGCAAAGCGCTTCCAAAGACAATCCTGACATGGAAGCTGACGCCACCGTACGACTGGCAGACTGCTACTACATGCAAAAAGAGCTGAAACCCGCCATCAATTACTATGAGCAATGCCAGCAGTTAGGCCGCAAGAACGCCGACTACGCCCTGTTCCAGGAAGCTAAGTGCTACAGCTACCTCTACAATTATGACAAGAAAATCGAGGTATTGGAGAGGATGATGAGTACGTACCCAAAATCGACCTATAGTGACGATGCCGAATTCGAGCTGGCCTCCACCTATCATGCACAGAATGAATACGGTGCCGCCATCGCCGCTTACAAGAATTTCATTCTCAAATATCCGAAAAGCCCTTATATCAGACAGGCACACAATAAATTAGCCCAATCTTACTTGAACACACAAGATGTTGACATGGCTATTTCCACTTTCAAATATGTATTTGAAACCTACCCGGGTTCGCAGGAAGCCAAAGACGCCCTTGCCAATCTGGAGAACATCTATACCGAAAACGGCAACACCAGTGAATTCTTCGCCTATATCAAGACTAAAAACATGAACATGTCGGCCGACAAGCAGGATTCCATTAGCTATAAGGCTGCTGAAAACAAATATATGCGTGGCGACTGCGAGGCCGCCATCAAGGCATACAACGACTATCTGCGGCAGTTCCCCAACGGACTGTTCACCGCCAAGGCCTTGTATTGCAAAGGCGATTGCGAATACGCCACTGGCGACTACGACAATGCATTGAGTTCGTTTGAGAAATTAGTCAACAACTACCATACAGAATATAACGAGACCGCCTATCGCAAAGCTGCCAGCATTCTTTATGGCAAGAAGGAATACGCGCGAGCGATGAACTACTTTAGCAAACTGGTGGAATTCGCATCCAACGAAAACAATATGATTTACGGCAACAACGGCTGCATGCACTGCGCCTACGAGTTACGCCAATACCGCGACGCTTATAACGCCGCCACCAACATCATCCTGGCAGGACAAAGCGACAACGACCTTCAGAACGAAGCCCTGCTGATTGCCGGAAAATCGGCTATTGCCCTGAGTGACAACAACAATGCACTCAAGTATCTGACCCGTCTGTCCAAGAACGGCGATAACGACCAATGCGCAGAAGCCGCCTATCTGGTCGCGCTGATTCACTTCAACGACAATAATTTAGACCTCTGCGAGAAGCAGATTAAAGATATATTGGCCTCCAATTACACCTCCGAATACTGGTATGCATCAACCTTTATTTTATATGGTGACTTGTATTTGGCCAAGGGTAACGCTTTCCAAGCCCGCTACACCTACCAGAGCATCCTTGACAATTATGAGGGTGAAGACCTAAAAAAGGTAGCGGAAGACAAGATTGCCGCACTCGACAAGATGGAAGAAAGTGAAGAGAATTAAGAATTCAAAATCCAATAATCCTCTAATTCCTAACTAATCACTGACCACTAAAAACTAAAAACTAATAATTCTCACCTCCTAACCTCCTAACCCCTAATCACTAAAACCTGAAACCTAAAACCTGTAACCTAATATAATGAAACGAATCATCTTATCAGCAGTCATAATTTGTTTAGCCAACTGGACTTTTGGACAGGCTATTGACACCGCACGTTTCCGCCTGAATTTCAATCCTCAGCTGAGCAATATCCAGAAAATCAATCAGCAGGCCGTTATCAACGACACTGCCAAGGAAGTGGTCAAGTTTGACTACTACATCACACCTATGCAGATGGATGTCAGCTTCGCCCCCACTCCTCTCAAGCCCAGTAAGCTGACTCCGGAAGTGGGAGAGCCCATTGCCCGCAATTTCATCAAGGTCGGCTTCGGCTACCCAATAACCCCCTTGCTGGAGTTTGCCGCCCATAACGCCGACAACAGCAAATACTCGTATGGCATCAACCTGCACCATTTCTCCTCTTGGGCGGGTCCCATCGGCAAAAAACAGAAAAATTACGCCTACGCGCCTACCAGCGATACCCGTGTTCATCTGTTCCTGACCACCTTCTTCAAAGAGCAAACCCTTTATTCCTCAATAGATTACAATCACGAATTAGCTCATTTCTATGGCTACGGGAAAGATGTCTTAAAAGCGAGAGGCTATTATCTCGAAGACTATTACACCAAAGACTATTACGATGAAATCCGCAACGATTTTCACCATCTGAAAGCTGAAATAGGTGTACGCTCCAACCACCTGCCCGGTGTCAAGAAACTCAAACAGGATGTCCGTCTAAACTACAATTTCCTGTATTGTCATAACAATAGTATGGAGAACCATGTGGGGATTACCTCCTTTTTCGCCTACGACAGCCGCTTCATGAAGATTTCAGGCAGCCAGAATTACCGCATAGACTTCAATTTCGATTATTTTAATGACCGTCTCCAATACGGCCACGGCACGCTACACGATGGAGAGATTCCCGGATACTATAATGCCAACGCCTTCAAGTTTGAACTCATTCCCAACATGCAGTTCAACATCAAGGAATACTATTTCAAAATCGGTGTCGGTGTGCCCGTGCTCCGCTCCAACGAAGTCACCCGCTGTCCCGTTTATCCCGTGGCCGAAGTTCAGTTAGGCATTGTTCCTGGTATTTTAAGTATTTATGCTGGTGTGGATGGCAAAGCTGAATATAAGGGATTGAAAGAGTTGTTGTATGAAAACCCCTATTATTCCCCCACTCTCTCAACTTTTGACACACTGGATTTCACCCGCACCCGCATCAATATTTATGGTGGTATCAAGGGCAATTTGGTCAAGAAACTGAACTACCACATTTCCGCCCGTTATGCTTTCGTGCAGGATATGGCCTTCTTCCAGTTGGATCCGACCTATCTGCTACGCAACAAATTCATGGTGATTTATAACGACGTGAACTATCTCAATGTCTGCCTCAATCTTTCCTGGGATGTAATTGACCATTTGTCCCTGAATTTTGAGGCCAATTATAATGGCTACTACTTCAAAAAAGACAGCAAACTCCAGTATGCATGGTACAAACCCGCTCTGGATTTCGGTTTCGACGGCAAATATACTTTGAAAGGGAAATATATTTTTGACTTGAACTTCAAAATGGAATTCTTGAGTTGGGCACTGGCTCCTCGCGATGAGAAAGGCAACATCCGCTATGACGACTTAGGCAATGTATGCTACGAGCCCACCAAAATGAAACCCGTGTTGGACTTTGGCATCGGCTTCGAGTATCTCATCAACAAGAACTTCTCCGCTTTTGCCACCATCAACAATATCGGCTGCCAGTACTATGCCCGCTATTATGATTTCAACTGTTTTGGCATCAACGCCTTAGTTGGCATCACCTATTCTTTCGGCAAGGAAAGCATCAAAAACAAAAAGAAATAAACCCTTTTCTTCTGCATTAAAAAAATCATTATAAAAAACATCATCATGAAAAAATCACTTTTTATCATTCTGTCATGCTGCCTGCTGTTCTGTGTCGGTTGCAAAAAAGAAGACTTTGTGAGCAATACCTACAAAGCCTCCTTTGACTACCATTTCAACAATCCCGACAACCAGCATTCAGTCGATGCCATGCTCAACAACTATAGCAGTGTATGGATGAGTGAAATAGAGCTGACCCTTATCAGCACCGGCACGACAGATGCGGAGGCACAGACCAAGTTTGAAACCTCTGTAATCGCTGTTCTATCCAAAGGGAGTTCTCTGATGCCCTTCTTTGAATCCGATGACTACATGATATACACCCTAAAAAGAACAACACCCGGCAATGAGAAGACTCTTCGCCAGGTGAAATTCTTTAAAGGATCGAATGGTAAAATTGACCATTCAAATCTATAATTTATAGACTCATCAGATATTCATCTATGGCATGGGCGGCGGTCTTACCGGCGCCCATTGCTAATATTACAGTAGCAGCTCCGCTGGCGGCATCACCACCGGCAAACACACCCTTACGGGAGGTCTGCCCTTTCTCGTCCACTGCCACACAACGACGCTTGGTAATCTCCAAACCGGGAGTTGTAGCGGAAATCATCGGGTTGGGAGATGTACCCAAAGCCATAATCACCATATCCGATTCAATGGTAAATTCTGAACCTTCAACAGGGACAGGACTTCTTCTGCCGGATGCGTCAGGTTCGCCTAGCTCCATACGGATGCATTTGGCGCCTTTCACCCAGCCGTTCTCGTCACCGAGAATCTCCAACGGATTGGTCAACAACTGGAACTTCACACCTTCTTCCTTGGCATGATGCACTTCTTCAGCACGGGCAGGCAATTCCTCTTCGGAACGACGATATACAATATTCACCTCAGCACCCAAACGCAAAGCGGTACGAGCGGCATCCATAGCCACATTGCCACCACCAACCACAATTACCTTTCGGCCCACATAGTTGGGAGTATCATAATCTTTCTTATAGGCGAAAAGCAGATTGTTACGCGTCAGGAACTCATTGGCAGAAACCACACCACAGAGGTTTTCCCCCGGAATATTCATAAACATCGGAAGTCCGGCACCTGAAGCGATAAAGACGGCCTGAAAACCTTCCTTGTCCATCAAGTCATCAATGGTCACTGTGCGGCCAATAATCACGTCCTTTTCGAACTTTGCGCCCAGCTTCATCACATTTTCTACTTCATAGCGAACAACTGTTTCCTTGGGCAAACGGAACGAAGGAATACCATAAACCAACACTCCACCATACTCATGCAAGGCTTCAAAAACAGTCACATCATAACCTTTCATCACCAGCTCCTTGGCACAGGTGATACCGGCAGGACCACTACCGATAACGGCCACCTTCTTGCCTTTCTTGGTTGCCGGCTGTTCAAACTGAACCTTATGTTCGCGTGACCAGTCCCCGACAAAACGCTCCAGCTTGCCAATAGCCAACGCATCACCCTTCTTACCTAGCACACAACGGCCCTCACACTGGCGTTCCTGCGGGCACACACGTCCGCAAACGGCCGGCAAGGCAGAATCCTGGTTAATGATACGGGCGGCATCCTCAAAGCGGCCTTCCGCCACACAATGCACAAAGGCAGGAATATTAATGGACACAGGACATCCTTGCATACACTGTGGGTTCTTGCACTGCAAGCAACGTTGGGCTTCTGCCATAGCGTCTTCAGCGCTATAACCCAAGCATACCTCATCGAAATTGGTGGCTCTCACCTTCGGATCCTGTTCCGGAATAGGAATACGGTGCCAACGGTCACGGGTTTCATCACTGATACCTCCCACATGGC
>Ga0310786_10002688_pt1 | contig 26718 bp, 26 predicted proteins | sample AusTroGonzalo_MG_FD_203881 | JGI IMG/M metagenome (GOLD analysis project Ga0310786, IMG submission 203881) | Bovine rumen microbial communities from tropical cattle in Woodstock, Queensland, Australia - Gonzalo_03 (v2) (version 2) | ecosystem: Host-associated > Mammals > Digestive system >...
TGGGTGATGGACGAGAATGGTACGATGCTCAGCATTGCTGAGGTGCGCGAGCGGCTCGTCAACGACCAGCCCTTGGTACTTTGCGAGACGGCCAACTGGAACCATGAGAATCAACAGACTAAGGAGTACTATCTGGATTATTACATGGCGAAGAATCTCTACTACTTTGTCTGCAAGAAATTCAGCAGATTCAACCCTGAGAGCGACTATCGCTCCAATCCAGTAGAGGAGGATATACGCCTGATTCCCGTAGGCTTCGTTAACGACAACTGGAAGTGTGACACCACTACCGACCCACATGTATTCTGGGCAAAACCATAAAAAATATGAATAAGATGAACAATAAAGCCCTTGTCGTTATCGACATTCAGAACGACATAACTAAACACTACCGCGATATCATTGACAACATCAATGCCGCCATAGAATGGGCTGTGGCAGAGGGAATACCGGTTGTGTATATCAAGCATAACAACATCACCGCTGCTACGCGAACATTCAAGCCTGGCAGCAAGGGCGAGGAACTGGTGCCTGAGATGAAGGTTGTTTCAAACAATATCTTTGTAAAGACGAAGAGCAACGCCCTTACAAACGAGGCTTTTTCTGCATTTATCACGGCGAACGGCATCAATGAGTTCTACGTAGTTGGTGCTGATGCTACGGCCTGCGTGAAATCAACGTGTTTCAACATGGCCAAAGCTGGCTTCATAGTACATGTCCTCTCTGACTGCATCACCAGCTACGACTTGAAGAAACTGCCAGAGATGCTCGCTTATTATGAGAGCAAAGGTTGTGAGGTGAAGAAACTAATAGAGTACAAATAAGAATATGCAAGATTTCATGACACCCCCGAGGCATGTGAATTTTCGTGCCAAGAAACTGTTCGGAGAGATGGGACGCATCGTTGACGGTTCCGTTGCTTACATCGACCTCAACGGCGGTGGCCCGACAGAGTTGCACACCCATGAGCACAACCACCTCTTTATCGTCACCGAGGGCGAGGCCCGCATCCAGTTAGGCGAAGAGGCAGTCGTTATCCATAAGGACGAAGCTTTTCTCGTAGAAGGCCGTATCCCCCACTCCTGCTGGAACAATACCGACAGCGTAACAAAAATGATTGGAATTACAGTAGTTTGAGATAAAAATGAAAAGATACAAGTATATCAAAAGTAATGCATTTACGGCAGGAGCGTCGCTCGGCAATCCGGCTGCGTGCGTATTTACGGGAGAGGAAACGTTGTCGCCAGAGCAGATGCAGGCCGTGGCGAGGGAGCACAAAGGATTTGTGATGGAAGTGGTGTTTTGTAGTCAGTCGGATGTGACCGACTGCAAGTTGACCTACTTTTCATCGGAGTGCGAGGTGGATTTCTGCGGTCACGGCACCATCGCCACGATGTACTCTAAGATCAAGGACAATCCTGTGCTGAGGTCAAAGCCTGTCGTCAAGGTAGAAACTAACCGCAAGGGAATCGTCGAGGTGTTCAATGCCATCGACACGGAGGATGCTGTGTATATCACGGCTCCCGATCCAATCGAGCATCCCATGAATCTGACAATCGACGCAATTGGAAAGGCGCTGGGCCTAAACAATGAAGCCATCCATCAAGACCTTCCTATCCGCATCATCGATGCAGGCCTGCGCACGTTGATTGTTCCAATAGCAGATTTGGAAACAGAGATCTCCGTTTTCCCAAATGAACAGAAACTGAAGGTCTTTTGCGAGGGGAACGACATCGACATCATTCTCATCTTCTCGAAACAGACTGCCGATGCAGAAGCATTCGCTCACACAAGAGTCTTCGCCCCCAAGTTCGGTTATCTCGAAGACCCCGCCACAGGTTCAGGCAACAGCGCCTTCGCCAACTATCTGCTGAGCGAAAACCTATGGAATGGTAACCCCATCACCATCGAGCAGGGCGGTAATGACCGTATTTTTAATTCGGTAAAGCTAAAGCATACAAACGGGCAAGTCCTCTTCGGCGGCAAGGCCACAGTCAGAATCGAAGGAGATTATTTATTATGATGACACTTAGACCATTTAGCATCAATGATGCAGAAACCATTCTGAGTTGGTGCAAGGATAAACGCTCTTTCCGTTTGTGGAGTGCCGACCGATATAAGAATCATCCTGCTCAACCTTCGGATATGATAGCACAATATGAAGGCGACAACCTCTTCCCAATGACAATGGTTGATGGAGAAGAGATCGTCGGACACATTCTGCTGCGCTATCCGAGTGCAAGTAAATCCATCATCCGTTTCGGCTTCATCATTGTTGATGACACAAAGCGAGGCATGGGATATGGCAGGCGACTTCTCCAACTTGCCATCGATCATGCATGTAATCAGATGGGCGTAAAGACCATTACTCTGGGAGTTTTTGCAGATAATCCTTCTGCCCTTAAATGCTATCAGTCAGTAGGTTTCAAGATTACAGGTGAAGATTCCTACATGATTGATGGCGAGAAATGGAAAGGATATGAGATGAAGTATGTCAACTATATACAAAAAGCCATCGAATGCGTTAAAGATCCCGTCTTGCTTATACATGAGCAGATTTACCGAAAGTGCAATGGTGATTTCGACAGAATCTTTACCGAAGAGTACAATACCGAGTCCTATACTGGCAAAGTTTTAGAATCTGGCAAGGTGTATGAACTGAGTTACTTGAAGTGCACATGTCCCATGGTGCAGCAAGGACTTATCAAAAACCCCGAACATTGCGAGTGTTCTCGCCAGAGCATCTTGTATATTCTCTCGCAGTTGGAACCTAAGAGCAAGTATGACGTTCAGATCATTGATACAATTCTCAATGGCGCCGAACGTTGCACTTTCAGAATAACAAAGCATAAAGGTATTTATTTAAGGAGAAAATGAATATATTGATTCTCTCATGAACGAGGCGTTCGAGTTAGGACAACAGCTATTAAAATGAAAATCGAATTAGCAACTATACAAGATGTTCCTGAACTTCAGGAACTGCAACACAAGGCCTTTGGCCCACAATGCATAGAGCTGGGCTGGGAAGATGCACCGCCAATGACGGAATCATTGGAACATGCATACGAGGATTTTGCACAATGTACGACGCTGAAAGTGCTGGACGACGAAGGACGTATCATTGGCTCCATCCGAGGCAATGTAACAGACGGTTCTCTTTACATGGGTCGATTGATGGTATTGCCCGAATATCGACAACAAGGCATCGGCAAACAATTGTTTCGAGAGATTCAGTCACGTCTTCCGCATAATAGGGCTTGGCTCTGCACTTGTAAACAAGTCCAGGCACCTTATGAATTCTATCTCCGCGAAGGGTTCAGACCATATAAAGATGAGATAGTCGGTCCAGGATTGACATGGGTGTATATGGAGAAAAGTATTTGTATATTGCCCAAGGATAATAGTTATCAATATGTGACATTACGTGAGAGGCCGGAAATGAAGGATATGGCAGCAACATGGTTTCATGACAAATGGAGCGTACCCAAAGAGGCATATCTGGAATGTATGGATGCGTACCTGAGCGGAGAGACGGAATACGGTTGGTATCTCTGTCTTAATGGCTCTCATATTATCGGTGGCATGGGTGTTATCGAAAACGACTTTCACGATAGAAAGGATTTGTCACCTAACGTCTGTGCTGTTTATACTGAAGAAGAATACCGTTGTCAGGGGATTGCCGGAAAACTGTTGAACATAGTCGTTGAGGATATGAGGTCAAAGAAGATTACTCCTCTGTATCTTGTGACGAACCATACAGGTTTCTACGAGCGATACGGCTGGGAGTTCCTATGTTTGGTGCAAAGTGACGGGGAGCCTAAAATGTCAAGGATGTATATTCATAAATAAAGGCCATTCGTCACATATTGGTGTAGTTTATCCCAGAAATTTGGTAGTCTCGGCAAATATGTATACTTTTGCAACATCAAAACAAATAAAATAAAAATATGGAACAGAAGTTTTGTCAGAGCTGCGGAATGCCGCTCACAGAGGAGGTCCTCGGCACGAATGCCGACGGAAGTAAGAATGAAGATTACTGCATATACTGCTACAAAGACGGGAAGTTCCTGCAGGAGTGTACGATGGACGAAATGATTGAGCATTGCGCGCAATTTGTTGGAGAAGTTAACAAGGGGCTCCCCCAGCCCATTACCAAGGAGGAATACATTGGACAGATGAAGATGTACTTCCCGCATCTGAAACGTTGGCGTAAGTCTCTTGCCATCAACAACGATGAGGCGATGTCAGAAAATCCGGCCTTGACTGGTGTAAAGGAACTGATTGCCACGCTGGCCGACACGCTGCCCGTCACCTATATCTCGTCAGTCGATGAAGAGGGATTCCCCTGCACCAAGGCCATGCTGTCGCCGCGAGTCCGCGAAGGCATCAAAGTATTCTACTTCACCACTAATACCTTCTCCCTCCGCGTGGCACATTACAAAGCCAACCCGAAGGCCTCGATCTATTTCTGCGATGCAGAAGGATTCAAGGGTATGATGCTACGTGGAACGATGGAGGTGCTGACGGATGCCGCTTCGAAGGAGATGATCTGGCGCAATGGCGATGAGCAGTACTATCCGGGCGGTGTCACCGACCCGAACTACTGCGTACTCAAATTCACCGCCACCGATGGTCGTTTCTACAGCGATTTCTATCCCCGTAGTTTTGTGATTGAATGAACATACTGATTCTCTCGGGAAGCCCTCGGAAGGGCGGCAATACGGATTTGTTGGTGGAGGCGTTCGTCAAAGGAGCTTCGCAGAAACACCATATAGAGGTCGTGTCCATACGCGATTACAAGGTCAATCCCTGCATGGGCTGTAACGCCTGCTTCAGGAATGAAAGCTATACTTGTGTGCAGAAAGACGATATGGCGCTCATCTATGAGAAGATGAGCCAGGCCGATATGCTCGTGATAGCATCGCCTGTGTATTTCTACGGACTGAGTGCACAGCTGAAAGCCGTCATTGATCGCTGCCATAATCCTATCAGGGATACATTCCCCATCAAAAAGATGGCGCTCCTGCTTGTAGGTGCCGCCACACTTCCCGAACTATTCGACAGCATCCTTACGCAATACCAGCTCTGCCTGAACTTCTTCAAACTGGAGGATGCCGGTCGCGTATTGGTTCGTGGCGTTAAGGATAAAGGCGACATTAAGAATACCAATGCCTTGAACGAGGCATTCGAGTTAGGACAACAACTATAAAACAATGAAACAGGAAATCAATCCCAAGGACACCAATAGAGCCATCGCCTTCGAGCTGTGGACAAAGTCGCCCATGCCGATGGTAACACTCACGAAGACCTTCGACGTGACAAGGCTCTGTAAGGTGAGTCGTCGGCGCGGTCTGAAATTCAACATGCTTCTCTGTTGGTGCATTGGCCGCGCGGCATCAAAGATTGAGGAGTTTTACATGTTGCCCCAGAACGGGAAGCTGTACAAATACGACCGCATGGCCATCAACGTGATAGTGGATAATGTCAATGGCGGACTCAGCTTCTGCGATGTGGCCGTCAGCGATGATTTGGAGGCGTTTAATGCCAACTACCAGCAGCTGACAGAGACCATCAGCGAAACGTGTCAGGACATATTAGACGATGAAGCTGCGATCGTCGGTACATCAGCAGTCACAGGTACGGAACTGGACTGCATCGTCAATCAGTACAGCGGCATCTTCAACAATCCCTTCTTAGCATGGGGGCGTTATCGCAAAGGTTGGCTGAAGACGACCTTACCCATCTCCTTCCAGTTCCACCACGCCCAGATGGACGGCAAGCACGCCGCCCGATTTCTGGAAGAACTTCAAAAGACGATTAATACGATATGAATATGATGTATAAAACCCGCAACCTACCCAATACCCGAATCGATGTGGCTGATGCTCTGAGAGGTATCGCTGTGGCCGGCATCATCCTTTATCACTCCGTAGAGCACTTCAACATCTTCACCCAAGAGCCGATAACCTATCCGCTGGCATGTGACCAGACGGTGGCTGACGTGCTGGCCTGGTTGCTCTCAGGTAAGATGTACGGCATCTTCGCCATGCTTTTCGGACTGAGTTTCTTCATCATGAACGACAATCAGCAACAGAAAGGCAAGAACTTCTCGGGCCGATTTGCTTGGCGCATGTGTCTGCTGTTCATATTCGGCGTCATCAACGTGACTTTCTACGATGGTGACATCCTGATGCTTTATGCGTGTTACGGGCTGTTGCTCATCCCCATCAGTTATATGCCGTCGAAGTGGGTGTGGGCCATCATCATCCTACTGGCCATCCAGCCTGTGGAGCTTTACTGTCTGCTGACGGGCACCACGCTCGACCACAGCACCATGTGGGAACTGTATGGCAAGATCAACAGCGCCCACGAGCACGGCACATTCTGGGAGAATGCCCTTACCAACCTGCAATACGGGTTTGAGGTGAATCTGAGGTTCAACATCTTCAGTGGGCGACTCACGCAGTTGCTCTGCCTGTTCATCCTCGGCATGCAGTTGGGGCGTCAGCGATTGTTCTACAACGAGGGACGTCATCTGCAGATATGGCATAACATCCTCGTCTGCTCGACCATCATCGTCATCGCATTGAGTTTCGTAGATTTCGGCGAATTGGAATCATGGCTTAAGCCCATCTACAACCTCATCATCCTATTGATGATTGTCTCAGCGATAGTATCTGCCTGGTATGCTTTCGAGGGCGTACGCCGAGTGCTCCATCATCTCTGCATCTTCGGTCGCATGAGTCTTACCAACTATCTGCTCCAGTCCATCATTGGCTGTGCCATCTTCTGCGGCTACGGCCTCGCCTGTTACCACCTTTTAGGCATCACCTATGCCGTCATGGTTGGATGCGGGATGGTTATTTGCCAGTATCTCTTTGCCCGTTATTGGTTTAGCAGCCATACTCGCGGACCGTTAGAAGGGCTTTGGAGAAAACTGACATGGATTTAAAATAATTGCCCTAAGATACGTATTTCTCAAATAGAATGCGTACCTTTGCAGAAGAATAAGTACAAAGACACGAACTAAATAGATTAACAGTGGGAAGTGTGATCAACGGCTATTACAAGCTCTCATGGAGAGAGCGCATCGGTTTCTGTTCAGGTGACCTGGCACAGAACCTGATCTACCAGACGGTCAGCATCTGGCTGCTCTTTTATTATAATAATGTGTACGGGTTGGACTCGGCCGTCGTAGCCGTGATGTTCCTCGTGGTCCGTATTATCGATGTCGTATGGGATCCGATGGTGGGGGCGATGGTCGATAAGTCGCATCCCCGCTGGGGCAAATATCGCTCGTGGCTGATTCTGGGAGCTGTCTTGTTGGCGACCTTTGCCTCTCTCTGTTTCTGGAACGGGTTCAGTGGATCGCTGCTCTACGCCTACATCACCTACGTGGGAATGAGTATGAGCTTCACGTTTGTCAATGTGCCTTATGCAGCGCTCGGCTCGTCGCTCACCCGCGATACCGACGAGATCACCATCCTCACCAGCGTGCGTATGGTAATGGCTAATCTGGCGGGACTGATCATCAAGACCCTGCCACTGGTGATTGTACTCTTCGCGCCCAAAGTACAAAATCCGCAGACAGGCGAGATGGAGGCCGTCTATAATACCCCAGAGTCAGGAGAGGCGTGGTTTATCACCATGAGCATCTTCGCTTTGGTGGGACTGGTGCTGCTCCTCGTCACTTTCTTTGAGAGCAAGGAGCGTGTGGTGATGGACAAGAGCGAGAGCGCCCATGTGAAGGTGAGCGACCTTTGGATGGAACTTGTGAGGAACCGTCCACTCCGCGTGTTGTCTTTCTTCTTCATCATCGCCTTCACCACCATGAGCATCAGCAATGCTGCCGACTCTTATTTCATGACTTTCAACATGCACGCCACGCCGATGATGACGACGGTGTTCATGTGGCTCGGCACGATTCCTGCATTCATCTTCATGCCGATGGTGCCTGCCATCAAGCGTTGGATTGGCAAGAACGGCATGTTCCGTATGTTCCTCGGCATCGCTATCGTAGCCATGTTGCTGATGTACCTGATGATGTCGATCGAGCGTCTCAAATCCATTACCGCGTTGATTTTCTTAGTGCAGTTCGTGAAGAGTACGGGCGTGGTGGTGGCTACCGGTTATATGTGGGCACTTGTGCCCGAGGTGGTGACATTCAGCGAGTATGTCTCAGGCCGGCGTGTGGCTGGCATCGTGAATGCACTCATCTGTATCTTTATGAAGGCAGGTATGGCACTTGGTGGTGTCATCCCAGGACTGGTTCTTGCCTGGGTGGGCTTCAAGGCGGGAGAGTCGGTGCAGGCGCCGATGGCCGAACAAGGTATCCTCTGGCTCGTCACCCTGATTCCTGCCGTCCTGTTTGTACTTGCCATTTTCGTGATTGGTAAGTATGAACTTTCTGATGAGAAGATGGACGAACTGAACGCAGCGGTAACAACAAATGGACAATTGAAAATGGATAATTGAAAATAGAGATATGCAAATGACATCAAATTCCGACAAGATTACGAGAGACTATTTTGACTCTCTCTTGATTGAGACCCGCTATCTGGACGCTGTCCTCCCTACGACGGAGATGACGCTGTTCGGAGAGACTTTCCGCACGCCGATTATGACAGCCGCCCTGTCGCATCTAAATAATACGGTAAAGAACGGTATGACTATCTATGCCCAGGCGGCTGCCCTGAGCGGAGCCGTGCATTGGGTGGGTATGGGCAGCGACGAGGAACTGGAGGAAATTGTGGCCACAGGCGCACGAACCATTAAGATTGTCAAGCCCCATGCCGACAACCGCGAGGTATTGCGCAAGATCGAGCATGCTGTCAAGGTGGGTTGCATCGCAGTAGGAATGGACATCGACCATGCCTTCAACTCCCAGGGTGGCTACGATGGTGTTTTCGGACTACCCATGAAGGCCAAATCTACAGAAGAGTTGGCTGAATTCGTGCAGGCAGCAGGTGTGCCTTTCATTGTGAAGGGTATACTCAGTCCGCGTGATGCTGAGAAGTGTCTAAAGGTCGGCTGCGCAGGACTGGTGGTGTCTCATCATCACGGTATGGTTCAGTATGCCGTGCCGCCACTGATGGTCCTGCCCGATATACTCTCAGCTGTTGGCGGTAGCATACCTGTGTTCGTAGATTGTGGCATCGAGAGCGGCATGGATGTCTACAAGTGTCTCGCCCTTGGTGCCAAGGCCGTATCAGTGGGGCGTCACCTGATGCCACTACTCAAAAACGGGGCTAATGCTGTAGCAGGACGCATTAACGAGATGACCGCCGAGTTGGCTGGTATCATGGCACGTACTGGTGTCAGTTCGTTGGATAAGATGGATGCAACGATTATTCACAGGAGGGCATTCTGATGTATTTAGGCATTTCATCATCATTACTGCACAGCTCACCTGAGGAGTGGGCCGCTAAGCACAAGGCCCTCGGATTGGAGTGTGTGAACTTCCCCGTCACTTGTGATGACGGCGAAAACACCATCATGGCCTATAAGCAGGCTGCCGACGAGGCTGGACTCGCTATCGCCGAAGTTGGCGTGTGGCGCAACACGCTGGCCGCCGACCCCGATGAGCGCGAGAAATGGATAGACTATACAATCCGACAGCTCCGCATGGCCGATGCCATCGGAGCTGCCTGTTGTGTGAATGTGGTGGGTACGCCATATGGTCCTCGCTGGGACGGTGGCTATCGCGACAACTTCAGTTGCGAACTATGGGATATGGCCATTGCGATGATTCGTCAAGTCATCGACACCGCCCGTCCCAAGCACACCAAGTTCTGCATAGAGTCGATGCCGTGGATGATACCCAGCAGTCCTGACGAGTATCTGCGCCTGATAGAGGGTGTGGACCGTGCGGAGTTCGGCACCCATCTCGATGTGGTGAACATGATCACCTCACCACGTAGGTATTTCTTCAATGATGAGTTTCTCAGGGAGTGTTTCGAGAAACTGCACGGTACCATCGTGAGCTGTCACCTGAAGGACATCCTACTGAAGCAGGAATACACCTTCCAACTCCAGGAGTGCGCCTGTGGCGAGGGTACGTTGGATATCAATCTCTATGCCCAATTAGCCACAGCCGAGAACCCCCGCATGCCTATGATCATCGAGCATCTCATCACTGATGATGAATATGTTTCAAGCGTGCGGCATGTCCGGCAGAGACTCTCTAAAATCTAAATTTATCACTTAATAATGACGTCCTCTTTCTTGATATAGAGATTGTCGTGGGCCGTCTTCAGGAGATAATAGCCTTTGTACTCCTCAAAATGGTCACCCAGGATGGTACCCTTCTTGACGGTGGTAAAGAGTGGATAATCGTCGGCGTCGGCATAGTTCTCGCCATAGACGGGTGTATTGTCACGGGCGGCAATGAGTTTTTGGGCACCCTTGCCATCATACCATGTCTGAGACCCCATATATTTTGTGTAGACCCAGCCTGTAACATCCCCCACACTGACCTTGCTCCATTTCTCGCCTTTCTCACGCAATACACCCGAACCCATACCGTGGGACTGCATCCATAGTTTGGTGAGGATGTTGCCCTTGGTAGAGGGTTGTGAACGTACGTTGAGGTAACCATCATCAGAAGTGGCATAGACCACGGTGAGGACCTCAGCCTCCTGACTCCTGGCTCCAGACTTCTGACTCCCCACAACAGTATACACGTAGAGGTTGTTGTTATAATCGACGACATAGAGGTACTCGCGGCCGTTCATCTCCTGCAACTCCAGATACTCCACCTTATAGACCATCGGTATTTTACTGTACATCTTACCTGTCTGCTTATCAAGCATGAAGAGGAATTTCTTCTCAGAGGTGAAGCCATAGGAGCAGAAGACGAAGTTACGATCGAGGATGAAGATGTCGTTGCTCACGAGATAGTCCGTCTCCCAGACGATACGACGGTTCTCCACATTATAGCTATACAACTTGCTCCCCTTGCCGTTAATCATGTCTGCATAAGAAGGACAGGCCATATTGAAGAGTAGATTGTGGTTGTCGGCATCCCAGCGCACATCCTGCACCTCGCAGTAACGGTTGTTAGTGACGTCGCAGAGGTTGATGGTGGCTGTAGGCTGCTTGTCGTGATTATAGAGCACCACCACGAAATTGTAATCATCGGCACCTGTCGGCAGACGGTAGAAGCCCAGCCATCCGATGTCGATTGGCTCAGCAATGAATAATTCAAGACCTTGTGTCTCAGGAACTTGAGGTAGATCGTCGCACTGTTTGTCTACACGCAGACGATAGATGTAGCCGTTGGGTTTGTTCTTGGTTGACACGTCTGTTGACGCCCAATTGGTGCCATAACGGTTGTAAGCAACCAGACGTTGGGCTTGCGCCGTACTGAGCGACAGCACGGTGGCCATGATGCAAAGAATCACTTTTTTCATATGGTTTTAAGTTTAGGGTATGAGCAGGGATGAATCGCCATAGCTCAGGAAACGGAAGTCGTGAGCCAAAGCGTAGTCGTAGATCTTGCGCCAGTCACCACCCACGAAGGCACTCACGAGGAGCAAGAGCGTGGACTGCGGCTGGTGGAAGTTGGTGACGAGCATTCGGACGATCTTGTAGTCGTAGCCAGGACAGATGATGATCTGAGTGCTGGAATGAAGGATCTCAAGGCCCTTGGCATCCATCCAGTCGGCAAGAGCCTGCAAAGAGCGCCGGGTATCACACTGGGGACATTCACCAGTGTGATACGGTTCCCATTGGGAGACATGGAGCTGGTCTTCCGTGATGTCAGGATTGGCGATGACCTTCAGACCCATGTAGTAGAGGCTTTCGAGGGTGCGCACGCTGGTGGTTCCGACGGCAATAGCCTTACAGTCATGGTTAAGGAGTTTTGCGATGGTCTGTCGTCGCACACTGATAAACTCAGTATGCATCTCGTGACCTTCCATCTCCTCACTCTTCACCGGCTTGAACGTACCTGCACCCACATGGAGGGTCAATTCCTCACGCTCTATACCATGAGCGTCGATATCAGCCAATACCTCAGGCGTGAAATGGAGACCAGCAGTAGGAGCTGCCACCGATCCCTTGATCTTCGAGTAGACAGTCTGATAGGTAGTCTTATCGCTCTCCTGGGTCTCACGGTTGAGATAAGGCGGAATAGGAAGTTCGCCCATGGCGTCGATGATCTCAGCAAAGCTGGCATCGCCCGTCCACTCGAAATCGATACGGTGAGAGGTGCCATGAATCTCTCCACGCGTCGCCGAAACGGTTATTGGATATTGGTTAATGGTTATTGTCCTCGTCAGCGGTCCTTCCTTCCATTTCTTCAGATTACCCACCAGACAGTACCATGCACAGTGGCCAGTAATCTGGAACATCTGTTCGTAGTCGGCGGGCTCAGCGGGTTCAAGGAGGAAAACCTCGATGAGTGCTCCTGTTGGCTCACCATTGGCATCTGCCTTTCTGAAATGCATACGGGCCTGAATCACCTTCGTATTATTGAACACCATCAGTGCACCTTTCGGCAGATAGTCAGGCAGATGATAGAACACATCCTCCCCTACCTCACCCTTGTTGTAGACAAGAAGTTTGGAATGGTCGCGTCCTGCTATGGGAAACTTCGCGATACGCTCATCAGACAGGTCATATTGATAATCGCTGATACGGATATGTCGGGGATCGAGACTCATAGAATACAAGATTTGATGAGGGCATAGAGCAGCGTGAACACCAACACTGCCACAGGAATGTCGCAGTCCGTACGCTGATAGCCCGTTGATGTAAAAGTAGATGACGTCATGCGATGCCTGGCTGTTGACAGACGTCTGGTGGCACGATAATACAGATAATAGACACATGTGCCTACGATGAGGCCCCACGTCAGTCCCACGAGGATATCGCCAGGGAAGTGAACACCCAGATACATACGGGTCCAACAATTAGTGAACGACCAGATAACAAGGGCTATAGAAAGCAGTCTGCTGCGGATAAGCCAGCAGAAATACACGGCAATGCTGAATGTGTTGGAGGCATGGGCAGAGAAGAAGCCATACCTTCCACCACGATAGCCGTCAACAACATCCACAAGCATACCGATCTCAGGATCATGAGTAGGACGCCAACGTGCCACCATCGGTTTGACGATCATATCATCGACCGTTCCAGCCAAAAGCACACAAAGTCCTGCCCCTGCGAGCACATAGAGCACTTTTCGGAAGTTCTCGTTATTATGAAGGACGACATAAAACAGACTGAGATAGAGCGGCAACCATGTCAACGCCGTCGTTAGAACATGGGCCACACGGTCAAGATAGAGCGAGTCGCTGCCATTAACGGCAAGCAGCCATTGCTTGTCGAGGGATATGAGGTCAATACCGACCTCTTCGGCAGCCAAGAGGAGATCAGTCATCATCGTTTAAATCACTCTAATATGTTTACTCTCTATCCATCCCTCCTTACCGTCGGCAATACGGATCTCCTTCCAGTCTTTCATCGAACCGTCAGTGATATCCACCTTCGTTCCCTCATGAAGGATAAACAGGTCTGTACCATTGGCAGCAGGCGTACTCTTCACCGTCACGGCAGGGGCGAAGATGATGGCACCCTTACGATGGAGCAGTTCTTGTTTCTGTTGCCATGCGAAGATATTAGCCACCACGAAGAGCACAAGTAGTGCAACACCCCCGAAGAAGCCAGTCTTACGCAACCATATCTTCTCTGAGAAGAGATATACCAACAACAGGATAATCGTCAGTGCGAGGGCCACAAGGGCTGTACGTGCCCAGCCATCTACACTCATCATACTCACCAATGAACGATACCATGTAACAAAGAACATCTCCGACTCAGGCACAATCTTATCGAAAGTCTTCGAACGCGCAATCTGGAGATTGAAACGGATGTCACGATCACCAGGCGACAACAGCAGGGCGCGCTCATAGTTGAGCACAGCCTCCGGGATATTCTCTGTACGATAGTAGGCATTACCGAGGTTGTAGTACAGATCAGCACTGGCACCTTGTTTCAGCAGTTCCTCATAGTCGTTAATGGCCTGCTGGTACTGGCCACGGACATAGGCACTGTCAGCCTCTGCCTTGGTTACTGCGTGAGAAGAAAGAGGAAAGAGGAAAGAGGAAAGAGAAATGACTGTAAGCAGAATCATGCGGACATGAGTATTCTCATTCCACTTTCCACTTTCTACTTTCCTCTTCTTCATCGTTCCCTCAATCTGTTCGATGGCCGTCATGGCCTTCTCGTATACCTTATTCATATTTCCCTTTGGATCGCCTGGGGCGTAACGCTCGAACTCGCACTCGTCGAGGGCTCCGATAAACTGGGCGATAGTTTCTTCACCCACATGACGGTCAGACAAGCGCTGACTGATATTGTCGTGTGACAACTGTTCAACAGGGATATTAAGCTTATCACCCACATAACCCCAAAGAGCACGCAGTACCTCGTCGTAGAACTCACCCGGTTTATTCTCTTCCATCAGTTTCGAAGCCTTCTTCAGACGTTTGGTAGCCACCTTATTAGCCTTACCTGCACGACGCTTGGTGATATTAGCATTCTCGATAGCCCGTTGACGGAAGATGACGAACAGCGAGATAAACACGAGGGCCATAATGGCGAGGGTGATCCAGTAAGCCACAGAACCGAAGAAGAATTCGTCGATACCCTGTTGGCGCACATCACCTGTCTTGATATAACGGATGTCACGACTCAGTTCCTGAAGATCCTGCTGACCTGAGAAATCAGTCATCGCACCAGGACCAGAACCCTTCGCCACATCAAGGACAAGCGGTTCACTCGTAACTGTCTTATAGGCCTTGGCTGTCGTATCAAAATAAGTCATACTGACTGGAGGCAGTTCATAATGACCCTGATGACGGGGCACGATGAGGATATCGTAAATCATCGATCCCTCGATACCAGCCGAAGTCAGTTTGGTCTTATCAGTGACCTTGGGCTCGTATTTATCAAAGTCCTTAGGCAGTTCTATCTGAGGCTGTTTGACGAGTTTCAGGTTGCCAGAGCCACTGACGGTGATGCGCAGTGTGACAGGATCATTTGCCTTCGTCTCTGTCTTATTGAGCGAGGCAGAGACAGAAAAATGTCCCACACCACCCGAGAAGCCAGCAGGACGCTCAGGCAAGGGATCCACCTGGATTTCAATGCCAGGAGCTACGATTTTCTTCTTTACCTCGATATAACCGCTACCTCCATTGAAGAAAGCCTCAAAGGGATCGATATTGCGATTCTGCTGCACAACGATACCCTCAAAGGTAATGCTCGGAATCTGGAGCTTTCCCGTCATCTGAGGGAACATCACATACTGACTCCACGTCGTCGTCTTATAAGGACGACCGTTAAAGGTCTCAATAGAGAAACTCTTCTGCGAAGGCAGACTGACCTCTTGAGTATAAAAACTCTTCAGGTCTGGCATGTCCCCACGCAGACTGGTCAGTCCTACAAGAGTATAAACCTTATAGGTCAACAGGATTGGCTCCTGTTCGTAGACACGCTTCTTATTGGCACTGACCTTGATAAAGAGGTCTGAGCCAGATATCTGACTGCCTGCGTCACGGATCTCCTCAGCCTCATCCTGACGGTGCTGACGCGAAGAACCACCACTATTACTCTGAGCCGTACCACTCACCTTGATGGTCAGCGTATTCGAGGAGATGGTCTTCCCTCCCACAACGACATGGGCAGCGGGAATGGTGAAAGTACCGTTCTTCGTAGCACTGACGATATAGGTATAGGTAATAGACGATGACGAACTGGTATGACCGTTGATCATCTGATAGCTCGACTGCATGGAACGGTTAGGACCTATAAGTACCTCCAGCTCGTCAGGAATATCACCAGCACGGAAATCAGAGGCATTCTGGGTATTGACGGTATAAGTCAGACGGAACTGTTCACCCACCGCCACATGGGAGGGAGCAGAGCCCGTCAAAGTTTGCGAAAGCAAACTTAAAGGTAAAAAGGTAAAAAGGTAAAAGGGTAAAACCCATTTCACCAACCTTTGTACCTTATCGAATATTCTGCTTATCATTTTTACTTCTTTACCTTTTTACTTTTTTACCTTTACATCACCAGTTCTTCTGGATACTACGACGCTGGGGCTGTTGCTGGGCTTTCTTCAGCTTGTCCTGCGTCTGCTTCTCATTCTGGATAGCGGCATTCAAAAGCTGCTCAGCATTCTCCTTACTCATCTGGGGCTTCTGCTGCTCCTGTTGTTTCTTGTCGTCTTGTTTGTCCTTCTGCTGATCCTGCTTTTGCTGGTCTTTCTTATCATCCTTCTTCTGGTCGTTGTTACCCTGCTGATTCTGCTGTTGGTTCTGTTGTTGTTTTTGTTGCTGATGCTTACAGAGAATCAGATTATACCTTGTCTCATTATCAGCGGGATTCAGTCGAAGCGCACTCTTGTAGGCCTCTATAGCCTCACCATACATCTTATGCGACTGACAGACCACACCCATGTTATGGAAGGACTTTGCCTTACGCAGTGGATTCGTCTCCAACTTCGAGGCGTTCTCAAACTGTACCACAGCCGCAGAGTCTTTCTTCTGCGCCATCAGAGCGTTACCCAAGTTAAAAACAGCCTGCGGATTCTTCGGATTCTTCTCGATAGCCTTACGATACGACACCTCCGCATTGGGATAGTCACCCCTACGGAACTGTTTGTTACCTTGGCGAATATACTGACGATCGGTCTGTCCAAAAGCAGGAGTCAGTAGAGAAGGAGTCAGGAGTAAGTAGAATACCAGAAGTAGGAAACGAGCATTTCTACTCGACTCCTGACTCCTGACTCCTTCTCTCCTAAACAACGAAATGCGCTTCATCAATGGGTTACGACGGTCTAAGATGCAAATCTCGATGATAAGCAGCAGGAGCACGAGGATGCCCACTGCCTGGAACTGCTCATCGAATTCACTATATACCGCCGTTGACGTTTCTTTCTTCGCGAGTTTATCCAACTCATTGTCGAGTTGCTGTTGAGCAGCACTGTTATTCTCTACATGGATATAAGCACCACCACCAGCCTGGGCCACCTGCTTACACATCTCCTCGTTGAGAGCTGACATCACGGTATTGCCTGTGCGGTCCTTCATATAATCGCCTGTGCCAGAGATGGGGATAGGTGCACCATTGACAGAACCCACACCCAACACATACACACGCATATCCTTGTCTTTCGCAGACTCAGCAGCCTGGATGGCACCTCCCTCATGATCCTCACCATCGGTGATGACAATGATGGCCTTACCGATACCCTCTTCCTGAGTGAAACTATGGGTCGCCATATCAATGGCACGGGCGATGTCCGTGCCCTGAGTAGCCATCATCGAGGGATCGATGCTCGAGAGGAACATCTTCGCCGACACATAGTCGCTGGTGATCGGAAGCTGTACGAAGGCATCGCCGGCAAACACGATCAGACCTATCTTGTCGTTGGTGAAGTGATCCACCAGATTCTCCACCATCATCTTACTACGGTCCAAACGACTGGGGATGACATCCTCTGCCATCATGGAATTACTGATATCGATGGCAATGATAGTCTCGATACCTACACGCTTCTCATGACTAATCTTTGTACCCAACTGTGGACGGGCCAACATCACAATCAACAATGCCAGGGCACCCAGCAACACCCAGAACTTCACTGACGGACGGAAACGCGACACATCAGGCATCAGTTCCTTGAGCAACGACGGATCACCGAACTTACGAAGTCGTTTGCGCTGGTTCCTGTATGAAACGAATCTGACAAGTGCCAATATGGGAATCAGCACCAACAGCCAGAGATATATGGGGTCTTCAAATCTAAACATTATGGTATCCTCCTGAAAATAGTGATACGCAGCAGGATCTCCAGCAACAACGCGATGACGGCCACTAAGGCGAAAGGCTGGTAGGCCTCGTAGCGCTTACTAAACGTCTTCACATTAAGTTTACTCTTCTCCAACTGGTCAATTTCCTTATAGATATTACGCAGTTCCTTGGTATTGGTGGCACGGTAGAAATCGCCCTCTGTTGCGACTGCAATCTCTGAGAGCGTCTTCGTGTCGATCTCCACAGGGATGTTCACATATTGCACGCCACCAGCGACAGGCATCGGGTATGGTGCCACATTGTTCGTTCCCACACCGATGGTATAGACACGTATGCCCAGACTCTTGGCAATCTCCGCAGCCGTCATCGGCGAGATGTCACCACGGTTGTTCGAACCGTCGGTAAGCAGGATCACCACCTTACTCTTGGCCTTCGACTCCTTCAGACGACTCACGGCATTGGCCAATCCCATACCGATGGCAGTACCATCCTCTATCAGTCCTCTGGCAGCAATATCTGTACGTACATTCTGCAACAAACTCAGTAACGAGGCATGATCTGTTGTCATCGGACACTGTGTGAAAGCCTCGCCAGCAAAGATCGACAGTCCGATATTATCATTCGGACGTCCGACGATAAACTCCGATGCCACCTGCTTGGCAGCTTCGATACGGTTCGGCCTCAAGTCCTCTGCCAACATACTGGTCGACACGTCCATCGCCAGCATAATATCAATACCTTCCACCGACCTATTGCTCCATGAATTCTGCGTCTGAGGACGTGCCAACACCAGCACCGTCATTGTGAAGGCCAATATGCGCAACAGCATCGAAAGCGGCATCAGTGTCACCTTCCAACTCCTTGGTGCATAGCGGAAAGCATACGTATCACTCATCCGCATCGTGGGCTCAGCCTTCTTCCTGTACATCACATACCAGATCAGGTATGGGATGATCAGCAAGAGTAGCAGCAGATATTCTTTATTGGCAAATTCCATGTGATTCTCTTAATTCAATAACAGATAAAGTATATATACCACGTAGGCGAAGATCAACAGACAGCCTACGGTCATAACTGTGATGACAGACTTCAGCACACGCCTTGTCTTCTGCGAACGCTGATCTTCCTCCGAGAGCTGGGGCTTGATTGTCTCTTCCACAGACACATTCTCCAACTTCGTCTGATTAATGAAGTCTATCGCATTCACCAAGTTGGCATCATTTTCGTTAATCAGCGTCGAATACTTGGCAAACTTCACGAGATCAGCCGTAGTAAAGAGCTGACGGAGTTCGTTGAGAGCCTTCTGATCCTGTGAGGCCATCAGCTTTTCGATAATCTCACTGCTGGTCATCTCCATCGCATTGAAGCCATAACGTTCCTCAATATACTTACGGAGTGTATCCGTCAACTTCGTGTAGTACTCCTTCGAGTTCTCCGATGACACCATCTTGTCGGCCTTGATCTGCTCAATCTCCTTCATAGCCTTCTGGTGTGGCAACAACCGCTTCACAATACGTATATGACTGATAATCGGTTTGTTATCACGCAGACGGAGATAAAGATAATAGGTGATGGCCAGCAAGATAAGCATCGCCACACTCAGCCAGAACGGCAGACTCCAGTCATTCCACTGGAAGGGATTGTCCTGTACATCCTTAGGACCAAAGAATTGATCGGCATGCAAGGTATCGACCTCGATGGTCAACACCTTCAGTGCCAAGCTCTTACTCTTATATGGTTTGCCATCAATCTTCACCGTCATTGGCGGGAGATAATACAGGGTATCGTCAAACGAAGTCATTGTATAGACCATCGATCGCGACACGAAACCATTGTCCTGCGGTTGCTGTTCGAGTTCCTGTCTGTCAAGCACCTCCACACCAGGGGTGATGTATTCCGTGGGCTTAAACTGCGGGAACTCCACCTTCGCATTTTCCTTGGCCGTAGCCGTCAGCGTCACATGTGCCTGCTGTCCGACAAAGATCTGGATAGAGTCAATAACCGCCTCTACCGATACTTGTGCCGACGCTGCCAACACACTCGCTGTCAATATGATACTTAACGAAAGTCTTCTCATCAGCTTCTTTGTTTAAACAACATCATGAGGGCCTTCACAAAGTCTTCGTTCGTGGCGACACTCACATGATCGACATTGCTCTTATTAAAGGTCTCCTCCAACTGTGACTGACGACTGTTCCAGTATTTCCGATAAACCTGACGGAGGGCTTTCGAACCAGTATCCACATACTGCTCATGACCCGTCTCGGCATCGACCACCTTCATCAGTCCCACATCAGGCAATTCCTTGGCACGTTGGTCGTACACCTGTATGGCCACGACATCATGCTTGCGGTTACATATCTGCAACGATTGGCGGAAGTCTGCACGGACATAGAAGTCGCTGAGAATGAATGCCGTCGTACGACGTTTCTGGACGCTGGAAAGGAACTCCACCGCCTGGTTCACATCCGTACGTTTCGACTCCGGCTGGAAGTCGAGCATCTCACGGATGATATAGAGTATATGCTTGCGCCCCTTCTTGGGAGGAATATATTTCTCAATCCGGTCTGAGAAGAACACTACGCCGATCTTATCGTTATTCTGGATGGCACTAAAGGCGATGGTGGCTGCTATCTCCGTCACCATATCACGCTTCATCTGCTTCTGTGTACCGAAATCCAACGAGCCGCTGACGTCGATGAGCAGCATCACCGTCATCTCACGCTCCTCTTCAAACACCTTCACATACGGACGGTGGAAGCGGGCGGTCACATTCCAGTCGATATCGCGGACATCATCGCCAAACTGATACTCACGCACCTCACTAAAGGCCATACCCCTACCCTTAAAGGCAGAATGATACTGGCCTGCAAAGATGTTTGAGCTCAGTCCTCGGGTCTTGATCTCAATCTTCCGAACCTTCTTTAATATCTCAGAGGTTTCCATCAGGGAACTTCAACCTTATTGATGATCTTCGATACGATCTCCTCGCTTGTGATATTGGCAGCCTCAGCCTCGTAGGTCAGACCGATACGATGGCGTAGCACATCATGAGCCACGGCTCTCACATCCTCGGGCACCACATAACCACGACGCTTGATGAAAGCATAAGCCCTAGCAGCTTTGGCCAGATTGATGCTGGCACGCGGAGAGCCACCGAAACTGATCATGTCCTTCAGATCCTTCAGACCATAGCGATCGGGATAACGGGTAGCAAACACGATGTCGGCGATATACTGCTCGATCTTCTCGTCGAGATATACCTCACCCACCACGGCACGAGCCTTCAGAATCTCATCGGCTGTAGTGACAGGTGTCACCTTCGGCATCTCACCGGCGATATTCTCACGGATAATCTTCTTCTCCTCGTCGAGTGAGGGATAATCGATCACCACCTTCAGCATGAAACGGTCCACTTGTGCCTCGGGCAGCGGATAGGTACCCTCCTGCTCAATGGGGTTCTGGGTTGCCATCACCAGGAAGGGCTTCGGCAACGTGAATGTCTCACTGCCAATGGTCACTTGTTTCTCCTGCATAGCCTCGAGCAAGGCACTCTGCACCTTGGCCGGTGCACGGTTGATCTCATCTGCCAACACGAAATTGGCGAATACCGGCCCCTTCTTTACCTGGAACTTCTCATCCTTCTGTGAATAGATCATCGTACCGATGACGTCAGCAGGAAGAAGGTCGGGGGTAAACTGGATACGACTGTAGTCTGAGTCGATCAACTGCGAGAGGGTCTTGATGGCCAGAGTCTTGGCCAGTCCGGGAACACCTTCCAGAAGGATATGTCCGTCGCTCAACAGACCGATGAGCAGGGAGTCTACCAAATGTTTCTGTCCTACAATGACACGGTCCATGCCCGTTGTCAGATTTGTCACAAATGCGCTTTGTTGTTCAATCCGGATATTCAATTCGCGGATATCAATTGCTTCTGCCATAATATTATTCTTTTATGCTTTAATTCTTATATTCTTAACCGTTTTCTAATTTGACCGCAAAAGTAGTTAAAATAAAGGATTATCCACGCATCCACGTGACTAAATAATATTAAAAAAGTTTCCCAAAACCTAAGTTTTAAGAAACTTTTTCATTATTTCCCAATTATATCCTACTTTTGGACCGTCTTTTTCTTCTTCCATTGCAGTTTTGGGATCTTAATATCCTGCCCGGCCTTTAGTGGTGTCGAGGCCTTCATATTATTGTATACCTCGAGATAGCACTCCATATCCGGACCGAGTACACGCTTGGCGATACGCCTCAGATCATCACCCTCTTTCGCTTTCTCCACTCGACTTAAGCCGATGATCCTGTAAGCTCCCAGACGGACGCGGGGGTCCATGGCATCATATTTCTCGCTTTCCAACATCTCCGGGCTTTTTGCTTCAGGCTGCTTTTGGGGCTCCACCTGTTTCTGAGGCTCTGCCTGCTTCTGAGGTTCCGGTAACTTCTGAGGATCAATCTGTTCCTGCACCTCTTCTGCCACCTCTGCTTCGGACGCTGCCTCGACATCCTCAACAGGTTCGACGACAGGAGGTACGGGCTGTGCACCGACAGTCTCTTCCACCTGAGGTGCCTGATCCTTCGATGCTGTCTGACTATGGTAGGGGAAATAACTACCCAGTAGGTAGCCTATTCCGAGAGCCACCACACAGGCCAACCACCACCACAGCCAACGCTTGCTCGAAGGTTCCTCATCATCATAGACATACTCCGTTTCCTCCTCTTCCACTTCTGCTGGAGCTTCGGGTTCGGATTTATCCTCTACAACAGGTTCGGGAGTCACTACGGGTTTCGGTTCCACAATCGGCTTGGGCTCAGGTTCCTCCTCTACAACAGGTTCGGGCTCAGCAGAGAAGTCGGGCTGAATAAAGGCTTGAGGTTCCACCATACGTTCGGGATCCATAAAGACTGCTGGCTCCACCACAGGTTCCGGCTCTGGTTCGGGTTCCGGCTCTGCTTCCACAATAGGTTCGAGTTCCGGCTCTGGCTCAGGTTCCACGACAGGTTCTGGTTCAATGATTGGCTCGGGTTCTGGCTCAACGACAGGATCAGGTGTTGGCTCAATTTCCACGATAGGCTCTTGCTCTGCAGGAATCTCAGGTTCTTTGGGTTTCTCAGAGGAGACATGGGTTTCATACGGTTCGATCACCCACTCGGGAATATCCTCATCTTCAGTTTCTTCCTGCTCTTCTTCCCCTGCAAAGTTCACCAGAGGCATCTCTCCCATCTCACCAGCACTTTCGTTTTCTTCGGTTTTCGGTTCCACAACGGGCTCGAGTTTCGGCTCCACGATAGGCTCAGGTTCTACGACAGGTTCTGGTTCCGGTTCCACGATGGGCTCGGGTTCCACAACGGGTTCCGGCTCCACAATGGGCTCTGGCTCAACAACAGGCTCTGGCTCTGGTTCCACGACGGGTTCGGGTTCCACAACGGGCTCGGGTTCCACGATGGGTTCGGGTTCCGGCTCTGCTTCGACTTCGGGCACAACGTCCTCGACATCTTCAGCTTCAATATCAATATCTTCGTCTACATCATACGCATCCACATCTGCGACGGCAGCCTTCAGAAGTTCCTCCTTCGACACGTCCTTAAAGTCTACTCCATCATTCAGCACGATGGTTTCAAACTGCGAGAACGGTTTATTCACGAGTTCCTTTATCAGTGCATCGGGTGTAAACGTGATCTTGTTATGACCCTCAATCAGCACACGTTCGCCAGTATTGACATTCACGCTCTCACGCGGGTCCACATCGATAATCTTAAACGTGCCAAGTCCTTTCACCTTTACGACCTTGTCCTGTTCCAAAGCCTCACGAATCGTCTCAAACATCATATTGACGAAAAGCGTGGCCTCTTTCTTGCTCAGACCGTTCTGATCGGTCAGCTTAGTAGCAATTTCCTGAATTGTAATCTTTCCCATTACTCGTCTCCTCCTCCATTCTTAATTCTTTCTTTCCAACTCACATTAGGCTTAAAGTTCAGCACCAGTTTGGGCGGAACAAGCATTCTTTGTCCTGTCGCCGGATTCACCATCACGCGCTCCATCTTCTTCTTGACTTCAAATGTCCCGAAAGTCGGCACAAGTACCGAATTGTCTTCCTGGAAGTAATCGCCCATTGTGTCCACGATCACATTCACCATCTTCTGCGTGTCTTCGGGCGAATAGCCCGTCTGCTCCGCTAATTCCGTAATAAAATCTTTATTTGTCATAATCAAACATTGATTGTTGTTCCATATAAATCAAACTCTTCTGAGTCCGTCATCCTAACCTCATAAAACTCACCGATCGTCAGTTCCCTCTCTGCGACAGGAATCAGCACTTCCGGATCCACCTCCGGCGAACAGAACTCCGTCCGTCCCACATAATAATCGCCCTCCTTTCGGTCGATGATTACCTCGTAGGTCTTGCCCACCTTCTCTGCCTCAAGCTCCCCGCTGATACGCTGCTGAATACGCATCAACAGGTCCAGCCGACGTTGCTTCACCTCCTCGGGAATATCGTCCTCATAATTCTGCTCCGAATAGGTACCATCCTCCTCGGAATAGGCAAAAGCCCCCATTCTCTCGAAACGAGCCCACTTCACAAACGTCTTCAACTCCTCGAAGTCCTCCTCGGTCTCTCCAGGGAAACCCACCATGAGTGTCGTACGGATATGGATGCCCGGCACTTCCTTGCGCAGACACTCCACGAGTTCATAGGTCTCTGCCTTCGTCACATGACGGCACATCCTGGTGAGCATGTTGTCCGAGATATGCTGCAGGGCGATATCAAGATACTTGCATACATTCTTCTTCTCGCGCATCACCCTCAGCAGATCCCACGGGAAATGGGCGGGATAAGCATAGTGCAGCCTGATCCATGCCACACCGGGTATGTCGGCCATTTTCTCGACCAGTTCTGCGATATGCTGCTTACCATCGATGTCGATGCCGTAATAGGTCAGTTCCTGGGCTATCACATTGAAATCCTTCACTCCCTGGCCTACCATATAGCGCACCTCGTCGAGAATCTCTTCCATCGGCCTACTCTGATGACGGCCCGTGATGAGCGGGATGGCGCAGTAGGCACAATGACGGTCACAACCCTCACTGATCTTAATATAGGTATAATGCGACGGAGTTGTTATTATACGAGGAGTGAGGAGTGTGGAGTGAGGAGTGAGATTACCTTGAAAAGGAATATCTGCGGTAGGAGTATTCTCCTTCCTCCTTTCTCCTTCCTCCTTCCTCGAAAGATCACTCAGCAGATTCCTGTAGTTGAACTTCCCATACCATCCATCCACCTCAGGAATCTCTTTCTCCAGATCAGCAAGATAGCGTTCCGACAGACAACCCATCACAAACAACTTCTCGATTCTGCCTTCGGTCTTGGCTTGGGCGAACTCAAGGATGGTGTTGATACTCTCTTCCTTGGCGTCGGCAATAAAGCCACAGGTATTCACAACGACGATCTCACCCTTGGGGTCATCACTATCGTGGGTACAGCGGTAACCGTTGGCCTCCATCAGACCCATCAGCCATTCGCTGTCCACAAGGTTCTTCGAACAACCCAGAGAGATGAAATCAATCGTCTTCTTCATCTTAACGTTCAATGTTCATTGTTAAACAGCGAGTCCACGAACTGCCGTTTATTGAAGAGCTGTAAGTCTTCCATCCTTTCGCCGAGCCCGATATACTTCACGGGAACCTTCAGCTGGTCGGAGATACCGATCACCACCCCACCCTTGGCCGTGCCGTCGAGTTTGGTGATGGCCAGCGACGTGATCTGTGTGACGGCAGCAAACTGCTTGGCCTGCTCGAAGGCGTTCTGTCCTGTCGAGCCATCGAGCACAAGCATCACCTCGTCGGGTGCCTCGGGCAGTACCTTCTTCATCACATCCTTGATTTTCTTCAGCTCGTTCATCAGTCCTACCTTGTTATGCAGACGTCCTGCCGTATCTATCAGCACTACGTCGGCACCATTGGCCTTAGCACTCGACAGGGTGTCGAAAGCCACGCTGGCGGGATCGCTGCCCATCTGTTGTTTCACCACGGGCACACCTACACGCTCGCCCCAGATACAGAGCTGCTCCACGGCGGCGGCACGGAACGTATCGGCAGCACCCAGATACACCTTTTTACCTGCCTGCTTGAACTGCCAGGCCAGCTTGCCGATGGTCGTGGTCTTACCTACACCGTTCACACCTACTACTAATATCACATAGGGCTTATGGTCGCCGGGCAGATCCCAGCTGTCCTGGTCTTCCGTATTATTCTCCGACAGAAGGGCGGCTATCTCGTCACGCAGAATACCATTCAGTTCCGACGTACTCACATACTTGTCACGCGCCACGCGCTCTTCGATCCTCTCGATAATCTTCAGCGTCGTGTCCACTCCCACGTCAGAGGTAATCAGCACCTCTTCGAGGTTATCCAGCACGTCGTCGTCGACCTTCGATTTTCCAGCAACGGCACGTGTCAGTTTATCAAACACACTCGTCTTCGTCTTCTCCAGACCCTTGTCAAGTGTCTCTTTCTTCTCTTTATTAAAAAAGCCGAATATTCCCATATCTCGTTATTTACCGAGTGCAAAGTTAATATATTTTGCTGATATCCACAAAAAAAGAGACCGCAAAATTACTTGCGGCCTCAATTTTTATGTGAATTCTATTGATTAGTTCTTAAAGAAGTCCTTGACGGCCTCGTTGGGAACCATCTGCTCGTCGAAGATGTAAGCACCCGTCTTAGGGCTCTTCACCATCTTGATAACCTTTGTGTAAGCGCGACCATCCTTTGAGCCTTCGTGGAGGGTAGCAACGGTTTTCTTTGCCATAATCTATAAACTATAAAAAACTATAAACTATAAACCCATTACTTAATCTCCTTGTGAAGAGTCATCTTCTTCAGGATGGGATT